>JABAOD010022514.1_pt1 | contig 11232 bp, 10 predicted proteins | sample 7062151 | NCBI WGS metagenome assembly JABAOD01 (sample SAMN14538626, study PRJNA623070) | marine sediment metagenome | biome: marine biome [ENVO:00000428]; feature: marine pelagic biome [ENVO:01000023]; material: deep marine sediment [ENVO:00002113] | place: India: Gulf of Khambhat ...
TGTCGATGACCTCGGCGACCACGTCCGGCTGCATGAGGCTGGGTGTTCCGCCACCGAAGAAAATTGTGTTCAGTGTGCGACCGGGAACAAGAGAAGAAATCCGTTTAATTTCAGATAGATAGGCGTCTTTCCAGCGTTTCTGATCGATCTGCGCGGCGACATGACTGTTGAAATCGCAATAGGGGCATTTGGCTTGGCAGAAGGGCCAATGGATATAGAGGCCAAAGCCCCCGTTTTGCCAATCCTCAGCCAAGGGCCGCGACCAGTTTTTCAAAGGCGCGGGCGCGGTGGCTGATGCGGTTCTTCTCGTCCGCGTCCATCTCGCCGAACGTGATGTCATAGCCGTCGGGCTGGAAAATCGGGTCATATCCGTGACCCTGTTCTCCCCGCATTGGCCAGACGATCTGACCGGGAGCGTGACCTTCGAAGATTTCCTCGTGCCCGTCGGGCCAAGCCAAGACAAAAGTACAGCAAAAACGTGCGGTGCGAGGGAAGGGCGCCTCGGCCTTATCAAGCAGGCTCCACGATTTCGTCATGGCCATTTCGAAGTCTCTGCCGTTCGGCGTTTCCGCCCAATCGGCCGTATAAACGCCGGGCGCGCCACCTAAACCGTCGATTTCGATCCCGCTGTCGTCGGCCAGGGCGGGCAGGCCAGTGGCATTGAACCGCAGCCTGCGCCTTGATCCGGGCGTTACCAATGAAGCTGGTTTCGGTCTCTTCCGGTTCGTCGAGACCAAGCTCGCCCGCCGAGGTCACTTCGACGCCAAAAGGCTGGAATAGTGACTGAATCTCGGCCAATTTGCCCTTGTTATGGGTGGCGATAACCAGCTTCTTATCGGTGAATTTACGCATCAGGCCCCCACGGCGGCGTTTTGGGCGGCGACGAGCTCGGCTATACCTTTGTCAGCCAGATCCAGCAATCTGTTCATCTCGTCGCGCGAATAGGTCGATCCTTCCGCCGACATCTGCACTTCGATCATCTTGCCGCGACCGGTGACGACGAAATTGCCGTCCACACCAGCCTCGCTGTCTTCGGGATAATCCAGATCCAGCACTGGTTGGCCGGCGTAGATGCCGCAGGATACGGCAGCTACGTTGTCGGTGAGGGGGTCGGAAATGATATCTCCGGCCTTCATCAGCCTGTTTACGGCCAGACGCAGCGCGACCCAACCACCAGTGATCGCCGCGCAACGGGTGCCGCCATCGGCCTGAATGACGTCGCAATCGACGGNNGCGCGCAGCGAACGGCCAATCAGGCGCTGAATTTCGACGGTACGACCGCCTTGCTTGCCGGCGGAGGCTTCGCGGCGCATGCGGGAAGAGGTCGATCGGGGCAACATCCCGTATTCGGCCGTGACCCAGCCCAAGCCCTTATTTTTAAGGAACGGCGGCACGCGCTCCTCGAGAGAGGCAGTGCACAGCACATGGGTGTCACCGATACGGATCATGCAGGATCCTTCGGCATGTTTGGTCACATTCGGTTCGATCAAAAGCGGGCGCAATTCATCAAGCTGGCGGCCAGAGGGGCGCATGGTCATTCCTTCCAGTAAAACTTGGCGCTTTGCTCACATGTCGCGGCGCGCGATGCAAGGGTCATTGACGCCGGTTCCAACAGCTCTTTAATGACAATCAAGGAAATATGACCGTGTCAGAACAAAGCAAGCTGCTGGAAGAGATGAATGACCGCTCGCGCGAGGTGTTTCGCCGCGTGGTCGAAGGCTATCTGGAAACAGGTGAGCCAATGGGGTCGCGCACGCTGACGAGAACCCTGTCAGAGAAAGTGTCGGCGGCGACGATCCGCAACGTGATGCAGGATCTGGAGTATCTGGGCCTGCTGGACAGCCCTCATGTCTCGGCGGGTCGGGTGCCGACGCAATTGGGGCTGCGGATGTTCGTGGACGGGCTGTTGGAGGTCCGTGATCTGGATCGCGACGACCAAAGCAAGATCGACGCGACTGTCGGCGGCACTGACAGCGATGTCGGAAGCCTGCTGGACAGTATCGGTTCGGCCCTGTCCGGCGTGACACATGGCGCGTCTCTGGTTTTGACGCCGAAACAGGAAGCCCCGATCCGGCATATCGAATTTGTCAGCCTTGCGCCGGACCGGGCTTTGGTTGTTCTGGTCTTTGCCGACGGTCGGGTGGAAAACCGCGTGTTCAGCCCACCGGTCGGGCAAACCCCGTCCTCGCTCCGCGAAGCGGCGAATTTCCTGAATTCCGTGGCCGAGGGCCGCACGCTAAGCGAATTGCGTGAAGTGATGACGACCGAGATTGCCGCCAATCGCCAACAGCTCGATGCATTGGCACGCGACATGGTCGAAAACGGCATGGCGTTTTGGGACAGCGAGGATACGTCCTACGAGCGCCTGATCGTGCGCGGACGGGCGAATCTTCTGGAAGGCAGCCCCGAAGCAGAGGAATTGGACCGCATCCGGACCCTGTTTGATGACCTTGAACGCAAGCGGGATATCGCCAATTTCCTTGAACTGGCCGAGGAAGGCGAGGGTGTGCGCATTTTTATCGGCTCTGAGAACAAGCTTTTTTCACTTTCGGGTTCCTCTTTGGTGGTCTCTCCCTATATGAACGCTGATCGAAAGATTATCGGCGCCGTTGGTGTGATCGGACCGACCCGGCTCAATTACGGGCGCGTGGTTCCGGTGGTTGATTACACGGCGCAGCTGGTCGGAAAGCTGATTTCCGGCGGTGGCAAAGGTTGAGACAAATGGCTGAGGCGAAGAAAGACGTGACAGAANNAAGAACCCGAAGACGACAGCAACGAAGAGCTTGAGGCGCTGAAAACAGAGCGCGACGAGCTGAAAGACCGTTTCATGCGGGCACTGGCGGACGCCGAGAACCTGCGCAAGCGTGGTGAACGGGATCGTCGCGATGCCGAGAAATACGGTGGCTCGAAACTGGCCCGCGATATGCTGCCGGTTTACGACAACCTCTCGCGTGCGCTGGAGGCCGTGACCGACGAACAGCGCGAAGCCAACAAGGCACTGCTGGACGGCATCGACCTGACCATGCGCGAACTGACCAATGTCTTCGGCAAACACGGGATCGAAGTGATCGCACCCCAGGTCGGCGACACGTTTGATCCGGAAATCCACGAAGCGATGTTCGAAGCACCGTTGCCCGGCACCACGAAGGGCGAGATCATTCAGGTCTCTGCTCAGGGCTTCAAACTGTTCGACCGGTTGCTTCGCGCCGCTCAGGTGGGCGTCTCGTCCAATCCCGGCTAAACAGTCCCGTGAAACGATGTTAGAAAACTCCCGCACAGTCGGGAGTTTTTCTTTTGCGGTATTTGATGTCCCTGATTTTGGCGCTCTGGCTGCCGGTGACGGTGGAGGCGCAGACTTATCCGGACTACACAGAGCTCTATGTCAATGATTTTGCGGACCTTTTACCGGATGCGGACGAGGCCCGCATCCGCGGTAAATTGCAGGAACTGCGTGATAAGAAGGGGATCGAATTCACGGTTGTGACGATCCACTCGATGCAGGACTTCGGCCATAACGGTGCGATCGAACCCTTTGCGACCGGGCTGTTCAACTACTGGGGCATCGGAGACGCGCAACGCAACGATGGTGTGATGATGCTGATCGCCCGCGCCGACCGCGAAATGAGGATCGAGGTAGGCTCGGGCTATGGCATTCATATGAACAAGCCGATGCAGGTGATTGTTGATGGTAATGTCCTGCCATACTTCCGGCGCGACGATTATATCGGCGGCATCGACAAGGGCGTAGAAGAGGTCATTCTGGAACTAACCGGCCGCTATCCCGGCGAATATGACGCCAGCGCCGGGGAACGTGCGGTGGGTGGATTGAGCCGGTTTATCGAGGGCATCCTGAATACACTCGGTGGTTGGATTTGGGCGATTGCCGCGCCGCTTCTGTTGATCCCCGTGAACGCCTATCGCCGATGGAAACGCAACAAGCCGCGGATCTGTCTGCGGGACGGATCGGAAATGACACGTCTGGACGAAGTTTGGGACGATAACCACCTTCAGGAAGGTCAGATTAAAGAGGAAAACCTGAAAAGCGTCGACTATGACGTCTGGCAGTGCCCGACATGCGACCACGTGACGATTGAAGGCTATCGCGCTTGGTTTTCCCAATACGGGGCCTGCCGGTCCTGCGGGTTCCGGACCGTCGAGGGCGACACGACCATCCTGGAACATGCGACGACCTCCTCAACAGGTCGCAAACGCATCGACTATTATTGTCACCACTGTCAGGATCAATGGAGCGTCACGCGGACCATTCCAAAGAAATCGAAAAGCTCATCTTCTAGCGGTGGTAGCTTTGGTGGTGGGTCGTCTAGTGGCGGTGGCGCAAGCGGAAGTTGGTAGGCTGATGAAAAGAACCCCAAAAGGCTGACCGTTGAGAGTGGACACATAAGGTTTGAGACGCGATTTCAAAGCTATCTCTTAAACCTTGATGAGATTGAAGAAATCACCGTCGCGCGAGTGCTGTCACTTGTGGATGAAATCGGAATCACACTTACAGTAGCCGAGGAATATTTCTTTGTAGAGTCAGACGACGGCGCAATGGAGGCGGTATCTGCTTTGCGAATAGAAGAGAAATTCGGATCAGATTGGTACGCGCGCGCCGAGAAGGGCGAGGTGCTAAAGCATCGCCTCACGGATAGATAGGGACCAGCCGTTTCTAGGAACGTTTGAGAGAATTCAGCTCATACAACAACTCCAACGCCTCGCGCGGGGTCAGGTTATCTGGATGGATGTCGTTTAGGCGTTCTTCGACTTCGGACGGACCCGCCGCCGGGGATGCAGTTGGAGCGGGCGTCGCGGCAAACAAAGGAAGATCGTCGATCAGCGCCTTTGGACCTTCGTTTTCACGCTCGCCCTTTTCCAGCATTTCCAGAACGGACCGGGCGCGCTCCACGACGACGGGTGGCAGGCCAGCCAGTTTGGCAACTTGCACACCATAGGACCGGTCGGCTGCGCCCTTGTGGACCTCGTGCAGAAAGATGACCTGACCTTCCCATTCTTTCACGGCGACAGTGGCGTTTTCGGCCCCGTCCAGCTTGGTCGCAAGCGCGGTTAGCTCGTGGTAGTGGGTCGCGAACAGAGCGCGGCATTTGTTGACATCGTGCAGGTGTTCCAGCGTCGCCCAGGCGATGGACAACCCGTCATAAGTCGCGGTCCCGCGACCAATCTCATCCAAAATCACCAGCGCGCGGTCATCAGCCTGGTTGAGGATCGCTGCGGTTTCGACCATTTCGACCATGAATGTTGACCGACCTCGGGCAAGGTCGTCCGAGGCCCCAACACGGCTGAATATTTGACTAACTAAGCCCAAATGGGCCGATTTCGCCGGAACAAAACTGCCCGCTTGTGCCAGCAAAGCGATCAAGGCGTTCTGCCGGAGGAAAGTCGACTTACCGGCCATGTTGGGGCCGGTCAGAAGCCAGATTGCCGCGCCTGCGTCTGCTGTCAGATCGCAATCATTGGCCACGAAGCTTTCGCCGCCTTGTCGCCGCAAGGCCTGTTCAACGACAGGATGGCGGCCTCCGACAATCGTGAAACATCGGCTGTCATCAACCTGCGGCGCGCACCAGTCTTGGTCGACCGCCAGATCAGCGAGACCGCAGGCGAGGTCAATCTCTGCCAGCGCCCGCGCTGCCATTCCCACGGCGTCCGCGTGATCAAGGATTGCCGTCCCCTCAAACAGTTGCTTTTCGATTTCCAGCGCCCGCGCGCCCGCGTTCAGAATGCGGGTTTCTAGTTCGGATAACTCCACAGTCGTGAACCGCACCGCGTTGGCGGTGGTTTGGCGATGGATGAAGGTTTCCGACAAGGGCGGCGACATCATCGCGTCGGCGTGTTTCGACGTGGTCTCGATGAAATAGCCAAGGACATTGTTGTGTTTGACCTTCAACGACTGGATGCCGGTTTGGGCCGCGAAATCGGCCTGCATCCCGGCGATCACGCCGCGGCCTTCGTCGCGCAGGGTGCGGGCTTCGTCCAGCTCCTCGTGGTGGCCCGGCGCGATGAAACCACCATCGCGAACCAGAAGTGGAGGTTCGGCGATCAGCGCATCATCGAGGAGTTGTTGCAGACCTTCGTGGCCGGTCAGGTCCTCGGAGGCCTGCGCCATGAGCTTCGGTAGGTCCCCGGTCAGGCTCTCTGCGATATCTGCTGCCTGTGCAAGTCCGTTGCGAATGGCGGCCAGATCACGCGGTCCACCCCGGTCCAGGGCCAGTCGTGATAGGGCGCGATCCATATCAGGGGCTTTGCGCAGCAATTCACGCAGATTGTCCCGAATGCGGCTCTGTTCCAGCGCAAAACGCACATTTTCTTGCCGGTCGAGGATCGTGGTCAGGTCGGTGGACGGCCCTGAAATGCGGCGTTCCAACAGACGCGCGCCTGCCGCTGTCACAGTCCGGTCAATCGCTCCAAGCAGGGATCCATCACGGCCACCAGCCATGGATTGTGTCAGCTCCAGAGACCGGCGGGTGGCGGCGTCGATTTGCAATGTGCCCGAGATTGCCTCGCGCACCGGGGCCCGCAACAAGGGCAGTTTGCCTTTCTGGGTGATGTCGAGGTAGTCGACGATGGCCCCCATCACGCCCAGTTCAGGGCGAGTGAACTGTCCGAAACTGTCCAGCGAGCCGACCTTGAACAGTTCTTTTAGCCGTTTCTCCGCAGACGTGCTGTCGAAACTGGCCTGCGACAGAGGTGTCAGGGCCACGCCGCTGTCTTCCGCCATGTCCCGCAACGTGCTGTCGACCCCGTCGACCACCAACAGCTCGCGTGCGCCAAGCCGGGCCATCTCAGGCGACAAGCGCACTGGTGTGATCGGCATCACGTGAAACGCGCCAGTCGAGATATCGACCCATGCAAGCGCGGCGTCATCGCGGACCTCGGTGTATGCGGCCAAAAAATTGTGGCGGCGCGCTTCTAAAAGAGAGTCTTCAGTCAGAGTGCCGGGGGTGACCAGACGCACGACCTCTCGCTTCACGACGGCTTTGTAGCCGCGCTTCTTGGCTTCGGCCGGGCTTTCCATCTGCTCGCAGACAGCGACGCGGAAGCCCTTGCGGATCAGCGTCAGGAAATAGCCTTCAGCCGCGTGATGGGGCACGCCGCACATGGGAATCTCTGACCCCTCGTGCTTGCCGCGCTTGGTCAGGGCAATGTCCAGCGCCTCGGCCGCCGCGACCGCGTCGTCGAAGAACATCTCGTAGAAATCGCCCATCCGGTAGAACAGCAGCGCGTCTTTATGCGCCTCTTTGATCTCCAGATACTGCGCCATCATCGGCGTCACTGCTGCTGCGGCCAAGCTTGCCCCCTGCCCCTTGGTTCGGCTCGCAGCTTACAAATGCGACAAACTGGGCGAAACCCCGAATTCATCCATTGTTGAGACCTTCGGCTCAGGTCGCTATGAACGACTCTAGCCCGAGGAGGAGACATTCATGGCCGGCAAATCAAAAGTGACCCGCGAAGAGGCACTGACGTATCACCTGGAACCCACCCCGGGGAAGTTCGAGATCAGCTCGACCACAGCGATGACAACACAGCGCGATCTGTCGCTGGCGTATTCTCCGGGTGTGGCCGTGCCCTGCGAGGCGATCGCGGAAAACCCGGCGACGGCCTATGACTATACCACCAAGGGCAACATGGTGGCCGTTGTTTCGAACGGCACGGCTGTTCTGGGTCTGGGTAACCTTGGCGCGCTGGCCTCGAAGCCGGTGATGGAAGGTAAGGCGGTCCTGTTCAAGAAATTCGCTGACGTGAACGCGATTGATATCGAACTGGACACCGAAGACCCCGATGAGATCATCAAAGCGGTCAAGCTGATGGGTCCGACCTTTGGCGGCGTGAACCTTGAGGACATCAAGGCGCCGGAATGTTTCATCATCGAACAGCAGCTCAAAGAGCAGATGGACATCCCCGTCTTCCACGACGACCAGCATGGTACCGCCGTGATCTGTGCCGCTGGCTTGATCAACGCGCTACACCTGAACGGCAAAAATATCGAAGACTGCAAGATCGTTCTGAACGGCGCTGGCGCAGCGGGCATCGCCTGTCTTGAGCTGGTCAAAGCCATGGGCGCAAAGCATGACAATTGCATCATGTGCGATACCAAAGGCGTGATCTATCAGGGCCGCAAGGAAGGCATGAACCAGTGGAAGTCGGCCCATGCCGCCAACACGGACAAGCGCACCCTGGAAGAGGCGATGGACGGCGCCGACGTATTCCTTGGCGTGTCGGTCAAAGGCGCGGTGACACCCGAGATGGTCGCCAGCATGAACGACAATCCGGTCATCTTCGCCATGGCCAACCCCGATCCCGAGATCACCCCGGAAGAGGCGCACGAGGTCCGCGCCGACGCCATCGTCGCCACCGGCCGTTCGGACTATCCGAACCAGGTGAACAACGTTCTGGGCTTCCCCTACCTGTTCCGCGGCGCGCTGGACATCCACGCCCGCGCCATCAATGACGAGATGAAGATCGCCTGTGCACAGGCGCTGGCCGAACTGGCGCGCGAAGACGTGCCGGACGAGGTCGCCATGGCCTATGGCCGCAAGCTGTCCTTTGGCCGCGATTACATCATCCCCACCCCGTTCGATCCGCGCCTGATCCACGTGATCCCGCCGGCGGTTGCGCAGGCTGGCATGGACACCGGAGTGGCTCGCCGCCCCATCGTGGACATGGACAAGTATGAACATGACTTGAAAGAGCGGATGGACCCCACCGCCTCGATCCTGCGATCGATCTCGGCTCGTGCCCGTGCGGCACAGGCGCGGATGATCTTTACCGAAGGCGACGATGTGCGCGTGCTGCGGGCCGCCGTAAATTATCAGCGGGCTGGATACGGCAAGGCGCTGGTCGTTGGACGCGAGTTGGACGTGAAGGAAAAGCTGGAAGGTGCTGGTCTGGGCGATGCCGTTCGCGAACTGGAGGTCGTCAACGCGGCCAACACCCGTCACTTGGCCACCTATCGCAACTTCCTCTACAAGCGCCTGCAGCGGAAAGGTTTCGATGGTCAGGACGCGCACCGCCTTGCCTCGCGCGATCGTCACGTCTTTGCCTCGCTGATGCTGGCCCATGGGCATGGGGACGGCATGGTGACCGGCGCGACCCGCAAATCGGCGCAGGTGCTGGAGCTGATCAACCACGTGTTTGACGCACGGGCGGAAGACGGTGCCGTGGGCGTAACCGCCCTGCTACATAAAGGCCGCTTCCTGCTGGTTTCGGATACGCTGGTCCATGAGTGGCCGGATGAAAACGACCTCGCCAACATTGCTGAACGTGCGGCTGGAGTTGCCCGTGGGTTTGGTGTGGAACCGCGCGTTGCCTTCGTCAGCTTCTCGACCTTCGGTTACCCGGTCAGTGAGCGCGCTGAGAAGATGCACATTGCGCCTCAGGTTCTGGAACAGCGCGGCGTTGACTTCGAATATGAAGGCGAAATGACCGTCGACGTGGCCCTGAATACCGAAGCGATGTCGAAATACCCGTTCTCGCGTCTATCTGGACCGGCGAACGTTCTGGTAGTGCCCGCGCGGCACTCTGCCTCGATCTCGGTTAAGTTGATGCAAGAGATGGCTGGCGCGACGGTGATTGGTCCGATCCTTTCGGGCGTCAACAAGCCGATCCAGATTTGCTCGATCGGCTCGACTGTCAGCGACATCACCAACATGGCACTGCTGGCGGCCTGCAAGGTCGGCTAATGGCGATCTACAACCTCGGCTCAATCAATGCGGACCTTTTCTACCGGGTTCCGCATTTGCCTGCGCCGGGGGAGACGCTCGCGGCCCACGGATTCAGCCGGGGTTTGGGCGGCAAAGGCACCAACATGTCCGTTGCCGCCGCCCGTGCGGGGGCGCAGGTCTGCCATATCGGAGCGGTGGGAGCAGACGGTCGTTGGGCAGTTGACCGCCTGATGGAATACGGCGTCGATACCCGCCATATCGCGACCCAAGACGGCCCAACGGGTCAGGCCGTTATCGCGCTGGACGACGCAGGAGAGAATTCGATCATCCTGTTGCCGGGCGCAAACCACGAGATCTCTCAGGACGCCATTCGCGCCGCGCTGACCGAGGCCTCAGTGGGTGACACGCTTCTGCTGCAGAATGAGACCAATGCCCAAGGGTTTTCCGCCGAACTTGGGAAAGCCTTGGGTCTGCAGGTTGCCTACGCCGCCGCTCCATTTGATGCCGGGGCCGTGCAGGCTGTCTTACCCTACCTGGATTTCCTGATCCTGAATGCGCTCGAAGCCGCGCAGTTGGAAGAAGCGCTTGGCACGGCGCCGCAAGAGCTGCCCGTCCGCCGGGTTGTTGTCACTAAGGGCGGTGACGGGGCGACCTTTCATGACAATGAAACCGGCACCACTCACGACGTTCCGGCGCTGCCCGCGACGGTGGTCGATACAACGGGCGCAGGCGATACGTTCACCGGCTACATTCTCGCGGCAATGGATCGGGGCTTGCCGATTCCGCAGGCAATGCAGCTGGCCACGCGTGCTGCGGCCCTGATGGTCGCGCGGCTTGGGACCGCCGACGTTATCCCCGATCTGAAAGACGTACAGGACGCCAGATTCTGAATCGATGGCGTCCGTTTGTGTTTAGCTGTCGCTGTCGGTCGTGTCCCGGATCACGAAGTGCTTCGTGGTTGTTTCGACCACCAACCAATAGCCACGGAATCCATTCGGAATCATGAAAGACGCACCGGTGCGGAAGTCCCGGCGTGTGCCGTCCTCGTGTATCAGGGCGCAATGGCCGGACACGATATAGCAATACTCGTCCTTATCGGTGAAAGCGTGCCATTTGCCGGGGGTCGAGGTCCATGTCCCGGCTGACAACTTGCTGTCAGGGCTGGTGAAATGCATGGCGACGCTGTGGTGCGGGTCGCCCTCGACAACACGGTCAGGAAGATCGGCAAGACGACGCTCGAGGGTGGATTGCGGCGCGTCTTTTGCCAGGTCGATGACGTGAGTGCTCATTCTACGGTCTCTAGATTTTGGTCGATGTTGGCCACTTCGGCCTGCGCGGCGGTGACGGCGATCATGTGCAGCACGTCCTCGGAATTACATCCACGGGACAGATCGTTGGCCGGCAGCGCCAAGCCCTGGAGGATCGGCCCGATCGCCTCGGCGCCACCGATCCGTTGGGCGATCTTATAGGCGATGTTGCCGCTTTCGAGGTTGGGGAACACGAAGACGTTTGCGTCTCCGCCAAGGGGAGAATCGCCTGCCTTGGATTCAGCGAC
>JABAOD010007598.1_pt8 | contig 11229 bp, 5 predicted proteins | sample 7062151 | NCBI WGS metagenome assembly JABAOD01 (sample SAMN14538626, study PRJNA623070) | marine sediment metagenome | biome: marine biome [ENVO:00000428]; feature: marine pelagic biome [ENVO:01000023]; material: deep marine sediment [ENVO:00002113] | place: India: Gulf of Khambhat ...
GTCCAGCAGCGGGCTCTCGGAGGTCACGGTGATGACCTCCTCGACCGCCGGCGTCAGCGTCACCTCGATCGTGGTGTTGCGGCCGACGCGGATCTCGATGTTCGGGTACTCGACGGTCGAGAAGCCTTCCAGCTCCGCCGTCATCTGGTACCGACCGGGATCCAGCCCCAGGAAGCGGAACTGGCCCTGGGCATCGGTCACCGCGATGCGGGGGGCGCCGATGCCGGTGACCGTGATGGTCACGCCCGGCAGGGGGTCGCCCTGGTTGTCGACGGCCGTGCCGTAGAGGTTGCCGGTCTGCGCCTGGCCGAACGCCACACCGGTGGCGCCCAGGAGCAGGGCGACGGCAACCGCCAGAGCACGGCGCCAATTGGTAAAGTCATTCATGTCTGAGACTTCTCCTCTCGAAAATTACCGGTTTGCCCCTCAGTGCATGCAGGGACGGCTACCGTTGTTGACCGCAATTACCATGCGTATCGGTCGCGCTCCCACCGGGGAGCGATGGATCCTTGGATCGGGGTTTCTTCCAGTCCTAGATCGGACCGCTTCTCGTGTATTGGCGATTGTAGCATCGACCGCAGGCCTGTCAAGCAAGCGGGGTGCCACTTTGGGCGCCTTTGTTCTCAGCTCATAAGTGCCTTTTTTTGAGTTATTTACGATGGCCTCTCGGGCCTGGATGCGGACGGCGCGGCTGTCGATCCGGGAATTTGAATGGATTTGATCCAGGAATTTGGAGAATGAACCCGGCGAGGCGGAATGGCGTAAGCTGTTACGGGTCATGCGCAGCGCGCTCCGCTTCTCCATCCTCCTCTGCCCCCTGCTGGCCGGCGGCTGCGCCACGGGGCTCGGTCCGCAGCGGTTCGACTCGGCCGATTTCCTGCGCGGCCAGTATGCCAAAAGGCTGGGAGCGGCGGAGGCGGCCGAGGTGGAAGTGCCGTTCGCGCTCGATGCCGAGCTGCTGGAAGCGCTGGAGACCCGGTTCGCGGCTGCCGGCAGCCAGCAGGCGCGGGTCGACCAGATCCTCGAGTTCGTCTTTCGCGGCATCGGCCTGAGCTACTCGTTGACCCCGACCCGCAACGCCGCCGCGACCTTTCACAGCCGTCAGGGCAACTGCCTGTCGTTCGTCAACCTGTTCGTCGGCGTCGCCCGCCACCGGCGGCTCAACCCGTTCTACGTCGAGGTCGAGGACTACCAGCGCTGGAAGTACCAGGACGGCAGCGTCGTCAGCGCCGGGCACATCGTCGCCGGGATGTACGTCGACGGCGAGCTGTCGACGTTCGACTTCCTGCCCTACGAGCCCAAGTCCTACCGCTCGTTCAAACCGATCGACGACCTCCAGGCGGCGGCCCACTACTTCAACAACCTGGGGGCGGAGGCGCTGCTCGACGGCGACCTGGACCGGGCGGAGAGCTACGTCCGGCTGGCCCACCGGCTCGACCCGCAGTTCAGCAAGGCGATCAGCAACCTCGGCGTCGTGCTGATGCGTCGCGGCGACGCGGTCGAGGCCTCCAAGGTCCTCGAGGCCGGCCTCGCCCTCTATCCCGACAACGTCGCCCTGCTGGCCAACAGCGCCCGCGCCTACCAGCTGGCCGGTAGGCAGAGCGAGGCGGTGTCCCTGTTCACGCGCATCGACGCGGTGGATCACGCCAACCCGTATTTCTTCGTCTATCGCGGCGAGCTGGCGCTGAGCCACGGCGACCCTCGGCAGGCGCTCGACTTCATGCGCAAGGCACTGCGGCGCGATAGCGAGAACCCCGAGGTCCACCTGGGTCTGGTCAAGGTGTTCCTGGCCACCGGCGACCTGGGTCGCGCCCGCCACCACCTCCAGCGGGCCCTGCAGCTCGACGCCACCCACGAGGAAGCGCGGCGCTACGCCGCGATGCTGGAGAAAGAGGGCGGCTAGCCCGGGCCTCCCACCCGCTTCGTCCCCGGATGCCGCGGCTTCCGGCGGCTCCGGCATGGCGGCAGGGGATTCGGCGAGGATGCCGGCCGGCCGGTCCGCTCGTTTGCCGGAGAGCGGCAGCACGAGTGGCTGGCGCCGCCGGCGGTGGCTGTCCGGCCGCCGGCGGCCTTCGGGGCCGCGGCCGGCCGGGGGAGCCCTGGGGCCGCTGATCCTGGGCGCGCTGCTCCTGGCGCCGCCGGCGTGGGCTGCCGCCGACGGCTACGATCTGCTGCGCGGCCTCATGGCAGAAGCCCGGCGCGATCGCCGCGCCGCCGCCCGGCAGCTGATCGCCGCCGGCGACCGCTCGCTGCTGGCGCCCCTCGTCGACGCGCTGTTCTTCATCCCGGCGGAGCGCCGGCGGGAAGCGGTGGGCGTGCTCGAGGCGCTCAGCGGCGAGCGCCGCGGCAGCCGCTACCTGGACTGGGTGGAGGTGGTCGGCGCCAGGGAGATCGCGCCGCCGCCGGGCTACCTGGCCTGGAAGCGCGAGCTGCTGGCCCGCATCGACCCCCGCTACAAGGCCGTCCTCTACGATGGCGCTCCGGCCCACGTCCGGCTGGAGGAGGTGGTCTGGGGGGGCGTCAGGCTGGACGGCATCCCTTCGCTGGACGAGCCGGAGCAGGTGCCGGCGGCGGCGGCGGCCTATCTCGCCGACGGCGAGCGGGTCTTCGGGGTCGCCCTGGGCGGCGAGGCGAGGGCCTACCCGCTGCGGGTCCTGAGCTGGCACGAGATGCTCAACGACGTCGTCGGCGGCCGGCCGGTGACCCTCAGCTACTGCACCCTGTGCGGCTCGGGCATCCTCTACGACACCGCGACCCCGCGCGGCGCCTACACCTTCGGCACCTCCGGCCTGCTCTACCGCAGCAACAAGCTGATGTACGACCGCCAGAGCTACAGCCTGTGGAGCAACCTCACCGGCGAGGCGGTGGTCGGCCGGGCGGCCAACGGCCGGCGCCGGCTCGAGCTGCTGCCGATGACCCTGACGACCTGGGGCGAGTGGCGCCGCCGCCATCCGCGGACGACCGCCCTGGCGCTGGACCGGGAGATGGAGCGCCGCTGGGGCTTCAGCTACCAGCCGGGCGCCGCCGACCGGGCCCGGCGCGGCGTCTCGTTCCCGGTCTGGCAGCAGAGCGACCGTCTCGACCGCCAGGAGGAGGTCTACGCCCTCAGGGTCGGCGATGCGGCCAAGGCCTACCCGCTGCGCCTGCTGCGCGGGCGCCAGGTCGTCAACGACCGGCTGGGCGGGGTGGCGCTGGTGCTGGTGGTCGATGCGGCGAGCCTCGGCGTGCGGGCCTACCGGCGCGGCGAGACGACCTTCCGGCCCGGTCCGGCCGACGACAGGCTGAGCGACGCCGCGGGCCGCGTCTGGGTCGTGGCCGAAGAGGAGCTGCGTCCCGAGCCGGCGACGCCCGGTCTGGAGCCGCTGCCCCGACTGCCGGGGCACGTCGCCTTCTGGTTCGGCTGGTACGGCTTCTACCCGCAGACCGAGGTCTGGGACGGTGGCGACGGCGCACTGTGACGTGTGCGGTTGTGCTGCGGCCGACGCCGGGTGTAGCATGACCTACTTCACGCTCGAGGTTGCCATGAGAGAACAAAGGGTCGCGCCCACCTGGCTTCTTCGCGAGAGGAGGCTGGCGGGCGCCCTGATGGCACTGGCCGTGGCCCTGCCGGCTGTGGCGCAAGCACAGCGCTTCGAAGACCGCTCGGAGGTGGTCGAGGTCCAGATCCCGATCAACGTGGTGGACCGCGCTGGCCAGCCGATCCGCGGCCTCACGGCCGAGGATTTCGAGATCTTCGACGAGGGCAAGCGCCAGACGATCACCCATGTCGAGGTCATCGATCTCGAAGCGCTCGAGGTCACGGGCGGCCGCAAGGAGCTCGAGGCGGCGGTGCCGGGCGGCGCCCGCCGGCACCTGCTGATGCTCTTCGACCTGTCTTTCTCCAACCCGACCTCCATCGCCCGCGCGCAGAACGCGGCGCGGGAGTTCGTGCTCGGCAGCCTGCACCCGACCGATCTCGTGGCGGTGGCGACCTTCACCCTGGAGTACGGCCCGCGGCTGCTGATCACCTTCACGCCCGACCGCGCGCAGCTGGCCAGCGCCATCGACAACCTCGGCGGCTACCGGGCGGTCGCGGAGGCGGATCCCCTGCGCTTCATCATCGAGCCGCCGCGCACCAGCGGGATGGACAGCAGCAGCACGGCGCTCGGTCAGACGAACGTCCCGGTCGCCAACTTCGAGGAGTCGGCGCAATCGGCAGCGCGGGTCATCTCCAAGGCGATCACCCGGCAGGAGAAGGGCTACCTGCGGGGCAGGATCACCGTCTGGTCGCGCTCGCTCGGCGAGATGGCGCGCATCCTCGACAGCGTCAAGGGCCGCAAGCACGTGGTCTATTTCTCCGAGGGCTTCGACGGCCGCCTGCTGCTCGGCCGCCAGCCGGACGTCAACGACCGGGAGCTGCAGGAGGACATGTTCAACCTGCAGTTCGGCAACTACTGGCTGGTCGACACCGACGACATCTACGGCAACACCGTCCTGCAGCACGACGTGGCCGATATGCTGGAGGAGTTCCGGCGCGCCGACTGCGTGATCCAGGCGGTGGACATCTCGGGCCTGCGCGCCGACTCGGCGGCCACCGAGCGGCAGCGCCGGGTCGGCCAGGACGCCCTGTTCTACGTCGCCAACGAGACCGGCGGCGAGCTGTTCGAGGACGCCAACAACCTGGGCGAGCAGCTCGAGCGGGTGCTCAAGCGCTCGTCGGTCACCTACCTGGTGGTCTTNNTCCAGCCCCGGGAGCTGGAATGGGACGGCTCGTATCACCGCCTCAAGGTGAAGGTCGATCTGCCCAAGGGCGCCCGGCTCTCCCATCGCGAGGGCTACTACGCGCCGCGGCCGTTTCAGGACCTGCATCCCCTCGAGAAGAGCCTCCTGGCGTCGGACGCCATCGCCTCGCCGGATCCCAGGGCGGGGCTTGACATCGACGTGCTGGCCGCCCCGTTCCGCGCCGGCGAGGGGCTGGCCTATCTGCCGGTCATCATCGAGCTCGCGGGCGCGCCGCTGCTGGAGGGGCACGAAGGCGACAAGCTGCAGGTCGAGTTCTACGCCTACGTCACCGACGAGCAGGGCGAGATGCGGGACTTCTTCACCCAGCTCGTGTCGCTCGACATCGGCCGCGGCCGCGAGGCGCTCAGCCGCTCCGGGCTCAAGTACTACGGCCACCTGGAGCTCGACCCCGGCGACTACCTGGTGCGGGTGCTGGCGCGCAACGCCGACACCGGACGCACCGGCGTCAGGGCGGTGCCGATCTCGGTGCCGAGCTACGACGAGTCCTCGCCGGTGCTGCTGCCGCCGTTCTTCTTCGAGCGCCCGGGCAGCTGGGTGCTGGTGCGCGAGCGCGAGCGGGAGGGGGAGGGCCGGGTGGTCTACCCGTTCACCATCGACGGCGAGCCGTACATCCCGGCCGCGAGCCCGGTGATGAGCGCCGGCGAGGTCGCCGACGTCTGTCTGGTGGCCTACAACCTCGGTGACGGGGAGCTGGTGGTGCACGGTCAGGTGATCACGGAAGACGGCAGCGTCGTCGATGCCGGCCGCCTGGACATGATCGAGCGCACGGTGACCGGCATCGACGGGCTCGACAAGCTGCGGGCGCGGTTCTCGGCCGCCGGCCTCGACAGCGGCAGCTACACCCTGCAGGTCGCGGTGCTGCGCCCGGCGACCGGCGAGCGGCAGGTCAACTCGATCCCGTTCAGCATCCTCGACTGACGCACGCAGGACCGTTCTTCTTCGCGGGCCGCGCCAGGTCCGGGTGTCGCGGTCCGAGGGCAGTGGCGCAGTCGGCGTGCTGAGCCGGATGCTGCGGTCCGTTCGAGCCCCATGGCCGCGCTCCGGCGCTTCGCTGCACGCGACTGCGCCGGCCGGCGGCTGCACAGAGGTTTGCAAGCCGGGTCGCGAGGAGTATTCTGGCAGGGCCGATCAACGCCGCGCGCCGCCAGGGCCGCGGCGGGAAGGAGTCCCGAGATGAGGAGATTCAGCAAGAGCCTGCCCGCCTGGGCGGCCCTCGCGGCGCTCGCCGCCGCGCCGCTCCTGGCGCAGATTTTCAGGGACATCACCGAGGTGGTGGTGGTCGAGGTGCCGGTGCAGGTGATCCAGGACGGCCGGCCGGTGCGCGGCCTGACGGCGGAGGACTTCGAGATCCTGGACGGGCGCAAGAAACAGGAGATCTCGGGCTTCGAGGTCATCGATCTGCGCGAGATGGGTCCGGAGGTGGTCTCGAGGCGGCCGCTGCCGAAGGCGGCGCGGCGCCACTTCCTGTTCCTGTTCGACCTCTCGTTCTCGGATCCGAACTCCCTGTTCCGGGCCCGCGAAGCGGCCATGAAGCTGGTGCGCGACGACCTGCACGCCAGCGATCTGGCGGCGGTGGCCACCTACGCGCTGCAGCAGGGGCCGCGCCTGCTGCTGAACTTCACCTCGGACCGCGACCAGGTGACGGCGGCGATCCAGACCCTGGCCCTGCCGCAGCTCATCGAGCAGAGCGGCGACCCGTTGAGGCTGCTGATCACGCCGCCGCCGTCCGGGCTCGAGGGCGGCGGTGGCGCCCGCCCCCGGGTCGACGTCGACAGCATCGTGCGGGACCACCTGGAGGAGCTGTCCTTGCGCAACGAGGGGACCGCGCTGCAGGTCAGCCGCGGTCACATCGTCGAGTTCGCGCGCTCGTTCGATCAGTTGACGGCGCTGCTGCGGGGCGTCAACGGCCGCAAGCACGTGCTCCTGCTGTCGGAAGGGTTCGATCTCACCGCCGTGCTGGGCACCGAGGACGTCGGCGAGACGATGCGCATGAACCGGGCCGCCGAGGCCGGGCGCTACTGGGAGGTCGACTCGGGTCAGCGCTTCGGCCGGACCGAGGACGTGGCGGTCCTCACCGGCATGCTGGACGAGTTCCGGCGCGCCGACGCCACCATCCAGGCGATCGACGTCGGCGGCCTGCGCGCCGGCGGCACCGGCCGCAACCGCTCCGAGGACAGCCTCTTCCTGATGGCCAACGAGACCGGCGGCGAGATGTACCGCGGCTACAACGACCTCGGCGAGGCTTTGGGGCAGATGCTGGATCGCACCAGCGTCACCTATGTGCTCGCCTTCCAGCCCGCCAAGCCCGAGCTGGACGGCTCCTACCATCCGATCAAGGTGAGGCTCAAGGGTGGCCCTTCCGGCGCCCGTCTGGTGCACCGGCCCGGCTACTACGCGGCGCTGCCGTACGGCCAGACCAGCGCCGCCGCGCGGCTCCAGTCGGCCGCCGACGCGATCATGGGCGGCGAGGAGCGCGGGCTCATCGACAGCTCCGTGCTGGCGGCGGCGTTCGCCGTCGCCGGCGGCCCGGCCTACGTGCCGGTGCTGGTCGAGATCGACGGCGAGGACTTCCTGGCCGGAGCCCAGGGGCCGACGGTGCAGGCCGAGCTCTACGCCTACGCCCTGAGCAGCAGCGGCGAGATCCGCGATTTCTTCACCCAGTCGATGGGCCTAGATCTGCCGAAGGTGGAGGCCGGCCTGCGTCAGAGCGGCCTCAAGTACTACGGCCACCTCGACCTCGATCCCGGCGAGTACGTGGTCCGCGTCATGGTGCGGAACTCCGAGACCGGCAGCTACTCGCTGCGCGCAGTGGAGCTGTCGGTGCCGGCCCAGGAGCCGGCGCTGTCGCCGCCGCTGGTGCCGGAGCCGATGGGCCGCTGGCTTATCGTGCGCGAGCCGGAGAGCGCCATCGACCGTCAGGTGGACTACCCGTTCATGCTCCGCGGCCAGCCGTTCATCCCGGCAGCGCGGCCGCTGCTCCCGGCGGGCGGCACGGCCGAGCTCTGCCTGATGGCCTACAACCTCGGCGACGGCGCCCTCGACCTCGAGACCTGGGTGCTGACCGCGGACGGCCGGCGGGTCGAGGGCCACTCGTTCGAGGTCGTCGAGCGCCGCCCGGCGACCGGAGGGGAGCAGGTGGTGGCGCGGCTCGGAGCCGGCGGCCTGGCCGCGGGCCGCTACACCCTGGTCCTCGGTCTGCGCGGCCAGGAGGGGCCGGCCGCCCGCAGCTCGATTCCGTTCGAGATCGGCGGCTAGCCGGACGAGCTCTTCCAGGGAGCCCGCACCGGCCGGCCGGCCTCGTAGAGCGCCAGGTGACGCTCGAGCCGGGCGACGCCGCCGCCCTGCCCCGCGGCCCGGGCTTCGCGCAGGATCCGTCGCTGCCATTCCGCCGCCTCGCGGAACCGTCCCACTTCGGCCAGCGCCATGGCCAGGGTCTCGGCGTGGGCGAGCGCCGGCTGGCGGTCCAGCACCGACCGCGCCAGCTCCAGCGCCCGCTGGCCGTCGCGCACGGCGTCGTCCGAGCTGGCGGCCAGGAGCCGCGCCAGGGCGTGGCCCAGGGGGATGCTGGCGGGGAGCTCCGCGAGCCCTTCCTCGAGGGCGGTGCGGGCGCCGCGATCGGAGCCGGCCAGCATGAGGGCGGTGGCGCGTCCGAACCAGGCCTGCTCGTTGCTGCGGTCGAGCGTCAGCGCCGCCGTGAAGGCGTCGGCGGCGTCGGTCAGCCGGCCGCCCCGTCCGAGCGCCGCCGCCACTGTCAGCTGTACGTCGACGGCCGCGGGCGCCAGCGCCGCCGCCTGCCGGTAGGAGGCCAGGGCCTCCTCGGTGCGGCCGGCTCGCTCCAGCTGGCCGGCGACGGCCAGGGCGGCGCCGGCGCGGACGTCGGTCGGCAGATCCAGCGCCAGCACCGCCCCCCAGACCTCGACGGCCTCGTCGCCGCGGTCGGTGCGCGCCAGCAGGGTTCCCAGGCTCATCATGGCGTCGCCGTTTTGCGGATCCTCCCTCAGCAGCCGCCGCAGCTCGTCCTCGGCCTCCCGGTAGCGGCCCAGCCGGCCGGTGAGGTTGGCGTGCAGGAGCCGCGCCCCGGCGTCCTGGGGGTCGAGGTCGACGGCGCGCCCGGCGGCCTCGGCGGCCGCCTCGAGGCGCCCCAGACGGTCCAGCACCGCTGCCAGGTTGTACTGCGCGTCGGCGAGGTCCGGGGCGAGGTCGACCGCTCGCCGCAGGTGCGCGAGGGCCTCCTCGTCCTCGCCGCGCTTGAGGTGCAGGGTGCCGACGTTGTAGAGGGCCAGGGCGTCGTCCGGTTGGCGCCGCAAGACCTCGGCGTACTCGCCGAGGGCGGCGTCGAGTTGGCCGAGGTAGGCGAGGGCGGAGGCCAGGGACTGGCGCGCGGTGAGGTTGTCCGGGTCGGCGGCCACCGCCTGCCGGTAGGCATCCACCGCCAGCTCGTAGCGGCCTGCCGAGAAGGCCCGGGTGCCGCGCACGATGTGGATGCCGGCCCCGGCCGTGAGCGCGGCCAGGCCGTCGGTAAGGGGGTCGGCGAAGCCGACCGGATCGCGGCCGTGCCGGCTCAGATGCTCCCGGGCCCGGTCGAGGTCGCCCAGCTCGCGGTAGGCGAGGCCCAGCTGGTAGTGGACGACGGAGGCTTCCGGCTGCGCCGCCAGCGCCGCTTCGAAGCGGGTCACGGCGGCCGCGTAGTCGCCGCCCAGGAAGGCGACCTGGCCGAGGCCGTGCTGCGCCGCCGCGGTTGCGGGGGCGATCTCGAGGGCGCGCTCGAACCAGGCCGCGGCCTCCTCCAGCCGGTTGCCCGCGACGGCGGCGAGGCCGAGTCGCAGTAGCGTCGGCAGATCCTCCGGCCGGCGCTCGAGGACGGCGCGGTAGGCCTTCTCGGCCGCCTCGGCGTCGCCCTCCTGCTCGGCCAGGATGCCCAGGTAGTAGAGCCATCGGAAGTCCGCCGGAGAGAGTCGGGAGGCGGTGCGGAAGGCGGCGCGCGAGGCTTCGGTGAGACCGTAGAGGAAGTAGAGCTGGCCCAGCCGGCCGACCGCCTCGGCGGTCAGGCCGGCCGGCGCGTCGGCTGCCGCCAGGAGCTCGTCGACGGTGGCGCGGGTCTCTTCCAGCTGCTGACGGACCGCCTCCTCGACCCGTTCGAGGTTGGGCCGCGGGATCGGCTCGAGCGCCGTGGCCGGCTCGCGGCGGGCGCCGCCGGGCGCCGCCGCCAGCCACAGCGCGCAGAGGAGCGCCAGCGCTCGCAGCATCGGGCTCACCGGCGAAAGAGGAGGTAACGGTCCGTCGGCGGCTGCCGCCACTCGCGGCGGCCGCCGCCAGGCCACAAGATCCGCAGGCGCGCGGGCGCAGGCCCGCCTCCGAGCCCGAACGACAGGCGCGGATCGTGGGCCGATGCGAAGCCGCCGTCGGTGTGGACGCGGCGCCAGAGCTCGCGGCCGGCGCCGACCAGCACCCGGGCGCCGATGGCGTCACTGCCGCCGGCGACGGTGCGGACGCCGAGCCAGGGGCCTGCCGGAGCCCGGTTCGACAGCAGCCGCGCCGGCCCGGCGTTGTTGACCACCACCACGTCCGGGTCGCCGTCGTTGTCGACGTCGCCCACCGCCGCGCCGCGGCTCACCTCGGAGGGGCGGAAGGCCTCCGCCGCGGTGGCGGTGACGTCGGCGAAGCTGCCGTCGCCGAGGTTGCGGAACAGCTGGTTCGGCTGGTGGAGCGGGTAGGGGTCGCGCTGGCGGGCCAGGGCCTCGATGGTCTTGACCGCGCCGTTGACCACCAGCAGGTCGAGCCAGCCGTCGAGGTCGTAGTCGACCGGCACGGTGCCGAAGCCGGTCATGCTCCAGCTCGGCGTGCCCAGGCCGGTGGCGACCGTCTCGTCGCGGAACATGCCGCCGCCGTCGTTGCGGTAGAAGGTGTTCGTCTCGCCGGTGAGGTGGGCCATGAACAGGTCCTCGTCGCCGTCGCCGTCGAAGTCGGCCGCCACCACCCCCATGCTGGCCTCGGGCTGGCCCTCGCGGTTGAAGGCGGTGCCGGCGAGCAGGGCCTCGTCGCGGAAGGTGCCGTCGCCCTGGTTGATCCAGAGGAAGTTGGCGGTGCCGTCGTTGGCGACGTAGAGGTCCGTGCGGCCGTCGCCGTTGAAGTCGGCGGCGACGGCGCCGAGGGCGCCGCCGGCCTGGCGGCTGACGCCGGAGGGGGCGGAGACGTCCTCGAAGGTGCCGTCGCCGCGGTTGCGGAACAGCCGGTCGGGCACCGGCTCGTAGGCCAGCGGCCCGCAGTAGTCGCGCTCGCCGGTGGGCCGCTGGCAGATCTTGTGGACCGCGAAGCTGAAGTCGACGTAGTTGGCCACGAACAGGTCGAGCCAGCCGTCGCCGTCGAAGTCGGCGAAGGTGGCGGCGACGCTCCAGCGGCTGTCGTCGGTGCCGGTGGCGGCGGTGACGTCGCGGAAGGTGCCGTCGC
>JABAOD010011531.1_pt1 | contig 11221 bp, 10 predicted proteins | sample 7062151 | NCBI WGS metagenome assembly JABAOD01 (sample SAMN14538626, study PRJNA623070) | marine sediment metagenome | biome: marine biome [ENVO:00000428]; feature: marine pelagic biome [ENVO:01000023]; material: deep marine sediment [ENVO:00002113] | place: India: Gulf of Khambhat ...
CTGGTACAGTCGGTGCTGTCGCGCCTCAAGTCCTGGGGCGGTAGCTACGTCGAGGAAAAGGAAGGCAAGCGCGAGCGCGTGGTATTTTCGTTGCCGAAGGCGCTCGTGCGTGAATCGGAGAGTCGGGGACAATCCGTGTCCCCAAGTGGCACAAAGGGTTAGTCGACTACCAGCAGTTGCCCGGAGTTTTCATGCCCGCCGAGGTCAGCGTGATGACGTTGCAGTCGGCATCCGAGTGGCTGCCGGCGGGCGATGCGTTCAGCGTGAAGGCAGCTGNNCAGCTGGCCCAACGGCAGTGACCGTCACCGCCCAGTTACCATCGTTTGACGTGGCGGGGTGGGCCGCGTAGCCGAGGGTAGTCGTGCTGGTCGCGTAGGCGTTGTTGTCAGAGAAATGTTTCTCCTGCAACGCCGCGATGCGCAGCAGCGCCGTGTGCGCGTCGGAACGCTTGGTCTCCCGCACGTAGCTCTGGTACGAGGGGTAGGCGATCGCCGCCAGCACGGCGACGATGACCACCACGATCATCAGCTCGATCAGGGTGAAACCGCCGCCCCTGCGCGAGCCGGCTTGGAAAGTCTTTCGCTTGTAGCCTGTCATCGATCTGTCATCCACTGTTGGTGCCAATTCCGACCCGATCGGTGCGAGGTCACCGCCGAATCTCAAAGTCCTGTCTCCTCGAACCAATATGTTCGCACTCGCGGTAGCTCGAGCCCGGGATCGACCACGGTCGCGCCACCGCTGCTGCCGATCAGCAGCGAGATCCCGTCGGGCAGGAAGACGGGCACAGCCGACGACGGGATGCCGCTGCCCAGTGTCAACGTGCGGTCCGAAACCGACAGCGGCTCGGTGTCGGGAGATTGATCCCAGTTGAACACCGCCGTGCCGTTCAGCACGTTAATGCCGTACAGCTGCCCTCCGCCTTCGGCCAGGCTGCAGGCCGCCACGTCCACCACCTGCTCCGGCAGGTAGGTCGTGAAGAACACCGTTCCTCCGAGCACCACGGGAGAGGAAAGTCCTTTCTCACCCGGCTCGACGAGGTCGAGATAGTAGCCATTGGCATTCTGCAGGTCCGAGAGATCCGAGCCCTCGGGCTCCACGATGCTCGTGACATCAAACAAATCGCCCGCAATCCCGGGACTGTCAAGGGCGCCTTGCAAGGATGTGAAATTGTCCGCAATTCCGTCATCCGCCAACCCAGAGGATAAACCGTCGTCGGCCATGGGTCCGATGACTGTGTCACGGAATGCGTAGAAACGGTCCTGGGTGGTGAGGTCCAGCGGGCTGGCCCGGTTGCCGCTGACGATGGCCACCAGGTCGTAGTTCGCGGTGCTCGCGAACCCGGCCCCTCCGCGCACCTGGACCACGTCGGGCGGCTCGAAGAACTTGCGCCGATCGGCCAGGGTCTCGTCGTTGGACACCAGGGCGAGCCGTCCGACGACGGCCTTGACCCTGGAGGTGGTGCTCGCAGCCGGATCCGCGGGCGCCAGATCCACCCGCCAGAGCTGGCCGCCGGTGTCACCGACCAGAATGCGATCGGTGTTGCCGTCGCCGTTGGCGTCCAGCAGCGCCAGTTCGGAGGGGATCGGAAAGCGCATTTTCGGCTCTACCAGGATGGAAGCCGCGGGATCGCTGGAAACGACGACCCGGTCGCCTGAACCCGGGTCGTTTTCGCTGATGGAGAGCCAGCGCTCGCCGGTCAGCGGGTCCGCCATGTAGATGGCGTTGCCCAGTCCGCCCGGCCCGAAGCCGCCGTCTTGAGCGTCGTCGTAGCCACCGGCGAAGAACATGGCGGTGACGGGGCCCACACCGCCGGGGACGGTAGTGTTGGCCAGGGCGACGGTCGCGAGCTGCGGGCGCGACCACGTTTGCCCGAGGCGCGGGTAGTCGGTGCTGCCGCCGCGTATGCGCCAGTGGTAGACCGGATTGATGCCGTTGACCACATCAGGATTGTTCGGATCGACGCCGGCCCGCGGGGTCACTTCCAGCGAGTAGATTTCGTTGCCGCCGCGGCGCTGGCCGATGATGATGCGGGCAAAGTCACCGTCTGCCTCCTCGATGACGCCGTCCTTGTCGATGTCGTTGAGCCACACCGTCGCCGTGCCGTCGACGCCGTAAGTGTGGTTTCCGAGCGTGTTCTCACGCACCTTGGTGAGCCGTCTGAGCGTGCTCTGCGGATAGAAGATGAACTCCTCGACGCCGTTGTAGCCGTTGATCAGGCGCACCGCGCCGTCGTTGGTGCCGACGACGACTTTTACGACCGGGTCGTCGCTGTCACCGCCCATCGTGAACGGCACCGCGCTCGAGTGAAGCGGATCGTTGAAGCTGTAGCGATCCTCGAGCGTGTTTCCATCGATGTTTTCATCATCCACGTCCTGCCCGCGAATCCACTGTATGTGAGTATTCAACTCGGTGACCAGGGCGGCACGCTCCGCGGGCGTGAGCGTGGCGACCGGCGCCCCGGGCCATCCCAGCAGATCCTTGGTCTGCTGAAGCTTCTCGTCATCGGTGCCGTCGGTGAGCCCATCGAGGATGCCGTCGGTGTTGTCGTCCTGCACCTCGTGGCCGCCGGTGACGAGATTCACTCCCCCTGGAGCGGGCGGAGCGGACAGATCGGTATACGTGAACACCCTCCGCGTCAGGTGTCGCGCGGGCGGAACGGTATCGTTCGGCGCCGTGTTGCCGGCGCCTCCCAGCTGCACCTCGGCGCCGTCGTTGATGCTCGGTGAGTCTGCGTCGATCCAGAAACTCTTGGCAGTGGCAAGAATGCGCCCGTCTGCTCCGATGGCGGGATCGCCGTTGGCGTCGAGTATCTCTCCGAGAGTGCAGAGGTCAGTGTCCTCGCAGACTTCGTACTTCTTGACGTTTCCGGGCCAGGCCACCTTGCTGGTAGGCTCGAAGAGCGAGAAATACACCTCGTTCAGATTCTGCAGCCTGTTGAAGGAGTTGACCGACAGCGAGGGCGTTGCAAACGAGGTGGTGCGTTGCAGAATGTTCGACGTGATGTCGTTGAAGGTCTGGCGCAATTCTGCCGTGCTGTTGGCCTCGTAGAACTCGCCCCCGCCCTGTCTGGCGAGCTGCTTGAGCCATTCGTTGGAGATGTTGAGCCCTATCGTATAGGTCGTGACGGTATTCGGACCCGGGACACTGGCACTCTGGTCATTGGCCGGGTCGTTGAGCCACGATGTCAGCTCGAGACCGCACTGCTCCGCCGAGGAGATGGAATCACCCGTGCTTTCGAGCGACGTCGCGCAGCTGCTGTTCCCGGTGAGGTCGCGGATGAGACCCCGGGAGCTGTTTCTGTTGGCGAGGCCGTCGGTGAGCAGGACGATGAAATTCGACTGGCACTCGCTGGTGATGGGCGAGACGTAATTGGGATCGCCGGTGATGTTCTCGGTCACGCAGGCCTGGGCATTCAGGTTCGAGTCCGTGCACCCCGGATCGCGCACGACGGTGCCGCCGGTGTAGCTCGCCGGGTGACTGACGCGCGTCGAGCGCCGCACCGAGTCGCTGCTGGTGCCGCGGTTGAGGCCCCATTTGACGGGATCGCCGCGATAGTAGGCCGCCGCCTCCCAGAGATTATCGACGATGGGCGTGGTGCCCCGATGATCGAGCTCGTTGACCACCTGTTTGAGCCGCTGGCGAACGGTGGTGACCGGCACGCTCGGCAGATCGCCGACGTTCACCCGCATCGTGATGCGCAGCTGGGGCGCATCTCCGGGCGAAGTGTCGTGACTGGTTGCAATTCGTGAGCCGCTGCCGCTGGTGCGCATGAGGATGACGAGGTCGTTGCCCGCGCTCCAGCCCGTGACGCCGTTGACGACCGCGTCGATGATGGTCGAGAGATCGGGGCTCTCCTGGGCCTCACCGGCAGTCCATGGCGCCGGACTCCACGCCACCGAGGAGGTGACCGGCGTGCGGCTGAGGACGTCGGTTCCTGAGCCCGAGACGAACGGACCGGCGGTGTCGACCGCGTGGGCGGCGAAGGAGATCGTCACCGGGTCGCCGGGCGGATTGACGGCGATAGCGCCGGGGTCAGCCGCCTCGAAGACCAGGCGGGCGTCCACAATGGTGGCGCCAGCGGGCACTTCGACGCCCTGGAAGCGCAAGCCGTTGGCTTTGTTGGCGTCCATCTGCACGATAGTGTTCGGCGTGTCCAGGGCGAGATCGGAGACGTTCTGATTGACGTCGTCGACGTCGAGGGAGGGCCGCGCGCTCACTTCCTGCACGGTGCATCCCCCTCCGGGTCCCGGCGGCCGGGTGGTGTCGAAATCGATGCGCAGCAAAGGCGCCAGGCTCGGGTCGCCGTCGAAGCTGGCGGTATTGCGTGGTCCGCCGGATACCTGATCGCTGATGACGAAGGTCAGGGCGTTGCCGCCGCACCAGCCGGGGCGATCGACAATCTCCTGAACGATGGCGGTGAGGTCGGGAGAGGTCTGCGCAATGCCTTCTCGCCACTCTCCTGCCGGCGCGTTCCACTGCACGCTGTTCAGGGTCGTCGGGCGCGAAGAGATATTGTTATTGGTTTCGGCAAAGGCTGGGCTGTCATCTGAATTCTGTCCCTTGATTTCCAACTTGACGGCACCGCTGCCATCTTCCACCGGCACGAACTCGAGGACCGCGCTCTTGATGCCCTGGCCCTGGGGGATGCGCACGTCCTCGAAGCGAAGCCCGATGGTCTGTTTGCCCGACGATGTGGCGGGGTCTCCGTAATCGACGTAGAGCTGGGCGGCTTGGGCCGGGCCGCCGCTGTAATCGAAGGTGCGCGCCTGACGATCGCCATTGCCGGAAAAAAGGACGCTGAGCGCATTACCTGCGGCCCAGCCGGTCAGCGCGCCGCCCGGTGTGCCAACGATCTCCTGAATAATGCTCTTCAGGTTCGGGGAGCGGAATCGATCGCCCGGCTGAGCCCACTCGGGCACGCCGTTCCATTTCACCGAGGCCGCCGTCGGCGCCCGGCCGGTAATGTCATTCGCGGCAACGGTGAACGAAGGAGAATCGGCAATCGCATGACCACGAAACGTCATGTTGGTGGCGGTGTCGCCGACCGCGTTGGCAACGAACTCGAGGCGCGCGTTCAGAATCGGAGCGTTTGCCGGGATGGGCACGTTCTGGAACCGTAGTCCGTTGACGTTTGCGCAGCATTCCATGGCGCTCGCGGTGGTGTCGACCGCGCCCGCAGGGGACTCCGCGGCGTCGTCGCTCGCTGCCTGGATCGAAAGGATCACGCTCGTCTCGCCGCCGAAGGACTGCGTCTCGGTCATTTCCAGCTGCGGGCTGTCGATTTCCGTTTCGATGCCGAGCTGCTCGGCATCGTTCTCGATCCCCACGACGCGCTGATTCACCTCCGGGATCAGGCCGAGCTCCACGTCCTGGGCGTCGGCGTCGACGTAGGAGACCGGAAACAGAATCGGACCGCCCGGCGTGTGGAAGCGCGCGAGGCCGATGTTCACGTCGTTGACCTCGTCGAGGATGGCGTTGAGGGCGACTTTGACGCGGTCCAGGCGATCGAGATCCTGGCCGTCATTCGCCGACATACTGCCCGAACTGTCGAGGATGAGAAGGATATTGGGCCGTATCCCCTCGGAGAAGGCACGGTTACCGACGTAGATCTCGGTGTCGTCAGCGTGGATGGTGAGCGGCAGACCGGCAGCAAAGCCGGTCAGCGCGGCGAAAGCAAAGCTCAACGCGCGGATGCGTTTCATACCCCATGCCGGCACGACCCATACGGACGCTCCCAGCCGTGTTATGCACGGTCGGGGAGCTTATGGATCGGACCGTTCCTCCTCAGTTTTTTATGTGTTTGGGTCCGATTACTGCTTGGGTGCTATCTGGTAGGCGCCCAGATTAATTTTCCTCATCACAACATTGTTTCCGCTGTGCCCTGTAGCTCTGAAATTGAAGTGCGCCGCCTGAAAGCTGGTCGCGCTGTAGAGCGACCCGGGCGGTGGCGGCGTGAAACCGAGAAAAATGGTCTCGTAGCTCGCGCTGTCGGCCGCTCCGGCAAAGGAGCTAGGTGTGGCCCCGCCCCTGTAGCAGCTCGGCGATTCGGGGCATGTGACGTCGAACGCGAGGTTGTCGTCAAATGCCTGATTGATGCCGGTCTCGGCCGCCTGGAACGCGTGCGTCTGCACCTGGGTGTTCGAGGCGATGCGTTCCTGCAGTGACGACGTATTCATGGTCGTCACACCGAGCAGCGTCAGCACGACCAGCAGAATCATCGCGACGATGAGCACCGCTCCCGACTGATGCGCACGCGCGGGTGAATTCAACGTTTTCATGAAAGATTCCTCACTACCGCAGTCGTGGTAAAGACACGCCGGCGCCGGCGGTCGTTATAGGGACCGAATTTCGCACGGAGCGCGCCGTTGTGGATCTGGTCGTCTTGGTCGTTGACGGTGTAGGTTTTCGTATCTTTATCCTCTTCGCGGCCGTACTCGTTAACGGTGCGCATGAGTACCGCCAGGCGGACGCTGACGATTTTGGCCCAGTTCACTGCTGGATCCGTATCGGCGAGCGGCGGCTCGCCCGCGCGCACGTAGCTGTCCAGCACGCCGTCGCCGTCACCGTCGACGCCATAGAGTATCTGCAGCTGCTCGACGCCCTCGAAGATTTCCTCGTATGCCTCCACGAAAGGGGCACCCGGAGGGGAGCCCGTGGGCCTGATTACCGCCCGGTACAACGACGGGCGGATCTCACCGTTACCGCGGTTGTTATCGCCGATGTAGTAGCGCACCGCCACGTAGGGGGCAATCAAGGACGAGGCGCTGGCGTTATAGGCGTTCCTGNNGGGCTCGTCGACGACGTCGCCGCGATAACAGGCGCATTAATCCAGAAGATGTCCGCAGTGCCGCAATTCGAGATCGCGGCCACCTGACCCCGGGCGAATCCCCTGGCTAATCCGACGTCGATCGGTGAATCGCTGCCACTGACGACATCGCTGATGACCTGAAGATCGAGTATGTCATCATTCCAGCCGCCGGTCTCCATGCTCCCGGCGATATATCTGATGGTGATGGCGTCGGTTTCCGGGAGGACTTCGCCGGTAGCGCCGCCGTTAGTCGTATCGGTCGCTGCGTCGAGGTCCACCGTGACGGGATATTGGCTTGGCAGGAAACGGTTTGTGTCGGCGTCGAGGTCCATGCCCTCAATGGGCGGCACGATGGCTCCGTTGTATCCAACGTCAAGAAAAGCAGGGTCCATGTTGAAGCGCCACAGTTCGCCTTCGACATCTCCCGCGGCTAGCGGCACGTTGGCCCTCACGGTGTCCAGGCGATCGGCGCAGCCGAAGTATCCGGCCATGCGGATATCCTTGACTATCATGTCAAGCGCGTAGCGGGCCGTCTCCTGCAGGCGGGCCATCTGGGTCGCCGTGTTGTACGTGTCGCGGTTGTTGATGAACAGCGTCACAGCGCCGCCGAGCAGGATGGCGCCGATGGTGATGGCCACCATCAGCTCGACCAAGCTGAGACCCCGCTCGCGATTTAGCCTGTTTCTGCCGATGCTCATGGCCACACCGTCCAGGTATGTTCCACCAGGCAGGCACCGGAACCGGCGTCCCAGAAGCGAGCGGCGATGGCGTCGCATTCAGCTGCCGTCCCCGGCACACGAACGGTTCCGCCGAAGTCCCTCGGCGTGCGATCGAGCCAGCGAACGGTGACGTCGTAGAAATTCGCCGTGGCGTTGGCGGTGATGATTGCGCTGCCACCGGGAAGGTTTTCCTCGACAGCATCGTACCAGCAGCTCAAATCCATCTCGATAGTCGTCCCACCCTGCAGATCCTCGAAGGTCGGATCACAAAGGAGATCGGGATCGGCCGCCGTGTAATCCGCGAGATTTTCAGGATTGACGCGCATGCGATCGATGATATCGGAGGCGAGGTGGGTCGCCTGCGTGCGCACGTAGGCATCGTGATTGAAACGCAGGCCCTGGGCTTGAAGGGCGGCCAGGCCGAGCAGGCCGATGGCGAGCACGAGAAGGGCCACGAGCACCTCGATGATGCTGAAGCCGGCGCTACGCAGGGGCCGAGGAGTGTCTGTCGTGCGTTGTTTCATCATGGGCATACCGTTGCGGGGCCGGCTACGCTGGCAAAGCCGGTTGGTGATATCTCGATAGTGCGTCCTTCATCGCGGTCATCGCAGTACTTGAACTCTGTTTGCGCGCAAACGAGGGTTCCGCATGCGAGAGCCATGTCACTGCCGAGTCCCGTGGCATCGAATGTAATGCCGCGGAACGCGCCATTGATGTTGGTGGCAATGAGAGTCGAGTTGCCCATGTCCGGATTGAAGCGGCGAAGAACCTCCTCATTGGGCACGCAACCGAGATCATCTGGGAAACCATCGCCGTTGCTGTCGTTGCAACGGGGGTCATCCGGCTCGTCGAATGTGCCCACCGCTCCGCCCAGGTACGCGGGAACGTGATCGGTGACAACGATCCAGCCGCCCTCGAAATTGCCACTGCCAGGGACAGCATCGCAGGTAGGGGCAGTGGTTGTTACATTCGCACTCTTGCACAGCGATACGCGGGCATTACGCGTCACCGCCTGGTTGCGCGCGTAGTTCAACGCCGTGACCATCGTATTGAGGCGCGCCGATCGGGCATTGTCCTTGACGAATTGGGACAGATTGGGCACGGCAACAGCGGCGAGAATGGCCGCGATGACGACCACGATAATCAGCTCCGCGATGGTGAAACCGCCTTGATGCTTCATCATGCCTTTACGTCCGTTCCAGTCGTCCTATCGGCAGGCGTGCTCCGCCGCCCGCTGCACGTCCCAGCCGGCATCGCAGACACGCTCGCCGCCGAGCGGCTGTGCGCAGACGTTGTTCTCCTTTTCCTGAACGACGACGCTGCCTTCGGCGCCGTTCGTGCACAGGACCTTGTAGTAGTAGTCGTTACCGTCCTTGCCCTGGGGCAGGACGCGCTTCACGGGATCGGCCAACGCCTGTGTCGACAGCAGTGCGGCGGAGGCGCTCAACATCGTGGCTAGGAATGTGGTTCTCATGGCCCGACTCCAATTCACGTGCTAAACGTATCAGCTGGACACAGTACCTCACGCCACCGATGGGTTGCACGGCGCTCTCGGAGCTGCCGTGACGAGTCATCGGGGCCGGCGCCGTCCCGATACGCAACAAATAGCATCCTCGGCCGAAGGGGGCCATGACGGAATCGACAAACGGCCTCCGGGGACCGACGAAAGGCGCCGGAACGCCCGGATTTGTGCTGTGGGACAGGGTTGAGCGGCGGTGCCAATTCCTAGACCGAACGGGAACTTAGGTCGTATACTGAGCGAACGGCGGCAGGTTCCAATCGACGCTCCCCCGCCCGATAGATTATGCCAATCGACTCACAGCCCTGTTCAGACGACTCCGCCGGCCCGGCTCCCGCAGCCGAGCGCGAGCGCGCGGCCCGGATCCTCGACGCGGCCGGCATCACGCCGACGCCGCAGCGGGTCGAGATCGCCAGGATCCTGCTGGCGAGACCCCAGCATCTTTCCGCCGAGCAGGTGCTCTGTATCTTGAAGCAGGGTGAGCTGTCGGTATCCAAGGCGACGGTCTACAACACCCTCGGTCTGTTCGCGAAAAGGGGCCTCGTGCGCGAGGTCATTGTCGATCCCAGCAAGGTCTTTTACGACTCCAACTGCAGCGAGCATCATCACTTCTACGACGTCGAATCCTGCACACTGACCGATATCGACGCCGGGGATGTCGACATCGGCGGATTTCCGGATGCGCCCGAGGGCAAGGTGGTGGATCGAGTGGACGTAATTGTCCGCGTGCGCAGCCGCCAGGGGTGACGCCTGCACCGTTTTCGCGAGCCCTGCGCGAGCGAAACCGAAAATCCACAGTGGCGTATTCGATGCTCAACCGTCCAGGTATCCGCCCTTGACGCAAAATCTCGGCGAGCTGCTTGTGGAGCGCGGGAAGCTCGAGCCCGAGAAGCTCGAGCGCGCGCGGCGCCTCGAGCGCGACAGCGGCGAGCGGCTCGGGGCGCTGCTCGTGCAGCTCGGAATGCTCGCCGAGCGCGACCTGGCCGAGACCCTCGCCGAGGAGCTCGATCTGGAGCTCGCCCGCGCCGACTCGTATACGCCCTCGCCGGCAGTGCCCGACCGCGTGTCTCCCGAATTCCTGCGCAGCGCGCGCGCCGTGCCTCTCGAGGAGACCCCCGAGCACGTGCTCGTCGCCATGGCCGATCCGCTCGATGAGTTCACCACCCAGGCGATGGAGCTGGCCCTCGGCAAGCCGGTCGTTGCGCGCGTCGGCATCATCTCGGAGATCGAGTCGGCTATCCAGCGCCAGTACAGCAACGGGGCGGGCACGCTCGCGCACATCGCGGGCGAATACCGTGCCGACGTGCGCCACGACGTGGACGACATCCAATACTTGAAGGATCTGGCCAGCGAGGCGCCGATTATCAGGCTCGTGAATACGCTCATCAGCCGCGCGCTCAAGGCGAAGGCCTCCGACATTCACTTAGAGCCCTTCGAGAACACCCTCAAGGTGCGGTTTCGCATCGACGGCGTTCTGCGCGAGGTCGAGGCGCCGCCGGTTCACTCGACAGCGGCCGTGGTCTCGCGCATCAAGGTCATGGCGAACCTCGACATCGCCGAGCGGCGCCTGCCCCAGGACGGGCGCATCATGCAGCAGGTGGAGGGGCGCGAGATCGACATGCGCATCTCGACGGTGCCGACCATGCACGGCGAGAGCGTGGTCATGCGCATTCTCGACAAGGGCAGCCTGCCGTTGGAGTTTGCGAGCCTCGGCTTCGACGCCAAAGCACGCGGAGCATTCGAGAGCATTCTGATGCGGCCCCAGGGGATCATACTGGTCACCGGCCCCACGGGCAGCGGAAAGACGACCACGCTCTATACGGCGCTGCATGCGCTCAATACGCCCGATAAGAAAATACTGACCGTCGAGGATCCGGTCGAATATCAGCTCGAGGGCGTCAATCAGATACAGGTCAAGCCGCAGATTGGCCTCAGCTTTGCGAACGCCCTGCGGTCGATACTGAGACAGGATCCCGATGTGATTATGATCGGTGAGATGCGCGACCTGGAAACCGCCAAGATCGCCGTGCAGGCGGCGCTCACCGGCCACAAGGTCCTCTCGACCCTGCATACGAACGATGCGGCGAGCAGCGTGACGCGCCTGCTCGACATGGGCGTCGAGGACTTTCTGCTGACCTCCACCGTTAACGGCGTGCTTGCACAGCGCCTGGTGCG
>JABAOD010002225.1_pt2 | contig 11215 bp, 16 predicted proteins | sample 7062151 | NCBI WGS metagenome assembly JABAOD01 (sample SAMN14538626, study PRJNA623070) | marine sediment metagenome | biome: marine biome [ENVO:00000428]; feature: marine pelagic biome [ENVO:01000023]; material: deep marine sediment [ENVO:00002113] | place: India: Gulf of Khambhat ...
GTGCCGGTTCGAGTCCGGCCGCGGGTACCAGATGGGACTTCCCTCCTTAGAGAACTGGGCTTGTTCTTCATCTGCTTCACAACTCGGGCCATTTCCCGATGGATCTTGCAATGCAAATCAAATGTCGTAAGGTTTTTTCGATGCCAGATTTAACTGTTTGATTGAAAACTTGTTGGGATTTGCTCATGTGCAAAGTTTTAGATTTCACATTATTGGCTAAGGGCGATTGAGGCGGCTGTGAAAGAAGAATTGAATGTCGAAGCACTGACGCCGCTCTTTTCGGCCTATCCTGTCGTGGAAACCCCCCCGGAAATTGTCCCTGCATTCTCTAAGCGGGTATGGATGGATCAGACAAGTGATCGCTTTGCTTATCGCTGTACGCCGTTGGCGATTGCAAACGCGACTGGCTGGGAGCTTTTGTGCCCAGTCGGGTTGAAGGCACGTTGGAAGGGCGGGCGGGATAAGACCGACATAGAGATTCTCGCTGAAAATGAGGAAGAGCAGCCACTGGTTGATCGTTTCGCACACTCTCACTTTGGCGAGGGCGTGCTTACGTTTCAACCTGGCTACTTGTTTCGTACGTCGGCGGGGTGGGCGGTATCGGTCCGCGGGTCGCCGAACCAGCCGTCTGCACGGATTTACCCTCTTGAGGGTTTGGTCGAGACAGATTGGCTTCCATTGACATTCACGATGAATTGGCGGTTTACAGCGCCAGGGGTGGTCCATTTTAGAAAGGGTGATCCATTCTGTTTCCTGACACTCGTGCCCCATATCCTCATGAGTGACGTTCAGCCAGTCGTACGCGATTTGGATGCTGATCCCGCACTTAAGGATAGTTTCGAAAAATGGCGCGACAGCCGCACAAGTTTTATTGAAGAAATGGAAGCGGAGAATCCCGCTACCATCCAGCAAGGTTGGCAACGGAACTATACTCGTGGATATAATTTTGCCGGGGAACAGCCAGCGTTTCATTTGAGTAAACGCAGGATGAAACCGCCTATCAAAGAGTGACGCTCATTGCTACCGATAGACCGCAACACGCCTTTGCATCACCGCCATGACGGTTTCCAACTGGTTCGGCGCGCCCATGATCTGGGCCTGTAGTTCGGCTTCCAGTTTCAGGCCGGCGGCGGCGTCGGTCCAGGCGCCGTTGACCAAAGTTTTCGAAGCCTGAACAGCGTCGGGGGAACGAGCAGCGAGCTCGGCTGCCAACTCGCGGGCGGCAACAAGTGGGGTGTCGGAAAGGCGCGTGACAAGACCCAGATCCGCGGCCTCGGACGCGTCGAGAATACGACCAGTCATGATCAATTCCTTGGCCTGATCCGCGCGCATCAAATGGGGCAAGAACTGTGTGATGCCCATGTCGGGGATGAGACCCCATTTGGCTTCCATGATCGCGAGTTGGGCAGTGGGGGAGACGATGCGGAGATCGGCGCCGAGCGCCAGTTGCATTCCGGCACCGAAACAGACGCCCTCAATCGCGGCGATGACTGGTACACGGAGCTCTGACCAGATGGTGATCGGTTTTTGGAACATGTTTGCCGTCTCACCTTCCGGCGGATTTAGCAATTGTTCCTTGATCTCGGCCATTCGGGGCAGAATCGATTGAAGGAGGTTGAGGTCGATACCCGCGCTGAACGTGCCCCCCGCGCCAGTGAGGATCACGGCGCGGACTTCGTGATCGCCCTTTAACGAGGTGGCGGTCTCGACCAACGCATCAAGCAAATCGAAGTTCAGGGCGTTCTTTTTGTCGGGCCGGTTGAGGGTGACTTCGGCCACGTGGTTTTCGATGTTGAGTGTCAGGCAGTCGGCCATAGTGTTCTCCCGGGAATTGGCATGGGTATTGTGCCGGGGTTCGGGGGAAAGTCATGGAAAACGTGGCGTCAGTTGACGGGTGGGGGAGGGGTCAGCGCTCTCTTGGCCTGACGGCCAATTCTCCCCGGGATATTTTTAGCCAAATGAATCGTGTTAGTCGCGGGTACCTGCGAACTGCTTTTCCCATTCCTTGCGCTCGTCGTCGCTGATCTTGCGGAAGGTGACGTCAGGCACGGTGAAGGCGTGGCCGGTCGGCAGGGCCGACAGCGCGGCGGCGACGTCGTCGGGCCAGCTGGCGTCCTCGGTCTGCATCGCGGCCATCAGCGTGTCGCAGGCGTCCGGGACGAAGGGGCGCGAGAGGACCGCGTAGACGCGGATCAGGTTCAGGGCGAGGCGGACTTGAGCCGCTGCTTGATCTGGGTTTTCCTTGAAGGTCGACCATGGGGCGGCTGATTGCAGGTACTCGTTGCCCGCGACCCAGATGGCGCGAAGCTCGGTCGCGGCTTTGCGAACGTCCATTGCCTCCATATGGCCTTCATAGGCGCGGATGCGGATCGTGAGGTCGGCGATCAGGGCCTGTTCTTGCTCGCCGAACTCTCCGCCATCGGGGACGATCTCGGTGAATTTCGAGCGGCAGAACTTGGTGACGCGGCTGACGAAGTTGCCCAGCACGTCGGCGAGGTCCTTGTTGACCGAGGCTTGGAAGTTCTCCCAGGTGAATTCGCTGTCCGAATTTTCCGGTGCGTGCGACAGCAGCCACCAGCGCCAATAGTCAGCGGGCAGAATGTCCAGCGCCTGATCCATGAAGACGCCGCGCCCTTGCGAAGTTGAGAACTGGCCACCGTCGTAGTTCAGGTAGTTGAACGATTTGATGTAATCGACCAGCTTCCACGGCTCGCCCGAGCCCATGATCGTCGCCGGGAAGGACAGGGTGTGGAACGGCACGTTGTCCTTGCCCATGAACTGGACGTAGCGCACGTCGTCGGCGCCTTTGTCGGTGCGCCACCAGCGTTCCCAATCGGCATCTGACTTGCCGTTGGCGTCGGCCCATTCAGCGGTGGCCGCGATGTACTCGATAGGGGCGTCGAACCAGACGTAGAAGACCTTGTCTTCCATCCCCGGCCACGGCGCGCCATCTTTGGTGACGGGCACGCCCCATTTCAGGTCGCGGGTGATGCCCCGGTCCTGCAGGCCGTCGCCGTCATGCAGCCATTTCTTCGCGATCGAAGTGGTCAGGATCGGCCAGCCCTTTTGGCTGTCAATCCACTTGTCGATGTCGTCTTTCAACGCGGTCTGTTTCAGGTAAAGGTGCTTGGTCTCGCGCACTTCCAGATCGGTGGAGCCGGACATGGCGGAGCGCGGGTCGATCAGGTCGGTCGGGTCGAGCTGCTTGGTGCAGTTCTCGCACTGGTCGCCGCGGGCGCGGTCGTAGCCGCAGTTGGGGCAGGTGCCCTCGATGTAGCGGTCGGGCAGGAAGCGGCCGTCGGCGTTGGAATAGACCTGTTTCTCGGTCACTTCCTCGATGAACCCGTTCTCGGCCAGTTTCTCGGCTAGATGCTGGGTCAGTTGGTGATTCCGCTGCGAGGAAGACCGACCGTAGTGGTCGAAGGAAAGGCGGAAACCTTCGGCCAGTTTCGACTGTTCGGCGTGCATGCGTTTACAATAGTCGGCGACATCTTCCCCGGTTTTGGCAGCGGCCAGTTCGGCCGGGGTGCCGTGCTCGTCGGTGGCGCAGATGAACAGCACCTCGTGACCCAGCTGGCGCTGGTAGCGGGCGTAGAGGTCCGCCGGAAGCTGGGAGCCGACGAGATTGCCCAGATGCTTGATCCCGTTGATATAGGGAATCGCCGAGGTGATCAGGATGCGTGCCATGCGTTCGCCCTTGAGAATTGGGGTTTTGCCTCGTTTAGCCTAGGGGGGCAGGCTTGGCCAGTGGCCGAAGCACCCACGAAGGACATAGTTTTCTGCCGTTGCGGGCTTGTCGAACCATCCTCAGCCTTTAGGTTTGCCCTGAAAGAACTTTGAGGGGCAGATATGCGCTACACCAATCTCGGTCGAACCGACGTGAAAGTGTCGGAGATTTGCCTGGGCTCGATGACTTGGGGGACCCAGAATACCCAGGAAGAAGGCCATGCACAGATCGACATGGCGTTGGATCACGGCGTGAACTTCATCGACACGGCCGAGATGTACCCGGTTAACCCGGTCAGCAAAGAGACCGTGGGCCGGACCGAGGAGATTATCGGCGAGTGGTTCACCAAGACCGGGCGGCGCGAGGACATCGTAATTGCCACCAAGATCGTCGGGCCAAATGGCGGTTCCGTGCGTGAAGGGGCTGGAATTACTCCAGAAACGATACCGGTTGCCGTAGATGGCTCGCTGAAGCGGTTAAAGACTGACTACATCGATCTCTATCAACTGCATTGGCCGAACCGCGGATCGTATCACTTTCGTCAGAACTGGGGCTACGATCCGAGTAAGCAGGACCGCGCGCAAATTCTGGAGGACATGGACGCGACCTATGAAGCTCTGCAGGCGCAGGTCAAAGCCGGGAAAATCCGCCATCTGGGCCTGTCCAACGAAACCGCTTGGGGGACCTCGCATTGGTTGCGACTGGCGGAGACGAAGGGCTATCCGCGGATGGAGTCAATGCAGAACGAGTACTCGCTGCTGTGTCGCCAATACGATACCGATTTGGCCGAGCTAGGGCATAATGAGCAGATCACCTTGCTGGCCTATTCGCCCCTGGCGGCCGGTATGTTGAGCGGGAAATACCAGGGAGATGTCATACCGGAAGGAAGTCGCCGGACGAAAAACGCGACCTTGGGGGGGCGTGTAACACCCCGGGTTTGGAGCGCTGTGGACGCCTATCTTGAGATTGCGAAGAAACACGGGATTGATCCGGTTTGTCTGGCCAATGCCTTTGTTTTGTCTCGTCCGTTTCCGGCGGTGTCGATCATTGGGGCGCGGTCGCTGGAGCAACTTTCGGCGGCACTGCCGGCGGGTGACACCGTGTTGAGTGAAGAGGTTTTGTCCGAGATCGCTGAGGCGCATAAAGCCCACCCGATGCCCTATTAGAGTGTCGGTGGAACTGCCTTAAATGGAACTCTGGATCCCAATCACTATTGCGGCGGCGTTCGCTCAGAACCTGCGGTTCATGTTGCAGAAGCATCTGAAAGCAACGCGGTTGTCGACGGGTGGCGCGACTTTTGCGCGGTTCCTCTATTCCTTTCCGCTGGTCGGGATCATCGTCGCCCTCTATCTGGCGGCCACTGATCAGCCGATACCGAGTGTGAATGCGACCTTCGCGAGCTATGCGGTGGTTGGCGGGTTGGCGCAGATATTGGCAACCATGTGTGTCGTTGCCCTGTTTGCAGAGCGCAATTTTGCAGTCGGTATCACTTTCAAGAAGACCGAGGTGCTTCAGACCGCCCTTGTCGGGTTGATCGTACTGGGTGAGGGCATTTCAACCCTCGGTCTGGTGGCGATCCTTGTAGGTTTTGTTGGAATTATCTTGCTCTCTGATCCGCCAGAGGGCGGCGGCGGTCTTGGGCGCTTCTTTAACAAGGCCAGCGGGCTTGGTCTGTTATCCGGTGTGCTGTTCGCTTTTTCTGCAACTGGCTATCGGGGCGCAACGCTTTCTTTGGGGCTGGATGACGTCTTTTTGCGCGCGGCTTTTACGCTGTCGCTGGTTACCGCGGGGCAAGCCGCCACCATGGCGCTTTGGTTGGCGTTTCGCGAAAAGGGAGAGATATCAAGGGTTTTGATACATTGGCGCGTGGCCGGTTTGGTCGGCGTTTTCTCGATGTTTGGATCGCTTGGCTGGTTTCTGGCATTTACCTTGCAGAACGCCGCTTATGTTAAAGCGCTCGGGCAGATAGAACTGGTCTTCAGCTATCTGGCAACGACGTTGTTTTTCAAAGAGAAGACCAGCGGGCGAGAGCTGTTGGCCATGGGCTTCCTGACCGCCAGTATCCTTCTTCTGATCCTGTTTCTCTAGGCCAGCCGCTGGAACTGCGAAACCGTTGTGCGATTGTCGAAAAACGGCACGCTGCGTGGGGGCTGATCCGTGTCGAGAAGGGATTGAACTTCGGCCAGAACAACCTCGGTGATGAAGGGCAGGTTGAACTGACGCGCTTCGTTGAGAGGTATCCATTGAAGGTGCGAAAGCTCGTCCTCGGCGCCCGAAAAATCATCCAGATCGCTTTGGATGTGGTCGGCGTCGACAAGGAAGAAGCGCGCGTCAAATCGGCGGGGGCGACCCGGCGGTGTGATGGCGCGAAAGATGAAACGGAACCCTTCGGCAGCGGGTCGGTGGCCCGTCGCTGCGAAATGCTCCCATCCTTCTGGCGGGGACATAGACCAGTTGCCGGTTTGACCCAGAAGCAGACCGGTTTCTTCCCAGACCTCGCGGATCGCTCCTGCGACGATTGCCTGCGCCAGAGCCGGGTCGCTTTGTTGATTAAGTCGAGCCTCGCAAGTCGGGTTTAGGCCCGGGTGTAGCGAAACCTGCTGGTCGGCAAGGTCCACTGCGCCGCCGGGAAAGACGAACTTGTTCGGCATGAAGGCCGCTTTGGCCCCACGCTGGCCCATCAAAACATGCGGTGCGGTTTCAGCGTCGCGCAGCAGGATGACCGTAGAGGCATCGCGAATAGGGGGATCAATCTGGGTCAGGTTCGTGCTCCGAATCCGTGCATGCGTTTGGCCCATTGCAAGGCGATTAGTGCGCCCTTCAGCCTAGGCAAAAGATAAAGAGATAGCGCAGTGCATCCCAATGAAATCACGGTTGCCAGTACCCACGGGTCCGGGCGGTATTCTGTGAAGCCCCAAAGAATGATTGGCGCCATGATATGGCCGACGATCAGGATCGTCAGATAGGCCGGCCCGTCATCGGCGCGCTGATGGTGCAGAGCCTCATTACAGGTTGGACAATTGTCCCGCACCTTGAGATAGCCGCGCAGCATCGGGCCGGAACCGCAGTTTGGGCACCGGCGGCGCCAGCCACGGATAAGGGCCGGTTGAAGAGGGCGATCCTGTGTATCGGTCATGAAACTCTCAATAAACCAGATTAGACTGTTGAGGCGGAACATAGTGCTTTGGTCGCGAATTCCTATGGGACATGCTGTCCATACCCAGAGGCGGGCAAGTTTTTCAGAAAAAGTGCGACGGAAAAATCTGCGGCCTGCGTTTGACCTTGTGAACACGCCAGAAACGGCGGGTCATACAGACAAAGGAGCAAGTCATGAAAAAATCGGCAAAAACGGCATTGAGCGCAACTCTTCTGGTTTCGGTTTTGGCAGCCGCGGCGGTACCCGCATTTGCGCAGCCCGGTGGGCACGGCGAACGTGGCCAGGGGCCCCGGATTCCAATCGTGTTTAGCGAGCTGGATGCAAACGGCGACGGCGTCATCACTCAGGAAGAGATGGATGCGCGCAAGGCTGCGAAATTCGCCGAAATTGACACCGATGGCGACGGCCAGTTGTCAGCCGATGAATTGATGGCGCAACAGGCTAAGCAAGAGGAAAACCGTCGCATGAAGCGTGCCGAGCGCATGATCGAGCGTCTGGACGCAAATGACGATGGCCTGGTCAGCGCCGAGGAAATGGCTTCGCATGAAGGCGAACGCGGCAAACGAGGCTCGTTGTTCGAGCGCGCTGATCTGGACGATGACGGCAAGGTGACTGAGGAAGAGTTCAAGACCGCGATGGCCAAGGCCAAGAAATTCCGCGAAGGTGGTCGGTTCGGCAAGAAAAACCACTAACTGCTGAAAAGGTGGTCCGCTCTTGCGGGCCACCGTTTTCCCGGCAAGGGTAGGACCCGAATGTCGGGTGGGGAATGACAGGGCAAGAGAGCGAACACGTGGCCTTTGATGCCGATCAGGAAACCTCGGACGAGGTATTGCTGCTGAACTTCGCCAATGGCGATGCGACAGCGGCACGGTTGTTGACCGCCCGTCTAACCCCCCGGGTTCTGGGCTATGCCGCGAGGGTTCTGGGCGACCGGGCTGAGGCTGAGGATGTCACGCAGGAAGCGATGTTGCGGCTGTGGAAGATCGCGCCCGAGTGGCAGCAGGGACAGGCAAAGATTTCGACCTGGCTGTACCGGGTCACGGCCAACCTATGCACCGACAGGCTGCGAAAACGGCGGACTGTCGATCTGGATGCGGTTGCGGAACCGCTCGATGAAGGGGCCAGTGCTGAACAGCGACTGCAGGCGGCCACTCGGAATGCCGCGTTGGAGGCGGCATTGCAAACTTTACCAGAGCGGCAACGTCAGGCGGTGGTGCTGCGACACCTCGAGGGGTTGAAAAACCCCGAAATCGCCGAGGTCTTGAATGTGACAGTTGAGGCCGTGGAAAGCCTGACAGCGCGGGGGAAACGCGCCTTGGCCGCGGCCCTGGCTGGCCGAAAGGAAGAATTGGGGTATACGGATGACTGATATGGAACAGCACGATACCGAACTGGAAGCCTTCTTTGACGCGGGGCGCGCCAAGGCGCCGATCCCGTCAGAAGCGTTGATCGCTCGAATCCTTGCGGATGCTGAAGCGGAGCGGCCACTCGCGACCGAAGTGCAGGCGACGAAGGGCTGGCGTTTTCTTGGCGGGTTTCTGGCAGACCTTGGCGGGTGGCGGGCCGCGGCAGGCATGGGGTTTGCCGGACTGATTGGCCTTTGGGTTGGATACAGCACCCCGGCGGTTCTGGACCCTGCGGACGCGATTTTCTCGGGCGGCTACAGTTACGATGTGGCTGACCTGACACTGACGGCTGACGATTTCTGGGGCGAGGGCTGATAATGGCGGAAACTCAAAAAACAACAGCAAAGCCCCGCCGTCGGTGGTTGCGCATTGCTCTGCTGGTTTCGTTGATATTCAACCTGTTGTTCGTTGGATTGGTGGTTGGGGCCGCAGTAGGGAAACGCAAGTACNNAAGTACGACCGCGGTGATACACTTGTCGATAGCCGAGTGCTGCAGCACCTTGGTCCCTATGGGCGAGCTTTGCCGAAGGAAAGTCGCGTTGCACTGGCGCGAGAGCTGCGCCCATCCGCGTCAGAGGGTGCCCTAGTGAGGCGCAGTCTGCGCGACGGGTTCCGCGACATTCTGGGTGTCCTTCGGGCTGACGCATTCGATGCCGATGCCTATGCTCGTCTCATGGCTGAACAGCAGGCCATGATTAATGGTCGGGTAAATGACGGCCAGAAGGCATTGCTGAACAGGATCAAGACAATGTCACACGAGGAACGCCGCGCCTATGCCGATGCGCTTGAAAAGGCCCTGCGCAGAGGGCCAAGCCGCGACGGTCGTCCGCCCGCTAAACGTTGACACTTGGCTGATTGTCACCCAACTCCTGCAACGGTACAACCGACGCGAGGATTGGAAGGTTTTCGGCAGTGAATCCAGAACGTGCAGAGACTATTGCGCTGAAAGCGCTTGGCTGGCTTGCTGGCAATGAAGAGCTGTTGCCTGTCTTCATGGGCTCGACAGGCATCGCGCAAGGGGAGCTGGCCCAGCGGGCCGAAGATCCGGAGTTCCTGATTTCTCTGCTGGATTTCTTGACCATGGATGACAATTGGGTGGTCGCCTTTTGCGACGCCGCCGGGCTGGCGTATGACCTGCCGCTGCAGGCCAGACAGGCCCTGCCCGGCGGTGCTCGGCCTCATTGGACATGAGGCTCGAAAATGTCTGAATATGTTGTTTTTTCAGATCGGCGTATCTCGGGAATTGTCTTTGACAAGGACGGAACTCTGTTCGATTTTCGTGCCACATGGACTGCCTGGGCGCGGTCCTTTCTGGCGGATTTGGCAGACGGTTGTGAAGAACGAGCCCATGCATTGGGTCAGGCGATCGGCTTCGATTCCCGGACCGGTGAGTACCACCCGCAAAGCCCGGTCATCGCTGGCACTCCGGTCGAAATAGCGGAGCATCTGCTTCCACATTTACATCACCAGGACTTCGCGGCCCTGCTTGGGCAAATGAACGAGGCTGCCGTGCTGGCTCCCATGGTCGAGGCCGCGCCACTCATTCCTTTGCTGGATCACCTGTCCGGCCTCGGTCTCAAGCTTGGGGTTGCCACGAACGATGCGGAAGCTTCGGCCCGGTCACATCTTGCTGCCGTGGGCGTGGTCGACAGGTTTGATTTCATTGCAGGCAGTGACAGCGGACACGGGGCAAAGCCGATGCCGGGGCAGTTGCTGGCCTTTGCCCGAGAGATTTCCTGCCCCGCGGATCAGGTGATTATGGTCGGAGACAGTCGCCACGACCTGAGCGCTGGCCGTGCTGCGGGCATGGTGACGATCGGCGTACTGACCGGGCCGGCATGGCGCAGTGATCTAGACGATCTCGCGGATCATGTGCTGGACCATGTCGGGCAACTGCAAGATCGCCTGCAGCAGCGCGGCGGCTAATAGCAATCTTTCGACTTTATTAACACTTTCCCCTTAGCCGTGGTTCAAAGCTNNCATGCACGGTCTTATCAATCGATCGATCCAATTGTTCATAACTGACACTTATGGTCCGGCGATCTGGGCCAAAGGGGCCGATCTGGCAGGCGCACCGCCCGCAGGGTTCGAAGCGATGCTACATTATGACGATGTTGTAACCGAGAAGTTGTTGCAGGGCTTTTCCGAAATGCTCGACAAGCCGTTGGAAATGTTGCTCGAGGATTTAGGCACATTTCTGGTTTCAAATCCCAAGCTCGAGGCGCTGCGTCGTCTGCTGCGGTTCGGGGGAGACAGCTTTGTCGAGTTTTTGCATTCGCTTGACGGGCTGCGTGATCGAGCCAGGCTGGCGGTGCCTGATCTGGAGGTGCCAGAGCTTGAGGTCTTCGATGATGGTGAAAATGCATTTCGCCTTATCTGCCGCTGGCGACTGCCAGGGGGCGGACATCTAATGATCGGCGTATTAAGGGCGATGGCTGATGACTATGGCGCTCTGGTTCTTCTTGATTATTCCGGATGGGACGTTGACGGGCACGACGCTATCCACATCGACTTATTGCAAGACAGTTTTTCGTCGGGCCGACATTTTCGTCTTGCACTACCGATGGAGGTAGAGGCGTGAATGTCCTGTTGGACGAGCAGGCGCTTGGACAGTTGATGCCTCTGCACCTGCGCACGGATTCTAATGGAGTTATCCTTTCCGTGGGGCCTACATTGCAAAAAATGCGGCCCAACTGCGAACTCACAGGAAAAATCCTGACCGACGTGTTTGATATCCGCCGTCCACGTAACTTCGATTGTTGTGGAGCGCTGTGGTCTAACGAGGGGCTCAAGTTGAACCTGGCCTTTCAAAAACCACCGCATACGGAGTTTAAAGGTGTCGTCGTTCAGATGGCAGATCCGGACGGGGCTTTGATCAACCTGTCCTTCGGGATATCTGTGGTCGAGGCTGTTGCAGACTATAAC
>JABAOD010001225.1_pt4 | contig 11209 bp, 6 predicted proteins | sample 7062151 | NCBI WGS metagenome assembly JABAOD01 (sample SAMN14538626, study PRJNA623070) | marine sediment metagenome | biome: marine biome [ENVO:00000428]; feature: marine pelagic biome [ENVO:01000023]; material: deep marine sediment [ENVO:00002113] | place: India: Gulf of Khambhat ...
ATTCCATACAGGATGAGTGAAGTGGTCTCGATCATGGCCGGGTTGCCACCGCCGTGAACCGCTGTCTTGCCCTTGGGCTCCCAATGGACGGTCCCGGTCTTCTTATCCTCTATCTTGAGGCTGTCAAGGTGGCGGAGCAAATCCTTTGCCTCCCTGTCATTCGGGTCAGCGGCGACCATACTGTTAACGGCAAGTGCCAGGGTATAGGCGTCGTCGATCTGCCTCAGATGCTCTTTCAGATAGCGGATACCGTTATTAACCGGTTCACCCTTGTACCCGGTCTCGGCCAAAGCCCAGGTAATATAAGCGGTGTTGAGTTCCACCGACCGGCTGAAGTCCTCTCCAGAGAGCGTCTCCAACCAGTGCTCAACCGGCTTCCATGAGCCGTCCTCTTCCTGCTGTTCCACCAGCCACTGTTGCGTACGGCTGATCACCGACTCATCAATGGGGTAGACCTTGCTCATGTCATAGAACTCCATGAGACCGTAGGCGGTGAGCACCTTGTGGGCTGGCGCTTTGCCGAACCATTCGAAGCCGCCGTTTGGCACCTCAAAGGAGAGCAGCCGCTGATAGCCGATGTTGACAAAGGACTCGGCCTTCATCTGAATCTCGGGGCTTATGGTCCCGGTCTTCTTCATGTAGGCCAGCACCATTACATTGGGGTAGGTGGTGGAGGTGGTCTGCTCGAAGCAGCCGGAGGGCATACGAAAGATTCCGTCCAACCCTTCCAGCACCTGGGCGAACACACCGGGGTAGAGCTTGACCATGACCCGGCTACCGTCAGCAATGGCAAAGGTGGGGATGTGGACGGTTTCACTCAGGGGTCCGGTTAGTCTGCCATTTTTTACCACCTCGACACGTTGACCGTTAGGTACTACCTGAACTGACCGCTTGACCGCATCGCTCAGCTTGCTGCCTACCGCGTAGACAGTGAGACTCTGCTTGCCCACCTTGGTAGCCTTGACCCGGAAGTAGCGTACATCCACCTCCCCTCCAGAAAGCGTGAGGGTCTGTATTGGCCCGGAGAGCAGCTGGAAGCCTGTATGCTCTCTCAGCTCGAGGGTGACGGTCTGAGAACCGGGCAGGTAGTTGTATACTGCAATGGGAACCTCGACCTCGTCACCTTGGGTGAGCTGGACCGGGAAGTCAATATCTACGAAGAAGTCCTGGAATACCCGGACCGGACTGGTTGTGGAGCCAAGGTGGCCTTGGGATGAATGGCCAAGAGCGGTGAGCCGCCAGGTGGTGATGGAGTCGGCAAGAGGTATGGTAAGCTCGGCTTTTCCCCACCTGTCGGTGATGAGGGCTGGTTCCCACAGAAGCGTTTCCGGGAAGTACTGTCGTACTCGGATTACCTTTTTCCCACCAGTGCCGACTTGGGATTCGGGCGTGAGTTCACCGGCCTTGTCCGTGGCAGCGGGCACGGGCCTGGCCTCTTGCACTGCCAAGTCCCTTCTCGCCGCGAATTTTGCGCCACCGAACCGGAGCATTCTATTGAAAAAGCCTTCATCCTGCTCAACCCATCTCCCGTATCCCATCTGGTTCAGATATGGAACCCTGGCGTACAGGTAGGGATCGGTTATGTCGTCGTCCGTCCCCACCTTGCCGTCGGGGCCGGCGGATCTGATGTCGAACTTTCTGAAGAGACTATGGTAGGGGTTCCGCTTGGCAGGATCCAGTCGCTTGATTACATAGCTCCTGCCCCAGGGATCTATAGTAGCGGACTTTTCCAGGTACTTCTCCTCCACCAGAAGATCAATGATGTCATCGGGCAGTGACTCCAGCTCAAAGTCTCTGGTAAACAGCTTGTCAAGCCACGATTTCTCCTCTTGCTGGTAGTAGCGGTGGAGCGCCTGGTAGAGCATGAGCAACCGATATGATGCAATGCCAGAAGAAATTGTCGGGAGATCAAGCTGCGGACTCAGATTGGTGAGCATGGCCGGATCATAGGGGTCCCCGAACGAGTCGAACACGTATTTCTTTTCAGCCGCCTTCTCCTGAACCATGGTGTCAACAAGGGTGGGTAGGTAGCGCCATTGGCCGTCTCCGGTGCGCTCGATGAACTGATGTTTCTGTCCGTAGTTGAAAAAGTGAAAAGCGAATTGCAGCATCTTGGTTCTTTCATTTTGCATTCTTTTTCTTGCCGGGTTCTCTTGCCAGCTCTGGGTGGTTGGTTTTTCCACTCCAGCCATGAGGACGCGCATCACCCTGTCGCGCTTGTTTAGGGCTTCTTGCTTTTCCAAAATCAAGGACTCCACCGTCCTGCCGCCGGGAGCGAAGTGAATCTCGTAGCGGGGCTTGGCCAGCTCCTTCTCAAGGGTAAAGTATACCTTGAGAAGGCCCGGCTGCATCTCCTGGATGGCGAAAACGCTCTCGTCAACCACTGAGATTCCAAGGNNGGCTTGGCCATTGTTGTTGGTTACCGCAAAGATCAACCGAGCTTGTTCTCCGGGCCGGTAGGTGTCCTTGTCCAGAGAGACCGAGATATCGAGATCATCCGACTGTTCCACATAGACCACCCTGGCATCACGCATGATCTCGCCCGAGGGCAGGATCACGTAGGCGTGGATCTCAAGGGTGCCGAAAAGGTCTGGACCAAGAGAGATCGGCTGGGTTGCGCGACCATCTTTTATGTCGAGGGCTCTGGTGAGGACGGTGCGTCGGTTCCGGATCAGATCAAGGTAGACGGTACCGGTTGAGAAGGTGGAGAGCACGTCCACCTTCATGTCGTCGCCTGAGGTGTAGATGGCGCGGTCAGTCCGGAGGAGGACGTTATTCTTCAGGCTGCCAGTGGCAAGTTCACTGGTAATTTCCACCTGGCGTCCCTGGCGATCCTCGGCTTTGGCTTTCACGGTAAGCACATAGTTGTTGTTTCGATTTCGTTTGAAGTATTCTTGTCTGGGGACGAAAGAGATCTCACCGATACCGGTGTCGTCAGACTCCCCAAGAAACTCGCTTGCACCGGTCTGGGGCTGTCCTGGCAAGCTCAGCCATATCTTGGCCCGGACAGGCTGGTCGTCGGGGGTGGTGACGATCGCATAGATCTTGTTCTCCACACCGGCTATGATCCTTCCCGCCTCCGGCACCAGCTCCAAACGCAGGTCAGCCGTGGCAACCTTCCGCTGGACAGTGGCGGCCTCCTTGTGTTTGGCAAGATCGGTTACCTTGGCCTCGAGCTTGACAAAACCGGCGCCCTTTTCCAGGGGCTGACCCACGAAATGGTCTGGCAGCCGGACCTCGAATTCAAAGTTGCCATCTTCGTCAGTCTTCCCTTTTACGTGGGCCAGAGTATGGAACTCCACGTCAAAGGTCTGGGCGATGACCTCCACCTCACCGGATGCAACCGGCTTTCCGAAAAAGTAGTTGGCCGACACGGTTCCGGTCACGGTTTCGGAGGGCCGATAATGTTTTTTATTGGTCTCCAGGGTGACCTTGAATTTGGGCAGCACGTACCGCTTGACGGTGACAGCCTTTTCCGCTTTCCGCTCTCCCACCATGGCCCGGATCAGGTAATCGCCCAGTCGGATTTCGTCGGCGAGCTGGAAGTCAGCTGCAAAGATGCCGTAGGGGTCCGTGTTGCCGCTCCTCTTGAACACCTTGTTGCCTTGAGGGTCTTCCACCTCGAGCACCACCTTGGTCCTTGCCACCGGATTCAAGTCGGCAAGGTTGAGGGCTACTGCCCGTAGGTGGATACGCTGGCCGGGCTGGTAAAGGGGCTTGTCTGAGGAAAGGAGGATGCGAAAGCGCGGTGAAATCCTGACGTTATGTTTTTTCTCCTCCGTGCCCAAGTAAGATGATACCGTGACCACAAGCTCGTAGNNTCACCGAGTCGGTAACCGTACCCTGTCCATTGGTCAAGGACTTCATGAGCTGGTGGGAGCCACTCTTACCTGAAAGGGTTATGGTAACCTTTGCCCCGCTCACCGGCCTTGCATCATTAAGGCCGCGGGCCTCCATTACCACCACTCGGAAGGCCGCCTTTGACCCGGGATCAAGTTCATCAGGGGCGAAGATAAACACATCCTGGATGGATTTTCTGGCGCCAGCATCACCTGCCGGGAAGATGGCTACAACACAGGCCATAATGAGAGCAGCGAGAAAACGTTTCATGGATTCATGCCTCCTTATGAAAGAGTCAGCAGGCCGCATGTAAGAATCAGAGCTTCACCATTACCTCTATGAAGTCTCCTTGCGTGAGAAACTTTTTTCCTGCCACACATCCTTCTTTTTTCAGCTGAGATTACTGTTGCACTCATTGGCAACACCACGAACATTCAAATCTAAAATAACTACTTGATTTCATGTATTGTAGATCCGCTATGCAATCTATTAAACATCTTGCCTCTATTGTAGACAGCAGAGATTTAAATACAATGTAAAGAAGTGTAAAAAGCTTTCAGCATTTGTTTACCTTTCTTTTACATTTCTTGCTGCATCCTCTCTACAACTCACCCGTAAAAGATGTTCACAAAGGAAAAAGTAACCGGCGGGCAAGTCGTGAGCAGATCTTCGGTTTTGAGAAGTCATGTTTTCAGGGCAGCGCTTCCGAATTTTGCCTATCCACAAGATTCAACTCTCGTACTGCTTTTGCTCAAGATTTATTTGACGGTAAAACGCACCGTTGGTGTTTCCAAAGGCTTCGGTGAGCCGTCGAGCCAGACTTTTGCACCCACCACATGGGTTCCGCGTTGTAAGGGCCACAAGAATTCGCTGGTAGAGGTTGTGGCCTGCAACACGTCATCAACAAACCAATGAACTGTTGCTCCCCCTGGCACTTGGTCAACTGCAAAGGAAAAGGCTTCCTGATCATCGGGTATCCTCGGGTCCATGGCGAGCTGCAGGCCATTGGTGGGACGGAGCAGCCGGAGGGGTTTTATTTCGCGGGCAGGTGGATTACGTGGTGGGGGTTCAGTTCCCGGGAGGAACCATTCGCTGTGACTGGGACATTGACCATCGGCCGCGAGCCCGGTGTCACGGCAGATGTCTACCTTCACCAACCGTGGACTCAGGTAGAGGGGGCGGGTGTGCCGGTGACGATTGAGCTCTGCAAAGGCTGAGCGCAGAACCAGAGCCGGGCCAGTGGATCCGGTGATCCCGTTGGTAACCGTACCATCCAGATTTCCCATCCAGACCCCAACCGTATAACGGTGGTTGAAACCTACGGCCCAGGCATCCCGGTAATCACTGGAAGTTCCGGTTTTTACTCCGGTCTGAATGGGAAAGCGCAGCAGACTCCCATGACCAAACTCCAGCTTTCTGGCCTCAGGATCCGAGAGGATGTTTCCGATCAGGGAACTCACTTCCGCTGAAAATACCCTGGGGCCCGAATTGTTTGCCACGTCGTTGTTCACCAGCATCTTCAGAGGATGGTACANNACACTCCTTGCTCGGCAAGAGCGGCATAGGCCCGCACCAGTTCCAACAGCGTGATCTCTCCATTACCCAGAGCAAGGCCATCGCCGTAATAATGAGGGTGCTGCTGCAAGCTGCGGATGCCCAGATCGTGCAACCGTTGCAAGAAAGTATCCACACCAACAAATTGCATTGTCCGCACCGCTGGAGTGTTCAGTGAATTTCCCAGGGCCTCCCGCACCCGCACAACCCCATAATGGCTACGGCTGTAGTTGTGATAGGTGTGCAACCCAACCCCAACGGGTTTGGCCAGGGGAAGATCATTCACCAGCGTGGCCGCAGTCCAACCCTTTTCCAGAGCCAAAGCGTACAGGAAAGGTTTCAGGGTGGAACCTGGCTGACGTGGGGTGGTGACAGCATCAATCCAGCTCCGGGGCAAATCGTGGGAGCCATCACCTCCATTCACCCAGGCCAGCACCTCATGAGATTGGTTGTCTATGACCAGCACCGCGCCGTTGCTTACCTTGCGGTTCTTGAGATCCTTCAGCCGACTGTCCAGTATGGTCTGGATCTTGTGCTGGAGAAAGGAATCCAGGGTCGTCTGCAAACGGCTCATGGTTTGCAGCGAGGAGGGGGGCTGTGACTGATAAACATAGTGAACAAAGTGACTGGCCTGAATGGGTAGGCCAGCTTTTCTGATCTGAAAGCGTTCTTTGTTGATCTGCTCGTACTGCACCGCATCAATCAATCCCCGCTCGAGCAAACGACCAGCGAGCTGATTAATGGGCCTTGTCATTTCTGCTACTCCTTTATGCAAATCCATCCGTCCCGGTGCTCGCACCATCACCACCAGGGCCAACATCTCCTTGCGGCTCAGGGTATCCAGATCGCGATCAAAGTAGTAGCGCGCCGCCTGCACCAGACCACGACGGTGGCCGGTGTAGGGAACTTGGTTGAGATAAAACTCCAGGATATCCGCCTTGGAAAACCGTTGTTCCAGCCGGGCTGCCTCAAGCCCTTCCAGCCAGCGGGACCAGAGGGTACGAGGCCGAGGATGGTGCATTCGGATTACCTGCTCGGAGATGGTACTGGCACCCCGAACCGGACGTAAGGCTTGGATGTTCTGGATGAGTGCATGGAATCGAGCCTTCCAGTCGACTCCCTTGTGCTGGTAGAAACGCTGATCCTCGGAAATCACAAAAGCCTGCTGGAGAAATGGAGGGATATGGTGCAGGGGTACGTAGTCGTGGATATTCCAGCGGTTCTGATAGGTTACGGTGAGAGGGATGTCATGACGATCCAGTACTTGCACCTTGCGGAGATTGGAACCACTCAGGGTGAGGGAGTGGGGTAGTGGCTCGAGCTCGCTGTTTGTTTTCCAGAAGAATAGGGTTGTTGCAAGGAATACAGCGAGGGCAGCGATGATGTATCTGGACCTTATCAATGTACCTTCTCGAATTTTCCGCATAGCGTAGCACCCTGGAAGCTATATGCTACCCGCTGTGTGCTTAACGATCACTCCCGGCTCACCTCTAAGCTCGCCGGGACTCCTTTTCCATAGACGTCCGGATCGTACATCTCTTCTGCATGCACCGGCATCACGATGAATTCCCCAGGAGCTATGGCCTGCGCGGTGTACGACAGGTGATAGTTGCCAGCGGGGAGATATTCTGAATAGAAGCGAGCCGCATTGTGACGCAACTCCTGGTGATAGAAACTCCAGCGGGAGACGCCGTAGGATGACCAGTCACTGTAACGAAACCACCAGGAGCCGCCGGCATGCTTGAACTTGCCCTTTTCAGCATCCACCGTGGAGGCCGTGGCCAGATCACGATTCACCGGCTCCAGCCCACCAGGCACCGGGTCATCGACCACCACAAAGTTTCTGGCAGTGGGCAGCGACACATAGAGATCCACCCTGACGAGTTCACCCCGATTGAGCTGCATGAGGTTTTGCAGGAGCACCCACTTGCCATCACGCTCCACGCTGTATTCCCGATGAATTTCGATGCCTGAGTTTATGGCGCTTACCTTCAGCTCCTGAGGCGCGTAGAACAAGCGTGCGCTGTAATAGACGCGTCCCTGACCTTGCCGTTCCAGTTTTATGGTTGACTTTCGGCCCGGATCATCATCCCGGATGGGCCGTTGCAATTCCACCGGCTCATTGCGAAGATCCCTAAAGCGGGTTGTGCCCATTGGTTCTGCGTCCAGGAAAGTCCGCAAGGTCATGTCAACCTTTTCCTTCTCATACACCCGACTGTAGTCGATGAGCGCATTCATACAGAACATGTTCTCCTGGGTGTTTTCCCAGTGGTCACGGTTCTTGCGGCTCTGGGTGAGGTAGCGCACCAGTTTGAAGGGAATGTCAGCGACCATCCGGCTTCCCAGGTCTGTTTCGCCAAAGGCCACCAACGCACTCAGGATGGCACCGTTGGTCCGCAGAGCTGAGGAGAGAATCCGCGTGTAGCTGTCGTCTATGGTTTCGCTGAAGACGAACTTGCCGCCCGACTGGTTGGCGTGCGCCAATATCAGGTTGCAGACCTCTTTTCGCATGGCCTCGGTACCCTGCACCTTAATAGCGGCCAAGAGAAAGTGAGCCTTGCCGAAGAGGCTCATCTCCGGGAGGTGGGGCCGGTGCCGCGCCAGGTGGGAGCGACGGATCTTGCCGTGTTCAGCGAGGGCTGCCAGAGCCACGGCTCGAACGGTGGAGGCCATGCCCTTTGAGTAAAAGCTCGGCACAACATCGCGCCGCAACAGGGTCAAAAGATACTTGTGCAGTTTCTCCTCCACGGTGGAGGGAATCTCATAGCCGCTCCTCCGGAGCCAGTTGAAAGCGATGGCAGTGTAGGCACTGAGGTAGGGACTGACATATCGATCCTGGGGGATATAATAGGTCATCCCCCCGTTGGGTGCTTGATACGCTGCGGCACGGTCAAGTGTCTTTTGTGGTAGAGTTTCGCTCCCTTCCCAGGTGAATTCGGCGGGCATGTACCCTTTAAGTTTCTGGTAGTGGGAAGCCATTACCCCCTTGGTGAGTATCTGTTCCCAGCAGATATAGGGATAATCCCGCAGATAGGTGAAAGCACCTTCCAGGTTGCTGATAATGGAGGGGGAGAGCACCACACTCACCCGACCCACATCGGTGCGGATTTTCTCCGGAAAGAGGATGTTCTCTGTGGCCACACCGGAGACGGTGGTGCCATAGGTCGCGGCTGCTTCCAGTGAGTAGCGTTTGTGGACCGTGAGGGTGTGGATCATCCCGTCTCGGTCCATAGCGTCACCGCCCTGCGCGGTAAAGCGAATCTCGCCATCAGTGGTGGTTTTCACAGGCAACCACACGGTGTATCGTTTATAGGGTTCTGCCNNGTGTGTTCCTGTTCGGTCTCAATCACTCCTTCGGCGGTTAGGGTCATGGTTAGTTCACGACTTTCGGGAGTTCGGTTCATGATACTGAACCCAGCCTGAAAGCTGTCACCTTCTGTAACCTGGTTGGGCATCACTGGGCGGATTTCGGTGGGTTGATTCACCTTGAAACTATCGTCCCCCAACCCCATGCGATCAGTAGGTGTAACCGCCATGGCCAGTATTCGCCAGCCGGTGAGGTTGTCTGGCACTTCGAATTCGATGGTGGCCCTGCCCTTGGCATCGGTGGTGAGGGAGGGATTCCAGTAACTGACAAATTTGAAGACCGAACGAANNNNCCCACCAGTATTGGCGCCCTTCTTCTCGAATTTCTGGCGGCCCATCAGCCGCAAGAGCAGACTGTAATTTCTCAAATCAAGGCCGTCCAAGGTGTAGAAGCCCTTGTATGGATCAAAGTAATCCCTGCCCTTGGTGAGAAGATCCAGCACCGACTCATCCAAAACAGCAACGGCCAACTCTATGGGCTCATGATTTGGACCGTGACGTGGAGTTGCCTGGAGATGCACCTTGACGCGGTCCCGCGGTTTGTAGGTCTGACGCTCTGGTGATACCTCCACAACCATCTCCTTGTACGGGTCGATGACATCCACCTTCACATAGCCCATGCGAAATGCTGGCTTGCCCAGATCCACCTGATCAGGACCCAGTGGCTTGTCCACCCTGGGAGACATCACCACCACCGAGAGATAATAACCCGGCAGGTAATCCTCCTCGACCTTAAACTCCACCAGAGGAGTACTGGTAGCGAATGTCTGCACCCAGCTTTTCAGCACGCCGTAGCGTTCGATGGTGATCAGCGCCTTACCACCGGGAAAAGGGTTCTTTACCAGATAGCGGGCGGTATCACCCACCCGATAGTTTTCCTTTTCCGGCTGTATCTGCAGACTGTTGTCAGAAGTCTCTTCCCAGAGGACGCGCCCCTTGCCCACCACCCACTGCCAGATTTGGCTGCTGTGGGTGCGGCCCTTGGAGTCTTTGATGGTGGAGGTAATACGATAGGTGCCTGGACCTTGGGGCGTAAAGTGACAGCGAACCGGTTCTGTTTTGGAGACGAGTGTGCAACTGGCCGCATCGACCCATTGATGTGTGTAGTGGGTCAGATAAGCATTGCCGGCACCCTTTACCCGGGCCGCCTTGGTTTCTTGGCGTTCTACCTTGACCGAAATCTCCGTGCCCGCCACCGGTCTGGACTGCTGATCCACCACCAAAACCTCCACACTGGCGGGNNCCAGGCGGTGCTGCGTAATCCCACGTAGCGATCCCGCCCGACATAATCAGCAGTGGCAAGGCTGGTAATGTACTTGCCGCGATCATCACGTACCGCGCTTTCCACCATCAGTCTGCCGTAGAGAATGTGGCTTTCTGCAAGGGTGAAATTGGTAATCAGCGTGCCTTTGCTGTCAACTCTGTTTTCAGTTTGATGGACGGTCTGTTTGTTCTGCTGGCCCGGAACCACAACGTCAAAACGGAAACCGCTGGCCACCGGGTCTGGCGAGCGAAGATATCTGGACTGTATTGTAGCAGTGATGCGGCTCTGAGCATCGGCATAGGGACCTCCAGCATGGAGGCTCGCCTGGGTGGTCACATCCACCGCATCTCCCGGCTGAAACAGCTGACCATTCAAGTCGGTGGTCACTCGGAAGGGCGCCGGAGTGAAATCACTCACCAGTACCCGCATGGGCTCCCAATATCCCTTAAAGAATTTCGAGGTGAGCTTAAAGCGATACCAGCCTACCGCTCCGGTTTCAGCCACGGTGAATTCACCATGGTGTCCACCAAATTCCGACAACCTGAGGTCTTTGATCTGGTAGACGGTTTTGCCCATGGGATCAATCACCTCAAGGGTATAGCCCTCCGTGGGTGCGACCACCAAGGTCTCATTGCTCTGATCCCGCACGTAGAACTTGTATTGAATGGTGTCTCCGGCCTTGTACACGCCCTGGGCTGTTGTACCCCAGGTATGGATGTGACCGTATTTTTTCTGCATGTTGGGATAGACGGAATAGTTAGATGCCCGGTAAACATCTGCATGGAAATCGTAATCCAGGGGCACCAGGGCGATGTCATCTGCTTTTTCGACCCGGACAAACAGCCGGGGCTTCGCGGGGCCATGATAGCGAGCGATGAACTTGAGTTTGGGATCCACATCCCTGGTACCGTGCAACAGGGCAAGGCCCCTTTTGTCTGTCACCGCTGTACTGAGGATAGGGGGCTTCGNNGGCTTCGCTGAAAGGGCTTTATAGGTATCGCGATAGATTTTCACCGTGGCATCGGCAACGGGCTCGCCGGTGGCAAAATCCGTCACCCAGACCAGGGTATTGTAGTGCCCAACCTTTACGTGCACATGGAAAGGTGTCACCTGGCCAAAAAACCATCGCTTCCAGTAGTTTTTGCTCACATGGGGCTCAGTCTCTACCGTGCCCTGAACCACCCC
>JABAOD010012837.1_pt1 | contig 11207 bp, 13 predicted proteins | sample 7062151 | NCBI WGS metagenome assembly JABAOD01 (sample SAMN14538626, study PRJNA623070) | marine sediment metagenome | biome: marine biome [ENVO:00000428]; feature: marine pelagic biome [ENVO:01000023]; material: deep marine sediment [ENVO:00002113] | place: India: Gulf of Khambhat ...
TCGGCGGAGGAATCCGCGGGCGCCGCCTCCACCGAGAGGCCGTCATGCGTGGTCACTCGGTAGAGCCCGTACCGATCGTCCAAGTGGGACTTGAACACCTGGACGCGCTTCCGCGCGATGACGGCCCGGCGCACCCGCCGGATGAGCTCCTCGCTCTTGCCGCTAAACATCACCCCGGTAATGACTTCGATCCATCCGGGTCGCATGCTATGCAGCATCCGGGGCACCTCTCGAAGGGGGAGCGCCGCGGTGCCGCCGCGCTCCACGTGCGTACGGCGCTTGCCAATCCGACGTGCCGGCCTTACTTACAAGCCGACCAGGCGACGGGCCGGTGGCGTCGTCCATCCGTCCCAAATCTTACGCAAAAGGGGGTCGTGGGTGAACAAGACCGAACTCATCGAAGCGCTCGCCTCCGGAGTCGGGTTGTCCAAGGCCGATGCCGGACGCGCCGTGGAATCGCTGTTTGGGGATGATGGCCTCATCGTGCGTGAGTTGCGCGCCGGCGGGCGCGTGCAGATCACGGGCTTCGGCACGTTCGTGGCACGAAAGCGGGCGGCCCGCACGGGCCGCGACCCCCGGACCGGGAACTCCATTCAGATCGAGGCCGCTACGCTGCCCGCGTTCAAAGCGGGCCAGGCGTTCAAGGACGCGCTGAACAGGTAAATCCCCCGCGGTCAGCGATCTCCCGGTCGAGCTACCAGCGACCGGCATGATCGCTGACCGTCGGCGGAGGGTCACTTGCGGTCGAACCGTGCCGTGAGCTGCCTCCCCCGCACCGTCATGCCGTCGAGCCCCTGTCGGGCCCGTTCCGCTACCTCCGCTCGTACCTCGATCACGCTCGCGGCCTCCCGCACCTCCACGCGCCCGACCTGATCTCGCGCCAGTCCCACGGCATTGAGTAGGGCGCCCACGATGTCGGCCGTGCGCACCCGGTCGCGCCGACCCAGGTTCACACGGAGGTGCACCCAGGCCGGCACGGATCCGGGCGCGGTCGTGCCGGGCCTTGGCGCGGGCGACGCGTCGGCCAGGGCGGCCGCGACGAGCGCCGGATCGAACTCGTCGAGCACCGGGCCCAGGGCCACGAGGGTGTCGGCATACTGGCGGGTCTCGAGTCGGCCCCGCACCGCGGCGCGGAGGCGCGACCGCCAGCCGTGAGAGCGATCGGCCTCCGACGGCAGTCGGAGGACGGACAGGGTTGATCCCAGCCGCTGCAGATACGGCAGCTGCCATGGGCGGGCGAGCACCACCACCTCCTCGGCCGCCGCGCCAAGGGCTTCGAGCGCTGCCGGCGAGGGACACTCGGCGGCCACGGCGACCGCCACCCGGGCGGTCCCCGGATCCGTCCCGACCCGAACGGAGGAGTCGTCCCGGAAGGCCCACCAGCGGTGGGCGGCGCGGGCCGACGGATCCCAGAGGAGCGCCGTTGGGGGATTGAGCATGTCGAGAGTCGCCTGCGCGGCCCAGGCCAGCCGGGCGGACGAGACCACCGCACACCGGAGCGCTCCTACCGGCCTCTCGGGGATGCGGGCGGCCGCCAGCAATGGCGCGCGCCGCGCATGTCGGTCGATGAAGCTCCCGGCGTCGCGCTCATCGCCCGTTACGATGATCCGCTGGGCGGTGGCCGCATCCGCGAGAATCACATCGAGCGCCTCGGTGAGTTCGGGGGTGGCCATGATCTCCGGCCAGAGAATCACGACGCGACGCGCGCCCTCGACCGCGAGGCTGGAGCGTCGCAGGAGCTCGAGCCCATCCTCGGGCGTCGCGAGCAGGGTTCGCACGCGGCCGGCGCCGATCAGGCGCGTCGTGCGCGCGAGGCCGGACGCCAGGTGCACCGGGCGCAGCTCGTCGAGCCCGTGAAGCTCGGCCACCAGATCGGCGCCCATATCGATCTCGGGAATCAGCACCAGGATCTCGCCCTTCGATTCCGTGGTGCCGGAGAGCTGGGCAAAGAGCGGCCGCGTCGCCCACGCGGCGGGCGGGGCGACGTAGATGAGGTTCTTCCCGCTGTCCAGAGCGGCGCGATGTCCGGCATCGAACACTGGCGCGAACGTCCAGGGCACACGTCCCTCGATTGTCAAACAGAGTGCGGTGGTTGCGGCTCCGTCCGCGTAGTAGTTTCTGCTGACCGTGTCGGGCTCGCAAGGGTGAACGCATGGCGCGTTGGTGGAACCGCCTCCAATCCCAGATCTACTCGCGCGTCCGCTGGCTGCCCGAGCTGTACGCCCGCGCGAGTGGTGGCACCGAGCCGGACGTGCCACTGCCCCCGCTCGCGGCGCCCACGACGCCGCTTGGCTTGCCGAAGCTCGGGTAGCCGTGCTGACCGCGGCGGGCGTCCATGTGCGGACGGACCCGGGGTTTGACATGACGAACCCCGCTGGCGACGCCTCCTATCGGGTGATCCCGGGGGACGTCGCGGCTTCGGATCTCGCGATCACGCACGACTACTACGATCACCGCGCGGCCGACCGGGACATCAACTGTGTGTTTCCCATCGAGCGCCTGCGCGAGATGGTGGGGCGCGGAGAGCTGGGAGCGCTGGCGCCGCGCCACGTGGGCATGATGGGTCACCTGCGTGGCGCGGAGCGGCGGCGCCTCGTGCAGAGGACCGCGCCGGACATCGCTGCCCTGTTCCGCGAAGACGGAGTCGCCGTGGTGCTCGCGACCCCGGGGTGAACGACCTGTCACCAGTCGGTCGGGCTGGTGGCGCGGGCAGTCGAGGCTGCGGGCATTCCGACCGTCACGGTCAGCGTGGTCCGCGCCATGACCGAGGCGGTGCCGGCTCCGCGCAACGTGTTCGTGCGCTTTCGCCTGGGACAGGTCTTTGGCGAGCCCGGCCACGTCGCCCAGCAGGAGGCCGTGCTGCGGGACACCCTGCGCGCGCTCGAGACGATCCGCCGAACCGGAGGCATCATCGAGCTGCCGTATCGATGGAAACGGCACGACTACGGCTCGCGCGGGGCGCGTTGACAACGATGTGCCGGCGGCGAAGCTTCGCCGCAGGAGGGACGTATGACGCGGATGGCGAAGGGCGCCTTGGCACTCGCGGTGCTGACGGCGATGTCGGCCACGGCCGCCGCGGGGCAGGCGCGCCACAGTGCCCGGGAGCTTGGCCTCGTGGTGGGTGGGCTGCCTCCGGGGCCCATGAACGCGATCACCGACGTTCGGGGCGTTCGAGTGGGTCACGTCACGGTGGTGGAGGCCGACTCGGTCAACACCGGCGTGACGGCCGTGCTGCCGCATGGCGGAAACGTGTTCCAGGAGAAGGTGCCCGCGGCGGTCGTGGTCGGGAACGGCTTCGGCAAGCTCGCGGGATTCACCCAGGTGCAGGAGCTGGGCGAGCTCGAATCGCCCATCGTGCTCACCTGCACGCTCTGCGTACCGCGCGCCGCGGACGCGGTGCTCACGTACCTGCTGGCGCTTCCAGGGAACGAGCAGGTGCGGTCGGCCAACGCGGTGGTCGGGGAGACCAACGATGGGTTTCTCAACGACATCCGACAGCGACCGATCGCGGAGCACCATGTGCTGGCGGCGATCGAGGCGGCCGAGCCCGGACCGGTGGCGCAGGGGAGCGTGGGCGCGGGGCGGGGCACGCGCGCCTTTGGGTGGAAGGGCGGCATCGGAACGGCGAGTCGACAGGTGAGGACGCGGGGCGGGGCGTGGACGGTCGGGGTGCTGGTGCAGAGCAACTTCGGCGGTGCCCTGCTTGTGGCCGGTGTCCCCGTGGGGCGGGAGTTGCGGGAGCGAGGTCGAGGAACGTCCGCCTCCGACGGGAGCGGTGGCGGGTCCATCATGATCGTGGTCGCGACCGATGCGCCCCTCTCGCACCGCAATCTGGAGCGGCTCGCGCGCCGCGCCTTGGCCGGGCTCGCTCGCACCGGCTCCACGATGTCCAATGGCTCGGGGGACTACGTGATCGCGTTCTCCACGGTGTTGGTCGGCGAGGTGGCCGGAGCGCGGCCACTCCGCAACGCCGAGATGAGCCCGCTGTTCCGTGCCGTGATCGAGGCGACCGAAGAGGCGATTTACAACTCGTTGTTTCTGGCGACCACGGTCTCGGGCCATCGCGCGGTACCGTCGCGGCCCTGCCCCTCGAAGCGACTCGTGAGATTCTCGAGCGGCATGGCGCGCTCCGACGATGACGGACCCTCGTCGGCGGCCGTTCAGGCCGTCGATCAACATCTCGCGGCTGCGGCCGTCGGCGATCGCCGCGGTGAAGCAGGAGGCGGAGCGACGCCGCGCGGCGGGGGACGACGTGATCGATCTCTCGGTCGGCGATCCCGACTTCCCCACGCCGCGCATCCCGGCCGAGGCGGGGATCAAGGCTATTCAGCAGGGCCGCACGCACTACCCGCCGGATGCCGGCATCTTGGAGCTGCGTGCGGCGGCGGCGCGGTACTTGTCGCTGCTGTCCGGTGGGCGGCCGGTGAACGCCGACCACATCGTAGTCTCCAGCGGAGCACGGCAATCTCTGTTCAACGCCTGCTTCACGGTGTTCGGCCCTGGCAACCGGGTACTGGTCCCCACGCCGGCCTGGGCCTCGTACCAGCAGCTGGTCTATTTCGCCCGGGCGACCCCCGTCCTGGTGCCCGGCGCGTCCGAGTGGAGTCTCAAGGTCGGAGTGGAAGATCTCGACCGGGCCAGCGACACGCGGACGAGCGGGCTCGTGCTGTGCACGCCGGTGAACCCCACGGGAGCCGTGTACACGCGCGCCGAGCTCAACGCGATCTTGGAATGGGCGCGCGAGCGGGAGCTGTGGGTGATCGCCGACGAGCTCTACCGGCGCATCCACTACGGCTCCGGGCCGGCGCCGTCGGTGCTCGACCTGCCCGACGAGCTGCTCGAGCGGGTGGTGGTCGTCACCGGCGTGGGCCAGGCGTACGCTATGACGGGTTGGCGCATTGGGATCGCCCTCGCGCCGCGCCCGGTGGTGGACACCATGGCGACATTCCAGAGCCATGTGTCCACCGGTGCCTCGCATCCGGCCCAATGGGCGGCGGCCGCGGCCATGGCGGATGAACGGGTGGAGGAGGACCTGACCCGCATGGTCGAGGCGTTCCGCCGCCGTCGCGACCTCGTCGTCGGGCACTTCCGCCGCCACCATTCCGGCGTCGAGTTTGTGGAGCCGATGGGGGGATTCTACTTCTTCTTTCGGGTGGACGGGTGCTTTCCCGGGGCGCCGGAATCCGCCGCCGTGTTCTGCGACGGGCTGCTGGCGCGGCACGGGGTGGCGCTCGTTCCCGGAGGAGCGTTCGGCGACGACCGATGGGTGCGGCTGTCGTACGCGGCGGCGGACGACGCGCTGGAGCGCGGGCTCGTGCGCATCACGACGTTCGTGCAGCAACTGCAGGGAGGAGCAGTCTCATGAGTGGCCTGGCTGGCCTCGGTGCCAAGATCGACACGATCACGGATGATCTCCCGCACATCGCCTTCCGATGGGATACCGAGACCCAGATCCTCTCCGGCCTCGCCGAGGACGTGCAGGGCGAGCGCGGGCTCACCGGATCGATCGAGCTGGAGGACAAGCGTGGGGCGGTGATCACGCTCGACTTCGCAGGCGGCGTGCTGCGTGGGCTCGAGGTGGTGGTGTGGCCGCGGTTGAGGACGGTCGACACCCTCGCGCCCCCCGACCCCGACCGGCGTGGGCGGTTCACGGTGCCGGCCCGACCGTCGCAACCGGGGGTGGCCGTGCTCGAGATCGATGTGCCGTTGGCAGCCGATCGCAGCGCCGACGAGTCGGTGATCCACCTCCGAGTGGGTCGGCCTCGGGCGGTCGAACGGGTGCACGTGGCCGACAATCTCCTGCTCGAGGTGGACAGCGGAGGGGATGTCGCGGGGTTCTGGTTGCTCAGCGTGCCGCCGTTTCCGGCAATGGAGGGGTACCGGTGAAGCGCATTGCGCGACTCCAACTCGGCACGCTCGCGGCGGCGTGCGTGGCGCACCCGCCGATCCTCCCGGCCCAGCAGGCGGAGCCCGCCATCCGGGTCTTAGTGCACGCGCGGGTCTGGACCGGCGATTCGACGCTGCCGTGGGCAGACGCGGTCGCCGTGGAGGGGGGTCGCGTGCTGGCCGTGGGCACCGTGGAGGCGGTCCGGCGCGCTGCGGGGCCGCACGCGCGAGAGGAGGATCTGCAAGGTCGATTCGTCGCTCCGGGGTTCATCGACACGCACACGCATTTTCAGTCGGCCGGCCGGTTGCTGCTAGGGGTGAACCTGCTGGATGTGGCCGACGATGCCGGCTTCAGGCGCCGCATTGGCGAGGCGCATGCGCGCCTGCCGGACGGCTCGTGGATGGTGGGCGGAGACTGGGGCGCCTACGATCTCGAGACCACCTGGGTGCCGCGGCGCGCTGTGCTGGACTCCGTGACGGCCGGTCGGCCGGCCCTGCTCAACAAGTGGGACCGCTCCCAGTTCCTCGCCAACGCCGCGGCGCTGCGGTTGGCGGGATTCGATCCCACCGAGCACGACGGCCGCTTGACACCCTGGGAGGCCGCGAGCCTGTCCGACGTGGTCCCGCCGCCGTCCTTCGAGCAGCGGCTCGCGGAGGCGCGACTGGCCTTGGACGACCTCGCGCGCCACGGGGTCACCACCATCCACGACATCACCGGCGCCCAGCAGATGGGGGTGTTCCAGTATCTCCTCGCCCGGGACTCCCTCTCGGTGCGCGTATGTGCGCGCCCCACGCTGGACCACTGGGAGGACCTGGCGGCCGTAGGGATCCGAACGGGATACGGCGATGCGATGCTCTGGATCTGCGGTCTGAAGGGCTTCGTCGACGGCATCATGGGCAATTCGTCGGCGATGTTTCGCCAGCCGTACCGTCACCGCCCGGACGCCCGCGGACGGTGGCGCACCATGATGTCGCCGCCGGGAAACATGGAGCACCTCATTCGGGCGGCGGACTCGGCGGGGCTCACTCCCCACATCCACGCGATTGGTGATCTCGCCGTCGACACCCTCCTCGACCTGTACGCCGCCATGATCCGGGCGAACGGCGCCAAGGATCGGCGGCTCCGGATGATCCACGCCCAGGTCGTCGAGGCCGATGACTTCGCCCGCTTCGGCGAGCTGGGCATCATCGCCGAGGTGCAGCCGTACCACGCCATCGACGACATGCGCTGGATGGAGGACCGGATCGGTGACCGCGCCCGCGGGGCGTATGCCTTCCGGTCGCTGAGAGACGGCGGGGCTCTGCTCGTGTTCGGCTCCGATTGGCCCGGCACGAACGCCTCGTGGTATCCCGCCAATCCCGTGCTGGGGATCTACGCCGCCGTGGCGCGCCAAACGCTGGACGGGGCGCCGGCGGGCGGGTGGTATCCGGAGCAGCGACTGACCGTGCAGGAAGCGCTCAAGGCCTACACGGTACACGCCGCGTACGCCGGGTTCGCGGACGACCGGCTGGGCAAGCTGACGCCGGGATATCTTGCCGATCTGGTGGTGCTGTCGGACGACCCCTTCGCGATCCCCGCCAGGGCCATCGCACAGATCCGGGTGCTGCGCACCATGGTGGCGGGCCGCTGGGTCTATGTCGCGCCCGCCCCGATGCCGTAGCGGTGGACGAGCGGGTCGCCGCGTACGTTCAGCACTTGTTCGCGCGCGAGGACAGCGTGCTCCAGGCCATTCGCGCGCGCCACACCCACGAGGGCCTGCCAGACATCGCGATCTCGCCGGAGGAGGCGCAGCTCATCGCGGTGCTGCTGCACGCCGTCGGTGCCCGGCGGGTGCTCGAGGTCGGCACGCTTGGCGGGTACAGCGGTGTGTGGATCGCCCGTGCCCTGCCGCGCGAGGGCAAGCTCTACACCATCGAGCATGATCCCGAACACGTCCGGGTCGCCCGTGAGAGCTTCGCCGCGGCGGGTGTGGAGGATCGTGTGGACGTGCTCATGGGAGACGCTGGGGACGTGATGGCCCGCGTCGAGCCGCCCATGGACGCCGTGTTCCTGGACGCCGACAAGCCGCCCCTGGGAGAGTACTATCGAGCCGCCATGCGGCTCTTGCGGGTCGGCGGGCTGCTCCTCGTGGACAACGCCCTCCTGGGCCACCGCGTCGTGGACCCGGCGGACGGGGGTGACGACGTGGTGGGCGTGCGTGCCGTCAACACCCTGGCGGCGACCGATCCCCGCGTGGTCGCGACGATCGTACCCGTCCGCGACGGACTCCTCATCGGCGTGAAGGTGGCCGACTGACTTCCGACACGCGCCAGCGACTGAGTGAGGTGGTCCTCCGGGCCGGGGGGACGGTGGGCGCGGGCGCGGTGCTCACCCACGCGGCACCGCCAGTGTCTCGGCCGTTCGCGACGGCGCGGTACGTGGAGGGTCGCCGCATCCGAGCGATCGACGTGGGCGGCCCCCAGCCTCCTCCGTCGGACACGGTGTTCGTGGNNTTCGTGGACGGGATTCAGCGCTACGCCGTGGAAGGGCGGTTCGGACTCGTGCCGGTCGTCCGCGGCTATGTGGCGGCAGCGGCGGCGCGCCGCGAGGCGGGGCGGCTGCAGATGGTCGATCATCGGGCCGAGGAATTCCTGGTGGTGGCGCTCGCCCGGGTGGCGCCCCGGGTGAGGCGGGCCCTCGAGACCCTGGAGCTGCCGCTGTACGACTGCACGGAGGGCGAGCGGGCCCACCCCATCCTCGACGTGCAGTACGCGGCCAAAGTGGTGGAGCGCCGCCGCGAGACCCTGGAGGCGCGGCTGGCCGAGCAGCTGGTGTCGGCGGGCGTCGCGGATTGGCTCGTGGTCGATGGGTCGATCGCCCATCTTGAGCCCGGCCGGGAGGGTCCGCCGCTCCTGGGCCTGGTGAAGAGCCACGAAACCCAGTTCTTGACCGGCCGGGATCTCGAGGTGGCGCTCACGCTGCCGGCCGGTTCTCGCTCGAGCGTCTTCGCGCGTTCCGTCGGGCAGCGGGTCGAGGTGCACACGTGGTATCTTCGACTGTGGCCCTGGGAGGAGCATGATCTCTTGCACGGCCTGGTGCGCATCGAGCGGCCGGCGGCCGCGGCGGCCACGCCCCAAGCCACGGCCGTGAGTCGCTGGGTGCTGGCGGAGCGGGCGCCGCTGACGGCGCCCGACGCTCGATGGGATCGTCTCGTGTATCCCATGCACTACGTCGAGACGTTCTTACGCGCACAGGCAGGAGGTTGGTAGTGAGTCAGGCGCCGCACGGCGCGGTGATCGGTCGGGTGGTGGCAACGGAGCAGTTGCCGGCCGGTCCGCATCAATTCCATTTCTGGACGGCGCTCGACACGGCCCTCGGGATCGGGGCCATCGTGCGGGTGGATGGGGCCGCGGGGCGGCAGGTGTTCGCGGTGGTGGTCGACGGGCGCACCTACTCCGATCTGGCGTCTCCGCTGCACGACGTGGTCGCCGCCGAGGGCGACCCGGCGGCGCCGCAGGCGCCCACGCGGCGGGCCGAGGTCCGGTTGTGGACGGCGGCGGTGCTGCGTCACTGGCCGGAGGAACCGGTGCAGCCCGTGCCCCTCGCCGACGTGCGGCTGGCGACCGAGACCGACGTGGAGACCGCGCTGCGGATGGACGCATACGTGCGCGCGGAGCCACCGACGGGCATCCCGATCGGCGTGTATCGCGCCGGGGGGTTGACCGCGCCCGTGTGGTTGGACGCCGATTTCCTCTTGGGTCCCGAGTCGGCGCACCTGAACATCAGCGGGGTGTCGGGTCTCGCAACCAAGACCAGTGCGGTGGAGTTCGTGCTCTCCAGCATCTTCCAGCACCTCCCCACCTCGAAAGGATCGGTCGCTGCTGTCTGCTTCAACGTCAAGGGAACGGACCTCTGCTTCCTGGACCAGCCGGCGGTCTTGTCGGATGAGGACGTTGCGCTCTACCAAGCCGTGGGCGTCGAGCCCAAGCCCTTCGAACGGGTCCGCTACTTCGCGCCCTTCAAGCCGGACGGCGTCAACCTCAATACGCTGCGCTCACACGCCGAGCTGGTGGGATCCGTCCAGCCGCTGGTGTGGGGGCTGCGCGAGGTGCTGGGATTTCACGAGGTGCTGCTGAATCGGGACGACCTCGACGCGAAGGCCGATGGATTCCTGGATTTCCTGGCCGACCGGGTAGTGGACAAGGAGTTCCGCGATGAATGGGGCGGCAGCCACCGGGTGCGCAGCTTTGCGGATCTGGAGCGGCTGTTCCGCAGCATCTTCGACGGCTTGGAGCAAGCAGGGCGCAGTGACGTGTGGCGCACGCACCACATCGCAACCATCCGGAAGGTCCGGAACCGGCTGCTGAACATCTCGGGACGCTGCAAGGGTCTGGTGACCGACGACCCCGCGGTGAGCGACCTGCCGTTCGGCACCTTCGAGGATCGCGCGGTGTACGTGGTGGACGTCTCCGGCATGGATCAGCTGGGACAGGATCTCGTCTTCACCCGGGTGGTCTCCTTGTTGCGCGAGCGGCTGGAGCGACGTGATCTGGGCGTCGATCACGTGATCGTATTCGTCGACGAGTTGAACAAGTATGCGCCGGCGGACGGACCCGAGACGTACGTGAAGAAGATGCTGCTGGACATCTCCGAACGGGGGCGCTATCTCGGGTTGGTGTTGTTCGCCGCGCAGCAGTTCCGATCACAGGTCCACCGCCGCGTGGTCGGCAACGCGGGCACGCTCATCTTTGGGCGGATGGACATGGACGAGCTCGCGACGCCGGGGTATCAGGTCTTGTCGCCCGCCACCAAGATCAAGTTGGCGACGCTGCCCAAGGGCGAGCTGATGGTCCGGCATCCGCACTTCACCCAACCGGTCTTCGTGCGGTTTCCGCGACCCGCGATGCTGAGCGGGCCCGATGGCGTTGCGGCCTTCCCACCGGCCGCGGAGGTACCGTTCGCGGAGGCCGTCGTGCGCCAGCTCCTGGCCTTGGACCGGCGGGTGGCGCCGGCCCGTCTTCGCGATCTCATTGCCGATCGGAGAGAGGAGGACGTGCGCCGGGCTCTGCTGGCCACCAAGCGCGCGCGACCCGATGACGTGGTGGCGTTCTTCGGTGCGGCCCTCGGCCCTGCCGTGGGGCGGCACGAGATCGCCCGCACCGTCCGCGCGGCACCGCTTCGGTCGGTGGAGGATCCGTATGGGTGAGCGCAGTTGCTGGGGCGGCGCGACCCGGCGCGGCATGGCCCGGCGGCTGGTGATGCTCGCGGCGGCGGCCGGGGTCACCGTACCGGCGGAGCTGCCAGCGCAGCAGGGATTGCTGCTCCGGTACCGGCCGCAGCG
>JABAOD010032286.1_pt1 | contig 11205 bp, 11 predicted proteins | sample 7062151 | NCBI WGS metagenome assembly JABAOD01 (sample SAMN14538626, study PRJNA623070) | marine sediment metagenome | biome: marine biome [ENVO:00000428]; feature: marine pelagic biome [ENVO:01000023]; material: deep marine sediment [ENVO:00002113] | place: India: Gulf of Khambhat ...
TGGATCTTCCCGAGGACCAGGACGTTGGGCATCGCCGGCTCACGCGTCGATCTTTTTCCAGTCGTCCGGCTCGGCGTGGATGACTTCCTTGCCGGCCGCACCCGGGCGCCGGTCGACGAACACCTCGCCCTCCTTCATGACGATCTGGATGTTCCGGCGCTCCTGCAACACACGTATGTCGTCCAGCGGATCGCCGTCGACGACGAGGATATCGGCGAACTTGCCGGGCTCGACGGTGCCGATGTCCACCTCCATGCCGAGCGCTTCCGCCGCGTTGCGGGTCGTCGTCATGATCGCCTCCATCGGCGTCATGCCGAGGTCGACATAGATCTCGAGCTCCTGGGCGTTGGTGCCCATGCCGGGCTCGTAACCCATGTCGGTGCCCATGGCGACCTTGATCCCGGCCTTGTGCATGACCTGGAAGGTATCGAAGCAGCTCGGCTGGATGGTCTTCATCTTGTCGAGCACGAATTGCGGCGTGCCGATCTGGCGGCGGATCTCGATCGCATGGTCGGTGCGGTGCGCCAGCGTCGGCGTCACCGGAATCTTCGCCTCGAGAATCTTCTCGATCGAATCGGCATCGTGGAAGACCATGTGCTCAATGGTATCGCAGCCCGACTGGACCGCCATGCGATGCGCCTCCGGCGTGAAGCAATGGACCGCCGCCCGTTTGTGAAAGGCGTGCGCCTCGTCGACGATGGCGTCGAGCTCCTCCTGCGTCATGTTGCGGACGTCCGGCTCTTCCTTGTCGGTCCCGCCACCGCCGGAAGCGCAGGTCTTGATCACATCGCAGCCGGTGCGCAGGTTGGTCCGCGCCAGCTTGCGCAACTCCCACGGCCCGTCGGCGTTCTGGAAGCCCGGGCGCAGCGAGGCCCGCGGCAGGATCAGCTCGAGATGCGAGTTGGTGATGTAGGTGAAACCGCCGACGACCATGCGCGGTCCCGAGAAGATGCCCGCCTCGATGGCGTCGCGCACGGCGCACAGCTGCGGCGTCATCAGGCCGCGGCTGCTGATGAAACCGAGGTCGCGCAGCGTCGTGAAACCCATCTCGAAGCACAGCTGGGCATGGAACAGGCAGTACATCTGCTGCAGCTCCGGCGTCACCTCCCAGGTGGCGACCCGGTAGTTGTTGAAGGTCCGGTTGTTGAACATGTTGAGATGGATGTGCAGGTCCATCATGCCGGGCATCAGGGTCCGGCCGGTGGCATCGATCTCCTCCGCCCCGGCCGGAATCTCGACCGACCCGGCGGCGCCGACCGCCGCAATGCGCGCCCCCTCGATCACGACCACCGGGTTTTCCAGGACCGGCCCGCCATTGCCGTCGATCAGCCGGCCGCCGGTGATGACCTTCGTGTTCGTCGCTGCCATTGCTGCTGGTTCGCCTCGTCGTTTCCGCTCGCTAGTCTGCCGGCCGCCGCGGTGGCAAGGCCATTGGGAGCTCGCATTGGGTCGGCGCACTGGGTGCACCCGAGTTTCAGAAAATGCACATTAGTCGCCGCAGGGAAAGGGCGTCAAGGGTTGAACCCAACCCGTGCGTGATCACGCCGACGGCTCCTCGAAGCGCTTGACCAGCGACAGGAAGCGCGCGTAGTCCGACGGTTGCAGGCCGCCCGACTCGGCCGACGCCGCCGGCTTGAAGTCGAGCGCGTCGAGCGTCGCCTCGATATCGGTGCGGCCGAGACCGTGGGTGATGAAGACGATCCGCGAGCGGCGCTCGTCATCCGGCCACGCATCGAGCGTCACCGGCGGGTGAAACAGGTGCTGCACCGCGTGCACGACGACCGGCTCGCCGGCAACATTCAGCAGCCCTTTCACCCGCAGCAGATTCGGGCCGCGATACGAGGCCAGCAGGTCGAGCCAGAGCTCGAGTCCGGCCGGCTCGACCGGCCGCTCGCGGGTCACCGCGAAGGTCTGGATGCCGTCGCCGTGGCGATGCGAATCGTGGTCGGGATGCGCATTCGTGCTCAGCCACGCGGCGACGTTCCGACCTTCTCCCGGTCCGGATCCGATGCCGGCTCCGAACAACCTGTCCGGCGCGATCTCGCCCTTCACGGCCCGGAAGATCGCGGCACCCGGATTGATGCTGCCGAGTCGCTCGACAAGGCCCGACACCGCGTCCGCCCCGGCGAGATCGGTCTTGCTGATGACGATGCGGTCGCTGACGGCGGCCTGCTTGACGGATTCGAAATGGATGTCGAACTGGCTCTCGGCGTTCACGGCATCGACCACGGCGACGACCGAATCTAGCCGGTAGTACCTGGTGACATCGGGGTCGGCAATCAGCGTGTGCAGGATCGGCGCCGGGTCCGCGAGGCCGGTTGTCTCGATGGCCACGCGTTCGAAGGCCGGCACCGCGCCGGTCATGCGTTTCGCAAGAAGGGTCTGCAGGGTCTGGACAAGGTCGCCGAGGATCGTGCAGCACAGGCATCCGCTGTCCATCAGCACCATGCTCTCATCCGGCGTCTCGACGAGCAGGTGGTCGAGGCCGATTTCCCCGAACTCGTTGACGATAACCGCGGTGTTGGCCATCCCGTCGTGGGATAGCAGCCGGTTCAGCAGCGTAGTCTTGCCGCTGCCGAGGAAACCCGTCAGGACGGTCACCGGCAGCCGTTCGCCGTTCTCGAATTGCTCCACTTGCATCGCCTCCCGGTCCCTGCTGCCCCGCGCGACCCGCGCCGTCACTCGCCGACCGCGAGCCTGGCGTCCTGATAGCCGAGCGCCTCGGAAATCCGTGCTGCGGTCTTCTTGACCGCGGGCGCGAGTTGGATCAGCTTGTCGCGGGTCAGCCGGACATCTGGGCCGCGAACGACGGCGGCCGCCACGACCTCGCCGTCGCGATCGAATACCGGGGCTGCGATCGCGGAACTGCCCTTGTTCGGATGGCCGGTGCTGAAAGCGTAGCCCTGTTGCCGCGCCGCCTTCCATTCCGTGCGCAAGCGCCGGACTTCAGGGTTGTCCGGCGCCGTCGGCAGATCGCTCTTTCGCAGGATGTATTCGACCTCGGACTCCGCGGCATGCGCCATCAGGACCGCGCCGGCGGCGCCGACATGAATCGGGTAGGCACGGCCGATCGCCGGCACATCGGACAATTCGTGCACCGACGGCAGGATCTCGACATAGACACGCTCCAGCCCGCGCGGACATGCCAGGCACACGGTTTCGTTGGTATCGCGCCACAGTGTTTTCAGGTATGGCCGGCTGATCTGCCGCAGGTCGTTGCGCCAGGCGCCCGACAGCTGGTTCACGGCACCGCCCAGCAAATACCGGCGCGTCGCGGTGTCCTGCTGGATCAGGTTGGACCCCTCGAGCGTCGTCAGCAGTCGCAACGTGGTCGCCTTGTCGAGCCCCACGCTCCGGCTGATCTCCGACAGTCCGAGTGGCCGATCGTTCTGCGCCACGAGAAACAGGATCGAGATGGCTCTTTCGACGGACCGCACGGTCTTCATGGGTTCCCTAATTCCCCGAAAGTCAACGCCGCCGCGTCTCAGTCCGCGACGATTCTGTTGGCAGGCTCGATTTCATTGTATCACAGGGTGCACCGATTTTCCGCATAATGATCTTTGCCGGGATGTTGTCAAGGCGCTATGCATAGTGCCGCCGGGGCCGCGTTGACGGGCTCGGCCCGGAACATGATGGGTGTCCCGTTGCACAGGTGGCACGCGGGACGGGAGACTGGCAGTGGCGCAGGGTTCTGTACTGATTACCGGGGCGAGCCGTGGCATCGGCCGGGCGACCGCCGACCTCCTGGCCGCGGCCGGGACGCAGGTCGTCGGTATCGCCCGAACCGCGCCGGACGACGACTTTCCCGGTGCGTTCTTCACCGCGGATCTGGCCGACCGGAAGGCCACCGCAAAGGTTCTTGAGCGGATCGTATCCGACGAACCGGTCGGCGGACTCGTCAACAATGTGGGCATCAATCGGGTGCAGATGCTCGGCGCGGTCGACCTGGACAAGTTCGACGAGGTCCTCGACATCAACCTGCGGGCCGCGGTCCAGTGTGCCCAGGCCGTGCTGCCCGGCATGCGGGAACGCGGATACGGCCGGATCGTCAATATTTCCAGCCGCGGCGCGCTGGGCCGCGAGGGCCGTACCGCCTATGCCGCGGCCAAGGCCGGCATCATCGGCATGACCCGCACCTGGGCCATCGAGCTCGCGCCGCACGGCATCACGGTCAACGCCGTCGCGCCGGGTCCCACCGCCACGGACATGTTCCGGCGCAACAATATCGAAGGCGCCCCGCCCGAATTCGTCGAATCGTTCCTCGCCGGCAATCCCATGAAACGGTTCGCCGAGCCGGCGGAAATCGCGGCGGCGATCGCCTTTTTCCTGTCGCCCGGTGCCTCCTACGTCACCGGCCAGGTGCTGCACGTCTGCGGCGGCATGACCGTCGGATTAGCGCCGGTCTAAATCTCACCCGGCATTCACGAAGGAAGGGTCGAACATGTCGAGCAAGCTGTTTTCGCCGATCGAACTGCGCGGTCTCGAATTACCGAACCGGATCGTTGTCTCGCCGATGTGCCAGTATTGCGTCGAGGACGGCGTCGTCGGCGACTGGCACCGCGTCCATCTCGGGATGCTGGCCAATTCGGGCGCCGGGCTGCTGATCGTCGAGGCGACGGCGGTCACCCCGCAGGGGCGGATCTCGCCGGGCTGCACGGGCCTGTACGACGACGAGACGGAGGTCGCCTTCGCCCACGTGCTTCAAACCGTGCGCGCGGTGGGCAGCGCCCATCTGGGCATCCAGCTCGGCCATTCCGGGCGCAAGGGCTCAACCGCAGCGCCGTGGGTCGGACGTGGGGCTGTCGCCAAGGCCGATGGCGGCTGGGACGTCGTCGGCCCGTCCCCGCTCGCCTTTACCGAGGGCTGGCTGGTACCGCAGCAGCTCGACCGCGCCGGCATGGACGAAATTCGCAACGCCTTCGTGTCGGCAACGCAACGGGCTGCCAGGCTTGGATTCGAGTTCCTCGAGCTGCACTCGGCGCACGGCTATCTGTTGAGCAGCTTCGTCTCGCCACTGTCCAACCGGCGCGAGGACGAATACGGCGGCTCGCGCGGGAACCGCATGCGATTTCCGCTGGAGGTCGCCGCTGCCGTGCGCGCCGTCTGGCCGTCCGACCGGCCGATGAGCGTGCGCATCAACGGCACCGACTGGGTCGACGGCGGCTGGTCGCCCGAAGACGCTGTCGCCTATGCCGCGGCGCTCAAGGATTGCGGCGTCGACATCGTCACCGTTTCCAGCGGCGGCATCGACCCGAAGCAGCAGGTTCCTGTGAAACCGGGATATCAGGTTCCGATCGCCGCGAAGGTGCGAAAGGAGGCCGGCATCCCGACGATCACGGTCGGCATGATCACCGCCCCGCGCCAGGCCGAATCCATCATCGCCGACGGCGAAGCGGACATGGTGGCGCTCGCCCGCGGCATGCTGTTCAACCCGCGCTGGGCCAAGCACGCGGCGGTGACGCTGGGGGTCGCGGTCGACTATCCGCCGCAGTACCAGCGCGCGGCCCCGGAGGCCTGGCCGCCGGCGAAGGACAGCGTCGCGGACTGAGCCGCCCGCACCGACATCGCGTCGCGAACGCGTCAATCCGGCTCGAATCCCGGATCGTAATGGGCGCCGCTCATCGTGCCGTCGGCGGCCTTGCCGACGATGCCGTGCGAGAGGTCCTTGACGACGTAGAAGATCACGTCCTCCTCCTTCGTTGCAACCATGGAGTGAACCATGTTCGGCGGCACGTAGACGACCGTGCCGGCGGGGGCGAGGAATTCCTGGCCGTCCATCTCGACCTTCAGCGTGCCCTGCAGGACATAGTTGAACTGCTCGTTCGGATGCGAGTGCGGCCGCGAACCGGTGCCGCGCGCCTTGTGGATCAGACCGACCTGCATGCGCTCGCCCTCGAGCACCCCGCCACGCGAGGTCGAGTAGCCGGTACCGGCCTCGATCGCATCCAGCTCCCCGATCATGAAATCATATTTCCCGTTGCCGGCCTTCACGGCCCCCTTGTTCTTGGTCGCTGTCGCCTCGGCCATCTTTGGTTCCCCCTTTCTGGTCGTGGGACTGTTTACGTTTGCGGATAAGGCTAGATGGGCTGCCTGTCGTTTCAACTCGCCGAAAGCCGCGCGTCCCTACGCGATAAGTCCCAGAACCCGCCACCACAGGAAATTCAGCGGTGCGAAGACCACGAGGGTCGCGGCGGTGCTGGCGAGAATGACGCGAACGGCATCGCGAATGCGCACGCCGCCCAGCCCGATGGCGACGACCAGCGGCGGCGACTGGTAGGGCAGCAGCAGCGCGGAAAGGCCGACGATCTGCGTCATCAGCACCGTCATCAGCGGCATACCGCTGGCGGTGCTGAGATCCTGGGCGAGCGGCACGAGGAAGGTCGGCGCGCCCGGCACGGTGGCGGCCGTGCCGAACACCATCGAGACCCCGATCAGCGAGAGGTAGTTGAGGAACGGTCGGGTCGGATCGAATGTAACCCAGCGCCCCAGAAATTCTGCGATCTCGGTTCCGAGCCCGCTGTCGGCGACCAGCGCCCCGACTCCGAGCACGCCGGCCACGAAGAAGAACGGGCGCAGATTCGTCTTGTCCGCCAGCGCCGTGGGCGGCGCCAGGCCGAACGCCGGGACGAGGATCACGATCGCGGCGAACAGCGCGACCCAGGCGGGCGAGACGTGGTGGATGAAATCGGTCGCCCACAGGCCGAGAGTCAAGCACAGCACGATCAGAAGATTGCGCTGGCGCCCCGACATTGGCGTCGGCTCCGGCTCGGCCTCGAGCGGGCGGGCCGTATCCGGAAACATCGCCAGGATGATGAGCACCAGCGCTGCGGCCCGCAACAGCCCCATGACCGGCAGGTGCCACAGCAGGTATTCCGCATAGGTCGGAACCACGCCGTAGATCGACTCCGCGGCGCCGAACAACACGACGTTGGGCAGGTTGGCCGGCAGGATCGCGAAGGTCGGTATGAAACTGCCGCAGCCGATCGTCAGTGCGAACCCGGTGCGGCCACGACTGCCCGGCGCGAAGCCCATATGGTCGGCCAGCGCCAGGGCGATCGGCATCAGGATCACGATGCGCCCGATGCTGGCCGGCATCAGCAGCGCAAGCAGAAGGCACGCCGCCATCAAGCCCCAGACGGCACGGGCGTAGGAGCGGGTGAGACCGCGCAGCGCCGATCGCGCGATGCGGTGGCCGAGTCCCGAATCGGACACTGCGAGCCCGATGATGATGCCGCCGAACAGCAACCAGACGGCGCCGCCGGCGAAACCGGAGAACGCGACGGCGGGCGTTGCGATCCCCAGGACGACCGCCAGCGTCATGAAGCTGAGCGAGGTGATGTGCTCGGGAATCGCATGCGTCGCCCACAGACCGACCGTGGCGATGACGAGGCCGCCGGCCCGGACCGGCAGCGACGCCGCGCCATCCGCGAGCGGCCAGAACAGCAGCAACAGCCCGCCGGCCGCGGCCGCGAGCGCGATCCAGTTGGCCGGCCGCGCCAAGGGTGACCCCAAGCCGTTTCCGGTTTCCACGCTCATGGCACCAGCACGGCCGCCAGGCGACGATCGCGCACGCGCCAGTTGCCCGCATCGTCTCGGTTGCCGGCGACACAGCGACGGGGTGACAGCGCGACACGCCCGGCGTATTCTGTGAAAAATCGGTTCATCAGGGCAACCTCCGGCGCGGACCGTAGCAGATGCGATGCGCCGGGGAAAGATTCCGGGATGATACCGACCGCCGTACAATCCCACAGCGGTCCCCTGCGCGACGACGGAGCACCAAGGCATGCCGTTCCACAGGTTCGAAAATCTCGACAGCGAGTATCTCACACCGCATCTGTCGACCGGCAAGGCCCCGATCATCGAGGGCCGGTATATGTATTTCTGCCGCATTTTCAAGGAGGCAGGCACCGGATCGGAACTGCATTACCACCCGAACGAATTGCTGATCTTCCCGCTCGCGGGCAAGATCAACGCCGTTGTCGGAGAGGACCGGCGGATCGTTTCCCCGGGGACGTTCGTGCATGTGCCGGCCTACGCGCGGCATTCCATGAAGGCGACCGAGGATGGCGACCTCAGCTACCTCTACATCAAGGACCAGACCTGGACCGTCGTCGGCATCGCCGCCGACGAAGCGCCGCCGGAAAAGGCGATGTCCGTCGAGGAGGTGAACCGGATCCACCAGTCCGGCCAGTGGGCCGGCCGGAAGAAGGAGCCGGAGAAATCGCAGGCCATCGTCCACGGGCTCGGCGCGTGCTATTACCCGATCCTCGACTCGCTGGATGCGCCGCCTGCGTCGGGCAACCGCGTGTGCTGGATCGAGGGCGAGCGCCTGGCCTTCGGCTTCTGCGAATACCCGGTCGGCTACGAACGGTCGCCCGCATCGGCAGACCATGAGGAATTCATGTACGTCCTCTCGGGCAGCCTCGACATCCGGGTCGCCAACGAAAGCCGCGCCGCCGAGCCCGGCGACGTGATCGAGGTTCCCCGGGGAGCGGAGCGCGGGTTCGCGGTGACCGGCGACTCCCCGATCCGTTACGTGGTCGTCCGCTCGATGCCCTATCTCGAGGCGCGAATCGACGAATGACGGACCGCGCCGAATCACGCCGGAGACGCAGCGACGCGGCCCTCCCGGTCTCGGTGCTGACCGGGTTCCTCGGCAGCGGCAAGACGACGCTGCTCAACCGCCTGCTGCGGCATCCCGGGCTGTCGGACACCGCGGTGATCGTCAACGAATTCGGCGAGATCGGCATCGACCACCTGCTTGTCGAGACGGCGCTGGAGGATGCGGTGCTGCTCAAGAGCGGCTGCGTCTGTTGCAGTATCCGCGGCGACCTCGTGGACACCCTCCTGCAGTTGGCGAGCCGCCGCGACCACGGCGAGATCCCCGACTTCGCCCGCGTGGTGGTGGAAACGACCGGGCTTGCCGATCCGGCGCCCGTGCTGCAGACGATGCTCACCGAGCCCAGCGTGACCGAACGATTCCGCCTCGGCAACGTCATCACGACGGTCGATGCGGTGAACGGACGTAGCCAGCTGGACACTTACGAGGAACCGAAACGGCAGGCTGCCGCCGCCGACCGCCTCGTCGTCACCAAGACCGATCTTGCCGCGGTCGCCGACGTCGCCGATCTGGTGGCGCATCTGCGGCATATCAACCCGCTGAGCCCGGTCTACGAGATCGCCAACGGCGATATCGACCCCGACCTGCTGATCGGCGGTGACGCGGCGAACGCGCGGCGGTTCGACACCGATTGGGCGGCCGATGCCGAGACCCACGAGCATCATGCCCATGGTGCCGAGGGCGACGTCGAGTCGTTCTGCATCGTGCGCGATAAGCCGATCGCGGCGCCTGTCCTGCGCAGGTGGCTCGGGTCCCTGATGTCGCTGCGCGGGGCGGACCTGCTGCGCATCAAGGGCATCATCGATGTCGCGGGGGTCGACCGGCCGGTCGTCATCCAGGGCGTCCAGCATCTCTTCCACCCGCCGGCCATGCTCGACGCATGGCCCGGGAGCGACCGCCGCACCAAGATCGTCTTCATCGCCCGCGACATTTCGCGCGACGGCGTCGAACGGGCGCTCGACGCAATAACCGGCCACGCCGCTTGAGACCGAGACCAGGAGCGAAAGAGGACAGCATGAGCAAAGACGACGCATGGAACATGAAACTGATCGGCCACGACACGCTGACCGGCTATGGCGGCATCGGCGAGGGCATGTCGATCCAGCTCGCCAGGGACGGCCGGCGGATCATGTGGCTGGCCCATGAGGGGCCGCCGAAGAACTTCACCGGCGTCGACGTCAGCGACCCGCGCAATCCCAAGGTCGTCATCCAGACCGACCTGCCGCACAAGCGCATGCGCTCCAACTCGCTCGAGGTCGTCGGCGACATCATGGCCGTCGCCTACCAGACACGTGAGCGGCCCGAAAGCAACGCCGCCGGGTTCGACATCGAAAATGCCGGCCTGGAACTGTTCGACATCAGCACGCCGGAGGAGCCGAAATCGATTTCCTTCTTCGACTGCAAGGGGCCGGGCTCGATGGGCGTGCACCAGCTCTGGTTCGTCGACGGCGAGTACATCCACTGCGCTGCCGGGGCAGCCGACTTCATGCCGCGCGATTTGCAGGATTGTCAGTTCTACCGCTGCATCGACGTGCGCGACCCGGCCAGGCCCGAGGAGGTCGGCCGCTGGTGGCTGCCCGGCACGCGCGACGGCGACGAGGCGCCGCCGCCGCCGCGCCACCCGCAGTTCGACAAGGGCTTCCGCGCCCACAACACCAACGTCTATCCGGAGCGGCCGGACCGCGTCTATATGGGCTATCTCGACGGCGGCACCGTCATCCTCGACATCGCCGACAAGGCGAACCCGAAGATGGTCGGGCACTGGAACCCGCACCCGCCCTTCCCCGGCTTCACCCACACTGCGCTGCCGCTGCTCGACCGCGACCTTTTGATCGTCACCGACGAGAGCGTCGTCGACGGCGCCGAGGACTGGCCGAAGCTGACCTGGGTCGTCGACATGCGCGACGAGACCAACCTTGTGCCGATCAGCACCCTGCCGATGCCGCCGGTCGAGGAATACCGGCGCCGGGGCGGGCGCTACGGCTCGCACAACTTGCACGAGAACCGGCCCGGCCCGGCCTTCCGCTCGAGCAACACCATCTTCGCCACCTTCTTCAACGGCGGGGTGCGCGCGTACGACCTGTCGGACCCGTTCCGGCCCGAGGAGATCGCCCATTACGTCTCCGCCGCGCCGGAGGGCTCGCGCGCCGGCTCGATCCAGATCAACGACGTCTATGTCGACGAGAACCGGCTGGTCTACGCCGTCGACCGCTTCGCCGGCGGCCTCTACATCTTCGAGATGGAAGTGGAGATATAGATTCGATCCCACTCGCCGCCGGCCGGCGGGATGGCGACGGGATCGGGCACCGGATCGTGGACGACGGCGCGACCTCATGCTTCCAGACACCCCTTCGGGGCTCCTCAGCATGAGGCTCCAATGCCTGTTTCCTTATCCTGAGGAGGGCCGCAGGCCCATCTCGAACGGTGAGGTCGCGCCGAGGCCGTCAGGCAGCGCCGAACCCGGCGGCGGCGAGGGTTGCCGGGACGAACGGGCCGCTGGGGACCGGGTCGTCCTGCCAGAACCGCCGCAGGGCGTCCGGCAGGTGGGCGGCGAACTCGTCGCTCCGCAGCGCCGCCTGCGGCAG
>JABAOD010003528.1_pt2 | contig 11196 bp, 7 predicted proteins | sample 7062151 | NCBI WGS metagenome assembly JABAOD01 (sample SAMN14538626, study PRJNA623070) | marine sediment metagenome | biome: marine biome [ENVO:00000428]; feature: marine pelagic biome [ENVO:01000023]; material: deep marine sediment [ENVO:00002113] | place: India: Gulf of Khambhat ...
ATGTAGGTGCCGGCGTAGGGGCCGGCGATCTTCCAGCTCGCGTCGCCGAGAATCCGCGCCAGCCAACCCTCGAGCGCCAGGCTCGCCGCGACCACCGCAACCACGGTGCCGAAACAGGCGATCAGAAACGCCATGCTCATCGCCTTTCCGGCACGCCGCACGTCCGCCAGATTGACCTTCATGAGCACCAGGCTCACAGCGAACGGAACCGCGAAGCCGATCACCTGGCCGTAGACGGGCGCCTCGCTGGGAATGAGCCCGCTGTTCGAGGCGACGGCGGCAAGAAAGAGAATCCACAAGACGACCGACAGGCGCTCCGCCCATCGGCCAAGCCCGGTCACCACGACCGCCAGGAAGATGACGCCGAGCAGCACGCCGATGATCGCCAGAGGGTCCTGGATCATCGGGCCGGTCGGAGAAGCAGATCCTGGTAGTCGAAGCTGAAGTCCGCGAGGGGAGAGACTGCCTTCATGAGGATTCGATCGACCCCGCCTTCGGCATCGAGGCCGAAGGTGACATAGGCCGGCTCGATCGACCCATCATCCCAGCGGGCAATGAACGTGTCGTACTGCCAATGCTCCAACGTCGCAGTCATTCCCGGTGTCTGGCGGAAGTCGATTGCCAGCTTCTCGTCGACCAGCCGGATCGAGATCGGCCCGTACCAGGCATCGGTGTAGTCGCCGGCGTAGCGTTCGTGGGGCAGGGAAGGACCCACCTCGACCGCCGCGACCCGGCTCTCGTCGAGTGCCTCGAGCATCTTCTCGGTCCGCTCCGTGAGGTCGGCCGCGAACCGCTCCGGCCAGTCCGCCATCGGCTCGCCCAGATAGTGGTCGAGCAGCTCGTACATCAGCCCCAGGACTACACTGCCGTCCTCGGCGTTGGTGAGGATCGAGAATCCCACCTGCTTTTCGGGAATCAGCACTACCGCGGCCTTGAATCCGAACGTGAAGCCTCCGTGCCACACCACCTTGGCGCCCTTGTAGTCCCGCACGTTCCAACCCAGCGCATAGGTAGAGAAGTCCGGCGTAACCGCGCTCAGGCTCCCTGCATACTCGCGGATCGGAAGAAAGACGACCGGTGTCCACATCTCCTGCGCCTGTGCCTCGCTGAACAGACGGCCGTCGCCCTCGGGGAGCTTGCCGTCAGCGAGCTGGATCAGCAGCCACCGGGCGAGATCGTTCGCGCTGCTGGCGAGGCCGCCAGCCGGCGCCGCCACCCGAGACAGCTCGTCGCGCTCGTCGAGCACTGCCTGCTCACCGACACCGCGATGACCGTCGGTCACCCGTGCGTGTGGCTGGGCACGATTCTCCGTGGCAAAGCGGCTCGGGCCGTCCGCCGTGGATCGAGACATGCCCGCCGGTTTCAGCACCTGCTCGACGGTGAACTCTTCCCAGGTCTGACCGGTTACTTCTTCAACCAGCTGGCCGGCGACAATATAAAGTACGTTGTCGTAAGCGAAACCATTGCGAAAGCTTGTTGCCGGCTTGATATGCCGCAGTTGTCTCACTACCTCCGCCCGGCTGCGCGTCGTCCGGGGCACAAAGAGAAGATCGCCCGCGCCCAGGCCGAGTCCACTTCTGTGGACGAGGAGATCGCGAATCGTGATCTCTCGGGTCACCCATGGGTCGTACATCTGGAACCAGGGGAGGTGCTCGATGACCTTGTCGTCCCACTCGATCAGGCCGCGATCGACCAGCACCGCGAGACCGGCGGCAGTGAACGCCTTGCCGGTCGAGCCGGTGAGGAAGAGCGTGTCGCCATCGACCTTCTCGGGCTTGCCGAGCTCGCGCAAGCCGTACCCCCGGGCAAGGGTGATCTCGCCCTTCTCGACGATGCTGATCGCCATGCCCGGTACCTCCGCCGCCTCGCGCACGCTGTCGACGCGACGGTCGAACTCGGCGGGCGGCGCGGCGATCGCGACCGCTGAGAGGGCCAACGCAGAGACAGCGCAGAGAGATGTCGTGAATCGAGCTCTGTGGATTCGTAGCATTGCAGCTCTCTTTCTACTCCGTCGGCGACGGTCTCTCAGCCGAGGCAGGCGTCGACCAGGCGATCGAACTCGGAGCCCCCACGCATCGGGTCGGCGACCGGGAGGCTCAACCGCTCTGTTTCTCGTGACATCAGCTGCCTCGCCTCGTGCTCGCCGAGCCATGAGGTGTTGAGGCTGACGCCGCCGCAGCGGATGGCGGGGTTCGTGCGCCTGCCGAGTCGCAAGCTCAGCTCGATGGTGTCGTCCACGCTGGGCAGAGGGAAGTCTGGCAGCCCGACGAGCGTACGGCGCGGTGGATCGTGGCAGACCACGAACACATCAGGCTGGCTGCCGTGGAGGAGCGCCAGCGATACGCCCGAGTACGCCGGATGACACAGCGAGCCTTGCCCCTCGATGACGTCCCAGTGCTCGTCGTCGGCGTTGGGGCTCAGGATCTCGGCCGCGCCCGCCATGAAGTCCCCCACCACCGCGTCGATCGGAATGCCGCCACCGGCGATCAGGATTCCGGTCTGGCCCGTGGCACGAAAGGTGACATCGATACCGCGTGACTCCAGCGACCGGGTCAGCGCGAGCGCCGTGTATTTCTTGCCGACTGCGCAGTCCGTGCCGATCGTGAGGAGGCGCTTGCCGCTGCGCCGTCTCCCGGTAGCAATCGGGATCCCCGCGGGCGGCCTGCGCACGTCGATCAGCCGGCGGCCGTGCTCGTCGGCGGTCGTCCTCAGGAGAGCGTGTGTCTCGAGGCGGACATGCATGCCGCTGATGAGGTCCAGCCCTGAAGCCAGTGCCTCGACCATATCGGGTATCCACTTCTCATCGATGAAGCCGCCTTCGTTGGCGACGCCGATCACGACCCCGCGAGCGCCCCGCTCATAGGCTTGCGCGGGCCTCAACCAGGGAAGGCCCGTGCTGACCTCGCAGTCAGCGCAGGCATACTCGCCGATGCACCGCTCGGCGGCCCAGTCGCGCAGGCCGAAGGCCGTCTTGGCGTAGAGGGCTTCCTTCGTATCGCCGAGGAACAAGAGATACGGCGCGGGCAGGCTTTCGACGAGCGGCGCTACTCGCTTCTCCTTTTCACGGCTCAACGCGAGTCCCATCCCTGCGCGCGCGCTATCGCAAGCCCAGCCGAGCGCCCACCTGGCCGTGAAGCAAGTCGGGTGATGGGCACCCCGTGCCGGGAACCCGCGAACGACGGGCCTTCTGCCAGCAGCCTGCGCTCGTCAGAACCCCGTGCCCACGGACACGCCGATGCTCCTCGGCCGGATCAAGCCGAGGGCGATCGCACCATTGGGAAGAAACTCGCCGGAGTCGATCGAGGTGATACCCCCCTCGTCGGTCAGGTTCCTGCCGAAGACCTCGAAGTTCCAGCCACCGAAATCGACACCCGCACTGAGATTCACGGTCACGAAACTGTCGATATTGCGGATGCTGCCGTCGGCCGCTCGGTCGGAGAAGTCGGCCGGTCGGTCACCGGTGTAGCCGATGCTACCCCCGACATGAGCCACCGCATCGCCCCTCACCGGCCAGGCGTAGTCTCCCTGCACCCCGAAGCTCCATTCCGGCACCCATGACAGGGGATCGCCGTCCAAGCCGCCGACGACGGGGTCGGTATCCTGGGTCAGGTAGGCATCCGTATACGCTCCGTTGAGCGACATCAGCAGACCGTCTGTCGGACGCAGGTTGACGGTGAACTCGACACCCTTGCTCACCGCGGTGCCGCCGTTGCCGTTGATGCCGAAGTTGTTCACCACGGCGAGCAGTTGAATGTCCTCCCAGTCGAGGTAGTACGCCGCGAGATCGACGGCGACGTCGCCATCGGCCGAGCTCGTCTTGAAGCCGGCCTCGTAGCTCGTCAGGCGGTCCGAGTCGTACGTCGACGGCACGTCCGCCGGAACGCCCGGCGGCAGGACGTTCGGTCCTCCGGGCCGGAAACCAGTGGCGACCCGCGCGTAGACCGATGAGCGCCTGTCAAGCTCGAAACGTGGCGAGAGGGAAAAGGTGAACGGGTTCTCCGAGGACCTCGTGTCCTCGAAGGCCGTCAGCCCACCGACCAGGATGCCGTCGCTGATCTGCGATGCGACCTGGTCGTTGCTGCTCGCGCGCCCACCGAAGGAAAGATCGAATCGCGGGCTGACGTGCCAGGTGGCGTTGGCGAACACGGCGGTCTCCTCGTAGTTGGAGACCAGCGAGATGTCGGCCAACGCCGGAATGTCCGCGGCTATGTTGTCCGTGCCGGCCTCCACGGCGAGCAGCTGCTGAGCGATCGAGGAATCCTCATCCGTGTAGTAGACGCCGAGCAGCCACTCGAAATCCTCGCTCTGGGGAGACACCAGACGCAGCTCCTGCGTCACTCTGTCCGTGTTGACCTCACTGGGGAAGATCACGCTCAGCGGCCGTGCCGCAGGATCGCCGAAGAACAGGGTCACGACCGATGCCAAGGGAAGACCGCCGGTCAGGCCTGCGGCGATGGCCGCATCGGTCTGAAGATCTTGATTCAACGTGCTGACGCTGGTCACGGACTGCAGTGTTGCGCCCCCCAGATCCCAGTCGAGCGTGGCGCTGAAGATCTCGTAGTCGGTGTTGGAAAACTGCGCATGGTATCGGGACTGCACCGGTCTGGCGTTCAGTGGCGCCAGGGTGATCGGGTCGGAGTCGACGATGCGGGGTGCCTCGCTCTCGATCTTCTGCATCTGGGCCGTCAACAACAACGAGAACCGGTCGGAGGGCTCGAAGAGTGCCGACAGCCGCGCTCCGGATCTGTCGAGCCGATCGATGCCGTCCACGACGAGCGTCCCATCGACGATGTTGTTTGCCGGATCGGTGAGGCTCGGGATCGGGTTGTTGCCGATCGAATCGATGAAGCCGTCGTCGAACCGGTAGAACCCACTGGCGCGGAGAGCGAATCGCTCGCTGACAGGGATGTTCACGACCCCGGTCAGGGAATACCCGACGTCACCGCCCTCCACACTCTCCACGCTTCCCTGGAATCTCGCCGCGAAGCCATCGGTGTTGGGCCGGTTCGGCACGTACTTCAGGACGCCGCCGAGTGAGCTCGCCCCGTACAAGGTGCCTTGTGGGCCACGCAACACCTCGATCCGCGAGAGGTCGAACGTGTCGAAATCGCCGGACAGGATCGCGGCGTTGGCCAGGCCGCTGCTCGATCCGAAGGGAACGTCGTCGACATAGACGCCGACGGTCGACGCCACACCACCGGTGTTGATGCCGCGCAGGGTGATGCGGGTGACGCCGGGAGTGCTGGAGGTGTAGCTCAAGCCGGGCACGACCGCCACGAGGTCGCGAAAATCCTCCACCCGTTGGCGCTCCAGATCGTCGCCCGCAAGAACCGTGACCGACATCGGAATCTCCTCGAGCGCCTCGCTGCGCTTCTGCGCCGTGACGTTGATCACCTCCTTGATGACCTTCTCCGGCGCGGCCGCTGTCTCATCCTGCGCCTGCTCGGCGGACTCCGCAGCTTCCTGAGCCTCCGCGGAGCCGGCGGTCTCCTGGGCCCAGGCTCCCGGGGCCACGAGCGCGATCGCCATTCCTGCCAGGACAACGAGGACCGCGCGCAGCGTTCTACTGTTGAGCAGCTTCATTCGGATTCTCCTTTATCTGAATCGGTGACCACCTTCTCGGGCCACGTGTCGCCGAGCAGACGCCGGCGGCGGCTCGGGTCCGGACACCCGCCACTCTGTCTCTGCCTCCACGAGTGCAACGCCCCGGTTCTCTCTAGGATGAGCCGCTCCCGACCATCGTGGCGCTGGCGCCCCAGACCTCGTCGCCCGCCCACACCGTGCCGCCCTCGTAGACGACCCCGGGCGAGCGGTCCTGGGCGAGGAAGATCGGCCCGTCGAGATCGACCACGTCGCAGAATTGACCGATCAGGAAGCCGGGCGCGATGGCCAGGCTCGTGCCGATCATGTTGCCGACCATCACGTCGAGCCCCAACTTGCGCGCCTCGTGCACCATCGCGAGTCCCTCGGTCAGCCCGCCACACTTGTCGAGCTTGATGTTGACGACGTCGAAGCGGCCCACCAGGCCGGCAACGCCCGCGAGGCCGAGGATGCTCTCGTCCGCGGCGATCGGGATCGGCGAACGATAGCCTTCGAGATCGCTCTCCCTCCCGCGCGCCAGTGGCTGCTCGATCAAAGACACCCGCGCCTCGACCATCGCCGCGACCAAGCGGTCAAGCTCGGCGATCGAATAGCCCTGGTTGGCGTCGATTCCCAGCCATACATCCGGCCGCGAGGCACGTATGGCACGCACGCGCTCGACGTCGAGATCGAGCTCTCCGGTCAGCTTGATCTTGATCGACTGCGCCTGCGAAAAGCCGATCGCGCCTTGCGCCATCTTCTCGGGATCGTCGGCCGAGACGGTGAAAGTCGTCACCACCGGATGCGGCTCGGAGAGTCCGGCGAGCGCCCAGACCGGCCTTCCGGAGCGTCTGGCCTCCAGCTCCCACAAGGCGCAATCGACCGCATTGCGTGCCCCGCCCGGCGCCATCAGCTCGCGCAGCTCGTCGCGCGACGGCCCGGCTTCGATCGCCGCGCGATGCTCCTCCAGCATCGCTGTCATGGCATTGGCGTCGTCCCCACGATAGTAGACACCCGATGCCTCACCACGGCCGACATGCTCTCCGTCATCGAGCGCCACAACCACTACCTCGGAAGCCTCGAAGAGATAGCCGGAGATGCGGAACGGCTGAGCCAGTCGCAGCCGCTCGACTTCGTACCTGAGGGTGAGTCGCCGCATCAGTAGCTCACGGTGAGCGCCAGGAGCCGGAACGCGAAGGCCGCCCAGAGCACGATCGCCGCCCCCAGGACCAGAACGACACTCCACAGTTTCGACGTCCAGCGCCGCTTGCCACGCCACACCAGCCAGGCGTTCCAGACCATCACTGCGAGGCCGCCGACAAACACGACCAGGCCGGCGATCTGCAGCAACCACAACCAGGGGTCCATGACGCTCGTCAGCTTCTCGATGTTCTTCATCATCGTGGTGATCGTCACTGCCCAGCCGATGAGCACAGCGAGAATGAGACCGGAGAAGATTCGCACGCAGCGATACGCGACTCGCTCGGGTCCCTCCACCGCCAGAGGCGCGCCGTAGTGCCGCCGCACCAAGGCTGCGACCGGCCACAGCAAGAACGTAAGCGCCAGCGCGCCAAGTCCGATTCCCAGTGCCGGAAACAGCCACGCCGATGACTGCCCTGCCGGCACCCGATCGAAGACCATGAACGGCGACAGCAGGTCGACGCTCCAGCGGACGACCTCGCCATCCTCGACAACGGCGGCGAGGCGCTCGTGACTGTCGGGATCGTGCCAGACAAACGGCTCGACCTCGACCCACTTGCGCGGCTTTCCGTTCAACCCGCGCAGCAGAGGAACGACCAGCTCGCCGTCCGGGCCGAGGCTGATCTTCACCTGTCCGAGCAGCGAGAGGAGGGCGAAGAAGTTGCTCTCGGACCTCCGGCTGACCCGCCAGACGCCGACGAGTTTCTCGGCATTGTTGGTCTGCGGGGCGACGTCGCTCGCGCCGACTGCGGTCTCGGCCGGGAAATAGCGGTCGGCGAACTCTTCGAACAGGGCACTGCGCAAGCCCTGGACCGCCCCTTCCCTGCCGGAGCTGTTGGCCGAGAAGTACAGCCCGACACCCTCTTCGAGAAACAGATGCAGCGAAGTATGGAACGCCACCGTATCGCCCAGGTGCGCGATCACCTGCCGGCCGTTGATGTTCGTCTCGAAGAAGCCGAGCTCCATGCGATTGAGCGGCGGCAGCATGGTGAGCGGGGTGTCGTGCATCATGCGCGCAGTCTCCGGACGGAGAATGCGGCCTTCGTCGGTTCCACCCTGCTGCAGATGAGCGAGCATGAACTTCGCCATGTCCGCGCCGGTTGACGACAGGCTTCCGGCAGGTGCGGGCCCGACGATCTCGAACTCCACCGGCTCCGCGGAGGTCGGGGAGTACCCTCGGGACATCATGCCCGCCAGACGCTCCGGCAACGGCTGGCGAAAGGTCGAGTTCTGCATGTCGAGCGGCGCGAAGATGTGCTCGTCCAGATAGTCATCGAACGACTGGCCTGACACGCGCTCGACGATGTAGCCCGCGAGCGTGGTCGCGTAGTTGGAGTAGGCGGGCGTCGAACCCGGCTCGAAGACGCGGTTCGGTACCCAGGCCTTCAGGTGGTCACCCAGCGGTACCAGCTGCTCGGCATCGAAGAAGATGAGGTTCTTCGCCGACTCTTCGAAGCCGGCGGTGTGCGTCATGATCTGTCGCAAGGTGGCAGGCTGGCCGTCCCGCAGGGGCACGCGGAAATCGAGGTACTCGTTGACGTCCTGGTCGAGATCGAGCTTGCCCTCCTCCACCAGCTGCATGACCGCCGTCCAGGTGAACAGCTTCGACACCGAGCCCGGACGAAACAGCGTGCGTTCCGGGTCGACGCGCTTGCGCTGCTCGACATCGGCATAGCCGAAGCCACGCTGGGTGAGCACTCGGCCGTCTCCGACCACGACCACGACGGCGCCGGGGATGTCGCCGGTCTTCAGCGCATAGGGCATGAAGCCATCGAGCCAGACGTCGAGATCTGCCTGGTCCAACGCATGGCCGCTCGGTGCAGGCGCCGCGGCGTAGTCATCGCTCGCCGCTGCATTGCCCTGTGGCGTCACCGCGCCAGGCTCCTGGGCGGCCCCCGACGTGGCAACGACCACGCTGAGCGCAGCCGCGAACAGCTTGAGTGACCGCATCTTCCTTGGTCCCCTTGTATGCTCTTCAGACTCCTGCTCGCGTGGAGTTGTCACCCCTGGCGGAAGAGGATAGACTTGAAGAGGCATCTTTTGTCCTGATCAGGACGCTAGCATCCTCAGAAGAGAATCGTCAAGTGCGGCCAGTCTGAGGGCAGACCATGACTCGCACCACATCGAAGCCGTCGACACTCGGAACGCTCTTGCGCGCACTGCGTCATCGCAACGGCTGGACGCTCAAGCAGATGAGCGCGAGGTGCGGCATCCCGGTGTCGACGCTGTCGAAGGTCGAGCATGATCGGCTGACCCTGACCTACGACAAGCTCCTGCAGCTCAGCCAGCGGCTGGGCATCCGGATGTCGGAGCTCTTTGCCGAGCCTGATGACTCGGCCGAGCAGCCGGTCATGGCCCGCCGCAGCATCGGTCAGGCCGATCGGGCGATCCACGTCGAAACGCCCAACTACGACTACTACTTCCTCTGCCCGGAGCTACGACAGAAACGCATGGTTCCGGTCCTCACCCGAATCCGGGCGAAGTCCCTCGCCGAGTTCGGTGACCTCGTTCACCATTCGGGCGAGGAGTACATCTACGTCCTCGAAGGTCGGATCGAGGTGCACACCGAGTTCTATGAGCCCGTGGTGCTCTCGGCGGGAGAATCGATCTATATCGACTCGAACATGGGGCACGCTTATGTCGCTGCCGACGGTTGCGATGAGGCCGTGGTCCTCGGGGTGTGCTCGAGCGCGGATGAAGAGTTGATGAGCTCGCTGATAACCCTGCACAGCGATGACCAGCCCGCCGAGTAGGGTGTAACGCCCGGCCTGGGCAGATCACGAGATCGTCTCGAGGAGCGGCGTGTTGGCCGAGCAGGGAGCGAGCCTCAGCCTGATTCCCGGCACCGTGGCATCCTGTGACCCCTGAGATTCGGAGGAGCTCAGCTCAGCGTCCGGGGCTCGTCTGGAGCTCGATCCGTCCAGGGTTCGACTAGCACCAGCTCGGCGTCCGGATCTCGAGCTGACCGCCATCGAGTCTCTGAGAGCAGCCGTTGGCTGAGTCTCGGANNGTCTCGCAGCTGAGGTGACTAAGTCACAGACGGCCGGTCGAGTCTTCTCATAGCTTGGGTTCGTGGCCATTCGAGAGAAGGGGCCGATGCAGTAGCTGAGCCGATCCTCGATAGGGCACCCGAGCGACGGCGCTCGTTCGTGAGCTCAGCCGCAGCTTGGTGTCCGGTCTGATCCGGGTCTCTCGTTGAGCAACCACTGAGAGGAGACCGAGGCATGAAGAAGACGACAATCCTGACCGTAGCCTTCGTCGGGCTCGCCCACCTACTCACCGCGGGTTCGGCTGACGCAAGGGGACCGCGCGCCAGCCTCGCATCCGCGACCGCCTGTGCGCTCGATCTTGGTGGGGGTACCGCCCTGTTGGTCGTCACGACCACATTGACCAACAAGAGCAGCGGAGGTGCGATTGCGGAGGTGCGAGGGGGCAAGATCAAGGCCACTTACAAGCCTGTGGGTGTGCCAGGCAACGTCAACATCGAGTTCGATTCCGACGCCATCGGAGACCTCGTGACACTGCCGACTGATGTCGACCCGGAGCTGACGATCAGTACCGAGTTCGACATCTGCGACGTCTTCCGAGAAGCCAGGCAGCTCAATGGCAGGGCGAGCGTCGACTACGGGCTCTCGGGCGGCGACGGCAAGACGCGCACCGTCAGCAATCGCTGCACCGATGACCCGGACACAGAGCTGGCGGATGAAGGTCCCATCAAGGTGGCGGACTTCTTCGACCTGATCGAGGCGGCCTGCGCGCCGTAGGAGCGAACTCCACCCCCCGAGACCGGCATACACGGCCCCCCGGCCGCACCGGAACGCCTCCGCCCTCGCCTTGCGGCGCTCCCCCCCGGCTCGGCAAGGCGACTCACCGCTCCGCCGTCCTACCCCTTCGGGCTGGACGCCTCACATCCGTTGACTCCCCATTCGGGTGTTCCGCCTTCGAACCCATGGGTCGATAGTTCGCTCGCGCCGAGCCGGCGCCTTGGCCAAGGGGGGTGCAAGATGCGACTTCGGTTCCTTCTTATGCTGGCAGGACTGGTGCTTCTGATGAGCCCAGGGTCTTCTCACGCTCAAGACAAGGCCATAGTCATCAGCGATGGCCTTTCGGCCACTGCCGAGAGATTCGAAGTGAGAATGGGCACGCAGTGGATGGGCAAGGGCTGGAAGGTCAGATTCGGTGACTACGCTGTTGTAGAAAGCAAGATGGGACCGACAAAGAGCTTCTCGAAAGGAAACCTGCTCGGGACAAAGAGCCAAACCGAGACCCATAACGACTTCTCCTTTGTTCTAGGCAACAAAACAGCTGATTTCGCGACAGTCAATGCGCTCACTACCGAAGCCGCTCGAGAGCGGCACTCCATTGAAATCCCGTCTCGTGTGGTCACGTCCTGTCAAGTGGTGTACGAGAGGCCAC
>JABAOD010002002.1_pt2 | contig 11195 bp, 10 predicted proteins | sample 7062151 | NCBI WGS metagenome assembly JABAOD01 (sample SAMN14538626, study PRJNA623070) | marine sediment metagenome | biome: marine biome [ENVO:00000428]; feature: marine pelagic biome [ENVO:01000023]; material: deep marine sediment [ENVO:00002113] | place: India: Gulf of Khambhat ...
GTTGTCCCACGATGTAGCGGTCGAGCTCGGCGACGATCTGTCGAGGGGGGAGCTCCTCGAGCCACGGCAGGGGCTCGGGGCCGGTGTCCTGGGCCTTGAGCTTCTCCTCCACCCGGACGTCGTCGGTCACGAGCGACCCGCCTTGTCGTCGTCGAGCGTGACGATGGAGATGTTCCTGTTCGTGAACACGCAGATGTCCGCGGCGATCTCGAGGCTGCGCTGGACGACGTCGCGGGCCGACAGGTCCGACCGGTCCACCAGCGCCCGCGCCGCTGCCAGCGCGTAGTTGCCACCGCTGCCGATGGCCAGCATGCCATCATCCGGCTCGATCAGCTCACCGCTTCCGCTGATGACGTAGCCGTGCTGGCGATTGGCGACGGCCAAGAGGGCCTCCAGCCGCCGAAGCACCCGGTCACTGCGCCAATCTTTGGCCAGCTCGACGGCCGCGCGAGAGAGATTGCCCGGAAAGCGTTCCAGCTTCTCTTCGAACTTCTCGAACAGCGTGAAGGCGTCGGCGGCCGCGCCGGCAAACCCGGCGACCACTTTGCCACCACCTAACGTGCGCACCTTGTTGGCGTTCGCCTTCATCACCGTATCTCCCACGGTGACCTGCCCATCGCCTCCCATCGCGACACCCCCGTCCTTGCGAACGCACAGGATCGTGGTGGCATGGAGTGATCGGGTTGCGCGTGTCATGTCTGCGTCCGTTCGACGGGCCCGACGACCCGTCCTCTCGCGCTCTCGCTGCCTGGCGACGCGGATTCCGCGGCTCACGCGCCGCAGTCCGCTCCACGCCACCTACGCGCGAGGATGCGCCTGTTGATACACCTTCTTGAGCCGAGCGACACTCGTATGAGTATACACCTGCGTGGTGCTGAGCGATGCATGGCCGAGCAGTTCCTGCACCGCTCGGAGATCGGCACCGGCATCGAGCAGATGGGTGGCGAACGAATGACGCAGCGTGTGCACTTTGAAGCCCACGCTCGCGTCCAGGCCGTCGAGGAATCGCTTCACGACGCGCTGTACGCCCCGCGGAGACAGGCGACGCCGACGACGCGACAGGACGAGGGCCCGTGCATCGGCCCGAGCCGTCCGCACCCCGGCCAGCAGCGTCTCTCGCTCGGCCAGGTACCGCTGCAGGGCCCGCGCGGCGTGGCCGCCGAACGGCACAATGCGTTCCTTCCGGCCCTTGCCTCTGAGCTTCACCTGCTCGGAGATCACGTCCACATCCGCCACATTGAGACCGGCCAGCTCGGACAGCCGCATCCCGGTCGCGTAGAACAGCTCCAGGATCGCGAGGTCGCGGATCGCCTGGAAGCCCCCCTGCTCCGCAAGCGATTCGGCATACGCGAACATCACGTCGACCTGGGTCCGGTCCAGCACCGCCGGCAGCCGGCGCTCGGTCTTTGGAAGCCGAACACCTTTGGCAGGATTGCCGTTCAGCCCGTAGCGGTTGCCGAGAAAGCGGTAGAACGTCCGGATGACCGACACCGCTCGGCCGATCGAACGCTTCGACAGGCCGCGGTGGTCCAGCTCTCCCATGAACGATCGCAATGCCAACCGATCCAGCGACTGCCACGACCACGAGCCGCTCCCGTGGTAGTCGTCACAGAACGCCTGGAACGTCGCCAGATCACGTCGGTAAGCCCGCACCGTATTGGGCGAGTCGTTGCGCTCCTTCTCGAGGAAGACGATGAACTCGGCGATCTCGCTCCGGAGCGGGGCAGGATCGGTCTGGTTCGTCGACATCACACACCGACCCGCGCGACGTCGGACACGAATTCGTCCATGGCGGCGAGCGCTCGTTCGGCCAACGCCTCACGCTTCTTGCGCTTGTCCCGCACGGCCGGCTCCAGCGGCGGCAGCAGTCCGAAGTTTGCATTCATCGGCTGGAAGCGCCGGGGATCGGCGTGATGCACGTAGTGCAGCAGCGCACCGAGCAGGGTGTCGCGTGGAGGGATCACCGGCTCCTCCTCGCGCAGGAGGCGCGACAGGTTGATCCCCGCCAAGAGGCCCGTTCCCAGGGACTCGGTGTACCCCTCCACCCCCACGAGCTGGCCGGCAAACAGGGTCAGCGGATCGTCACGCAGCGCCAGGTGCGCCGAAAGCGCCGCCGGCGAGTTGAGGTACGTGTTGCGGTGGATGCTGCCGAAGCGGTAGAACTCCGCGGCCTCGAGGCCAGGGAGCAAGCGGAACACCCGCCGCTGCTCGGGAATCCGCAGTCGGGTCTGAAATCCTACCAGGTTCCACATCTGGCCATCACGGTCCTCGCGACGCAGCTGTACCACGGCGTGGGGCTCGCGACCGGTGCGGGGGTCCGGCAGGCCCACCGGCTTCAGCGGGCCGAACCGGAGCGTCTCGCGCCCGCGTCGCGCCATCTCCTCCACCGGCAGACAGCCCTCGAAGTACGGGACCTGGTCGAATGCACGCCCGACGTGCTGATCGGCGGCAAGGAGGGCGTCGATGAAGCCGTCGTATTGCTCCCGGGTAAGTGGCACGTTGAGGAAGTCGTCGCCGTCCCCCTTGCCGTAGCGGGAGGCCCGGAACAGCCGGTCGTGCTCGAGCGACTCGTCGCTCACAATGGGGGCAATGGCGTCGTAGAAGGCCAGACCTTCCGTGCCCAATCTGTTCCCAATGGCTGCGGCCAGCGTGTCCGACGTGAGTGGCCCGGTGGCGATGATCGCCGGCGACGGGAGGGTCCGGATCTCCTCCCGCCGGATCTCGATGTCGGGATGCGCGTCGATCCGGGCCGTGACCTCTCGGCTGAAAACGTCGCGATCCACCGTGAGGGCCGTCCCACCGGGAATGCGCGCGACGTCGGCGACCTCGAGCAGCAGCGACCCCAACAACCGGAGCTCCGCCTTGAGCAGCCCGTGCGCGTTGGTGCGATCCAGAGACTTGAAAGTATTGCTGCAGACGATCTCGGCGAGGCGGTCCGTCTGGTGGGCCGGCGTGGTCCGTTCGGGGCGCATCTCGACGAGCGTCACCGGTACCCCTCGCTCGGCGAGCGCCCACGCGGCCTCGCACCCGGCGAGTCCGCCACCGACGACGGTTGCCGTCACTCTGCGGTCGATTCGGCTACCTGACCCTCGACCTCGAACTCGTCCTCGCACTTGAGGCACCGACGGTATTCCCCTCGCGCCTTGGAAACCCGTTGCTCCGCGCCGACGTTACCGCACGACGGGCACACGTCCGGAACCGGACGGTACCACGTCGAGAAATCACAGTCGGGATAGCGCGAGCATCCGAAGAACGACCGACCGCGACGCGTTCGCCGCTCGATGAGGTCCCCCTTGTCGCACTTCGGACACGCGACACCCAACGGGATGGGCCGAGTGTGCTTGCACTTGGGATAGCGGGTGCAGGCGAGAAACTCGCCGTACCGGCCCGTCTTGATCACCATCGGCGCCCCACACTCGGCGCAGACCTCGTCGGTGGGCTTGTCCGGGACCTTGTCGCGCTTGAGCGGTTTGGTGTAGCGGCATTCCGGGTACTTCGTACACGCGATGAACGGTCCGAACCGGCCACTCTTCACCGTGAGCCGTCCGCCGCACTCCGGGCAGGGTTCCTTCTCGAGGTCACCGACATCGTGTGCCTCACGGATGAGCGCGGTCGTATCGATCGACTCCAGCGCCTTGGCGAACGGCTGGTAGAAGTTGTCGAGCACCGTTTGCCACGACAGCTCGCCCTCTTCGACCTTGTCGAGTTCCGTTTCCATCTCGGACGTGAACTCGACGTTGAAGATGTCCGGGAACTGGCCCACCATGACGCGCGCCACGGTCTCGCCCAGCTCCGTGGTGTAGAACCGGCGCCGCTCCACGCGCACGTATCCACGCTCCCGCAGCGTGGAGATGATGGCGGCGTACGTGCTGGGCCGTCCGATCCCATCCCCTTCCAATTCCTTCACGAGACTCGCCTCGCTGAACCGCGGCGGCGGTTCCGTGAAGTGCTGGTTGGGCGTGATGGCATGTACTTTTGCCTCGTCGCCCTTGGCGAGCGCCGGGACCGGCGAGAGGTCCTCGAAGGTCTGCTCCTCGCCTTCCTCCTTGGTATCCGTGTACAGCACGTGGAACCCGTCGAACACGGGGACGGACCCGGTCGCTCGGAACACGTAGTGGCCGATCGCGAAGTCGATGGACGACGTGTCGTAGATCGCCGGTGTCATCTGCGACGCCACGAACCGCAGCCAGATGAGCTGGTACAGCCGGTACTGATCCGACGAGAGGAACGCCTTGAGGTCGGCGGGCTTGCGCAGGACGTCCGTGGGCCGAATGGCTTCGTGGGCCTCCTGGGCCCGCGCCGCCTTCTTGCTGGCGTAGTGGTTCGGCTTGGCCGGCAGGTACGGATCGGGGTAGGCACCGGCAATGAAGTCGCGAACCGCCGAAATCGCAACGTCGGACACCCGCGGCGAGTCGGTCCGCATGTAGGTGATGAGACCCACCGCACCTTCCTTGCCCAACTCCACACCCTCGTACAGGTCCTGGGCGGCGCGCATGGTGCGCTTGGCGGAAAAGCCCAACCGTTTGGCCGCCTCCTGCTGCAGTGTGCTGGTGATGAACGGCGGACCAGGGCGCTTCTTGCGCTGTTTGCGCTCGACCTGCGAGACGACGAACGGCTTCCCCCGCACGGCATCGACGACCGCTCGTGCGTCCTTCTCGGTATGCAGGACGGGCTTCTTGCCGCGGACCTTGTGGAGCTTGGCCGTGAACCGCTTCTTCTTCGCCTCGAGGTCGGCCTCGATGGACCAGTATTCCTGCGGCTTGAAGTCGCGGATCGCCTGCTCGCGCTCGACAATGAGGCGGAGCGCCACCGTTTNNGATCGCCTGCTCCCGCTCGACGATCAGCCGCAGGGCCACCGTCTGTACGCGACCCGCCGACAACCCGCGCTTGACCGACTTCCACAACAGGGGGCTCGCCTTGTAGCCCACGAGCCGGTCCAAGATGCGACGCGCCTGCTGGGCTTCCACCTTCTGGCGATCGATGTGCTCCGGATGGTCGATCGCCTCACGGATCGCCGACTTGGTGATCTCGTGAAACCGCACGCGATGCACGTTTGCGCCGTCGTCGATCTGCTCCGCCACGTGCCAGGCGATCGCCTCGCCCTCCCGGTCCGGGTCGGTGGCCAGCAGCACCGCGTCGGCGTCCTTCGCCGCTCGCTTGATCGCAGCGAGCTGCTTCGCCTTCCCGCGGATCGTCACGTACTTGGGGCGGAATCCCTTGTCCACGTCCACCCCGAGCTCTCGCTGCGGCAGGTCGCGAATATGGCCCACCGTGGCCTTCACCGCGAACCCACGATCCAGGTACTTCGCAATGGTGCGTGCCTTGGCCGGCGACTCCACCACCACGAGCGTGCTCCCCTTCGCCGCCGCTGCACGTGCCGGCTTCTTCCGAGCATTCGCTCGGCGCTTCGCGGGCGTCGCACGCCTCGTGGTCTTCTTGCGCTTCGCCTTCTTGGTGGTCTTCGCCATACGCTCCTTCACCGGTTCCCGCTGGTCCGGCCACAGACTGCCGTCGGCGGCTCAACACCGCGTCAACGCCTGGAGTTCCGGGACCGACCGCACCGTACAGAGGCTCGCAGGGCCCAGGCGGCATGTCCGAACCGCCTAGGCCACTTCCGTAACACGGCGCTGAACAACCGCTTACGCGAACGCCGATCGCCTCGCCATGGACCGGGCGCGGGGCGCATAGTTACTGCCCCGCTCTTGATCGCGCAAGCGGAGTACCGGCAGGCGCCTCTCCACTAAACACCGAGCCCGGCTCGCGAGGAGCCGGGCTCGAGGAGAACCTGCTGGACGCCGAGCGTCCGGGCGCCCGACCCTGGTGATCGCTACTGGCCCGTCGCCACCGTGTCCAACACGTGCGGCGTCACGAGGATCAAGAGATCCTGACGGACTTCGCGGCGACGCGTCACGCCGAACAGGTTGCCGATAATCGGCAGGTCCACCAAGTAGGGGATACCGCTCTTCGACTGCGTGACAGACGTCTGTGTGAGGCCACCGATCACGGCCGTCTGCCCGTCGTTCACCAGAATCTGGCTCGTCGCCTCGCGCGTCCCGAACGCCACACCGAGATCGGTCTCGGCGACGTTCACCGACGAGTTCTCCGCCCGGATGTCGAGCAGGACCTGTCGGTTGGCGGTGACGTGCGGGGTGACCTCCAGCCGGATACCCGTCTCCACCAGCTGAATGCTGGCCGCCGACGCCGCCTGCGCGCCCACGTCCACCACGCGAATGGGGGTCCGATCACCGACGAGGATCGTGGCTTTCTTGTTGTCGGCCGTCGTCACGACCGGCTCGGCCTGCTCGTCGGCGAGCTGTGCTGACTCGAGGGCCTGGAGCCACGACGTGAGGCTGAAGCGACCGATCGCCACCGAGAACAGCAGGTCCAGCGCGGTGGCCGGTAGATCCGCCGCAGCATTCCCAACACCCGCGACGACATTGCCCCCGAGGTTCACGACCGCCGGAATCAGGTTCGGGTCGTATGGTTGGAACGCGTCCTGGACACCATCACCGTCCGTATCGAATCCCCTGGTCGGATCGGGCCGGGCAATCACGGTGTTGAAGAACGTCCCTCGCCCGTCGTCACCGAAGTCGTACTGAATGCCAAGATCCAAAACGTCCGTCCGGCTCACGAGGATGATCTTGGCCTGGATCGAGACCTGTGGGGTCTGGAGATCGAGGTTCTGGACCAACTCCTCCATGTTCGCCACGCGGCTCGGGACGTCGGTCACCACCAGGCTGTTGGTGGACGTGTCGGCCACGACCTTGCCTCTGCCCGAGCGTGCCCCATCGAGCACCGGGATCAGGGACGATGCCTTGGCGTAGTTCACCCGGAGAATCTTGGTCGTGAGGGGCTCCAGCGAGTCCCTCGCCGACAGCGCGGCCTGGGTCGCCACCCGAATGATCCCGTACTCGTTCTCCGCGGCGGCCAGGCCCTGCGACTCGAGGATGGCCTGGAACGCCACATCCCACGGCTGATTCCGGATCCGCGCGGTCACGTATCCATCGACGTCTTTCCCGAGCACGATGGTCTTACCGCTCAGCGCCGCGAAACCCTCCATCACCTCGGCAATGCTCGCCGAGTCATAGGACGCCGTGACCACCGGCTGCTGTGACTGCTGCGGGGCGGGCAGCGCGACGGTTGGGGCTGCACGCGCCGGGCTGGCACGGGACGTCAGTCGGTCGGTGGCCGACACCGACGACCAGGCGGCGAAGGTGCGATCCGTCCCGATGCTGATCCGGATCGCGTCGTCCGCGTACTCCAACTCGTACCCCCGCAAAGACTCCAGTTCGAGCACGATACGCACGACGTCCGGTCGAAACTGGCCGGAGCGGATGTTCACGATGCCGCCGCGATTGCGTCCGTCATAGAGGACGCCCGACGTCTTGAGCGTCGCGCCGACCACGTCGATCACGAGCCTCGCCGGATTGTCCAGCGTAAAGTCCTGGACGCTGACGCTCCCCGCGACGTCGATCACCACGAGGGCCTTGCCGGCGCCGGGCAGCACGCTCACCGCCTTGACCTCGCCCGGCCCCGCGAAGACCGGGGGAGCCATCAGGACGAGCCCGACGAGTGCGAGCATCATTGACCGCTTCATTGGGTTCCCTCCTGCCTGCGGCGCAGTCGGAGCGACGACTGTCGCTCAACGCCGAATTCCTCGATCATCACCAAAACCTCGTCCGGTCGGATGGCCGTGATACGGAGCCGGCCCAGCTCGTCACCCACACGTACGGTGTAGCGTTTCCCCACGGTCGTGTCGCGGAGCACCGCGACGCTCCCGCCGGGGTACCGCGCGTCGAAGTTGATGGCGGTCACCCGCAGGTCCTCGATCATGGGCCGGACGCTGCCGGTCCTGAGCAGCGACTCGAACGGATCCCGCCCCGAGCCCGTGTAGGAGAACACCTCACGCAGCAGCTCCGTCTCGCTCGGCGCTTCTGCCTCCGCTTGCGCCATCTCGGTCTGGGGAGGCGGTGGCTCGCTGGCCGGGGCGCCCGGCACGGCGGCCTCCTCCCCTCCGCAGGCGACCGTGCCCAGACCGGCGCACATCGCCATCCAGGTCACCGCGCTACGGAGTCTCACTGTCACCTCCCGCCGCTTGCGACTTCACGAAGGTGCGGATCTCGAACCGCGCCTCGAGCAGGGCCCCGGTGGTATCGGCGTACAGCTGTTCGGCCGCGTCCTGTGCCGGCCGGAGCGTCAGCTCGTACGGCACCATGATACGCTGCAGCGATGCGATGTCCGACAGGAACTCGCCGACCTGATCGTAGTGCCCGAACGCCTGCACGCGGTAGCGATACGTGTCGAACATCGCTCCGGGCTCCACGGCTTGACGCGCGAACTCGGCGATGTTCACGTCGCGCAGCGAGGCCCGAGCAGCGATGTCGTCGATCAACTGGGGTACCTCGTTCTCCGCCGGGACGAGCTGCCGCATCAGTCCCAGGCTTCCTTCGAGCCGCTGAATGCGCTCCCGCAGCTGTTCCACCGTGCCCTGGGCCAACTCGCGCCTGGCGATATCGATCTGTGTCTGCAGCGAGTCCACCTCGCGCTGGAGGGCGTTCACCTCGTCCATCTTCGGCGCCCTCCAAAGGAACCAGAAGGCGGCGGACAAGGCGACCGCGACCACGATGACCGCCGTGAGAACCTGTTTCCGGTCTTTCTCCGTCAGTGCCACGGTTCCCCCCTAGCGGACCGATTCGATCACGGGCACCGTTCGCACGAAATCCGTGCCGGCCTTCTTGAACGTTGCCGTGATGCTGAACGCCCGCATTGCCTTGTCGTCTTCCACAACAGTGGTCGCCGGTCCCTCCACCACGTTCTCCATCCACGGCGACGCGGCCAGTCGGCGCAGGAAGCGCGTGTATGCGGTGAGCTCCGACGTCCGCCCTTCCACCTCGAAGCGCAGCGGCTGCACCACCTCGATCGAGTCCTCTTCCAGGACGGGGCTCGCCTGCAGTGCCGCCAGACTCACCAGCCAGGAGTAGTCCGGCAGCGCCCGCGTCACCTCTTCGAGGATGTGCGGCCACACGTACCGGTCCGCATCGATCTGCCGGATGGCTCCCAGCTCGGCCACCAGCGAATCCCGCAGCCGTTCGGCGTGACGCTTCTGGGCCATCAGATTGCCGTAGCGCCGCGCCTCGGTGCGGACGTCCTCTGCACGGTTTTCAAGCAGGGCGTACCGCGTCTGGGTCAGCGTGAACAACCCGCCGATGAACACAACAGCGGCCACACCGGTGCCGACCGCTCCGAGGAACAGCGGGTCCTTGATGCCGGAAACCAGGCCGCTGAAATCGGGCATCTGGATGCCTGCGCCCGCTTTCCGCTTGCGCTTGGTGCCCCCGAGGAGGTTGATCTCGATTCGCATCGTCGGCCCTCCTGGCCGTTACGCTGCCTTGCGGAGGGCGAGGCCCGTGGCCAGCATCAGCAGCGGCCCGACCTCGTCCGCGTTGATCGTATCGAACACGCCTTCCTTGGCCTGTACCCGTTGCAGCGGGGTCGCGATCTGCACCGGCGCGCGGAGGCGCTTGGCCAGCGCGTCCATGAGACCGGGGATGCGCGCGCCGCCGCCACAGCAGTACACCCGCTCGACCCCACCCATGTCCCCCGTGGCCGATTGGAGGAACGCGCTCGCGCGCTCCAGCCCCACCGCGATCTCCTCGCCGCGGCTCCGGAGATACGGCTCCAAATCGGCCGTGAGCTCGTAGCCCTGGAGCAGCTCGCCGGCCTCCTCGGCCGACATGCCCCGCTCCCGCTGCAGGTCTTCCTGGAACTTGCGGGTGCCGACAGCCAAATCTCGCGTCAGGAGCGGCACCCCGTCCAGGAGGATGTTCACATTGGTGACCTCGTGGCCCACGCTCAGCAATGCCACGCCACCACGCATCGCGTCGGGGTAGTTCAGCTCGAACGCGTTGTGCAGTGCGAACGCGTCGACGTCCACGATGGACGCCTGGAGACTCGCCTGGTTCAGCAGCTGCACCTTGTCTTCGATCAGGTCCCGCTTGGCGGCGACGAGCAGCACCTCCATCTGGAGACCCTGTCCGTACGGATCCAGGATCTGGAAGTCCAGCTCCACCCCCTCGATGTCGAACGGGACGTGCTGCTGCGCTTCCCACCGCACGACCTCGTACGCTTCGCTCTCCTTCATGCGGTCGACCTGGATCTTCTTGATGATCACGTCGCGGCCACCGACGGCGACCACGACCTGCTTCTGCTTAATCCCCGCCGAGCGCATCAGACCCTGGATGGTATCGGCAACGATGTCGGGGTCCATGATCTCTCCCTCGACAATGGCGCTGCCGGTGACCGGGGCGATGGCCACGCGTGAGATCTGTGGCTCGTCCTTGGAGTGATCGATGGCCACGAGCTTCATCAGCCCGCTGCCGACGTCGAGGGCGACCGTCGTTTTGGACCGCCCGAGTCCGAAAAGAGCCATATCTCCCGACCGTTTAACGAGATAAGTGGGGTGAGCGGCAGACTACAGTACCGCTCACCCCCGATTTTGTCAAGCTCCAACCTACTTTAACCGGCCCGTAACAAGTCTATTGGGGACTGTGAGTTACGTCACTTTAGTTCAGGTTCACCCAACTGCGCTCCTGGAACAGCGCCCCCGGGGCCGAGTTCCTGAGCGCCCTGATGATCGCGCAGCTCGAGTAGTTCACCACGGCGTCACCGAGCACCGTGCTCTGGTCGAAGCTCACGTTGGCGGCGACGACCCCGCCGTTGAAGTGGCCGCCGGTGCCCTGGGTGTTCACGGTCTGCCGCACGATCACCGGCCCGTAGAACTTGAAGCCGCCCTGCACGTCCAGGTGGCCGTTCACGATGAGCACGCCCTGGCCCTGCACGCCGTTGATGTTGGCGTTGCCCTCGACCCAGATGATCGGGAAGTAGTCACCGCATGGCGCAGTGGGATTGAGCGGGTCACCCCAGTTGTTCACGTCGGCCTTGTTGCACGCGCTGCCGCTCAGCGTAGGCTCCACCTTCCGCGTCCCCGACCCCACAAACTTGTTGGCCATGGCCTTGAGGTCGTCGAAGTTCTGGTCACCGAACGTGGTGAGCTTGCCGGTTGTGATCGACGGGTCCTCCAGCACCTTGGGGTTCCCGCTCACGCAGCTCAGTCCGCTGCATGCCGATGTGCTGATCTTGGTCGCATCGGGCAGCTGAATGCCCGGGAGCGGTGATTCGGGCGAGGGACACCCCGT
>JABAOD010002995.1_pt1 | contig 11186 bp, 16 predicted proteins | sample 7062151 | NCBI WGS metagenome assembly JABAOD01 (sample SAMN14538626, study PRJNA623070) | marine sediment metagenome | biome: marine biome [ENVO:00000428]; feature: marine pelagic biome [ENVO:01000023]; material: deep marine sediment [ENVO:00002113] | place: India: Gulf of Khambhat ...
CCGCATGCCCGGGCACATGAACGTCCTCCTGGCGGAGGCCAACGTCCCCTACAACCAGCTGTACGACATGGACGACATCAACCCGGAGTTCGGGCGGACGGAGGTGGCCCTGGTGGTGGGGGCGAACGACGTGGTGAACCCCGCCGCGNNAGCCTGAACCCGGGCTTCGCGGGCATCGACAACGAGCTCTTCTACAACGAGAAGACGATGATGCTGTTCGGCCACGCCAAGGAGGCGGTGACGGACCTGCTGAACGAGGTCAAGGAGCTCGCGTGAGAGCCACTCCGATGACAAGGGCGCGGGCTGGGGGATGCCGACACGCAGGTGGACCTGGGCTGCGGCGCCTCGACAAAGCCTAAGCCCTCAGGCGTCTTTGCAGCGCCGCGGCGGCGACATGGGGAACGAGGAGACGGCGGCGGCACGGACGTACCACCAGGCCACGAAGCACTCCCCGCTCAGCCTCCGCATGAGCACCCACCGCCTGGATTGGCCCAACAAGCCCCGCCCCTTCAAGGTCTACCGCGGCCTGGAGCCCATTCCCCTTCCCCGTGGCATCCCCGAGCCTCAGGACCACACCTTGCGGGCGATGGCCACCACGCCCTCCGGCGGGACTCTGGACCTGGCGGGCCTGGCCCAGGCCCTCCACTACGCCGCGGGCGTCACGAAGGAGATTCGCCTCCCGGACGGGGAGCCCTTCTACTTCCGGGCGGCGGCTTGCGCGGGCGCCCTCTACCCCGTGGAACTCTACGTTGTCGCTGGACCCTTGAAGGACCTGCCCGCCGGGGTCTACCACTTTGCCCCGAAGGATCACGCCCTGACCCCCCTACGGCAAGGGGACTACCGTCAGGTCCTCTCGGAGGCGGCGGGGGAGCCGCCCCTCGCTTCCTCCGGCGCGGGCATCGTGCTCACGGCCCTCTTCTGGCGCAGCGCCTGGAAGTACCAGGCCCGAGCCTACCGATACTGCTTCTGGGACGCCGGAACCATCCTGGCCAACCTGCTGGCTGTGGCGGGGTCAGCGGGACTCCAGCCACAAGTCGTCGCGGGCTTCCGAGACGGGAGCGTGGATCGTCTCCTGGGCGCGGACGGGGAGCGCGAAGGCAGCCTGTGCGTGGTTCCGCTAGGGGAGGGGAAACCGTCGGCGAGCCCGGTGGCGGAGGTCCGCCCGCTGGAGGCAGAGGTTGAGCCCCTCTCCCCAGAGGAGGTGGAGTATCCGGAGATTCAGAACCTCCATGCAGCCTCCGCATTGGAGCGCGTGGACCACGTCTTGCGGTGGAAGGGCGGGTTGGAGGAGGAAGGACCGCCGGTTCACCATGGCCGCACCTTCCTCCTAGCGGACCCCCAGCCGTCGTCCCGCCCTTTGGGGAAGACCATCCTGGCTCGGGGCTCCACGCGCCGCTTCCGACGCGCCGCCATCACCACAGACCATCTGAGGGCGATCCTCCAAGCGTCCACGGGCCACCTTCGTGCCGACTTCCTGGCGGACGGACGGACCCTGGTCGACCTCTACCTCATCCTCAACCAGGTTGAGGGACTCCCCCAGGGGGCCTACGCCTACACGCCCCGCTCGCAGGAGTTGGAGCTCCTGAAGGAGGGGGCATTCCGGGCGACGGCGGGGCACCTCTGCCTGGATCAGCCCCTGGCGACGGACGCCAGCGCGATCTGCTTCTTCCTGGCGGACCTGAATCCCGTCCTTGAGCGGTTCGGGAACCGTGGCTACAGGGCGACCCAGCTCGAGGCGGGGATCCGTGGGGGCAGGATGTACCTGGCCGCCTATGGCCAAGGTCTGGGGGCAACCGGCCTGACCTTCTACGACGACGAGGTGGTGGAGTTCTTCGCCCCCCACGCGGAGGGGAAGGACGCCATCTTCGTGGTGGCCCTCGGCCGGGCGGGTCGTGTGGGGTCCCGGGTGACCCCCGTCCGCCTGGGGACGGGCACCGGGCCGAAGACACGCTGAGCTTCCGGTCGTCCGGGAAACCTCTTTACGGAGATTGTAGTACGCCGTTGCGTCCCGTGCCCGAGAAGGAGGAGAAGGTCAACCTGGAGGCCCTGGCCGACCGGATGGAGCAGCTGGAGAAGGCCATGGACCGCCTCAGTGAGCCCTACGGCCAACTGGTGGGGTACCTGGGGCGGCTGCAGGAGATCTCCCGATCCTACTTTCGCCTGCTGGACCTCCTGCAGAAGTACGGATCCCTCTCCCCCGACATGGCCATTCCGGAGGTTAAGGATCCCATCTCCCGGGAGATCGTGAACGTGCTCTTCGAACGGGGTGGGCGCAACATCTCCCAAATCACCGAGGTCCTCCGGGCCCGGCGCGGAACCGCTTCCCGCCGCATCGTCCGGGAGCGGCTGAAGCAGCTGCGGGAAAGGGGCGTCGTCTACGCCTCCGGGGGCTCCCGGGGGACGGCATACGACGTGACGGAAGAGACGGTGCGTCGGTGGTCCAAGGTCCTGGGCCTCATCGCCCCGGAGGAGGGGGAGGAGGGACCCTGACCGCCGCCGAGGCGACGCGTGGTCACTCGTGCCCACTTCCTTTAAGGGAGGGGCCAAGGATGACGAGGGTGAGGTGAACGACGTGGTCGAGGATGCCGAGGAAGTGCGGGAGATTCTCTCCGTGGTCTCCACGGAGATCCCCAAGCTCCTGAACGCCATCTCCGAGTCCATCTTCAACCCGGAGCAGACGGAGCAGTACGCCAAGGCCGTGGCCGACTTCTACTCCCGCCTGAAGGAGGCGGGGATGGAGGATGAGCAGGCCTTCCGGCTCACGCAGCAGTTCATNNGTTCATGGACCGGACGAACTTCGCCGCGATGATCCAGGAGGTCATTGGCGGGAAGGGGATCAGCTTCGGGAGGCGCGGCCGCCGCCATGAGGTCGAGGGTGCCGTCGAGAAGGCGGTGAAGGAGAGGATCAAGGAGAAGCTGCAGGACCTCGAGGACGAGGGAGAATGAGCGAGGGACGCGAGGTCGTCCTTGCCGTCGCCTCGCGGGTGCCCTTGCTCCTCGGACGGCTGGCGAGGAGCCTTTTCGGGATGGCGTTCCAGAGTCGAAGGGCCGCGACCTCCTTCCGGAGAGCCCTGAAGCGGAATGGCGTGGCGCCGAACCTGGCTCGGAAGCTCACAGCGCAGTACAAGAGCCAGTTCAGCTTCATGCGGCTATTGAGGAGCGCCATGAGGGCGGCGCGGAGCGACTGAAGGTCCCCGCTCGCCCCGTAGCCCGGCCTCGGGTTGGGCATTCGGCAAAGAGGACCTGGCTGCTGCCAGGTTGGGTTTCTTGCAGCCTAGGCAGGGGCAGGGTTGAGGCCGCCGCTCTCCTCTCCGCGCCCCCGCTGGCGCACNNCGGTCGTTGTCATCTGGAACCGCCCCGTCCAAGATCTGACGGAGCACCCAGGACTCGGAATTCGCTCCATACTCTGACCTCGCGTAGCGCCTGAGCTCTCGGGGATACTTCACGGGGTCCACATCCAGGCGCACACCGCCCAGGGGGAACGTCACCATCTCGCTCACCTCAACCCTTCCGAGGGTGGTCAGGGGGGTTGACCTCAGCGGGCTGAAGTGAGCAGGAGGTGACCAGCCGGCCTCGTTCCCCCTACCTCAGGGCAGATGTCCGGCGTTCCCTCGGGTCTCTCTCAGGGGCGCCGGGGGGGAGAACCAGCGAGTGACCGAAAGGGGCCCCTAGGGCGGCGGGTTCCCGCAGCCCGGCGAGCCTTCTCACTCTTCCTCAGCCGACTCTTCCGCCGGCNNGCCGGCGGCTCTGGCGCGGGCGGTTCGGGCTCGGGTGCGGGCGGGGCGGGCGTCGGCGGCGCGGCCGGCGCGGCAGGCATGGGAGCCGCCGGCATCGCCATGGACGGCTTCCAGACGATGCCCAGAATCCCGCCAATCAGGCCGAGAATGGAGCCTATGATGACGCCCCATACCGTCGGGAGTGCCACAATCGCAACGACGAGGGTAATTACCCCTCCATACGTTGCCCTCTTTTGGTCTGTGGTGTAGAGCCACACAGCGCCCCAGATTGCCAGAGCCATGATCACAATGGCCGAGGCGATGATGGCGATGCCTATCTCCGGCAGGAACAGCGCAATAAACAGGCCGCCAAAGCTGATCACGATGAGTCCACCGATGATGTGAAAGATCGCTGCAATCAGGGCGAGCACAAAGGCAGCTGTCGGACGTTCTTCCGCCATTTCGTCCCCTCCGGGCGCGGGAGAGACGTATCCTCACTTAAGTCTTTCCTGCAAATCGAGGCGAGGCCTGGCAATGTGACAACGACCCTCGACGCCTCACCTCCTTTCCGTCAGTCCACGCGTGCCCACCTCGCTCACCGGCGACCCCCTCCCACACCTCCCAACACGAAACCCTTTAGGACGCCGCCGAATAGTGTCTGGGGGGCCGATGATGTCCGACGCCGCCGTGGACTACTACCGACGGAAGTTCGGGGACGACCTGGAGGCAGCCTTCATTCACGTCGTGAGGGAGGTGGGCGAGCTGGCTCGCGCGGTGGAGCGGGAGCAGAAGGAGCTGGCCGCTCACGAGATCACGGAACTTGCCGCCCTCATGAGGTTTCTGGCCAGCCACTATGGCTTCGACCTGGAAGGGAGCGTGGCCGATCTCTACAACAAGAAGCTTCAGAAGATGGAAGGCGCGTAGCTGCGCGCACCCCCGGGGGCGCGTTCCCCAGCGAGGATTCCGGTGCCTTCGGACCCCCTCTTGGCAATCAACCAGGACGCACCGCGTGATGTCGCCCTTATAAAGGCGCGGCGGAGGCCACAACCCTTTTCTACGCAAGTGTGATGCCTTGGCTCATGGCAACCTTAGCGCAAGCAAAGACCTACGGAGGTGTAGGATCGATCTTGCTGCTGGTGTCTGTCTNNTTCATTGCGGGCCTTGTCTTGATCCTCGTGGCCGTCAAGTACATCGCGGACACCCTCCAGGACCGTAACATCCTGAACAACATGCTCATCTTCGTCGTCATGGCCATCGTCGGGTTCGTCGTCCTGATCCTCTTCGTCCTGGCGACCGTCTTCACCTTCATCGGACTGCCCGGCGTAGGCTTTGACATCGGGGAGCCCCCGGACATCACAGAGGGAGACTTTATCGCCCTCTTCGTGGGCATCATCGTCGGAGCACTCGTGGCGTGGATCATCTACCTGATCGGGGCCATCTTTATGAAGAGGAGCTACGATGCCATCGCCGATCGCCTGGGAGTGAACGCGTTCAGGACCACCGCGCTGATCTTCCTTATCGGCGCCGCGCTCCTGATCATTGGCATCGGTGCCATCCTGATCTTTGTGGCGGGCATCCTGCAGATCGTGGCGTTCTTCTCCATCCCGGACCAGATGCCGCAGCCCGCGATGGCGACAGCGCCCCCTCCGGTGCAGTAGGTCTAGCCGTTCCCTCGACCAGCACAGGCCCTGCAGCCCGTGAGATATGGAGTCGGTCAGAAGGAGCCGCGCTCGTGAACGAGAAAGAGGAACGCAAGCTCGCCGTGGACCTCTTCAATCATGTCTGGGCGCTCCTCGACAAGGAGGAGCGCAGCCGCGAGGAGGAGGATGCGATGCTTCACGCGGCCCACGCCTCCCGGCACCACTGGGGGAGGGTTGGTGGGCCGGAGAACCTGGCCCGTGGGGAGTGGCAGGTCTCCCGCGTCTATGCCGTCCTCGAGAGGCCGGAGCCCGCCATCCACCATGCCCAGCGATGCCTGGACATCTGTCAGAACCACGAGATCGGGGACTGGGACCTCGCCTTTGCCTACGAAGCCCTGGCCAGGGCTCACGCCGTGGCCGGGGACGAGGAACGGACGAGGGCGTACCTGGCTCACGCAGAGTCCGCGGGACGGGAGATCCGCGAAGAGGAAGATCGGAAGCTGCTCTTCGACGACCTGAAGACGATTTCCGTCCCGCGCTGAGGGCGGCCGTCTGGGTGCACGGTGACCCTATCCCCGCCGTGCCGGAGCTTGCACCGAGGCGACAACCTCGTGGATCTCCAAGACGTTCTCCCCCGCAAAGGCCTCGCGCGGGGGCGGGTTGGCATGGGCCTCGGCGAAGGCCTCGCTCTTCGTCCAACCCTGGAAGTCCTCCATGCTCTCCCAGTAGGTCTTCACGATGTAGTGATTCCCCTGGATGGGGCGCAGAATCTCGTTTCGGATGAATCCCGGGAGCCCCGTGATGGACCAATCCCGATCCTGCCAGCGCTTCTCGAAGTCCTCCTCCCACCCCTCGGCCACGGGGATGCGGTTGGCGACGACGACGACCATGAACCCGTCATCGAGGGTCACGGCATATAAGCCAGGCCTCTGCGACCTGTCACGAGGTCCCGGTCCTGCCGGGGAAGAGGGAGGCACGCATCGTGCGGCCCACGGCCCAGGGAAGCCCTCGCCATCTCGAGAGCCTCACGGACCGAAAGGCCTCGTCAAGTTCCCTTCGCTCGCTTCCCGTCAGGCGCCAGGCAAGGGCGGCGGCGGCATCCTCCACATGGGCTGCGTTCTTCGCCCCGGGAATGGGCAGGACGGGGCCCGACGAAACGAGCCAGTTCAGGGCAACCTGGGCGGGCGTCACGCCTCGCTTCTCCGCCATACGGCGCAAGATCTCTAGGGCGGGCTCGGCCCGACGCAAGTTTCCGGGAGAGAACCTGTAATTGAGACTCCGAACGAGGTCTCTGGGCGCCGCCCCCCGCGCGTACTTCCCGGTAAGGAGCCCTTGCTCCAGGGGGCTGTACGCGATGAGGGTCACCCCGTCCTCCGCCGCGTACTCCAGCAGCCTCCTCTCCGGCTTCCTCCGAACGAGGTTGTAGTGGACCTGGTCGGAGACAATGTCCTCCGAGGCCAACGCCTCGCGCGCCCGTCGTAGCCCGCCCACGCCGACGTTGGACATGCCGAGATGCCGCACCTTCCCCTTCGCCACGAGCTTCTCCATGGCCCGGACGACGCGCCCGATGGGCACCATCGGACTGGGGAAGTGGAGCTGGTAGAGGTCGAGGGCGTCGATCCCGAGGCGCCGCAGGCTCCGGTCCGCCGCCTTCTCCACTGCTCCGTCGGTCACGCGCCACGGCAGGACCTTGCTGGCGACGAAGACCTCCTCCTGGCGCCCCTGCAGGGCCTCTCCTAGGAGGGCCTCCGATTGCCCGCCCCCGTAGACCTCCGCCGTGTCAAAGAAGTCGAGGCCCAGCGCGAGGGCTCGGTCGAAGGCCTCGAAGACGTCCGCCCGCCGGTACCCTCGGTTCCATCCCCACGAGGAACTGCCCCATTGCCAGATGCCGATGCCGACGGCTGAGACGCGTTCCCCGGACCGGCCGAGTTCGATGCGTGGAGGTTCCGGCATGGGACTTCCGCAGGTGGGGACGTAAGGGGCCCGTCCTCTAAGAGCGTGCGGGACCGGGGCGGGCTCCCTTCGACGACGGCGCCAACACTGCGCGCAGGGTCCTGCATGGGCTCTCGGGGGGAAGGCGCTAGGCAACGTCTTGCGCCCTGAACGCGGCAATCTCGCCCGTCTCGTTGTTGAACCTGATGTGGAAGCGGTAGGTCTCTTCCCCCCGCTGGGCCGTGCAGTCGCGCCCCCGAAAGTCCCCCACGATCTGGATCTCGTCCACCGCCTCCCATCCCGCCTGCCGCTTCACCTCCTGCACCATGTTGTCGAAGGCCCTGGCGCAGATCCAGCAGCAGAAGAACATCCGCTGGCCGTCCACCTTCTCCCAGTAATCCCCCCACTCGGAGTCGCAGAGGGCGCAGGCGTTTTCAGGCACCCTCATACTGCTCCGCCCTCTCCAGTCTCGCCTGGAGGTATCGGTCGAAGGCGTCGATGGATTGCAGGAAGGCCTCGCGGACATCCTCCCGCCGACCGGTCTCCTGGGCGTACTTCTCCACCAGGGCGAGGGCCTCCTCCGAGTGCCCCACGTCGGCCTCGTAGCCCTCCCGCAGGAAGTCCTTCACGGCCCCAGGGATGGAGGCGTCTTGAAAGAGGGCGGGGTCGAAGTAGGTAACGGAGGCGCCCTCCTCCACCATGCGACGGTTTGCGATGAGCTCCAGGCTGTGCATGGCCGCCATGACGTCCACCCAGTGGCCCTTCTCCGCCAGTCTCCGCCAGAAGGCCAGGGCCTTCCGCGTTTCCGGCAGCGGGGCGGTGGAGAGAATCTCCCCCCGGGGCAGGCCCAGGGACTCCCCCATCCTCAGGAGGAGCTCGTAGTGGGAGGGCTGCCCTGGCCGGCCGCCGAACTCCGTGGCAATGTTGTCGATTTCGTACAGGGTGACGTCGTGCTTGTCCGTCTTGGCGATGACGTTGGCGCAGGAGCGGACCCACTGCCGCAGGAAGTGCTGGTGCTCCACCACGTAGCCCAGGAGGACGGCCCGCGTCGGACGCTGAAGGGCCTGGACGAAGGGGTGAGGGGGCTCCCCCAGGAACCGTCCGATGAATGTGCGCTTAATCCAAGGGACCAACCGGTCCGGACGCTCGTCGTAGGCCTGGATCTGCGCCGCCAGGGCCTCGGGGCCCACCTTCCTCCTTGTGAGGTTTCGGTTCATCCACATGACATGGTCCGCCTCGCTCTCGGCCGCTCGACGGAGAAGGTGGTCGGCCACCTCCCGGTATCCCGCCCCCGTCTCGTGGCCGCAGACGAAGCAGCGCATGGCTCCCCTCGTCGAGCCTAGGACGTGGCGCCGTAAAGGGTTTGCCTCACAGGGGAAACTCTTCGGGGAGGCGGGCCCGAAGCTCCCGGTACTCCTCAGTCCCCCCAGATGCCTCCCGAATCCGACGCAGCCGCGCCCTGCACTCCTCCGGCGTCATCCCTCGGGCCCGCGAGACCATCCGCACGGTGCCCTCGAAGTCCTCCCGGCAGGCGCGAAAGCAGTTGACCATGCCGTGAAGGAGCTCCCGGTCGACGGCGTCCACGGGTTGTCAACGGCATGCTTGTGTTAACCCTTCCCCTTGGGAAGGAGCATGCTTAAGCCCAGGCAACCATGGCCCGCCAGGATGGGAGGGAAGACCTCACGTGCAGCTCCGGAGGCGGTGCAGGCAGCCCGGGCGATTGCCCAGGACCTCGTAAGGAGGGGTGCCTCGGCGGTGGTCCTCTTTTCGTTCGTGGGGATGCCTACCCGGAGTCTGACCTCGACATCCTAGCCGTCGGGAAGGGGTCCTCCCACCTCAAGCGTCACGACAGGTTCCTGGCATCCATCTCATGGAAGACGGCCGATCAGCTGCGGAAGGACTTCCGCACGCCCGAGGGCGTCGGATGGGCCATGGGGGGCTGGAGGCACGCGGAGATCCTGGACGACCCCGAGGGCGTCGCGTCGTCCCTTCGGAGGGAAGCCCTCGACCTGGACTGGGACGCGGTGGCGGACCAGTGCGATGCATGGGTTGCGGAGGAGGTGACGGGACTCGCCGAGGAGGTGCATCGACTGGTGGGAAACCGGCAGCGCGGCCGAACAACGGTGGCGGCCGTCCAACGGTCCGTTCTTGCCTTCTCTCTCGCGAGGATTTTGGCCGTCCACCGTCGCATCATCTACGACTCGGAAAACCAGATCTGGGACTTGGTGTCCGAGGCCATGGGCACGACCTGGGCGAGGGTGCAGTCGAAGGCTCTCGGCCTAGGCGGAGAGAGCTATGCAGAGACGTGCGACGCTTCGTTGGAGCTCTACGCGCTGGCAGCGGTGACAGTGCAACGTCTCCTGAACGAACGGCAATACGGCGTCGTGGCGCACGCGTGCGAACTCGCAGGCTGGCCCCTGGCCGAGGGGCAGAATCCGCAGATCCCTCACAGTTCCCGCACGAAGTGATGCATGATGGCCACTTCCCCCTCGAAGCGCGCCATTGCAGACGGAGAGTACCAGATGTCCGCCAGGTGAGGGGCGCCTCTCAGGCACGCGTCCCTGATGTCGCCCGCCGAGACGCTCCGAAGGACCTCCAACGCCTCCGTCTTGTACCGTCGCAGGAACTCCTTATTGGGCTCGAACAGAAGGTCGACGATGCTCACCTGCCCCTCCAGCCAGTCGGCGAGGGCGTCAGGGGGGGCCGAACGGACGCCAACCTCGATCTGCGTCAGAAGCAGGTCGCGGGGGCCGCCGGCCATCATCGCTCGCGTCTAGGCCCTTCGCCTCCCTTAAGCCTTCTCCCGTCCTCCTGCCGGTGCGAGGAGCGAGGATGGAGCGACCTGGAGGGAGATGTTATCGTAGCCCGCGGCCCCCCGGGGAAAGGGGGACTCACGCAAGGGCTCCTGGGGGACGCCGTCGCCATCCGTCGCACGGACGAGAATCCGATATCTCCCCCGGACCGTTGGATGCCACCGGTACGTCCAGATGACCCAGGTCAGCTCCGACAGAGGGGGCTCCTTCAACGTGGCCTCCTGCCAGGTCGCCCCGCCGTCGGTACTTACCTCCACCCGGGAGATGCCCCGGTCCCCCGCGAAGGCCATACCGCCCAGGGTGATCGGCGTCTCCACCGTCCGTCCCGAGGGCGGCGTGGCGATGATCGCGGTGGTCCGGATGGTCCCCTCGTTCGTCCACCCCTTCTCCTGCCAGAAGCCGAGGTACTCCCCCGTCACCAGGTCGACCTGCGTCACCCACTTGGCGGAGAACATTCCGTAGAGCCCGGGGACGATGATGCGGGCGGGGAAGCCGTGCTCCCTAGAGAGGGGCTCGTCGTTCATGGTGAGGGCCACCATGGTGGCGGGGTCCTCGGCCTTGGCCCTCGGGATGCCCACCGTGTAGCCGTCGACGCACGTGAACGCCACCCAATCCGCGCCGTCCAAGGGCTCCGCCTCCGCGAGGACCTCCTGCAGCGGGATGCCGTTCCACTTGGCCGTGTCGATGAGGTTGCCCCCCACCTCGTTGCTCACGCACTCCATCGTGACGTACTCCTCGGCGTTCATCCGTTGCACGAGGTCTTCGTACGTGTGGGTCTGGGGGGTTCCCACCAATCCGCCGACCGCCAGACTCCAGGTCCCCGCGGCCACCGCCGGGTCCACCACGTTCTTGGAGACGACGTAGAACTCCTCGTTGGTGGACACCTCCTTGGCGAACAGCTCCTGAATGGTCGCAAAAACCACGCGCGATTGGCTGGCCACGAGCCGCCCGAAGCCGATGACGGCCAGGGCGACGGCCCCCAGGGCCCCTGCGGTCGCCACCATGAACTGGCGCCGGGAGAGGCGGAACCCCTCTGGATACCGCGCGGAGACGTCCACGAAGAAGTAGTCTAGGAGGGTGGCGTA
>JABAOD010008634.1_pt1 | contig 11184 bp, 11 predicted proteins | sample 7062151 | NCBI WGS metagenome assembly JABAOD01 (sample SAMN14538626, study PRJNA623070) | marine sediment metagenome | biome: marine biome [ENVO:00000428]; feature: marine pelagic biome [ENVO:01000023]; material: deep marine sediment [ENVO:00002113] | place: India: Gulf of Khambhat ...
CGCGAGATCCGATACGTAGGTTCCGGGCCTGTCCTCCAGATAGCGCAGGATCGCGTCCCGTGCCTCTGCATCCGTGTACGGTTGAACCCTGACAACCTTGGCCTCCCTGAGCTCGTTGACATAGGCCTCCACTGCACGCTCGATCAACTCCGTCCGGGATCGCATCCCCGTTCGGTCGACGAGTTCGTCAACCTGGAGGAGTAGCTCGGCCGGAAGGCGAAAGGAGACTGTGGGCTTTCTCTTCCCCTTAGATTGCATGCAGTGCATGTATTGCGTTTATTCCCATAAAGCCTTCGGCTACTAGTATGCTTGACAGTGCTGCGGTCTCTTGGAGGGGCCAGGTCACGGCCGTAAGCCCCCTTATGGCTATGTCTAGCCTGTCTTCTCCGCTGCTTTGATGAACTCCACTTATTCCTGGAGAAAGCTACCAGCGCAGGCGCCGACGTCGTCATGGCATGTAATGTCAAGGCCTATAAACGATGGCGGACTTCAGGCGCCTCATGGGGGAGGATAAGAGGGTTCTGCAGATTGGTGGCATAGGCGGCCTTATGGCTGGGGTCGTCTCGATTATCGGCACTGTCGTATTCCTATCGCTTGGGGGAGCAGGGACCACTGAGGAAGCTTTGACACGAATGAATGAATTCGGAGCTGCCTATCTCGCCTTTCCAGCTCTCAGCATAGTGGCGTTCCTTCTCTCCATACCCCTCTTCCTCGCACTGTACCGAGGCACCGGGAGCGCAAGTCCAGCATCCGCCATGTTGGGAGTGGTACTTGGTGCGTCAGGCGCTCTTGTAACCGCCGCCAATTGGGCGATGGTCCTGATCGGCCTCCCCGTCTTGTCGGAGGTTCATGCCACCGCCACTGACGCTGAGAGGCCGATGATTCTCTTTGCGGCCCAGGCTTGGGAACAGATTACCCATGCCTTTCAGTTCTTTGGGGGCCTTCTGATTGGCCTCGCAGCCACGTCCTTTGGATGGGGCCTATTGGCAGCCCACGGCGGCTCAAGAGTCTACGGCTGGGCGAGCGTAATACTCGGTCTCCTTATCACGGCTTCCTGGGTCCTTGCTGTGGGCTTCAGCGGGACAGGCATAGACGTTGCCTTCGTTGGGATCGGTTTCCTTGCAGTCATTCCCCTCTTCCTCCTTTTGGGATGGAAGGTCTACAGCATGTCGAGAACCTCGCCACCAGGGTAGGGGGCGTCGTAGCAACACACGGGGGGCCCTTCACCTGGGCCACACGATCCGCGGACAAACACACCCCTACGCGACAAACAATAAGGGGGGCCAGGTCACGGTAGTAAGCCCCCTTATGTTTATCGAGGCGCAGTTAGGAAGTTCTCCCTGTGGCGCCAGAAATATATCAGCAGGAAGGGACCAAAAGTCAAGCTATAGGCGTTGATGATCGCCTCCAAGATGACTTCCGTAGTCCCGAGGAGATAGATGTCTTGTTGGATGTTGAACAGGACGTCCATCAATCCAAGGAACGTGAGGGCGCTGCCTCCTGACAGGCTGAAGAGAAGGGCGAGGGAGCTCCTCCTCAGCAACGCCACGCCCGCTATGAAACACGAGGATGCCATCCACGCGTCGGCTGCTGGGAACGCCCTCTCAAAGGCGAGGTAGACCTCGGAATCGCTTATGCGCACTCCGCCTAGGATGAAGAAGTCCAACCAGAAGTACAGAGTGAAGAGAGCCGTGAATAGGAGGAAGCCCGCGAGGACGAGCCGCTGCAGTAGGCCCAGCTCTTCAGCCCTACCCTGAGAGGTTGTACTGTTCATACTCACCCTCGAACTCCGTGGGTATCGTCCTCAGGATCTCGACCCACCTCATAGTGGAGTCGCTCGTCCTCAGGAGGCGCATCATGCCACCCCGGACCCGGAGCTTCCTCATCAGGAATGCCCTGGTCGGGCCTAGGGCCCCTCGGAGGATGTCCACCCAGACTCCGTAGGTACCGCTGAGGACGAGGTCCGTGTTCCGATCCCCAGACCAAATATCCGCTATCCGGCCACCTTCTACCTGGAACCCCACGACAAGGTCCTCCTTAACGCCCTTCCCGGGCTCAGCCAGCAGGATCATCGTGTAGGAGTCGTGCTCGTCCTTGGCGAGCCGCCCGTATTCCTCGTCCTCGTTGGTCCTTCGCTGGACCTCCTCTAGGTACTCCTCGCTTCCCAGTCTCACGACGAGACCTCCACCACTACCTTGATCTCGGGGGACCCGCGGCTCAGGGGCTCGAAGCCCCGCTCCACGATTTCGTCCAAGGGTATCAGGCTTGTGATAATCGCCTGAGCATCGATTCGGCCATCGGAGAGCGTCCGAATCGCCATGGGGTACTCGTCGAAGCCGCAGTAGCTGCCCTTGATGGTCAGCTCATTTAGAACCAGTGTGAAGAAGTCTGCTTCGACTGCCTCCTCACATATTCCAAGGACGACGATCTCCCCCGACTTTCTTACGAGGGCGGGGTTCACTGCCAGAGTCTCCGACGAACCGGAGCAGTCAAAAATCACGTCGGGACCTTCCATCCCACTTTTCTCCAAGAGGATCTCGACGCTTTCTTCAAGGGGGTTGATCACCTTTGTCGCTCCCAGCCGGACCGCTGCCTGGCGTCGGGCCTCGTTGACCTCCGTCACCCATGCCTCCGACGCTCCCGAGGCCTTAACGGTCTGGAGGGCCAGGAGGCCTATGGGGCCCGCCCCCTGCACCAGCACCGAGTCCCCTGGCCTCAGGGAGGAAAGGCGAATCCCCCTCAGGACAGTCGCAAGAGGGTCCACGAGGGTCGCTTCCAGCAACCCCAGAGAGTCTGGTATCTCGTGGACGATTTCGACCGGCAATCGGACGAACTCGGCGAGGCCGCCGTCAAAGGTTATTCCCGTCATATCCAGGTCCTCGCACAAGCTGGGCCTTCCGCGCCCACAGTACTCACATTTACCGCAGGGTTGCAGGCCGTTGCCCACCACGCGATCCCCTTGAGAGACTCTGTCGACTTGGGATCCCACTTCTTTCACGACACCAGAGAACTCGTGTCCGATAATCACCCCCGGTTCGTAGTTCCCCGTCCTGTAAGCCGTCAAATCGGATCCACAGATGCCGCAGTACCGGACTCCGATGAGAACGTCCTCAGGCCCACACTCAGGAACTGGCCTCTCCTCCACGACCACCTTCTCCTTGCCCATGAAGACTGCTGCTTTCACAGTACTGTCTCCGCAGCCTGGACGATCGTGTCAGCATCCGGGATGACCGCGCTCTCCAGGCTCTCGGCATAGGGGACCGGTACACCGGGGTTCCCCACCCTCACAACGGGAGCCCTCAGCATCGAGGGGTCCTCCTCCACGACGGTGGCGGCCACCTCCCCGCTCATCCCGAACCTCATGTAGTCCTCGTCCACGATGACAAGCCGACCGGTCCTCCCCACGGACTCCAGTATGGCTCTGGAGTCGAGGGGCACCAGGGTTCTAAGGTCCAACACCTCCGCTTCGACGCCATCCTCTGACAGCTTCTCGGCGGCCTCCAGCGCCCTGTGGACCATCAGAGAAAGTGCCACGATGGTCACATCCCTCCCCTCCCTGGCAATCCTGCCCTTGCCAAGGGGCACCTCATAGGGCTCCTCTGGGACTGGACCCCGGACGCCGTAGATCATGTAGGGCAGGTCGTAGAGGAGCTTGTGCTCCAGGAAGACCACGGGGTTCTTGTCCTCGATGGAAGCGAGAAGGAGGCCCTTGGCGTCGAAGGGGGTTGAGGGAACGACGACCTTCATCCCGGGGAGGTGGGCGAAGGTGGCATAGGGGCATTGAGAGTGCTGCGCGGCATCGCCATACCCGCCCCCAATGGGCGCGCGAAGTACCACAGGCACCGCCATTCTGCCTCCCGACATGTAGCGTATCTTCGCCATATGGTTGTACATCTGATCGAAGCAGACGCCGAAGAAGTCTGCAAACTGAAGCTCCACAATAGGCCTCCAGCCCGCCAGGGCCATCCCAATCGCTGCTCCAACGAAGGCCGTCTCAGAGATCGGTGTGTCTCTCACCCGCTCTGGCCCGAAGGCCTCCAAGAGGCCCTCCGTTACCGTAAAGGCGCCCCCCATGGCGCCTATGTCCTCCCCCAGGAGGATCACCTTCTCATCCGCCTCCATGGCCTGCCTCAGGGCCTCCCTGACAGCCTCCAAGAAGCTCAGCTCTCTATCTGAAGACATACAAGCTAGCCTCCTCCGGGTCTGGCATCGGTGCTGCCTGGGCAAACTCCAAGGCCTCCTCAACCTCCTTCCCCAGCTCTTCCTTCAAGACCTCAGTATCCACCGCAACCGCCATCTCAGGCAGCCGAGCCTCCAGCCTGAGGATGGGGTCCTCCTTGGCCCACTCCTCCTTCACGCCCTCCTCAACGTAGTCCTCCAGGTCCACCAGCTCAAGGTGCGGCGCCAGGCGGTAGGTCATGGCCTCGAGAAGGGTGGGGCCCCTTCCTTGACGAGCCTTCTCCAAGGCCTCCTTGGCGACTCGGTAGACCTCCAGCACATCGTTTCCGTCCACCTGTACCCCAGGGAGGCCATAGGCAGAGGCGCGAGAAGCGATGGAGGGTCCCGCCGTCGACCTCTCCGCCGGGGTGGACAAAGCCAGCTGGTTGTTCTCACAGACGAAAATGACGGGAAGGCTCCATACCGCCGCGAGGTTGAGGGCTTCATGAAAGCTCCCCTGGTTGGCCGCCCCGTCGCCGAAGAAAGCCACTGCCACATTGTCTGAGGACTCTAGCTTGGAGGCTAGACCGAAGCCCAGGGCTAGGGGGAGGCCTCCCCCAACGATCCCCGTGGCCATGAAGTTCCTGTCAGGATCGGCGATGTGCATGTGGCCGCCCCTTCCACGGCACGCTCCCGACGACCTTCCGTAGATCTCCGCCGCTACCGCCTTCAGATCCAATCCCTTGGCTATGGCGTGGCCATGGCAGCGATGGGTCGATAGAACGGCATCCTCGGGCTTCAGCGGGTAACAGACTCCTGCGGCCACCGCCTCTTGGCCCAGGGAGAGGTGCATCTCTCCTCGAATCTGAAGGTCCCAGTACCTCTCCCTCAACCTCTCTTCGAAGATGCGAATGAGGAGCATGAGTCGATAGAGGGCCGCGACTTGATCCTCATTCACGCCGCCCTGAGACGACAAGGACAGATCCTCCCTTACTTTCGGCGCATGGATGCTGGGGACTTAACGCTTACGCGAGGACTGAAAAAGCCATATGTCTGATGAGGTTAAAGAATCCGATGGCCCTCAGCACCTACCTCCTCGCGCTACTTCCAGCCGCCCTCATGGGGTTGTATTTTGAACCCCGACGCACCGGGAAGGGCTGGAGGTTTGCCCTCTGGCGTCTCCTGGGATCCGTGATAGCGGTCGAGATAGTCACCGCAAGCATACTCCTCACCTACGGATTCTACATTGGTTCTCCCCTGGCACTCCTCACCTGGAGTTGTCTCGGCCTCTTAGGGGGCCTCCTTCTGGATGTCACGATGGGGCATCGATGGCTGCCCTTCCTCCTCTTTCGTGGGTTCGGGTTCTGGGCGGTCCTCTCAGGCATCTTCTTCTACGTCCTTGCCCCGGCGATAGTCCCGGCAGGTCCTGATGCCCTCGGCCTGCTGCTCTGGTTCGTCGTGATGACCGTGGTCGCCCTCATTTTCGTGGCCTTCACCGCCTACAAGAAGTTTCGATTCGCATTCCGGGAGGTCCTTCCGTGGGCCACCCCCTCACGCCTCCTGCCCTTCCTCCTCGGCCTCTCCCTTGTGGCGGGCCCCCTGCTGAGCCTCGCGGTGCTGCCGGCCGGTGCGACGATCGCGCCTCTCCCTAGCGCCCTCTCAGAGAACGTCGTCGAGGGGAGTCCAAGCTTCTTCGTCACGAACACGAGCCACATCCGTGTGGTCTCGTGGGACTTGGCGACCCAGTACCTCCGACGCGCCTACGGAAGCTTCGCCGCCGCCTTCGAGGACGACCCAGGAGTCCTCTTCCAATATACACATCCGAGCATAGTCAGGGGCGATTTCGTCTGGGTCAATGCCCCGACCTACGAGACCCTGAAGTGGTTGGGCAATCCCCAGGTCCCCTTCTTCGTCCTCCTCAAGAACCTCCCGCAGAACATGACCCGGCAGGAGCCGCAGGTGGTTCAGGTGGTGGAGCGGCCGCTGGAAATCCACGAGGAACGCATCCCCTGGGGGAGGCGCCTGATCAAGACGGTCAACGAGCTGTACTCTGGGGAGCTCTACGTCTACCAGGTACGCTTCGATGTGGACGATGACCTGGAGCCCTTCTGGATCCTCTACATGGCGGAGAACCTCAACCTGCAGAACAAGGGAGTCCTGCGGAAGGTTGTCATTGTGGAAGCCACTAGCGGTGAGTTCACGGCGTATGACGTGGACGACCCCTCCATCCCCACCTGGCTCGAAGTCGTGTACCCGGACGAATACGTCTACGATTGGACCTCGTGGTGGGGGTCGAAGCGGTTCGGCCTGACCTACGGGCTGGTGAATAAGCTCCACCTTTACGATTCCGACGACGTGGCCTCCCGATTCGTGGTTGTGGGGGATGCCTCCTATTGGCAGGTGCCCCTGGTGCAACAGGCCAGTCGAGTCCTGGGCGGCGTCGTGAACGTCAACACCCGAACGGGGGAGACGTTCTTCTTCAACCTGGAGGGGCTGAGCGTCGTAGACTTGGACACCGTCATCCTCCAGGTGAGCAACTACTTGGCGAGCGGGGCCATCGGATTCCAGCAGCTAAGAATCGATGAGGCCTATCTGTACCCCTTCCACATGGTCGGTGGGCAGGTGAGGTATGCCTACGTCGTGCCCCTCTACGCCGGATTCACCGTCCAGAAGTATGCCATCGTAGATGGAGAGGAGTACACGGCCCCGCCGGTCATCGACAGTAACCTGGCAAGGGCAGTGGAGGCCTACCGCTCGAAGAGCTTCGGTCAGCCCGCCACCGTTCAGGCCCGCTGGGAGAACCTCACCATCGAGAACGCCTTCATCGGGAGCGCCCCGGGGGGCGCGGGCGTGGAAATCATCATCACCCTCAACGGAACGACCTACGTGGTCACCGAGAACCAGTTGGGCATCGTCACCGGGGACTCCCAGGCTTCCTGGAGGACTATGGAGCTAGCGGTGGCCGCCTGGCTTAGGGGAGAAGCGGTCACCATCGCGATAGTCATCCTGGAGGGGGCCATCGTGGACGTCTACTGGTCGGAATCGACCCTGGTACCTTGGCCATGGGGATAGTGGTCTCGGCGGCCGAGAGGGCGAAGTCTGAAGAGCCTCCGGTTTCCTAGGCCCTGTTATATAGTGCCTCACGGTATCACACGACGGTTGTCATGCCTGCATTCCCTTCACAAGAGTGGATCGAGGCCTTCATGGAGGAGCTCAACGCCAATGAGGAATATGAGAAGGCGGCGAAGGACTGGGAGGGCGATTTTCTATTCGTCTGCACGCCGGAGGGCAGCCTCCAGGAGGAAGCGGTCTTCCACGTGGACCTTTGGCACGGGAAGTGTCGCTCGGCCCGCATGCTGACCCCAGAGGAGAAGGTGGAGACGGCCTTCACCTACACCGGACCCTACGGCAACTGGATCAAGCTCATCAATAAGGAAATCGACCCCATACGGGGCCTCCTCACGGGGAAGTTCAAGCTCAAGGGCAGCATGATGAAGGTCATGCGCTACACCAAGGCGGCCAAACTCTTGGTGGAGACGGCCGGTCAGGTGCCAACGGATTTCGTCTAACCCCTCATCGAACCCTTATCACTGCCCTCGCTACCCTGCCCCTTTCGAGGTCCGCATACGCCTCATTGACGGCCTCAAAGGGGTAGTATCGGCTGATTATTTTGCCGGGATCGAGTCTCCCCGCGGCCACCAGCGCAATCAGCGGTGGAAGGTCCCTGCGGGGACTGTACCCGAGACAGGCGATCACGGAGAGGTTGTGCATGGAGAAGCCCCACATGTCCATGGGCACCCTGGAGCCCGATGGATGGAGGCCGATAACAACGTGGCGGCCACCCTTCCTCACGACTTCCATGGGGCTCTCGAGGTCCGGCTCCGGCCTGGTGTCGACGGCCAGGTCTACGCCCTTCTGATTCGTCACCTCCAAGACCTTCCTTACTGGGTCCTCCTGGGAGGCGTCGACGACGTGGCTCGCACCCAACTCCTCCGCCAACGGTAGTTTCTCCTCCAGGATGTCGATGCCCACGATGGTAGAAGCCCCGAAGATGGTCCCCAATTGTATGGCGGCCAAGCCCAACCCACCGCAACCGAAGACCGCCATGGTCTCACCTCCCCTAAGCTGGCCCCTATTCCTCAGGGCGTTGTAGGACGTCCCGTAGGCACAGGAGAGGACGCTGGCCTCCTCTAGGGGAACCTCGGGGGGTATGGGAATGACCACGTGCTCTGGTACGGCCAGAAGCTCGGCCAGTCCTCCCTGACGTCCGGGGCTCAGGCCCGGCATCTCCAGGTACCGACAGAGGTTCTCCTCCCCTCGGGAGCACTCGGGGCAGACACCGCACGAGGCTATCCAGGAGACGATGACAGGATCCCCCTCGTCGAGCTCGTATGGATTCCTGCACTCAGGGCCGAAACCAGCCACCCTCCCCGAAATCTCGTGGCCCAGGATGTGTCCCTCTCCCAGGGACACGAAGTGCTCCTTCATGGAATGCAGGTCGCTGTGGCACGCGCCGCAGGCCTCCACCCTTACCAGGACCTCACCTTCCTCCGGAGAGGGGTCCTGCACCTCCTCCAGGGTGAGGGGCTTTCCGGGACCTTGGTATACGACGGCCTTCAAGGGCTTCCCCGAGGGCTCAAGGAAGAACACTAGTATAAGCGTGGCGTTTCCTCACTAGGTGGGATTGTGCAGTACACTATGCTGATCGACGGTGAGTGGACTCACGCGGCAGGAGAGGAGACCTACGAGGTCATCGACCCCTCCACGGAGGAGCTCGTCGCCACCGTTCCAAAAGCCTCTCGTGAGGACGCGAAGGCAGCCGTAGACGCCGCTAGGGACGCCTTCGACAGCGGACAGTGGCCCAGGATGCGACCCGATGAGAGGGGCGACGTGTTGGAGAAGCTGGCGACCCTCCTAGAGAAGAATGCGGAGAGCCTCGCGTCCTTGGAGTCCCTCAATGGTGGGAAGCCCATCAGACAGGTCAGCTTCGCGGACATTCCCATGGCCATCGAACACACGCGTCACTTTGCTAGGCTCGCCAGGACGCTGGGTGACGAGGTGGTGGAACTCCCGGACATCGGTGTCAACAGTCGCGTACTGAGGGAGCCGATAGGCGTGTGCTCCGGAATCCTGCCATGGAACTTCCCCATCCTGATGGCCGTTTGGAAGATCGCCCCCGCCCTCGCTGCAGGAAACACCATGGTGCTGAAGCCGGCGACGTATACCCCTCTGACAGCCTTGGAATACTCCAGGCTAGCTCTGGAAGCTGGAGTGCCGAAGGGAGCTTTGAACGTGGTCACGGGGTCAGGGTCGGAGGTAGGGAATGAGCTGGCCTCCAACCCCAAGGTGGATAGGGTCGCCTTCACAGGATCGACTGAGGTGGGCCGGAAGGTCATGGCCCTGGCCGCCTCCACGGTGAAGAGAGTCACGCTGGAGCTGGGAGGGAAGGCCCCCATGGTCGTGCTGGAGGACGCGGACCCGGAGGAGGCCTTGGCGGGCACCCTCTTCGGCGCGTTTCTGCATCAGGGCCAGATCTGTCTCGCCGGCACTAGGCTCCTCCTGCCATCGAGCCAGCACGATGCCTTCCTCAAACGGCTCGTCGAGAAGGGGGCATCCATACACCTGGGTCCACCGGCCTCCTGGGAAACCGACATGGGACCCCTCATCTCCCAGTCTCAGAGGGAGAGGGTGGAGAGCTACATTGCCGGCGGCCTGCGGGAAGGGGCCCGCCTTGTTCTGGGAGGCGGGAGACCCGAGGGTCTTGACAAGGGCTACTACCTGGAGCCGACCATTTTCGACGATGTCACCAACGACATGACCATAGCCCAGGAGGAGATCTTCGGTCCAGTACTGTCAGTCATCACCTATGATGGCCTTGACGAAGCCTTGGAACTCGCCAACGGCACCAACTACGGCCTGGCCGCCTCGGTCTGGTCCCGGGACCTCAAGAAAGCGGAGGAGGTGGCGCGGAGTATACGGGCTGGGACCGTGTGGGTGAACCATCATCACATCCTGAGCTGCGCGACGCCTCACGGAGGTTATAAGCAGTCAGGCGTTGGAAGGGAGCTGGGTATCTACGGCCTACATGAATACACGGAGTTGAAGCACCTCTTCCTGGACGAGACTGGCGAGGCCATGAAGGAGGCGTTTGGCCTGGTCCTGCCGGTGTGACGCGGAGAAGAAGGGCCAGCCCAGCCCATGTAGGTTTCGCGACCTCTACCGACTACTTCTTGAGATAGGCCTCCAAGGTCTCCAGGGGTATCTGCGCCTCTATGCCTTCCCTATGCAGCCTGAAGCCCAATCTCGTGTTGATAGAGAGCATGGCCGCGTTTGTGGTGGCGTTGCCTGTCCTGACCATCTCCACCTGGGGCAGCTCATCCCGCACCCGGAGGAGCATCGCCGCCTTCAGCCACTTCCCCAGACCCCGTCCCCGATAGACCTCCCTTACCCCTGTTCCGTACTGATGGATCATCGTCTTCTCTTCGGGAAAGTAGCCCATGACAGTGTAGCCGCTCAGGTCTCCGTCATGCTCCTGGGTCACCGCCCGCAGCAGCGTCCCCCCAGCCTCAACGTAGTTGTCGACCCGCTCTTTCAAGATTTCCGGAGTGAAGAATTCGTCGCCAATGTCCAGATCACCGCGGGGCTCCTGATTGGACACCTCCTCTGCCAGGGCGCAGTAGTCCTCCAGGACCGCGTCGTCCACATAGTTAGTAGAGAACAGGAGTGAGGTACCCGGGGACCGCTTCTCCCCGTCCTTCACCCATTCCTCCATCATGGCCCAGTCCACCTTGTCGAGGTAGAGTCGGCTCTCCCGCCACCGCTGGGCTATTTGGGCTCCGATGGCCCCGATGAAGGCAATGCCGTCCGCCTCGTCGCTCCCGCCAATGAGGAGAGACCGATCTCTTTCCCTGGCGAGCTCGGCTGCCTTCGCCAGCAGCTGCTTTCCAATGCTCCGCCTTCGATATGGTGAGAGGACCTCGATCTCGGCCCAGGCCATGTGACCGTTCGTCTCGTGGGTGAGGGTGC
>JABAOD010000904.1_pt2 | contig 11176 bp, 10 predicted proteins | sample 7062151 | NCBI WGS metagenome assembly JABAOD01 (sample SAMN14538626, study PRJNA623070) | marine sediment metagenome | biome: marine biome [ENVO:00000428]; feature: marine pelagic biome [ENVO:01000023]; material: deep marine sediment [ENVO:00002113] | place: India: Gulf of Khambhat ...
GAAATAGAAGACCACGCACTCCCCGTCGCCACCCGGTCCCGGCACCCGGTACTGCGCGCGACGCATGGCCGAGGAGGGGGTCTCTTCGATCCAGCCATCGGGCGTGCTCCAGACCAGCCCCGTCTCGCCGGTGCCAGTACCCGGGGGCGGGGGTGCGATGAGGTCGTCGGCGGCAGGGGTGGACGACAGAGGGGGGTGCCCCGCGGGCAGCTCCTGGCTCGGTGCTGGTGCAGGACTCTGCACGCTCGAGCTGGCAGTCTGTCCCTCCTCGGTGGCCTGTTCGGAGCAGGCAGCTGTCGTCAGGACCAGCAGGACGCACGCTTGCCAGGAAAGGGCCCTGCGCATGCTCAGCTTCATATCGTGGCCTCTCTCGGGGATCTTGCGAGCCGGCGAACGGTCGGCTGCCCGACGGTTCGGGCCCTATTCTAGCCCAGGCGATACGGCGGCTCGGCCAGCTCCGAACCTGTAACTGTGGGGGCGTCGCCTGGTCATTCCGTGGCAGGGGCCGGCGCCAGGGAGCTCGCGGGCAGCGCCTCGATCGCGACCCGTAGCTTCTCCAGTGGGGCCGTGGAAGCGCCCACCCTGGAAGCCCGTACCGTCGCCTCGTCCAGCGCCGCCAGGGCCGCCGCGCGATCGCCGGCCAGGGCATGGATCCGGGCCAGGTTGTATGCCGCATGCCAGTGCTCGGGATCCCCGTCCAGGGCCTCCTGGAATCTCGCCGCAGCCGCCGCCGTGTGGCCGGTGTGCATCAAGGCCAGACCGAGGTTGTTGAGGGCGTCGGCATCGGTCATGCCCCTGTCGACCGCCTCCTGGAGGTGGTGCACAGCCTCGCCGTATTGTCTGCCGCTCATGAGCACGAGACCCAGGTTGTAGAACACCTCGGGCCACTCGCTTCCCAGCTCCAGAGCGGTGCGCAGGCTCGTTTCCGCCTCTTCCATCTCCCCGCGCTGCATCCAGGCGATGGCCAGGTTCGCGAGCCCGGCTCCCACGTTGGGGCGCACGTCGGGCCAGGGGGGAAGCTGGTCGGCGACGGTCTGAAAGTGTGATCGGGCCTCCTCCAGCTCGCCCTTGTCGACGAGCAGCTGGCCCAGGTTGATCCGGATGATGGGGTTGAATTGCGTGACCTCCAGGGTCTGCCGGTAGAGGCTCTCGCTGTCTTTCCAGTGAGCGAGCTGCTGCCTGCTGAGCAGGCACAGAGCGACAAGGACTGCCCCGCAGGCTCCGAAAGTGACGAAGCGTGCGGCCCGACCCCGGCCGGAGAGCTCTCGGCCTGCCATGACGGTGATCAGGAAGATCCCCACGGCCGGCAGGTACAGGTACCGATCGGCCATCGACTGGACGCCGACCTGGAGGAGGCCGATCACCGGCAGCAGTGTTCCCAGAAACCAGAGCCAGCCAACGAGCAGGAAAGGCCGGCGCCGCCGCTCGACGAAGGCCGTGACGCTGACGGCAGCGACAACAAAGGCCGAGGCCAGGATCGCCCAGATTGGCGGCATTCCCTGGTGGGGATAGAGAACAGCCAGCTTCGTGGGCCAGAGCAGCTTCTTGAGATAGAGGCCGTAGGAGGTCAGGCTGTTCGCGAGGCGCTCGTCCAGCGCCAGCTGCCCCAGATCCGAGACCGTTCCGCGCCGCACCTGGGCACCGACGGCGAGCGCAGCGAGCACGGCCGACAGGGCCAGCAGCGGCACCTTCTCGACCAGCGGCCGCCCGAGCCAGCGATGGCCCGAGCCGGAGCCGGTCCGACTCCATCTCCGCAGCGGCCAGAAGTCGAGCAGCAGCAGCACCAGCGGCAGCGTGACCAGCATCGGCTTGGCGGTCAGGGCGAGGAATAAGATCACGAGCAGCAGGACATAGCGCCCAGCTCCGGGGCTCCTCACATAGCGGAGATAGGCGAGGACCGCGAGCCACCACAAGAGGCCCGCCAGCACGTCCTTGCGCTCGGCGATCCAGGCGACCGATTCCACCCTCGTCGGGTGCAGCGCGAACAGCGCGGCGAGGACCAGGCTCGGCGCCAGCGCACCCAGCAGGGAGCGGGCGACGAGCAGCAGCAGTACCGCGGCGAGGCCGTGCAGCACGACGCTCGTCAGATGATGGGCGCCGGCGTTCAATCCGAACAGCTCGACGTCGAGCTGGTGCGACAGCCAGGTGAGCGGGTGCCAGTTGCCCCGCTCGAGGCTCGTCAAGGCCCATCGCAGGTTGGCGATGCTCAGTCCGTCTCGGACGTGAGGGTTCTCGGTGACGTAGACGTCGTCGTCGTAGTCGAGGAAGGAGTGCCCGGACACCGGCCAGAAGACGAGGAGAACCAGCCCCATCAGGGCGACGGCGGCCAGGGGAGTCGCCCACCGAGGGCCGCTCGCCGCCGGCAGGGGTTCCGGCCGGGATTCCGCTGCAGAGCCGCTAGTTGGCACGAGAGGGAAAGAGCCTGCTGCGCAGGAGGCCCCACCGTGCCAGACGAAACCTCACCGCCGTCCACAGGCAACCGAGCATGCCGCCCTGGAGAGCTCCCTCGCAGACGATGCGGGAGCCGAGGACGAGATCGAACTGCCCGATGGCCACGGGGGATGGCATCGCCGTCACCAGCTTCGGGGAGTACTGGTAGTCCGGATGCAGCATGATGACCACGTCGGCACCNNCACTTCGGCACCCCTGGCAAGGGCCGCTCGGTAGCAGCTCTTCTGGTTGCCGCCATAGCCTCGATTGCGATCGTGGACGATGGTGTGCAGGCGCCCAGGGCGCGGGCCAGGCTGGAGGTGTGGCCGGCGCTGCCGTCGTCCACCAGCACGATGTCGTCCACGAACTCGTCGTTCGCCAGTATAGCGGCGGAGATCCGTCACCCGGATGCGGCCCGTGCCCCGTGGAGGCGCGCACGGTGGTGCGGCGGCGTGGGCCAGGGAGAAGCCCCTATACTAGAAAGCCATGGGCCGGTCACCTGCCGTCCCGGCGAGTTTCACAGGGGGTGCCGATCGGGGGCCGGTGCAGGTTGCCCGTGCAGCCGCGGGGCCGGTGCCGCGGGCGGGGCGCGAGGGCACCTATGTGGTCGTTCCGGCATACAACGAGTCGGCCGTGATCGGCGCGGTCGTGGGCGCGCTCGTGCCGCTGGCAGCCAGCGTCGTCGTCGTCGACGACGGTTCGCGCGACGACACTGCGGAGAGGGCCCGCGACGCCGGGGGCGTGGTCATCCGCCACGTCGTCAATCGGGGCCAGGGCGCGGCTCTCCAGACGGGGATCGACTACTGCCTGCGCCGGGGGGCCGATTATGTCGTCACCTTCGACGCCGACGGCCAGCATTCGGCCGCGGACCTGCCGAGCCTGCTGCGGCCGCTTCAGGCCGGGGCCTGCGACGTGGTGCTCGGCTCGCGTTTCCTCGGCACCAACGATAGCGTGCCGGCAGGTCGCCGTCTATTGCTGAGCGCGGCGGTGATCTGGACGCGCCTGACTTCCGGCCTGCGCGTGACGGACACCCACAACGGTCTGCGCGCCTTCACCCGCCGAGCGGCGTCGAAGATCGATCTCAGGCTCGACCGGATGGCCCACGCCAGCGAGCTGCTCGACCAGATCGCCCGGTCGCGGCTGCGCTATCAGGAGGTGCCGGTGGCGATCCGCTACACCGCCTATGCGCGCCGTAAAGGGCAGGGACCGGGGGCCGCCTTCCGCATCCTGCTCGACTACCTGGTGGGGCGGCTGCTCGGCTAGCTCATGACGACCGGATCCCTGGCGCGCGGCGATCGACCCGGCCTGGCGCGGCCGACCAGGGCCAGGTCCCGGAGGACGATTCCGTGAACCCGTTCCAGATTCTCGGCCTGGTGCTTTCAGCCGTACTGGTGGCCCTGGTCCTCTCCGCGGCGCGGACGAAGAGGCTCAGCCGGCCCATGGCGGCGGCATGGACCCTCCTCTGGCTGATGGCCGCTGTGGCCATCGCCCGCCCCCGGCTGACTGTCGTAGTGGCGCGTGCTCTGGGCATCGACCGCGGCGCCGACCTGGTCTTCTACGTCGGGATCCTGGCGATGCTGGGGGGCTTCTTCGTGGTCTTCGGCCGGCTCTGGCGGATCGAGCAGAGCCTCACCGAGATCGTGCGCCGGCTGGCGCTCTGGGAGGCAGAGACCGGGCGCGGCGCCGGGGAGGATGACGGCCCGCGGCGGGGAAGCGGCGAGAGCTCCGCCTGAGGCATGGACGTCTCCCTGGTCATCCCGGCGAGATACGCCGCCGCGACGCTGCCGGCCTGCCTCGACGCCGTGGTCCCCCTGCTCGAGCGCGGCGAGCTGCGCGAGATCCTGCTGGTCGATGACGGCTCCGAGGACGACACCGCGGCGATCGCCCGCTCCCACGGGGTGACCTGCCTGCGCGGCGAGGGCCGTGGCCCCGGGGCGGCCCGTAACCTGGGCTGGCGCGCCGCCTCCTCGCCGGTGGTCTGGTTCATCGACTCCGACTGCGTGGCCGAGCCGCGGGCGCTGAGCGTCCTGCTCGAGCACCTCGACGACACCGAGGTCGCCGGCGTCGGCGGCAGCTACGGCAACATGCGCCCCGACTCCCTGCTCGCCTGCCTGATCCACGAGGAGATCGTCGCCCGCCACGCCGCGATGCCGGCGCGGGTGGACTTCCTGGCGACCTTCAACGTGGCCTATCGCCGAGAGGCGCTGGAGGAAGTCGGGGGCTTCGACGAGAGCCTGAAGCTCGCTCAGGACGCCGAGCTCGCCTACCGGGTCCGCAAGCGCGGCCACCTGCTGGCCTTCGACCGCCGCTCGCGCGTCAAGCACTTCCACCCGACCCGTCTGGGCGCCTACCTCGACACCCAGAGGCGTCAGGGGTACTGGCGCGTGCGGCTTTATGCCCGGCATCCGCGCCGCGCCGGGGGCGACGTCTATAGCGGCTGGCTCGACCACTTCCAGCCGCTGCTGGCCCTCTCGACCCTGGCGCTGGCCGGCCTGGTCCTCTGGCTGCCCGTGGCAGCCGCGGTCTCGGCCACGGTCGCGGCAGCCCTCACGCTGCTCGCCTCGCTGCCCATGACCGCAAGGCTCCTGCGTAGGACCGGCGAGGCCCGCTTCGCCGCCTTCGCCGGACTGAGCTTCCTGCGCGCCATCGCCCGGGGTGTCGGGCTGCTCCAGGGTGTGGCCGCGCTGGTCTTGGGCCGGGGCGCCCGGCCGCGGGAGGCGGCTGGATGACGGTCGAGGGCAGGCGCGGGATCTTCAACGTCTCCTCGGCGCTCGCGGGCCACGCCGTAGCGGCCGCGGTGATGCTCCTGGCGGCGGTGGTGCTGCCCCGGCTCATGGGACCCGAGGACTACGGCCGTCTGTCTGCTGTGCTGGCGATCGTTTCCATCCTGTTCGTGATCTCAAGGCTCGGAATCCCTCTAGTCGAGCTGCGCTTCCTGCCGCCGCTGGCGCGCGCCGGCGATGCTGAGGCTCTGGCCGGCCTGACCTCTTCACTCTGGACGGTCCGCTTGATCGCGAGCCTCGGCGGTGCGCTCCTGTGCGTGGCCTGGATCGGGATCTCGCCGGCAATCGGTGGCACCCGGCCTCGCCCTGGCCGCCGGCCTGTTCGCCTTCGCCCGCTTCGGGTTCCAGGCCACTCGTAGCCCGCTGCTACCGCTGGGTAGGGCGGGGAAGCACGCCGCGATCGAGGCCGTGCAGCTCGTTCTCTACCTGGCGGCGATGGTCGCCGGCTACCTGGTTGGCGGGCTCGTCGGCGCTTTCCTCGGTGCGGCGCTGGTCAACTTCGGACTGTTAATGGTCGCGCGCTCGTTGGTCTCGAAGCTCCTCGCGCGCTTCACCCTCGGGCTGTCCGATCGTGGCCGTCTGCGCTCTCTTCTGGGCTACAACCTGTTCGCCTTTCTGGGAGCCGTCGCCATGGCCCTGACGACCTGGCTGCCGGTCTGGCTGGTGGCGGCCTTCGCCGGCCCGCTCCAGGCTGCCTACTTCGGTTTGGCGGTGCAGGTCCTGGTGCTGCTGACGGGCTTCGTAGCCACCGCGCGCAACTCTCTGATGCCGATCCTGGTCGACCTGGAGGACAGTCGCCAAGACGAGCGGCTCTTCCTGTGGCTCAGCTGGATCCTGCGCGTCAGCGTCGCGACGATCTCTTTGGGTGCGATCGTGTGGGCCCTGCTCGGCCCGGAGATCGTGGCGGTCGTCCTGGGGGCAGAGTTCGCCCCCGTGTTTGAACCCGTAGCAGTGATTCTGGTCGGTTGCCTGCTGACGTTCTGCGGTGCGATCCCGAACGGGCTCCTCTTGATCCGCCAGCGAGCAGGCGTCGCGGCCCTCAATCTGTCCATATTCGCTGTGGTTGTCGTGGCGGGCGTTGGTCTTGGTCTGGTCGGCGATAAAGGCCTCGTGGCGATGCGTGCCTCCGTGGCCTACACAGCTGGGGCCGGGGTCTTTGCCACCCAGGCTTGCCTGGCGGTCCTGCGGTTCGAGCGCTTTCAGCTCCCAGTGGGTCGCGTCCTGGCCCTGATGCTGCCAACGGCCACGATCTGGCCAGCGCTGTCCTGGAAGGTCGATGTCGGACTTCGGCTGGCCGCTGCCATTTCCGTCGTCGCGCTCTACTCCCTGTACGCGCTGGGCCTACGCCTGGTGGAGCGAAGCGAGTTGCGCTATCTGAAGGACCTGATACAGCCCGGGTCGAGTGCGGGGCAGTGAGCTGTCGCTGGATCATCGCTGGCTGCCGGGAGGCCGAGTCTCGCTCCAGGCGTGGCCGGTCAGTGCGACGCTCCAAGGCACCACACAGGCGTGGCTGCAGATTGGCCTGTCGCCCGAGGAGGCCGTCGAGCCCTCAAAGCTCCGGCTCAGGAGCCTGGATCTGACCCCAGGTCATCACGTATCCAAGAGCGTCGGTGACCTGTCGAGTCATTCTCGCTAGGCGCTCGAACTCCCGTTCCGTCAGAGCTGATCGGTACTTGGAAAGAGACTGTCTGTCGATCGGCCGTGCCAGGTCTATGCCGCCGTGGCCTACGGCCTGGGCGGCATAGCCGCGGTGGGAAAGCAGACACCTTTCAGAGAAGGGCAGGCGCATCAAACCGAGGATTCGCCGAAGGTGCCATTCGGGGCGCTCTACGAACCTCTCGTAGTGGATCGTTGGCAGGCCGAGCTTCGCCAGGGCGCCCATCCGGCGGTTGTAGAAGGCGCAGAACTGATGAAGCAGGTCTTGGTCCCTTATCGTTTCCCACATCGTCGGGTCGACGTGCAGAAACCAGCGCCCCAGGCGTTCTCTGTTCGATTCTCCGGAGAGTCCCTTGAGACTCGCCCAGATTGACGCTGGGTTCCGAGCGAGGACAAGACCCCGGAATCGATGCCTGTGCTCCCAGGTCCCCTGCTTGACTACGATCACCCGGCGCTCTGCTGATATGTGGACCCGAAGCTGGGCCAAGCTCGCCCTGTCGATGACCAGCGGCTCGTAGTGCATCAGGGCCTGGAGCAGCGAATTGGTCACCCAACGGCGGCCGAATCGACTCTTCGCCACGGCTCGATAGAGGCCCAGGCGTTCCAGCGTCAGTCCCAGAGCCCATCGCGCGAGCGCGGTGGGTTGGCGAGGCTGCCCCTCGGTGACCTGCCCGCACACGAAGACCTGTGGATGCGCGTCGAGGGCGCGAAGCAGCATCGTCTCGCCGCTCCGAGCCATGCTCGCGAGGTGATACACCTCGAGGAGATCTTGACCGTGCTGTTGAGTACTCACAGACCGACCTGGTGGCGGATGTCGAGAGCTCGAGCCGTCAGGCCTGTCGCGCCGCCGCCTTCGCCGGGGGTGCACACCGCCTGATCAGCGCTTTGACCTGGGCCTGCGGCACCTGCCGTTCACTGAAGTAGTCGATGTCCACGAGGTAGCCCATCACGTACTGCGCGAGACGTCGCTCGTCGACGAGGTACCGGAAGTAGGTCCGGCCCAGGAACTCGACACTCCTGCCGAGCAGCAGAGCCTCTAGGCCGACCGTCGAGTTGATGGTCACGACGTGTCGTGCCTGGCGGATCAACTGAAAGGTGTTGCCTCCCACCAGGAGGAAGCCCAACTCGGACTGGAGTGCTGCGATCCGCTCGATGAAGGCCGCGTCCGGCTCGGCTGGATGGGGCTTGACCAACAGGCCACAGCCCCTGCGTCGGGCGACCTCGGCGGCATGCCGGATCGCGCTCTCGTTGTCGACGTCGCTATTGAGCAGCACCTGGGAGTCGTTGCTCACCTGCATGGGGTAGAGCACGAAGGGCTGGCCAGCCGTGTCGACCTTGACCGGAGCCAGCCCCCTGCTCCTGCGGAGCTTCGCCAGGAGCTTGGCCGACAACGGGCCATGGTCGTCAGTGGGCACACCGAGTACGCGGAAGCCGAGCCAGTTGAGGGCCGTCGTCCGGTAGCTCACTCTCTGGAGTACCTTCGCCTGAGGCACGGCGTGGTGCTCGAGCTTCTTCCGGACGTAGCCGTCACGCCAGAGCCTGAAGGCGTCCAGGCTCACCTCGTGCCCCTCAAGCATGGACGGATCGTCGGCCAGCGCCGACTGGGCATTGACGCCTACCGGGTCGGCGATCATCTTCCCCGGCAGATTGGCGATCTCCAGGAAGAGCGTCGGAGTTCCGAAACGACCTGCATGGTCCCGGACCGCCTGGCCGATGACTCCGCCCCCGTTCCACTCCAGGAGGCCGGCAAGAGGTGACTCCGCTTGGAGCTGGGACAGGCAGCTGATGGCTGAGGCATGAAGCCGCGCGGCCTCGGAGGGTGTCAGAGCCCCGGCAACGACCTCGCGGCAGTGCTCCAGCGACGGCGAACTCGCCGTCGGCACTCGTCGAAGCAGCCGCGTGGCCCAGCCCAGAGCCCGCGCCCTCTGGAAGAGAGCCAGCTTGTTGGTCCAGTAGACCGGTGAGTAGCCGCCAGGTTCCAGCGCGGGATGCACCCGGCGGAAAAAGTCCAGGCGGTCGGGCCAGTCGAGATAGATCGCGATGCGCTTCATAGCGGTCCGCTGGGGCTCGACGTCGGCTCCTCAAGGAGCGGCCACCCGACGCGGGCTGGCTAGAATTCCGGAGCGGGCGCCTCCCGGAGACCCGTTGACAGAGCATACTGCGCCACGGCGCCCACTTTTTCGCCATGGACGTTGGTTCCCGCCCATCCTCGCACCCACTGCCGCCCCTTGCAGAGGTTTGTTGATGGGCTGGGCGAGGCAGCGAATGGGAAAGGCCGCGGAGGCCGTCCTCAACATCCTGCACGGCGTCCACCCCTACCGAGAGATCCGGCTGGGCGGCGAGGTTCTGCGGCTGGACCTCCGCTGGCCCCACGAGCGGCGCTACCTCGCTCTGTCGCGGACTCCCACGCCCCTGGACATGGACGTGCTCTGCACCCGTAGGCTGGTCCGGCAGGGCGATGTCGTTCTCGACGCCGGGGCGAGCATCGGGTTCACGGCACTACTGTTCCTCGAGGCAGGGGCTTCGCGCGTTCACGCCGTGGAGCCCGAGCCGCGGAGCGCGCAGCGGCTCGGCCTCCTGGCCTCTGAGCGTCTCGAGGTCCACCAGTGTGCGCTGGTGGACCACGTCGGCACGCTGGGCATCACCGTGTCGCAGAGCCATAATCAGGGCCACTCCGGCAATCCGGAGTTCGTGCGGCGCTTCGCCTCGGTCTACGGCAAGAAGCCGAGGACCGTGGAGGTTTCGGCCACCACGGTGGACGTGCTGTTCGGTGAGAGTCGCTTCGACGTGATGAAGATCGATGTCGAGGGCTCTGAGTTCGCTCTCGNNGCTCGGGCGCTGTCCGAGCACCCGCCCCGAGTGCTCTTCATCGAGGTCTACGATGAGTTCCTGGAGCCCACGCACGCAGCGCTCGCCCGGTACTTCGACCACGTCCGGCGGGTAACGCTCGACCGGAGGAGGCGGAGAGTTCGGTTCGTCCGGCCTCGCGACCTGCAAGGCGGCGAGGGAGACCTCGTGACCCTCCCACCGTGCTACGTCTACGCCAACGATCCAGCCGTCTATGCCTGACCTGGACCGAGGTGCTAGAGCTCGACGAGCCCGGGCGGCGATACGCCGTCGAATCCCTGGGTCGCTGGGAAGGGAAAGTACTCTGCGAGTAGCTCGATGTCGCCCTCGTCGTGCGCCAGCTCCGGCAGCTCGAAGCGCCGGTGATTGCCCATGAGCGCGAGGGAGTACTTGCAGCTCACCATGCGCGCCTGGCGGCAATCGACCCCGAGCCGCACCACGTTGTAGACGAGGTGCCCCATCGTGAAGAGGTTTACGTGGCCCCCCACGACCTCTGGCTTGGGCGGCGGCCAGATGATGCAGTAGGCGCCCTCCGGCCTGAGAAACGAGAAGAGAGTGCGCAGAAAGGACTCGGTGTCAGGCATGTGTTCGACGACGTGCGAGCAGAGCACGGCGTCGAACTCCTCACCTGGGGTAAAGGCCATGATGTCCTTTTGGACGTAGCGGACCTTGCCGGCGCCGTAGCCGGACTCCACGGCCTCGCTGGGCAGGATGTCGACGCCAGTGACCTCTTTGCCAGCAGAGATCAGCGCCGGGAACAGCGCGCCTCTGCCGCAGCCCACGTCCAAGATCGAATCGAAGTCGTGGCGCCTGAGGAACTCGGCGACGACCTCGTCTCTTCCGGGGATCTCCTTGGCAGAACCTGGAACAGAGCTGCCGAACAGCGCCTCCTGACTCCGGTCGACTCGACGGACCTCGAGCCCCAGTCGCCGCAGAAAGCTGAGGGCGAGCGAAGTGGCGGTCTTTGTCTTCATGCCGAGCCTGGACATTCGATCTTAGCGCCCGCCACGGAGGCCAGGTCGACGCCTTCAGCTTCTCGCGGCTGGCGGACCTCGACTGCGGGTCTAGGTGTCCGGGCGGAGGTAATAGACTCCTCGGGCCGCAACTGGGCGCATCGCCATCCGGTGCCCGTGGGAGCCGCTTCGAATTGGGCTGCGTCACCCGCACCATGACCGACCCCACCGCCAGCGTCGTCCTCTGCGTCTTCAACCGGGAGGCCGAGCTGCTGCCCTGCCTGGAGTCCATGGTCCGGCAGAGCCGGCGGGACTTCGAGATCGTGGCAGTGGACGACGGCTCGACGGACGACTCGGTCAGCGTCCTCGAGGCGTTCGGGGGGGATCATCCGGAGCTATCCCTGAGGATCGTCCGGAACGAGCGGAACCTGGGTCTCTCCCGGGCGCGCAACGCCGGAATCGACGCCGCCCGGGGGCGGTTCGTGCTCTTCCTGGACACGGACTGCA
>JABAOD010010665.1_pt3 | contig 11176 bp, 13 predicted proteins | sample 7062151 | NCBI WGS metagenome assembly JABAOD01 (sample SAMN14538626, study PRJNA623070) | marine sediment metagenome | biome: marine biome [ENVO:00000428]; feature: marine pelagic biome [ENVO:01000023]; material: deep marine sediment [ENVO:00002113] | place: India: Gulf of Khambhat ...
ACCACCATCAGGTAGCACTCGGGGTTGTTGGTGGTGATCGAGTTGGCGATCTCCTTGAGGACGGTGGTCTTGCCGGCCTTCGGCGGCGACACGATCAGCCCGCGCTGTCCCTTCCCGATCGGGGCGATGAGGTCCATGATCCGCGCCACCATCCCGTTGCCGTGCTTGTCGGACACCTCGAGCCGGAGGCGCTGGTCGGGAAAGAGCGGAGTGAGAGACCCGAACTTGGGCCGGCCGCGGGCCTCGTCGGGGCTCATGTTGTTGACATGGTTGAGGCGGGTCAGCGCCGGGAACTTCTCCTGGGCCCGGGCCGGCCGCACCGGGCCGCTGACCTGGTCGCCCTTGCGCAGGCCGAACTTGCGGATCTGGTTGGCGGAGACGTAGACGTCCTTCTCGCCCGGGAGGTAGCCGGTGACGCGCAGGAAGCCGTAGCCCTCGGGCAGGATGTCGAGGATGCCCTCGCGCACCTCGAGCTCGGACTCGTCGTACTCCTGCTGGCCGCCTCCGCCACCGCGCCGGCGCCGCTTGCGCCGCCGGCCCTCGCCGCGCTCGGAGTCGTCCCGGCGATCGCGCGGGGCGCCGTCGCCGCCCTTGGCGGCGGCGCCGTCCTCACCCGTCACCTCGGCGCCGCCCTCGTCGCCCTTGGCGTCGTCCCCGTCGGGCGCGGTGGTACGGCCGCCGTCGTCGTCGGGCTTGACGACCTCCGCCACCGGCTCCTCGGGGGGCTGCGGCAGCGTCGACGGATCGAAGCCGTCGGCGCCGAGGATCGCGTCGATCAGCTTGGCCTTCTGGAGCGACCCGTGGCCGTCGACGCCGAGCGCCTCGGCCATGTCACGCAGCTTGCCGAGATTCATCTCCTGAAGTGTGGCTCTGGACATATCGACCTTTCCGGGCGATGGGTGCGGATCGGGTTGGCTACTGGTTCTTCTGGTCCCGCAGCGCCTGCTGGTATGCCTCCCAGTCGGCGGTGAACCGCTCGTTGCCGATGTCGGTCAGCGGGTGGTTGAACAGCTTCTCCATCACTGCGAACGGCATGGTCCCGATGTCGGCGCCGATCTTGGCGGCCTCCACCACGTGCTGGGGGTGGCGCAGGCTGGCGGCGAGAACCTCGGTCTCGTAGCCCTGCACGGCGTAGATCTCGACGATCTCCCGCAGCAGACCGAGCCCATCGTTGCCGACGTCGTCGACCCGCCCCAGGAAGGGAGAGACGAAGGTGGCCCCGATGCGAGCGGCCAGGAGTGCCTGAGCCGGGGAGAACACTAGCGTCACGTTGATCGGAATCCCCAAATCGACGAGCCGCGCCCCGGCCGCCACTCCTTCCTTGCTCATCGGCACTTTCACCACCACGTTTGAGGCAATCTCGCTGAGGTCCTTGCCCTGCGCCACCATCTCCTCGCGGTCTTCGGCGACCACCTCGGCGGACACCGGGCCGGGCACCAGGTCGGTGATGGCCTTGACGAGGTCCGGGAACTCCATGCCCTCCTTGGCGGCGAGGGACGGGTTGGTGGTGACACCGTCGAGGATCCCCCACCCCATCGCCGTCTCGAGGTCGGAGATGTGGGCGGTGTCGAGGAATAGCTTCATGAACGAACCTCCGGTGGAGCCGGTTCCCCTTGACGAATCGTGGTGGCGGCTTCCCGGCGCCAGCGAGCGCGAGCGACGTGCTCAGGGCTGGGCGGGAACTCGCATGGACATTGTAGGCCACCCCCGCCCACTATCCAAGAAAGACTGGCGGGTGGCCGCGGCGGGCGCTAGCCGGCGCTCGCGACGAGCGGGGCGTCGCCGGCGCTGTCGACCCGGCTTCGCCAGTTCGAGCGCTTCGTCATCTCGGCCGCATACTCGGCCCGCAGACGCTTGCCGGGGCTGTCATCCGACACCGTGGGAACGCCGTCGTACAGCGAGCCGAAGAAGCTCCGCAACGCTTCGAGACCCTCCGAGCGTATCTGCGACACTCGCGCCTCGGTCACACCCAGGTCCGCGGCGATCGAGTGGAGGAGCTCGCCGTCGAGGTAGTACCTCCGGATCACCTCACCATGGGTCCCGGGAAGCTCTCGCACCGCCTCGCGCAGCGTGCCGACCATCTCGCGCAGCGCGAGCGCCTCGTCCGGACTGCCGTACGGGTCCTCCACGGCGAGGTGGTCGGCGATCCCCGGCTCGTCTCGTTGTGTCTGATCGAGGTAGAGCACGACCGAGGTGGCAGCCTGGTGCTGCCGGTGCTCCACCTCGCGCTCGGTGATGCCGAGGATGGTCGCCAGCTCCGACTGGCACGGGACGCGGCCCTGCGCCGCGGCAAAGGCCAGCCGAGCGTCCTCCATCTCCCGCAGACGGCGGCGGACCGCCCGCGACACCCAGTCCCTGGTGCGGGTCGCATCGATGATCGCGCCCTTGATCCTCACCGATGCGTAGCGCGCAAACGACACGCCATGGGCCGGATCGAAACGCCGCGCCGCCTCCACCAGCCCGAGCGCTCCGGCGTTCCACAGCTCGGTCCGATCGACATGGCGAGGGTACCGGTAGGCAACACGCGCCAGGACCGTCTCGACGAGATGGATGTGTTCCTCGACCAGGGCCACCCACCCGGCGGTGGTCGGCGGAGGACACGCAGTGTGCTCGATCACGGCGCCAGTGTCTGCGACCTCCGGTTACCAGACAATACCAAAGGACTGGGAAAAGCGGGAAAAACGCGTACCAGATCGCCGGTAGACGCCGGAAAAGTGCCTTCCGGCGGACGGATCGGCCGCGCCGGCGCGACGTCGGCGCGGGGGTGAGTCAGTCCTGTCGCGGCAGCGGCGATCGGCTCAGCCGTTGCGCTCTCCGAGCAGCATCAGGTCGCGTCGGTCTGCTGCCCCCGCCTTGCGCATGATGTTGCGCACGTGGGTGCCGGCCGTGTTCGGTGCGATGCCGAGCCTCTCGGCGATCGATGCGTTGTCCAGCGACCCGGCCCGGAGCACGTCCACGACCTCCCGCTCACGGCGGGTGAGGGCGATGTCTTCGAGCGAAGGCAAGCTCGACACCCGCCGCAGCATCGCCGTGTACATGCGTTCGGACTGCTGCAGCGCCCTGACCGCCCGGGGCACGAGAACGAGCGCCACGACACCGACGGCCAGCCCGGCGACCGGGGGCACCACCGAGAAGATGGGCTCGACCCGCTGCCACATCCGCGCCGCCGGGGAGCCCGAGGCGGGAACGTGGGAGAAGAGCCGGACCACCCAGCCCGACATCAGCACCGCGGCAAATGCGGCGATGGCGAGCCAGAGTTGCCGTACCCGATCGCTTCCGGATCGCCGAGCGCACACCGCGCTCGCGACCAGGAGCGCCGACACGGCAGCAAGGTTCAGCGCGATGAGTGAGACGGCGGCGCCCTTCATGACTCCTCCGCCGACGGGATCTCGAGGAGGATCAGCTCACGTCGCGACCGCAACCGGGTCTTCCTCAAGATGTTGCGGACATGGGTACCGGCCGTCGCCGGGGAGACGAACAGCGCCTCTGCCAGCTCGGCGTCGGTGAGGACCCCGGAGTGGATGGCGTGGACCACGCTCACCTCCCGGGGAGTGAGGCGCACCTGAACCGGCTGCGGCTGGCCCGGCGGTCGCGGCAGTTGAGTCGCGGCGACCTGCTCCGCCCGGTCGAGTCGGCGCAATCCCCCCACGCCCACGGTCCCTACGACCACGGTGGCCAGCAGGGCGTACGCGCCGAGCAACAGCTGCCCGGCGCCCTCCGTCGTGCCGTTGGGGCCGAGCGACTCCTGAGCGCCGACGATGACGAACACGCCGGACATGGCGGCGATCCCCTTCAGCACGTCGCTCACGCGACGCGTGCGCGACCGCCGGAGAGCGTTGATGCTCACCACCAGGATGGTCAGGAACACCACCGCACAGGCGAGGTAGAGCGCCCGGATCACGTCGTGGTCCCGAGCGCCTCGAGTGGCGGCTGCCGCGGCGACTTCACGCAGCCCCGCCGCAATGATGCCACTGCCCCATCTCCATCGACCTTCCGGTTTGTTGCGCTCTGCCCAGACATCTATACATATTTTGGGAGAAATCTAGCCTGGCTCGGGGCCCAATGGGAGCCAAGCGCCGTCGGAGCACCCAATCGAGGCGTCTGACATCAACCGGTCGGCAGGGCAGCTCGGTGCCTCCGCGGCCGATTCCGGACTAGGTGGGTCCGTCGTCCCCGCTGGGGTCGTCCTCTGCGGCCACCTGGCGAAACACCTCTTCACGGTGGACCTGGACGCGGCGCGGTGCGTCCACGCCCACCCGCACCTGGCCGCCGCGGACCTCGAGGATCGTGATGACGATCTCCTCCCCGATGACGATCGACTCACCGACGCGGCGGCTGAGCACCAGCACGGGCAACTCAGATCTCCGCCGGCGCCCGAGCCGCACGGCCCACCCCCGGCGACACCGGCTGGTGCCCCCGTCCCGGCCCTGCCCGGATTCCGGCCGGACCACAGCCGCGCGCAGTGGCGGCGTCGACACGCATCGGACCAACACTACCGGACGATCCGGACCACGCGACGCACCCGGCCCCCAGGTCGGGACTCAGTGACGGAAGTCCTCCACGGGGGCCTCGGCCTCCGGGGCGAGGGTGCCCGGCCCCTCCGCTCCGCTCGCGTCGTGTGGCTGCGGCTGCGGCTGCGGCTGTGCGGCTTCGGGCGGCCCCGCCCGCGGCTGTTCACCGGCCGGGAGCGCGATGGCCAGCAGGCCGCGAATGGGCCCCACGTCGACGTGCGTCAGCGCGGCGCTGTGCGCCACCCGAGCCAGGGTGTGTCCGAGGTCGACGAACGCGTTCTTGAGCCCGAAATAGGAGCTCCGCAAGACCGGAGGTCCGGTCGTGATCAGGTGGTCGAGAGTCAGCTGCGCCTGCTCGATACCCAACTCCTTCGCCGCCTCGACCATCACCGGTTGGCGGCGCCCGGCGCTCTCCCGTACGCGTCGGATCACTTGCTCGACCTCCGCATACGCAAGAGGAAGCATCTCCGTCTCACCGGCCTCGTAGACGAGGCGGGCCTCGAGAAGCTTGAAGAGGGCGAACTCGATGAGCCCTCGTTCGAGGGACAAGAGATCCAGCAACTCGGCCAGGGGCTTCGGCAGGTCGTCGGATGCCATGTTGCGGGCCCCTGTCGGCCGGTGGGGCGAGAGATTAAGGGGAGTCGGCGCCTCCTGCGCTTAACTGGGCGCATCGTCGGCCGACTGGGGTCTCGGAACGGACACACGGAGGTGGCCCGTCCGACGCCTGCGAGCCGGGATCCCGGCTCGCAGGCATGCACACGATCCAGGAGAGCCATGCCCGCCAGGACCGGACCCGGGGCCGCATCACGGACGGTCGCCGAACTCGAGCAGCAGTTGAGCGAGGCTCACGCCGAGATCGGGGCACTCGAGTTGCAGCTCGCGATCCTGTCGACCATGGACCCGGTGAGCGGTCTGCCGAACGTTCAAGGCACCATCGCCGCTCTCGGGGACACCGTGGCCCGGGCTCGGCGCACCGGCGAGCCGTACGGGTTGATGATGGTGCGGATCCCCGCGCTCGACGCGGTCCGCCGCTTCCAGGACTACGGCGGCTATTGCGAGACGGTCAGGCACACCGCCGCTCTGGTGGTGGCCGCGCTGCGCCGGATCGACCGAGTGGGGCGGCTGGAGCCGGGGGCGTTCGTGGCGCTCCTCCCGGGATTGACCGCCGCCGACGTGGAAGCCGTGACGGACCGGCTGGCCATGCTGCTCGGTTCCGTCGAGATCACGTTCCCGACAGGCGCCGCGAGGAAGATCCACGCCGAGATCGCAGTCCTCACGGCCGACCGGAACACGACGGACCAGGTGCCGCTCCTCCTCGACGCCCTCTACGAGGCGGCGGAGGCGGCGGCGCACGGGGCGCCCATCGTGGCCGACGCCCCGGGAACGGTGATGCCCTTCGACCGCAGCCGCCGCTGACCCACACAAGCCAGGCGGCTCCGGCCGGCACGCCGCATGCCCGGCGCCTTGATCAGCCCTCGACCAGCGACCGTACCTCGTACCCGGTTTGCTCGTCGAGCGCCTCGAATACCCAGTCGACCGACAGCCGGACGACCTCGCCCCGCTCCACGTCCAGCCACACCACAGCGAGGTCGGCGCTCTCCACCGCCTGCGCCGCGCTGGCCAGCAGCCGCTCCATCGTCAGCTCGACGACATTGTCGCCCAGCGGACCCAACTCGGTGCAGTCCGGATGGTCGACCTCGGGCTCACCGGTCCGCACGACGGCGGTGATCTCGTCGTGGCACGCGAAGGGATCACCGGGGACGCGGTAGGTCATCGTGTAGGCGTCGAGCGCCCGCTCCTCCCAGCGAGCCGCGGCAGCCGCCACCACCGCGGAGGCGGCGGCCCTCTCTGCCTCGCCGGCCTCGTCGAGTCGGATGCGGTAGATCCCGTCGTCGTCCGGCTTCAGCTCGGGCGGCGGTGACGTCGTTGCGGTAGTGGAGGTCGTCTCGCGGACGGTGCCCGGCGTCTCGGCGACGTCGCCGCAGGCCGCCACCAGCAAGATCACCGCCAAGATCGCGACGCGCACCTACCAGCCCAGCCTGCGAAGCACGGCGTCGAGGCGGGGCGCCACCGGCGCGAGATCATCCATCACCGAGAGCGCGGTGTCGGGATCCTTGAGCCCGTGACCGGTGAGCGTGCACACCACCGGCCCGTCGGGCAGCTCGTGGCGATGGGCGAGGATGCCGGCAATCGGAGCGGCCGACGCCGGCTCTGCGAACACGCCCTCCACCGACGCGACTTGCCGGTAGGCGTCGAGTATCTGGTCGTCGGTCACGGCGGCGATCATGCCTCCCGACTGGTCGCGGGCGGCGACCGCGCCCTCCCACGACGCCGGGTTGCCGATCCGGATCGCGGTGGCGACCGTCTCCGGTCGGGCTACGGGCTCGCCGTGGACGAGCGGGGCGGCGCCCGCCGCCTGGAACCCCCACATCACGGGGGCGTCGCCGGCGGCCCGGTAGCCCTTCCAGTAGGCGGTGATGTTCCCGGCGTTGCCGACCGGGAGGGCGTGGACCGCCGGCGCCTCGCCGAGGGCGTCGAGCACCTCCCACGCGGCCGTCTGCTGCCCGTCGATCCGGTACGGGTTGAGCGAGTTGACCAGCGCCACGTCGTGCGATCCGGTCAGCTCCAGCACGAGCTCCAGGGCATCGTCGAAGTTGCCGTCCACCGGCACCACGTGTGCGCCGTGCGCCACCGCCTGAGCCAGCTTGCCGCGGGCCACGTTCCCCGCCGGCAGAACGACGATGCAGTCGATCCCGGCCCGAGCCGCGTAGGCGGCGGCCGCCGCCGAGGTGTTCCCGGTCGACGCGCAAGCCACCGCCCTGGCTCCGGACTCGATCGCCTTGGATACGGCCAGCGTCATCCCCCTGTCCTTGAAGGAGCCGGTGGGGTTGGCGCCCTCGAACTTGAGGTAGACCGCCCGGCCGACCTCCTCGGAGAGCCTCTCGGCCGGGATCAGAGGGGTGTTGCCCTCCAGCAGCGTCACGACGGGAGTGGCGTCCGTCACCGGCAGCCGATCGCGGTAGGCGGCCACGACGCCCGGCCAGCCGTGCCCGGTCACTCCTCCTCGCTCTCCACCCGGATCACCGCCCCCACCGACTCGACCACTTCGAGTCCCTGGAGAGCATCCACCGCCTTGCGCTGGCTCGCCTCCGGCGCTTGGTGGGTGACGATGAGCAGCGTGGCCTCGGCCCCGGTGCCCTCCTGGCGAACGCTCTTGATCGACACGGCGGCGTCGCCGAACGCGGCCGCGATCTGCGCCAGCACCCCGGGCCTGTCGACGACGCTCAAGCGCACGTACCACTTGGTGGCGACCTCTCCGAAGTCGGCGATCTCGCCCGGCGCGAACTTGATACGAGGCGCCACCTGGGCGCGAGCGAGCAACTCGCGGGCGGCGTCGATCACGTCGCCGAGCACTGCGGTTGCGGTCGGCTCGCCTCCCGCTCCGGGACCGGCGAACAGGAGCTGCTGCACGGACGGGCCCTCTACGAAGATCGCGTTGGTGGCGCCCCGAATGGCGGCCAGCGGGTGGTCGGTGCGGATCATCGCCGGATGCACCCTGGCGCTCACGCCGGCGGACGACTTCTCGGCGATCGCCAGCAGCTTGACGGCGTAGCCGAGTTGGGCGCCGTGCTCGAGGTCGACTCGGTCGAGGCCGTCGATGCCCTCCCGGTGCACGCGATCGACGTCGACCCAGGTCCCGAAGGCGAGGCTGGCGAGGATCGCCGCCTTCGAGGCGGCGTCGGCGCCGGAAACGTCGGCGGTGGGGTCGGGTTCGGCGTAGCCGAGCCGCTGGGCATCTGCCAGCGCCTCCTCGTACGCCTGGCCGTGCTCCGCCATCTGGGTGAGGATGTAGTTGGTGGTGCCGTTCACGATGCCGAGCACCCGGCTGAGGGGCTCACCCGCCAGGGTCTCGGACAGCGGACGAATGATCGGGATGCCGCCCCCGACCGAGGCTTCGAAGAGCAGCGGTACGCCTCGCTCGGCCGCTACGGCCAACAGCTCGGGGCCCCGTGCGGCCACCAGCTCCTTGTTGGCGGTCACGACCGGCTTGCCGAGCTCCAGCGCCCGGCGCACCAGACCGAAGGCCGGTTCCTGGCCGCCCATCATCTCGACGACGAGCTGTACGTGCGGGTCCTCGACGACGTCCGCAGGCCGGTCGGTGAGGACGCCGGGCGGCAGGGCGAACGACCGCTGCTTGGCGGGGTCGCGGACTGCGACCCGGCGAACGTCGAAGTCGACGCCGGCCTTGGCGGAGATGGCCTCGTGCTCGTCCACGAGGCGGCGCACCAGCGTCCCGCCGACGGTACCCGCCCCGAGAATCCCGATCCCAACTGCCATGACCGGCGATGCTACCGGCGCCGGCGGACCGACCCGCTGCGCCGCTCAGCGCAGCGGCACGTCGCGGGCGACCAGGTCCTCGTAGGTCTCGCGCCTGATCAGAGGCCGGGCGGCTCCGTCGCGCACGAGCACCGCCGCCGGGCGGGGCACGCGGTTGTAGTTGGAGGCCATCGCCTCGCCGTAGGCGCCGGTGGCCGCCACCGCCAGCAGGTCGCCCACCACGAGGTCCGCCGGCAACGCGGCTCGCTCCCTGACGAGGTCACCCGACTCGCAGTGCTTGCCGACCACCGTCACCGGAACCGGCGGGGCATCGCTCGTCCGGCCCGCCAGCGCCACCTCGTGCTCCGCGTCGTAGAGCGCCGGACGGATGTTGTCGCTCATGCCGCCATCGACGCTGACGTAGGTGCGGATGCCGGGCAGCGCCTTGATCGTCCCCACCCGATACAAGGTGACGGTCGCCGGGCCGACCAGGGCGCGGCCCGGCTCCACGAACAGCCGCGGGACGGGGTAGCCGTGCTCGGAACACGCCCGCTCTAGCGCCGCGAGGAGGGCTTCGCCGTAGCGAGCGGGCGTCACCGGATGGTCCTCGTGGGTGTAGCGGATCGCCATGCCGCCGCCCAGGTTCAGCTCGCCGACCAGCAGGCCGTAGCGCTCGCGCCACGCCGCCAGCAGCGCCACCATCACCTCGGCGTTGGCCCCGAAGGGGTCGGTGCCGAAGATCTGCGAGCCGACATGGGCGTGGGCTCCGACGACGTCGACGTGGGCGAGGCGCGCGGCCGTTTCGACGGCGGCGTCGGCGAGGCCCGCCGACAGCGTGAACCCGAACTTGGTGTCGTCGTGGCCGGTACGGACGTACTCGTGGGTGTGGGCGTCGATACCGGGGGTGACCCGCAGCCAGCACGCGAACCGGTGCCCGCGGGAGGCGCCGATCTCCTCCAGCCGCTTCAGCTCGTCGAAACTGTCGACCACCACCCGGCCCACTCGTTGCCGCGCCGCCTCCGCCAGCTCGTCCTCCGACTTGTTGCTGCCGTGGAACACGACGCGCTCCATGGGTACCGCGGCCATGGCTGCCGTATGCAGCTCGCCACCCGACGCCACGTCGATCCAGAGGCCCTCCTCCACTGCGAGCTGCATCAGCCCCACCACCGGCCAGGCCTTGGAGGCGTAGGCGACCTCGGTGCCCGGGAAGGCGCTCCGATAGGCGCGGCAGCAGCCGCGAACGTCGTCTTCGTCGACGACCCAGAGCGGCGTCCCGTACCGCTGCGCCAGCTCGGTGACGGGGACGCCGCCCACCTCGAGCAGGGCACCGCCTTCGACGACGGCCGTGCGGGGCCACGGTGAGGCGGTCACATCGACTCGGGCGCGGAGATGCCGAGGATGCCCAGAACGGCGAGCAGCACGCTGCGGGCGGCCTCCACCAGCCACAGCCGGGCCTGGGTGAGCCCGGGGTCTTCGGTGACGATCCGGCAGTCGCTGTAGAACTTGTGAAAGGCGCCTGCGAACTCGTAGCCGTACAGCGAGAGCCGATGGGGCGCCCGTCGCAGCGCCGCCTCCCGCACCTCCTCGGCGAGGCGGTCGGCCTGGCGCAGCAGCTCCAGCTCTGCCGGGTGCTCGAGCAGGCTCAGGTCCGCCTCGTCGAGCGGCCGCCGCCGCACCCCGGACTCGGCGGCGAAGCGCTCCAGGCTGCACATGCGGGCGTGGGCGTACTGGAGGTAGTAGACCGGGTTGTCCATCGATCGCCGCTTGGCCAGCTCGAGGTCGAAGTTGATCGTGGTGTCGGGGCTGACCGCCAGCAGGTTGTACCGGGTGGCGTCGACGCCCACCTCGTCGATGACCTCGTCGAGAGCGATCAGGTCCCCGGTGCGGGTCGACATGCGGACCGGCCTCCCCTCCCGGGAGACGTTCACGTTCTGCATGATGATGATCTCGAGGCGGTCCGGGTCGTAGCCGAGCGCTGCCAGCCCGGCGTGGATGCGAGCCACATAGCCGTGATGGTCGGGGCCCCAGATGTTGATGAGGCGGTCGAAGCCGCGCTCGAGCTTGTCACGGTGATAGGCGATGTCCGGGGTGAGGTACGTGGTGGTGCCGTCCGACTTGACGATCACCCGGTCCTTCTCGTCCCCGAACGCCTCCGCCCGGAACCACACCGCGCCGTCGGCGTCGTAGGCGTGGCCGCGGTCCCTCAGCATGGCGACCACCGCGGCGACGTCGCCTCGCTCGTGCAGGGTCTGTTCGGAGAACCACACGTCGAAGTCGACCCCCGCTCGGTGCAGCGTCGTCTTGATGTCGTCGATGGCCCGCTGCAGCGCCCAGGCTCGCAGCGCCTG
>JABAOD010017907.1_pt1 | contig 11175 bp, 9 predicted proteins | sample 7062151 | NCBI WGS metagenome assembly JABAOD01 (sample SAMN14538626, study PRJNA623070) | marine sediment metagenome | biome: marine biome [ENVO:00000428]; feature: marine pelagic biome [ENVO:01000023]; material: deep marine sediment [ENVO:00002113] | place: India: Gulf of Khambhat ...
GTGACCGCCGCCTACCTGATCACCGCGGTGGTGGCCGTGCCGGCGCTGACCCATCTCGGGGTCAACGAAATCGCCGCGCACATGATCGTGTACTGGCTGTCGCAGGATTCCAACATCACGCCGCCGGTGTGCATCGCCGCGTTCGCCGGCGCGACCATCGCCAAGGCCAACATGTGGGCCACCGCGTGGATTGCCTTCAAGTTCGCCAAGTTCCTGTACCTGGCGCCGTTCATTTTCGGCTACGTCCCGGCGTTTTCGCTCGACGGCAGCGCCTCGGATATCACGATCACCTTCATCCTGGTATTACTGGGCACCTGGGCCTACAGCTATTTTCTCAGCGGCATCTGGACCGACTGGTTCAAGAAAAAGGCCAAAGTCGCCTGAGTCGAATCCAGTCCTCGTCGCAACGGCTGCTCCGGTTTCCGGGCCCTGCACGCAGGCCGCTAATCGGGCAACGAGCCCGCCTGGATGTCGAATCCTGAAATCGAGCAAAATGTAAAGCTGTGCTCGCTTTCGACATGATCGACTTGCATCCAACATGCAGAGGTGTATATTAAACCATACACTACTGTATGGGTGATCACTTGTCCGACGCGAATCTGCTCAAAACCGTGGCCGCACGCGGCTCCAGCCACCCGGGACGTACACAGTTGCAACGCTTCGACTGGCTGCAGCAAGCGCTCGATATCTTTGTCTCGGAGGGCATCGCCGCGGTGCGCATCACCCGTCTTGCCGAGGATCTCGGGGTAACGCGGGGCAGCTTTTACTGGCATTTCGAAAACCGCGAAGACCTGGTCGGTGCGCTGGTCGAGTTCTGGCAGGGCAAGAACACGCCGGCACTCGGCAAGGCGGTCGGCGAAGCGCACAGCCTGGCCGACGGCATTTTCCGATTTTTCGAAATCTGTATCGACACCAGCCAGTTCGACCCGCGCCTCGACCTCGCCATCCGTGAATGGTCGCGACGCTCGGACGCAATCCGCGCGCTGGTCGACCGCGAAGACCAGGTCCGCATCGAGCTGCTGCGCAGCTTTTTCACCCGCTTTGGTTTCGGCATGCCGCTGGCGCTGGTTCGCGCCCGGGTGCTCTACTACGCGCAGATCGGTTTCTACGCGCTCGAAGTTCAGGAACCGCTATCGACCCGACTCGAGTACACCGAGGCTTACTACGAATGTTTCACCGGGCAGCGCCTGCGCCCGGCCGAAGCCGAGCAGTTTCGCCAGTACATCCTCGAAACCTACGGAGACCAGCTCGCATGAACAAAAGAACCCGCCGCGGGCGCCGTCACCACGGTGTCGCCGACAGCTCGCATCGGCGCGAGGTTAATTACCGCCATCTGCAGAACACGCTGCTGCATCAGCCCGCGTTCAGCGACGACCGGGTCGAGGCGATTCACGACACCGCGTTGCGCGTCGTCGAGCAGCTCGGTATCCGGGTGCTCAACGATTCGGCCCGCCGCTACTTCCGCGACGCGGGCGCGAGCGTCGACGAGGATACGCAGATGGTAAAGATCGACCGCGGCCTGGTCGCGAACGCGCTCGAATCGGCGCCGCGCGAATTCGTCATGCACGGCGCGGTGCGCGAAACCGATGTCACCATGGGCGGAAACCACGTCGCGTTCGTCGCGGTCGGCGGCGCACCGCATATCTCCGACCTCGACCGTGGCAAGCGCCCCGGCACGCTCGAGGATTCACGCAACATCATCCGCCTCGCCGAACATTTCGACGTGATCCACCTGCAGTCGCCGAACGTCGAGCCACAGGATGTCCCGGTGCACCTGCGCCATTACCAGACCGTCGAGAGCCAGCTCAGCCTGAGCCGCAAACCCTTTTTTATCTTCTCGCGCGGCAGCAGGCAGGTCGAGGACGCCTTCGCGATGACGCGCATCGCCTATGGTCTCGACGAGGCCGAGTTCGAGTCGAAGGCCTGGTGCTACACGGTGATCAACACCAACTCGCCGCGCCAGCTCGACGTGCCGATGTGCCAGGGCATCATCGATTTCGCCCGCGCCGGGCAGGTGTCGGTGATCACGCCGTTCACGCTGGCCGGCGCGATGGCGCCGGTGACGATGCCGGGCGCGCTGGTGCTGCAGCACGCCGAGGCGCTCGCCGGCATCACGCTGGCGCAGATCGTGCGCCCCGGCGCGCCGGTGGTGTACGGTTCGTTCACTTCGAATGTCGACATGAAATCCGGCTCGCCCGCCTTCGGCACGCCCGAGTTCGTGCGGGCTGCGTTCGGCGCCGGCCAGCTCGCGCGCCACATCGGCCTGCCGTGGCGCGGCTCGGCCGCGACCGCGTCGAACGCGCCCGACGAGCAGGCGGTCTACGAATTCCTGATGTCGGCCTGGGGCAGCGTGCTCGGCGGNNTCACCGGATCGATGGAAAAATTCATTCTCGACATCGAAATGCTGCAGACCTTCGCCGAGATCTTTGAACCGCTGCACAGCGACGACCCGGAGCTCGCCTTCGACGCGATCGCGAGCGTCGATCCGGGCGGCCATTTCTTCGGCTGCGAGCACACGATGCAGCGCTACCAGACCGCGTTTTACGAGCCGCTGGTCTCGGACTGGAGCAATTTCGGACAGTGGCGCGAAAGTGGCGGGCTCACCGCGACCCAGCGTGCCAACGGGATCTGGAAAAAAATACTGGCAGACTTCGAGCCGCCGCAAATGGACCCGGCGCGGCGCGAAGCCTTGCACGCCTTTATCGAAAAACGCAGCGCCGAGGGGGGTGCGCCGGCCGACTGACCGGGCCAGCGATATCAGGAGTGGTGGTTGCGCGGCGCGCCGCGCGCAGACTCCATGCGGTTTACATCTTCGAACCCGACCTCGGCGCGACGCGGTTGCAAGCGGTAGAACCCGGTTCCCGCCAGTTCCATCGTGGTTTGCAGGTTGCGCGGGTTTTCGCGTCGCCAGAGCTCGATTTCGAGCAGCAGCGCGTCCCCCGCTTCGTAAGCAGCGGCGGCGAAATTTTCGATTTCCTCGATCGTCGAAATCGAGTGATACTTGCCCCGGTAGGCAACCCCGGTCACCGTTTTGACATCGATAAAATAAGGCACCACGAAACCGCGATTGAACAACAGTGATTTCTGCGTGCTCGCGACGTGCGCCTTGTGCGCCGGCCCAAGACTGTGCACGCGCGTAATCACCGGCTTGGTGAACTGGCCGCGATCGCCTTCTTCGCCTTCCCACATCTCCAGCGTCATGCCGAGATAACCCTCGTAACTGTCTGGCGCGGGCAGGTCGTTGGCCTGCCAGCCCTCGCCGAGCACGATCTCGACCTGCCGACTTTCGCCTTCGCGCATCAGCGCCAGCGCGAGCGATTCTCCAACCTCGTGCTGATTAATCGCGCGGATGGCCTGCTCGGCATTTTCGATCTCGGTTTCGCCGATCTGGTAGATGACGTCATGCGCGAACAACTTGCCCGCGCTGGGGCCCTCTTCCGGAGTATGCGTGACAACCAGGGCCGCCTTGCCGTCGGGCACGAGGAACACCTCGGCCTCGTCCGGGGTGAGCGAGGTAACGATATCGGAGATCCCCGCATCGCCCCAGCTCGGCGGGCCGTTGCGCAACTCGCTGACCGTCTGCATTACCAGGTTGATTGGCACCGCGTAGCCGACGCCGACGTTGGCGCCGTCGCGGGTCGATTCGATCGCGGTATTGATGCCGATGACTCGGCCCTCGCGGTCGAACAGCGCGCCGCCGGAATTGCCGGGATTGATCGCCGCGTCGGTTTGCAGGTAAGGAATGCTGCTTTCGCGGAAGCGTTGGGTGTGCGAGATAATGCCGCGCGTGATCGAATGTGGATTACGCCCCATCGGGTTGCCGACGGCAAAGGTTTCGTCGCCCGGTTTGAGCGGTCCGGAGTCGCCGAGGATCGCCGCCGGGATGCTGTCGCATTCCTCGAGCTGGATAATTGCGATGTCCGGGCGCGGCGTCGCGTTGACCAGCTTCGCCGGAATTCCGGTGGTTCGATTCCAGCCGCGCGGGAAAACCTCGATCAGCGCCGCGTCGGCGACCACGTGGTGATTCGTCCAGACTTCGCAATCGCGCGAGGAAACCAGGAACCCGGAGCCGTTGGAAATCTCCCAGACGGAGTCGCCGAACTTGTCGACGGTGACATGAGACGTGGTGCGGATGGAGACGGATACGTCGAGCATGCGCCCGGTATCGACCTTGTTATATTCTTCCAGCGCGTGGTGACCGAGCGGCACCAGGCTGACGATTAATCCGAGCACGGCAAGTCGCCATGCTATCGTGCTATTCCAGTTCATGCGTCACCTCGTCAAATCGGGTGATGCCTCCTCGGTTAACTTATTTATAGTACATATACGAAGCAATATTCACGCCAGACTAACGAAACCCGTGGCTAAAACCGGAAAACGTGAAATTCGTCAGGTATTTCAGTAGGTTATATAATTCGCAGGGCGTCTCGTCGAGATCGAGGCAGGCTCCCCGGGCGGCGGTGATTTGCCGTTTTCCGGCGCGCTCGCCGGCTTCCTGGCGCGGCCCCCGGTCAGTCGATGCGATAGCGAACCACGCGGTCGTTGCCGGAGTCGGACAACCACAGGGTCGATCCACGGATTTCGACGCCTTCGGGCGTAGTGAATCGGCCCGGTCCCCTGCCCGGTTTACCGTCACCGAGCACCTTGACCAGGCGATATGCGGAATCGATAAACTTGATCTGGTGGTTATTCTTGTCCGCGGCGACGATCGTTCCATCGGCAGTCAGATCGAGATAGCGCACGCCTTTGAAATCGTAATCGCGCCGCCCCAGTTCGCGCCTGATCTCGAGTTCGGGAGAAAGCAGGAGCAGGCGATCGTTGCCCGAATCGGCGAGCCAGATATTCCCATCCGCGGCCAGCTCGACATCGTGTGGCGACGACAGGCCGCGCAATTCGGCGACAATTTTACCATCCGCGTAGGCGACGACATTGCCGGACCACGCGCCGGCGACGTAAATACGCCCGTTCGGGTGAGCCAGCACTCCTTCGGGACCGCGGATGCGTTCGCTTAACTCTCCCACGCGCCGCGCATCGAGGCCGTCGAGGCCGTCGAGGGTATAAATCGTAACCCGGTTATTGTGCGTATCGGCGACGTAGACCCGGCCGGTGGCGTCGAAATCGACATCGTGGGTGCCCGACTGGTGGTCCGCGCCGAACGCGCCGACCAGCGCAAGGGAGTCGGGGTCGAGGATCGCGACCCGGTTGTTACCGACGTCGGCGACGAAAAGGTAACGTCCGTCCGGAGTCAGCTTCAGGTCGTGCGGGTTTTCGAGGTTGACGGTGCTCGCGCCGACTAAGGTCAGGCGAATGTCCGCGGCGCCAATGTCGAGCGGCCACGACAAGACGAGCAGCAGACCGGCGACTGCCGTCGTGTTCAACTTGATCATCGTCGCGCTCCCGGTGGTCGTCTTCGGGTCGATATCATCGCACAACGACCCAATTCGAACAATTTGGCCGGGGCCAGGAAACGGATCGCAGAGCGCAACCATGCGGTGCGCAATTTGCTACCAATTGACGGGGGCTGGCCGAGCCAGACCAGCACGCTTACCATCGCAGCATGTCGAGTCGGACCATCATATTGCTGCTGCTTGCCTGCCTGGGCAGCGCCTGCTCCAGTATCGTCAACATCCAGGTGGACGATCGCGCCACTTTCAACGATTTCGAAGCGTCGATGCCGTTGCCGAACGCGGACGATATGCGCCTTCGTTTGCGCGGATCTCGCATCGACGGGCGCTTTTCGCAGACGATCGATAGTGGGGATCGCATCAATATCGAGGGAACCTCGATTTCCGGTCCGGCCGAGATCGATGGCGAGTACGAGGTGACTTACTGGTCTCTGGCGCTCGGCTTCGACAATTCGGGTATCGATCTGGTACCGGGACAGCCCGCGGGAGCCGCTTACATCGGATTAGGACAAACCAATTTCGATTTGTCGCTGGACGACTCCAGCAGGGTCCTGTCGGTCGACGAGGACGAAATCGAGATTTATTTTCAGTACCGCTTCGTGCAGGCGTTGACGGATTCGTTCACCTTCGGCTTCGCCGGCGCCGCCGGGCTGACAACCGATTTCGACGGCAGCCGGGAATACGAACTGATCCTGGAGTACGAACTCACCCGGCAACTGATCCTGACCGGCGGCTATCGCTGGTTCGATTATTTCTATTTCTCCGACGAGAGCGATTCCGATATCGAGCTGGATTTCCATGGCCCGGTGTTGGGGCTCAAGTTGTCGCTGTAACGCCGGCGCTTCGGCGCAAAACAAAACCTGCCTGCCCTCGCTAGCGCAGCAATCGTTTATTTCAGCGGCAAATCGTACAGCGAACCGAACTGTCCGAGCGGCTCGTCGATGCCGGCGAGGCGCAACGCATGCCAGGCCATCGCGTGGTTGGACGAGGTGAGCGGAATATCGAGGTGTCGTTCGAGTTCCGCGCAGGCTTCGAGCAGGCGCACCGAGGTGCAAGATACGAAGATCGCATCGACCTCGCCGTACTGGATGATTTCGCGCACGCCGCGCTCGATCGAGTCCGGCGTTATCCGCGCCACCGTGGTATCGCGCTCGGCATTGAACGAACCGAATACCGGCACCGCGTAACCGCGCGCGGCAATGTAGTCGGCGACGATTCGATTGACGTCTGCCGGGTAAGGCGTCAACACGCCGATGCGGTTAGCGTTAAACGCGTCGAACGCGGCAAACGCCGCGGTGATGGGCGTGGTGCACTGCGCGTCCGGCTTCGCCTCGCGAATCCGCGCGAACACCTTTTCTTCGCCAATCGCCATCGACGCGGACGTGCAACCGTAGGCAATCACGTCGACCGGCGTGTCGGGCGTAATCACGCGCGCGCACTCGGTAAGCCGAGGCTCCATCGCGCGCAGCGTCTCCGGCGTGATCCGGTCCTCGTTCTGTATCCGGGTCTGGTACAGCGCAACGCCGTCGATCGCGGCGAATATCTTGCGCCACTCGTACTCGATGGTGTAATCCGTGGCGAGTACGATCAGGCCGATGGACGCGCGCCCAGCGATGCCCTTGTCGACCTCGTAGGGCAGATGTTCGATCAATCGGGTCTGCGGCATCGCTTTGCTGGCTGGCTCGCTCATAACTGGGCTTCACATGATTGGGCAGATGCATACTTTAGCATGGAAAAACCCCGCTGCACGAGCGCGCGAGAACGAGTCGTTTCAACATCAATCCCGGGATCGCGCTTTTTTTTATTCGCGATACGCTTAAACTACCCGCATGAACTCGATCTCGAACCAGTTCTACGTCATCGCGCACGAACCCGGGGCCGAGCATCACGCCATTCCGACCTGGGCCAGTCACGGCGACAACCCGGCCCGGCTGACGGAAGAATACCGGGGGGCGATTACGCGGCGCGATATAGACGAGGTTCCCGGCGCCTTCCAGTTGCTCAACCTGCTGTCCGACGACGAATGCGCTCGGCTCGTCGAACTGAGCGAAAACCACGGCTACGTCGGCGACGCGGCGGTCTCCCTGCCCCGCTCGATTCGCCATAACGACAGCTTCACCTGGGTCGCGGACGATACCACCAACGCAATTATCTGGCGCCGTTGCGCCGACCTGATGCAGGACGACGACCCTTACAATGCCGGCAAGCAAGCGCTCGGCCTGAACGCGCGCTACCGCTTTTATCGCTATGGCCCCGGCGATTACTTTGCCCCGCATACCGACGGCTCCTGGCCCGGGTCGCGCGTGATCGAAGGTGAACTGGTCGGTAACGCCTACCCCGACCGCTGGAGCCAGCTCAGCTGCCTGCTGTTCTTGAGTGACGACTATCGCGGCGGCGAGACCCGTTTTTTCACCAGCAGGACCGACCCGTCGCGGCCCGCGCAACGGCCCGACGACGCGAACCAGGTCGACGTACGTACGCCACTCGGCGCGGCGCTGTGCTTTCCGCACGGCACCCACCCGCGCCATTGCCTGCACGCCTCCGCGCCGATCGAATCGGGCACCAAGTACATCATCCGCAGCGACGTGCTGTTCGATCTCTAGATGAGCGATTATCCGCACCTGCTCTCCCCGCTGGCGCTCGGTCGTATCGAGTTACGCAACCGTATCCTGGTCTCGGCCCACGTACCGGGCTTCGCCGAGGACAACAAACCCGGCGAAAAATACATCGCTTACCAGGAAACCTACGCGCGCAACGGCGTCGGCCTGCAAATCACCGGCGGCACGCCGGTGCACCCCTCCGGGCTGCTCGGCACCGGCAGCGACGCGCTGTGGAACCTGGACGACGATATCCTCCCGGGCTACCGCACGCTCGGCGAGGCGGTACACGCGGCGGGCGGGCGGATACTGGCGCAACTCGCGCACAGCGGCGGCACCGTGCTGATCAACCAGTCCGGCCGCGCCAGCTGGTCGGCGTCGGCGATCCGCTCCGAAACCACCGGCAATATTTCGCACCAGATGACCCACGCCGAGATCGACGAGGTGATCTCGGCCTTTGCCGCCGGCGCCGCCCGCGTGCGCGAAGCCGGCCTCGACGGGGTCGAAATCCTTGGCGCCTTCGGTTTCCTGCCGCAGGCGTTCCTGTCGCCGCTGACCAACCTGCGCCAGGACGAGTATGGCGGCAGTCTCGACAACCGTCTGCGCTTCACCCGGGAACTGCTGGAAGCGGTGCGCGCCGCGCTCGGCGCGGAACCGATACTCGGGATACGGATTCCGGGCGACGAATTCGAGCCGGGCGGCCTGACCCTGGACGACATGAGACGGGTGGCGCACAAGCTCGCCGGCACCGGGCTGATCGATTACCTGAACGTGATCGCGCACACCAATTTCTCGCACACCGGCCGCTCGCACCACTGGGCGCCGACGCCGTCGCCGCACGGCCTGTTCATCCCGCTGGCCGCGGCGATTCGCGCCGAGGTCGACGTGCCGGTGTTCGGCGTCGGCCGGGTGACATCACCGGCACAGGCGGAACTGATCATCGCCGAGGGCCAGGCCGACATGGTCGGCATGACCCGCGCGCACATTTGCGATCCGGAACTGACCGCAAAAATCCGCCGCGGCGAAAGCGAACGGATTCGTCCCTGCGTCGGCGCCAATACCTGTATTGCGAATCGCTACGCCGGCCGGCCGATCCGCTGCATGCACAACGCCGAGATCGCGACGCCGGGCGTTCGCCTGCGCAAGGCGAGGAAACCGCGCCGGGTCAAAATCATCGGCGCCGGCCCGGCCGGGCTCGAGGCCGCGCGGGTCGCGGCCGAGCGCGGCCACCGGGTCGAGATATTCGAAGCCACCGCGCAGGCCGGGGGTCAGCTCGCGTTGTGGGCATCGCTCGCGTCGATGAACGAGCTCGGCGCCATCATCGACTGGCGGCTCCGGGAACTCGAGCGGCTCGGCGTCACCATACACTACCAGCATTCGCTCGCCGCGGACGGGCTCGACGAACTGGACTGCGACCTGCTGATCGTGGCCGTCGGCGCGCACGATTACACGCGCCCGCTGGCCGGCAGCCATGCGATTCATATCCTCTCGCCGCACGCGTTGTTGCACAACCCGAATTACCAGACGAAGAAGGCAATCGTGCTGAACGAGGGCCGCGGCCAGGCCGGGCTCGCCGCGGCCGAAATTCTGCTGCGACCGGGGCACCGAGGTCGAAATCATCACCAGCGACGTGGCCGTCGCCGACGACCTCGATCCGACCGTGCGCAACGCCTGGTACACGCGGCTCGGGCACAAGCACTGTCATTTCACCGCGGGCCTGGTCGCGGAGGAGGCGCACGAGCAATCGTTGACGCTGCGCAACGTGTTCGACGGACGCCGCGTCACCCGGGAAGACGTTGACCTGTTGATCGACTGGCCCGGATGCCGTGCCAACGACGAATTCGACCCGGCGCAACCGCCATTCGAGGTCCTTCGCGTCGGCGATTGCGTCGCGCCGCGCAATCTCGAGATCGCGATCAGCGAGGCGTTCGCCGCGGCGCGAGACCTATAGACCCATGAAGTAAAGCGCGCTGGACAGGTCGGTCGCGTTGATCTGGCATGCGGTCGCGGCGCGCAGCAACGGCTTGCCGCGGTAAGCGATACCGAGGCCGGCAGTCTCGAGCATCGGCAGATCGTTGGCGCCGTCGCCGATCGCGCAACAATCTGCGAGATCGATACCGAGCTCGCTCGCACGTCGTTCGAGCACGCCGCGTTTCAAGTCGGCATTGATAATCGGGTCCACGACGCCACCGGTGAGTTTTCCGTCGTCGATTTCGAGCCGGTTGCAATGCAACTCGTCGAAGCCCAGCCCTTTCGCGACCGCCTCGGCGACCTGCACGAAACCACCGCTGACCAGTATCGTGTGCACGCCGGCGGCCCGCGCGCCGCCGAGCAGGCGTCGCGCGCCCGGGTTTAGCACAATTTGCTGCGCGACCTCGTAAAAGACCTGCTCGGACTGCCCCCCGAGCATGCCGATGCGCTCGCGCAACGCCGCATTGAAATCGATCTCGCCATGCATCGCGCGCGCGGTGATCGCCGAGATCTCCGCACCGAGACCCAGCCTTGCGGCGACCTCATCGAGCGTCTCGACAGCGACAATGGTCATGTCCATATCGCAGATCAACAGGCGCTTGCCGCGTTCGTCAGCGGGCTGAATGTAGGCATCGATATCGGGCAGGGATTCATGCGCCTGGCGCAACAACGACCAGGCCTCGGCCGGCGTGCAACGCAGCTCGAGCTCGGCGACCTCCGGGGTCACCTCGCGTCGCTGTGCCATCGCGTCCTCACCGGCAATGCCGGCGAAGCGCGCCAGGGCTTCCTGCAACGCGCCACCCGCGCACAGGGTCAGCACGAAGGGCAGCGGCGCCGCACCGCGTGCAAGCCAGCCGGGCTCGCCCAGAAGCAACTCGTCGCTCACTGCAGCGCCGGAAAATGCAGGTACTGGACGTCGTTGATATTCGGCAGCGAGCGCAGGTGCTCGAGATCGTCGTTGTCCAGTTTTTCGTCGATCTCGATCAACACCATTGCGTTACCGTTTTGCCTGTCGCGCCCGAGGTGCATGTTGGCGATATTTATCCCGCGTTCGGCAGTGCTGGTGCCGATGGCGCCGATGACACCGGGCTTGTCGTTGTTGGTGATGTAGAGCATGTGCTCGCCGAGCTTGGACTCGAGCGGAATCCCCTTGACGTCGATGACCCGCGGCTGGTTCTGGATCAGCGTGCCGCAGATACTGC
>JABAOD010032665.1_pt2 | contig 11173 bp, 8 predicted proteins | sample 7062151 | NCBI WGS metagenome assembly JABAOD01 (sample SAMN14538626, study PRJNA623070) | marine sediment metagenome | biome: marine biome [ENVO:00000428]; feature: marine pelagic biome [ENVO:01000023]; material: deep marine sediment [ENVO:00002113] | place: India: Gulf of Khambhat ...
TTCGTGGTCCCTGGAGTATTCATGGGTACGCCGGCGGTAATGACGATCTTGTCGTCGCCGCTGGCAAAACCTTGGTCCTTCGCATGAAAAACTGCAGCGCGGGCAGCATCGTCGAAGCGTTCACCGTCGTCGGTGACAACACTTTGCAGGCCCCACACAAGTTGCAGGCTACGGGCGGTTTTGATGTGTGGCGTCAGCACAAGGATCGGCACTCTCGGCTTCTCGCGCGAGGCAAGGCGAGCGGTATGCCCGGATTGAGTGTAGCAGCAAATTGCCTTGAGTTCCGTCGTTTCCGCGATTTCACGGGCGGCGGCAGTAATCGCCTCGCTCACGCTGTCCAGATAGCGTACTCGGCTGGCTTCTATATTGGTTCGGAACCCGGGATCGCGCTCGGTTTCGATCGCGACCGCGTTCATAGTTGCCACAGCTTCGACCGGGTAGGAACCCGCAGCAGATTCCGCCGACAACATGACCGCATCGGTGCCGTTGTAGATCGCCGCAGCAACATCCGAGACTTCGGCACGGGTTGGGACGGGCGAGCTGGTCATGCTCTCCAGCATCTGTGTCGCGACGATGACCGGCTTGCCGACCCGTCGACATTCGCGGATCAGCTGGCGCTGGATGGCCGGAACCTGCTGGACTGGCAGCTCGACGCCAAGATCGCCACGCGCGACCATAACGCCATCAGTGGCATTCAGAATCTCTTGGAAACTATCGACTGCAGCAGGCTTTTCGATTTTTGCCAGAACTTTGGCGCGACCGCGCACCAGCTCCTTGGCATCTTCGATGTCTGCGGCCCGCTGGACAAAGGAAAGTGCCAGCCAATCCACGCCCAGTTCACAAACGAATTCAAGATCGGCTCGATCCTTCTCGGATAGCGCCGCAAGCGGCAGCACGACGTCCGGAACATTCACGCCCTTACGGTTCGAGATGCGACCGCCGATAACTACTTCGCAATCGGCATAGTCGGCGCCGCACTCCTTGACGGTAAGCCGCAGCAAGCCGTCATTCACCAGCAGCGTCGCGCCCGGGCGAACGGCGGCAAAAATCTCGGGGTGGGGCAGTTTTACGCGCGATTGATTGCCCGGCGCGTCATCGAGGTCGAAACGAAAGCTCTGCCCTGCTACCAGTTGTGCTTCATCGCCTTCGAATGTGCCGCAGCGCAATTTCGGTCCCTGCAGGTCGGCGAGGATACCGATGGGCGAGTCGAGATCGGCTTCTACCTGACGGATAATTTCGTGCAGCTTGGCGATATCCGCGTGGGCGCCGTGGCTCATGTTGAGGCGGAAGACATCGACACCTTCTTCTTTGAGGCGGCGGATCATCGCGTAGTCATTCGAGGCCGGGCCAAGAGTTGCGACGATTTTTACATTTCTCGTGCGAGCCATTCGCGGGAGTCCCTTTTCTNNTCAAGCAGGTTCATTTGCGAAAGTCAATACTTTCGCGCGCATTCGAACCAGAAGTGAACAAAAATCCAGTAATTTCGCGTAGTATTCGCCGATCGGCAGTAAAAATTGTTGCCAAATGCGCGAAATGTGTTCATTTTGCATCAAAACGAACCGGAATCGAACATGATCAATAACGCCCGCATGGATGCGATTCTCGAAATCGCGCGCAGTGAAGGACATGTCACTGTCGAGGAACTGGCCACCAAATTTGACGTTGCACCTCAAACCGTGCGGCGCGACCTGACCCGCCTGACCGAATCTGGCCAGCTTGAGCGCCGACGTGGTGGGGCTGTCCCGGTCTCCGGGATGACCAATATCGACTATCGGGAGCGCAAAAAGCTGAATGCAGCCAGCAAGGCCTGTATCGGGAGGGACTGCGCTGCGAAAATTCCCAACAATTCGACCATTTTCCTGAATAGCGGTACGACGGTCGAGGCTGTGGCGCGCGAACTATTGGGCCACACAAACTTGCTGGTCGTCACAAACAGTCTGAACTCCGCGAATATCCTGTCAGCAAATCCCAATATCGAGATTGTGGTCACGGGTGGCTCGTTGAGGAGAGCTGACGGTGGCCTGCTGGGCAACCTGACCACGCAAGTCGTTGATTTATTCAAGTTTGACTATTCGGTGATCAGCTGTGCCGGTATTGACTCGGATGGAGAGCTTTTGGATTTCGATATGCAAGAAGTCTATGCGACCCAAGCTATCATCCGACGGACGCGGGCAACCTTTGTGGTTCTTGACCGGTCCAAAATTCTACGCTCGGCGCCGGGTCGTGTCGGAACAATTGCCGAAGTTGATACACTGTTTACTGACGCGGACCTGCCTGACGATTTGCAGGATGATTGGGGGCAATTCGACGTGAAACTCCATTTCGTAGATCACCCCGAGCCTGAAAAGTAATAGTCGTAAGGGACCTGCTTCGCGCAACGATTCCGCGATCGTGAAATTTCGCCGAATTGCGCAGGACGTCTGCTATTAAAGGCAATTGGGTTGGGTGACAAAGAACGCGGCCCAATAATGCAGAGGCCCCACACATCATTCCCTTCTAAACGGCCTGCATCGCTATAGACCGATTGGCGCGCGCCGGTTCTACGAACCTTGGCTGGTCAAGGGAATCACTAGGTTGGCATAGGGCGCTTTGCGCGCTTAGAAATTTGCTCCGGTTGCGCTATGATTGAATGGAATTTGACCAACGGGTCAGGAAATTTCCGCCAGTAGCTGCTTTCCGCAATTATTGGTGTAGTTTCACCCGGTTCCGCTGCGTCATCGTTGCGAAAGAAAAACCTTTTGCAAACGATGCGGTGTTCGGTCAACGTCGAACCATAATCAATCAGGGAGTTGAAAATGAAAAAGCTTCTTCTGGCGACCACTGCAGCAGTGGCAACCGCCGGTTCCGCGATTGCGGGTGGCCATATGTCCGATGTGACTATTGGTGTTCTGGTGGCCTTTACGGGCCCGCTGGAATCGTTGGCGCCGCCGATTGCGGAAGGCGCCGAACTGGCGATCAAAGAGATCAATGACAGCGGCAAGTTTGTCGATGGTGCAAAGGTAACACCAGTTCGTGGTGACTCGACTTGCGTCGATGCCGGTGCTGCGACCGCCGCTGCAGAGCGTCTGATCACGGCTGAAGGCGCGAAGGCGATCATGGGTGCCATGTGCTCTGGTGCGACTGGCGCTGTGTTCACCAATGTGTCCCGCGCGAACGGTATTCTTCAGATTTCGCCTTCGGCGACTTCACCGGGCCTGACCGCCTTAGAAGACGATGGTCTGTTCTTCCGCCTTGCCCCTTCGGACGCACGCCAGGGCGAGATCATGTCCGATATCATTCTTGGCAAAGGCATCAACGAAGTCGCGCTGACCTATACCAACAACGACTACGGTAAGGGTCTGGCAGACAGCTTTGCGGCCGCTTACGAGGCTGCGGGCGGTAAAGTTACCATCAACGCCGCGCATGAAGACGGTAAAGCCGATTATTCGGCTGAAGTGGGCGCTCTGGCTTCGGCTGGCGGCGACGCGCTGGTCGTGGCTGGCTATGCCGACCAAGGCGGTTCTGGTGTAATCCAAGCCTCGCTGGACAGCGGCGCATTTGACACGTTTGTCCTGCCGGACGGCATGATTACGACGGCGCTAACCGACCGCTTCGGCGCCGATCTTGATGGATCGTTCGGCCAGCACCCAAGCGCCAAAGGCGACGGTGCAGGTGCCTTTGAGGGCATGGCAACGACAGCCGGCTTCGATGGCACTTCGCCCTATGCCAAGGAAGGTTACGACTCGGCAGCCGTGATCCTTCTGGCTATGCAGGCCGCAGGCTCGACCGACGGTGCAGCCCTATCCGAAAAGGTTTGGGAAGTTGCTAACGCGCCGGGTGAGAAAATCTATCCTGGTGAGCTGGGCAAGGCGCTCGAAATCCTCGCCGCTGGCGGTGACATCGACTATGAGGGCGCGTCTTCTGTCGAGCTTATCGGCCCGGGCGAAGCCGCGGGAACCTATCGCGAGGTCGAGGTCAAGGGCGGTGTCATTACCGAAGTTGGCTTCCGCTAATCTGCGAAGATAGCAATCACTGCAGCCCGGCCCTTTGTGGCCGGGCTGTCCACAACAAAAAGAACGCGTAAACGGCGCGTCAGGAAGGGATGGGACATGATCGAAGTCCATGACTTGCACAGACATTTCGGTGGTTTTCGTGCTGTCGATGGTGCCTCGCTACGCATCCAACCACAAAGCATCACCGGTTTGATCGGTCCGAACGGGGCCGGGAAAACGACGCTGTTCAACGTCATTGCTGGCGTATTGCCCCCGACTTCCGGGCGTGTGGTCATGGATGGCGAGGATATCACTGGCTTGCCGCCGCACGAGCTGTTCCACAAAGGCCTTCTGCGCACCTTTCAGATTGCGCATGAGTTTGGCTCTATGACCTGCCGCGAGAACCTGATGATGGTGCCCGGGGCGCAATCGGGCGAAGCCCTTTGGAACACGTGGTTTGGGCGAAAGCGTATCGCAGACGAAGAGCGCGCGCTTCGGGCCAAGGCCGACGAGGTCTTGGAGTTCCTGACCATCGGTCACATCGCTGATCTGCGAGCGGGGGAGGTTTCGGGCGGCCAGAAAAAGCTGCTTGAACTGGGCCGCACAATGATGGTGGACGCCAAAATCGTCTTCTTGGACGAGGTCGGTGCGGGCGTGAACCGTACGCTGCTTTACACCATCGCCGATGCCATCAAGCAGTTGAACGAAGAGCGCGGTTACACCTTCGTCGTCATCGAGCATGACATGGAATTCATCGGCCGCATCTGCGACCCGGTCATCTGCATGGCCGAGGGCAAGGTTCTGGCCGAAGGCACGTTGGACGAGATCAAGGCCAACGAACAGGTGATCGAGGCCTATCTGGGCACTGGCCTGAAGAATAAAGACAAGGTGGGCGCATGAGGTACTTGGCTCTTTTGGCTACTGGTCTTTCATCCGTTTTGGCGACGTCAGCTTCCGCAGATAGCTTGGAACTGGTTTGTGACTTTACCCAAGTTTGTACGCCTAGCGAAGGTTGCGCTCAGGCCGAGGAGGTATTGAAGTACAGCTTTGATAGCGACACGTTTGACGCCATTGCGCGCAGCGACAAGGGGGAGTTTGAAGTCGATGTGCTTCCGGGAGACTTTGCGATCAGCTTTCTGAAGTTCAGCATGAGTGGAAGCACACAGATCACCACCGTCAACCGGACGGACGGGACAGCAGCGCACGCAAGGCAAGTTGTGTTTGAAAACAGCTCGTCCTTCCGTAACTATTACGGCACCTGTGAAGGGAGCGCCCTATGACCGGCAATCCGTATCAAGATGACCGAGGAAACAAGGACGCTACCATAACCAATCCGAAAGGCCGCGGCGAGATTGAGGTCTCCACTGGCACCGGCCACGCCGAGCACACAGGTAATGCCTTCTTGATCGGCGATAACATGACGGGCGGCTACGGCAAGTCCGGCCCGGACATCCTGCACGACTGTACAATCGCCGTGAACAAAGGGGAGATCGCGGTAATTGTCGGCCCCAATGGCGCGGGCAAATCGACGGCTATGAAGGCGACGTTCGGGATGTTGAACCTCCGGCAGGGCTCTGTTCGGCTGGATGGTGAGGACATTACAGACCTGACCCCGCAGGCACGGGTTATCGAAGGAATGGGATTTGTCCCGCAAACGCAAAACATCTTCACCTCGATGACGGTCGAGGAGAACCTGGAAATGGGCGCCTTCATCCGCCGGGACGATTTCAAAGGAACGATGGAGCAGGTTTTCGACCTGTTCCCGATCCTGAAGGACAAGCGCAGCCAACCCGCCGGAGAGTTGTCCGGCGGTCAGCGTCAGCAGGTGGCTGTGGGGCGTGCCCTGATGACACAGCCCAAAGTGCTGTTGCTGGACGAACCGACGGCAGGTGTCAGCCCTATCGTGATGGATGAACTTTTCGACCGGATTATCGAGGTTGCTCGAACCGGCATTTCGATCCTGATGGTCGAGCAGAACGCTCGTCAGGCGCTAGAGATCGCTGACAAGGGCTATGTACTGGTACAGGGGCGGAATGCGCATACCGGCACTGGCAAAGACCTGCTGGCCGATGAAGAAGTCCGCAAGTCGTTCTTGGGAGGGTAAGAGATGGATTTCCTGAATGCCCTCGTGGCACTGACAAACTTCGTGATCATACCCGCCACCGCCTATGGCAGCCAATTGGCGCTTGGGGCTCTTGGAGTGACGTTGATCTATGGCATCCTGAGGTTCTCGAACTTCGCCCATGGTGACACGATGGCCTTCGGGGCCATGGTGACGATCCTCGTAACTTGGGCCTTTCAAGCGATCGGCATTTCGATTGCGCCGTTGCCGACAGCCTTGTTAGCCTTGCCGTTCGGTATAATGGCGACTGCGCTATTGTTGATCGGCACTGACAAGTTGGTCTATCAGTTCTACCGCCGAAAGAAGGCCGCTCCGGTGACACTCGTCATCGTCTCCATGGGCGTCATGTTCATGATGAACGGGCTGGTACGCTTCATTATCGGGGTGGATGACCAGCGCTTTGGTGACGGTGCGCGCTTCATCATTTCCGCCCGTGAATTCAAACAGATGACAGGTTTGCGAGAAGGTTTGGCATTGAAGACCAGCGCTGGTCTGACCATCGTCACAGCTGTCATCGTGGTGGTTCTTCTGTTCTGGTTCCTGAACAAGACACGCACCGGCAAGTCCATGCGAGCCTATTCCGATAACGAGGATTTGGCGCTGTTGTCTGGTATCAACCCCGAACGTGTCGTGCTTGTCACGTGGCTGATCGTTGCTGCGCTGGCGACCATTGCTGGCACGCTCTACGGATTAGATAAATCCTTCAAGCCCTTCACATACTTCCAGCTGCTGCTGCCCATCTTCGCCAGCGCCATTGTTGGCGGTCTGGGCAATCCACTCGGAGCGATTGCTGGAGGGTTCCTGATCGCCTTTTCCGAGGTCTCGATCACCTACGCATGGAAGAAAGTGCTGACCTACGGTCTGCCAGAAGGGCTCGCGCCCGAAGGTTTGGCCCAGCTTCTGTCCACTGACTATAAGCACGCGGTGAGTTTCGTGATCCTGATCATCGTTCTTCTGTTTCGCCCGACGGGCCTGTTCAAAGGAAAGGCAGTCTGATGGCCAGAGCAATTCTTCTCTATGCGATTGTCTTCGCGCTGTTGATTGCCACTGGAATGTTCAGCAGTTGGAACGTGGCGCTTGGCATCCTGAATATGGGGCTGGTCAGCGCAATCATGGCTTTGGGTGTGAACCTGCAATGGGGATATGCAGGTCTGTTCAATGTCGGGATCATGGGCTTCGTGGCTCTTGGCGGTCTGGGGGCCGTGCTCGTCTCCATGCCTCCGGTCGGAGAGGCCTGGGCTGCGGGTGGCCTGCGCCTGCTGGCTTCTCTGGCGGTCTTTGTGGGGACGATTGCAGGGGGCATCTGGGTCTGGCGGAAACTGGCTCCGGGCTTGACCCGAGTCGCGGCCTTGGTGGCGACCCTGATCGTTGGCTTTGTAATCTACCGGGCACTTTTCGATCCAGCTGTGGAAGCGATCGAAGCGGTTGATCCGTCAGTCACCGGCTACCTTGGTGGTCTGGGGTTGCCTGTAATTTTCGCCTGGCCAATTGGCGGTCTCTTGGCCGCGGGTGCGGCATGGTTTGTCGGCAAGACTGCTCTTGGTCTTAGATCGGATTATCTGGCCATCGCGACGCTCGGAATTGCCGAGATCGCCATTGCCGTCCTGAAAAACGAAGATTGGCTGGGGCGCGGCGTTAAGAATGTCTACGGCGTTCCAAGGCCGGTCCCGTATGAGATCGACCTACAGAAATCCGAGCAATTCACCGAATGGGCAAGCTCTTGGGGGTGGGACCCGGTAGTGGCCTCTTCGATCGTGGTGAAATTGTGCTATGCCGGGCTCTTTACACTGGTTCTTCTGGTGCTGATTTGGGCCACAGAGATGGCCTTGCGCTCGCCATGGGGACGTATGATGCGCGCCATTCGTGACAACGAAACCGCCGCAGAGGCGATGGGGAAAGATGTCACGCGGCGCCACCTGCAAATCTTCATCTTGGGGTCGGCCGTTTGTGGCCTTGCCGGGGCGATGATGGTGACGTTGGACGGACAGCTAACACCGGGCTCGTATCAGCCGCTCCGGTTTACCTTTCTAGTCTGGGTGATGGTGATCGTCGGCGGATCGGGCAACAATTGGGGCTCGGTTCTAGGCGGCATCCTGATTTGGTTCCTGTGGGTGCAGGTCGAACCGATGGGGCAATGGCTGATGCAGACTGTCACTTCTGGTCTTGCCGAAGACTCTTCCCTACGCAGTCATCTGATCGACTCGGCTGCGCATATGCGGCTTCTGACCATGGGGCTGGTGTTGCTTCTGGTGCTTCGTTTCAGCCCGCGAGGTCTCATCCCAGAGAAATAGGTGTCCTTGCACCGGCGCTCCCATCGGGGGTGCCGGGCTTTTCGACCTCAACCGGTGGAATCACACAAAGAGCATGACCGGTTGTAAGCGGAATGTGGTGTCCTTTGTTTGATTAGGTTTTGCATTCCTTCTACGCGTGGTAGTGGAAGCATTCTCGGAATCAGCATGGGAATTGTCACTTTTGGGTGGTCTATCGAACGAACGACACAAAGGAGCGGAGGAAACGCCGACACCGATCTCTTTGCGTGCATGGTTCGGGTTTTTCGTTCTTTTTGCCTCGGTCATGGTGGCGAAAATCTGGATTGCCGCCAATATGGGGCTTCATTCCGACGCCGCATTTTACTGGTGGGAAGCCCAATATCCTGCCATCTCGTATAGTGAAGTTCCATTCCTCACGCCGTTTTTGATCAAACTAGGAACGCTACTCGCTGGTGACACCCTTTTCGGCGTCCGGTTGATGTTTCTCGGGATCGGTGCCGTCCTTCCATTTTCGGTCTACGCGTTGGCCCGCACAACCGTCGGACCACGCGACGCCCTTGTTGCAGCAACGTTCACCCTATTGGTCCCTTTGCCCGCAATAACGGGAATACTTGCGGTTCCAGATGTACCATTACTGTTGTTGCAGATTCTCTGCCTGACCGCATTTATCCGGGCCACAACAAGTAAGAGCGTGCCTGTCTGGCTGCTTACCGGCGGAATAGCCGCACTTGGTTTCAGCGCTCACTATCGGTTTGTCTTCTTCATGCTCGGCGCATTGATCTACTTGTTCCTAACCAAGAACGGGCGGGCCAATCTGAGATCACCCGGTCCTTGGCTGGGGGGACTTGTGGCATCGATCGGTCTGGTGCCGATTTACTTGTTCAACGCCACAAATTCCATGGCGGGTCTTAGTTTTCACTTCGTCGACCGGCATAAATGGGAATTCGATCCAAGCGGTCTGTCCTACATACTTGAGCAGGCGCTTTGGGTTACTCCGTTCATCTTTGTTGCACTGGCTGCGACATTTGTTTTGGCGGTCAGGTCCGGATTGAGGGGCTCTGATCGTCACGCATTGCTTACTTGTTTCGCCGGAGCGGGTGTTCTTGCCTTCATGTTGGCAAAGCCCTGGACCGTGAATTCGGATCAATTCAGCCAGCATTGGACACAATTTGGGTACGTGCCTCTTCTGGTGTTGTTACCCGAAACGCTCCGAAAACTGCGCAGAAAGTTTTCCGGCCTAGGTGGGAGGCTAGCAGTCGGGCTTATTCCCCTAAGTGGGGCAGCCGCGGTTTGCTTGCTGCTTTTTGTAAGTATACTTAGCCCATACTATGACCGGCTTTCACCCGGCCCTCGCAAGCTTGCGAGTTCAGTGTTTTTTGGGTGGGATCGACTCGCTAATGAGATGCTTTCACTGCAGAGCGAGGTCGGTTTGGAAAACGCTCCGTTGGTTTCAGACAACATAGTGACCACATCGTATCTTGCCTTTTGGACCAGACTTCCCGGCGACGTATTCACACTGGACAATCGATCAGCGCGCTACCTGCGAGGACGACAGCCGCAAATCCAGCTTTGGCAAATGGATACAGAAGGCCTCCAAGCAAAGCACAGTGGCGAGGACGCATTGATTGTTGTCCTGGAAAGCAAAATAGACAATATGGACGACCACATGTGTTCAGTCTTCGAACGGGTTGAGCCGGCAGGGAGCTTCAAGCGGTTCGAGGGAGGCAAGACCTACCGGTTTTTCGTCGGAAGAGGCATCCAGCCAACAGCAGGAACAAATGAAGACTGCACATTGCGCTAGACGTGGTCCCAAGCACACATCTCCAAGCCTGATCTTTGCATCAACTCGAAACGGTGACGGGGTACATTCCTAGCGCAGTATGGGATCATCTGCTTACGTCGCGCGTTAGCTTCCCATTTTCTTGGAAAACCGCCTGAGGTCGAACCGAGTATTCCGAGATTACTCCTTGGTCAGTCAGATTTGGAATCTTTCTGCAGAGACCGTCGTAGCAGGTTCTGTACAAAGAGGGCCAAATACCGTGTCATCGGGTATGCCAGCGCAAGTGTCATTGCTGTGGCTAGGAAAAAGACCCCGAAGAAATGCCAGACCGTCGCGTCGCCAAGTTTGGCAGGATCGGTCGTCCGAAAAACGGCTACCAACGCCAGCAGGACGAAAATCGGATGGAACAGGAAGACCGCATAGATGTTTTGCGCGAAGAAGTTCCAAAAACGCTTGCCGGGAATTGATCGGTGTCCCGACGGGCTAGCGAAAATAGCAAGCAACAGGCATGCGCAGCCCAGCGATACGAGCGTGTGCGACATCACGAGATAAAAGACAAAGAACGACTCGCCGAGCAACTGATGCACCGAGCTGGAAGCGTCGTGTAGGGGGATCCAAGCCGTCGGTACGATAAGAACAAGCCCTAGGCCGAACAGCAATGAGCGATTGATACGCTTGGCAAAAATGCGTTCGATCTTTTCCCGATGAGCCGTAACCAAATAGGCCAACCCAAGTCCTATCAAGAACGGGCTCACCCTGAACCAGGACCGGTGGTAGACCTCGTTGAAAAGCTCTGACTCCAACAAGAAATTGAAAAGATACACGCTTGGGACATCCCACTCAGGATGACTCAAAATGTAGAAATATCGCCCCGCGACTGAGGCCAGAATGAGCCCGACAAGCAAGAGAAATGGCCATCGCACGCGGTACATGCCCATGATCAGGAAGGGTAAAAAGATGTATGAATGCGCCAGCGCCTCAATCGCCCAGCCACCAACGTTCATGACGCTCCCATCCCCAAACACAAAGC
>JABAOD010015626.1_pt2 | contig 11165 bp, 8 predicted proteins | sample 7062151 | NCBI WGS metagenome assembly JABAOD01 (sample SAMN14538626, study PRJNA623070) | marine sediment metagenome | biome: marine biome [ENVO:00000428]; feature: marine pelagic biome [ENVO:01000023]; material: deep marine sediment [ENVO:00002113] | place: India: Gulf of Khambhat ...
GAGCTGGGCGCAGGATTCGTCCCGATACGGAAGCCGGGCAAGCTCCCCTTCGACACGGAGATGGAGTCATATGACCTCGAGTACGGCAGTGATGCCCTGGAGGTCCACCTCGATGCGTGCCACTCGGGCGATCGTGTCCTGATCGTCGACGACGTGATCGCAACTGGTGGCACGGCGGCCGCGGCAGTCTCGCTGCTCGAACGCATCGGCGCCGAGGTCGTCGGTATCGCGGTCTTCATCGAGCTGGGGTTCCTGAACGGCGTCGACGCCATCGGATCAACTCCGCTCCATGCCCTCCTGACCTATGACGATTGACGAGGCAACCCTGCGCATCGATCCGGCTCTCTACGCAGAGGTTGCTCCGCTCTTGGCTCGATTCAGACAGAAGCACCCGTCCCACGCGGATGACCCCATCGTGAAGGCCTATCAGATCGCGCACACCGCCCACGAAGGTCAGTTCCGCAAATCCGGAGAGCCGTACATCACGCATCCGCTGGCGGTGGCCATGCACCTGGCCGACCTCGGGCTGGATCAGGCCACGCTCATCGCCGCCCTGCTCCACGACACGGTCGAAGACACCGAGATGACCCTCGACGACATCGAGCGGGAATTCGGCGAAGAGGTTCGCTTCCTGATCGATGGTGTCACGAAGCTCGACAAGATCCACTTCGACAGTCACGAGACGGCCCAGGCAGCCTCGATCCGCAAGATGGTCGTTGCCATGGCCCAAGACATCCGGGTCCTCCTCATCAAGCTGGCCGACCGTCTCCACAACCTGCGGACCATCGATCCACTCCCCGAGGCAAAACAGCAGCGGATCGCTGCCGAGACGCTCGAGGTCTACGCACCACTGGCTCACCGATTGGGTGTCCAGGAGATCAAGCACGAGCTCGAGAACCGCTGTTTCAGGATCCTCTACCCGAAACGCAATGCCGAGATCGAGGAGCTCATCTCCATACGGTCGCCGCAACGGCAGGCGATCATCGACAAGTCGATCGGCGAGGTGAGCGGCGTTCTCACCGATGCCGGGATCGTGGCCGATGTCTCGGGGCGGCCCAAGCACAACTACTCGATCTACCGGAAGATGATCTCGACGGGCCAGGCCTTCGATCAGATCTACGACCTCATCGGCATCCGGATCCTGGTCGACTCGGTTCGTGACTGCTACGCATCGCTGGGTCTGATCCACACACTCTGGCCTCCGCTCGACGGCCGATTCAAGGACTACATCGCACGGCCCAAGTTCAACCTCTACCAGTCGCTCCATACGACGGTGATTGGGCCCGAGGGCAAGCCGCTCGAGGTGCAGATCCGTACGCACGAGATGCACCATCGCTCCGAGTACGGGGTGGCGGCGCACTGGCGCTACAAGGAGGACGCCGGCACCGATCTGCCGTGGATCTCCGATCTGCGGTTCCTCCAAGACGAGTATGCCGACCCCGACGAGTTCCTGACGAACTTGAAGTTGGATCTCTACCAAGACGAGGTCTTCGTCGTGACTCCCAGGGGTGATGTGGTCACGTTGCCGCAAGGCTCGACCCCCATCGACTTCGCCTACAACATCCACACGGAAATCGGGGACCACTGTTCTGGCGCCAAGGTCAACGGCCGCCTGATCCCCCTCGACACCGTTCTCAAGTCGGGAGACATCGTCGAGATCCTGACCTCGAATGCGAGCCGACCATCGCGAGATTGGCTGCGTTTCGTCTCCTCGCATCGTGCCCGAGCCAAGATCAAGCAGTTCTTCTCACGGCAGCGTCGCGAAGAAGCGCTCGGTACAGGGAAGGACCGAGTGCTGGAACGCCTCCGAAAGGCCGGCCTGGGGCTGGGCAAGGAGCGAGACAGTCTCCTCGCCGAGGCGGCCGACCGTCTCGGCTACCGGAGCACCGAGGCCATGTACATCGCTGTCGGGGAAGGGACGCTCTCTCCTGCCAACGTGGTGACCCGTCTGGAACGCCTTCTCGAAACAGAGGAAGAGCCGCCGGAGGAACCGACGGATCTCCTGGCGCCGCCCGTCTCACGCAAGTACCGGTCACCCGAAACGGGCATCGTGGTCGAGGGTCTCGACGATGTCTGGGTACGCATCGCCCAGTGCTGTGCGCCGGTCCCCGGCGACGACATCGTCGGATTCGTCACCGTCGGGCGAGGTGTCTCGGCCCATCGCAGCGACTGCGTCAACGTCGCCAATCTCCCGAGAAACCGCATGATCGAAGTGAGCTGGGCTCCCGATCGCTCAGGCACGTTTGCGGTCTGGATCCAAGTCGAGGCGCTCGATCGGTCGGGCTTGCTGCGCGACGTGACCGCCACCATCACCGAACTCGGCGGGAACATCCTGGCCAGTTCGTCGGCGACCAGCCGCGATCGGGTTGCGATGTTGCGGTACGAGGTCGAGCTGGCGGATCCATCACAGGTCGCCAAGCTCGTGGCGATCTTGGGCGGAGTGGACGGCGTCTACGACGCGTTTCGGATCATGCCGCACAGCAGCGGACGGTCTACAGCTCGTTCCAGTGGGTGATCCGAATCCGGTCCCCGCCAGGTACCTCGGCGCCCCCGTCGTAGACGATCACAGCGTTGCCCCCGTAGGTTGTCTGGCTGACCATCGAGCCGGGCGTGTCGCAGGCGTCGTTGACGATGACCGAACCGACCAGTCTGGCTGAACCCGTCAAGTCAATCTGCTCGTAGGCCCAGATCACGCCGCTCAAATCTCCGCCGGAGTTACCGGACATCGAGATGTCACGACGGGCAATGAACAGTGCCGGTTCATTGTAGGGAACCGCCACCGGGGTACCGCGGAGCTCGATGTCCCCGCCGATGATGGTCGGGCACGCATCACTGCCCGGAATGGCCGACGCGGTGATGGTCACATTCCACGGATCCGAGGCATCGCCGGGGTTGCCCGAGATGTCGGCCGATCCGGAATGGATGTAGTACGAGCCGTCGCGGGCGTCGTTTTCGTTGTACTGCCACAGCCCGCCCTTGCTGGCGGCGTCATAGCCCATCCAGTGCCATCCCTGGTATTCGATGCCGGTACCCGCGACGTCGCCGAGCAAACCCCCTGTGCACGGCGCTGCGAAGCTGGCCGGCTTGGCAACGGCCGCATCGGCGTAGGCCGGACCGGCATGAGCGGTGCCGTCCGGACACAGAATGACCTCGGCTAGGTCGAAGTAGTCCTCCATGACGGCCTCTGGCACGAAGATCGGCGGTTTGCCGGACCCTGAGTTGGGCACATCGCCAATGGTGCCGAACCCGGCCAGATCGGCGTTGCCACCGGCTGTCACAGTGCCGGCTACATCGGAACCGCCACCCAGAGAGGTGACATCGCCGTTGGCATGGATGTGGCCGGTCGCCCCGTCAGTTGTGGTCGATCCCTGAACGTGGATGTCGCCGTCGCTCAAGAACGCCGCTGTCGGAAGGAACGGTGCGAAGTCGTAGGCGACCCGCAGGACCCGGATGTTGTCAGCTTCGGCGCCGGCTGCGCCGACTTCGCGGTCTGGCACGAAGCCGACCGAGTAGATGGCGTTGCCGGTGTCGGGCTTGATGATGACCCAGGCGCCCTCGGTGACTTGGGTCACGCGGCTGAGGGGAAGGGCAGCATCAGTGGCGACGCCGAGCGCCCAGGCCTTCTCGGCAGCCAGCGTTGGAAAGGCCGGCGGAGTCTCACCCGTCGTGAACGTATCGTCGATGGACAGCTGGTAGAGCACGTGGTCGATGCCGGCGTCGGCGACATGCAGCGAGCGCTGCCAGTTGCGATCGAAGCGCGCCTGGTTGAGGTCGGCGACCGACCGGGACACCATCACTGCCGCGATGAGGGCGATGATCATCCCGATGATGATCACGGCGATCATCGAGACGCCGCGTTGGTCTTGGTGGAGTGTTTGGAAGTGTCTCATGGGTCTGGTGTCGCTGCGTTTCTGATTCGGACCTCGGACACGATGGTCCGGGCGTTCGGTTCGGAGGTGGGGTCGACGTCGGCCTGGAGCGTCATTCCCACGGTTCTCGGGACTTCGGGGAAGGCCGGCTCGTACGTGAACAGAGGTGCCACGACGATCCCCTCCATCAGGATCCTCCGGGTGGGAGTTCCCGCGTCGGAATAGCGGATGAGGGTCGGGGTGATTCCGGTGGTGTCGATCTCGTAGACGATGCGCTCCTCGGCGTCCTGCTGGTTGTCGATGTCGTAATCGATCCAGATGTGGAGGTACTGATCAGTCGAGTCGGGATAGACGAGCCGGGCCTGGCGGACTTCTTTCGTGATGAACTCGGTGGCGAACCGGAGCTCGTCGAGGGCGCTCGTCTCTTGGCGGGAGTAGTCGTCGGTGCGGAGTGCAGTGACCAGCANNCAGCGTGACCGCCAGAATCCCGACGATGGACAAGATGGACAACGTCACCAGCAACTCAACCAGCGTGAAGCCCTCGTCTCGCCCAAGCAGGCTCGCGAATCGCCTCATGAGTTCACCGTCGGCAGGAGCGCAGTGGCCGGATGGTCCACCGTGTCGAAGGCAAGCATGGCATCGTCAGTGGAGGTACTGTCGAGCAGGATCTTGAGCTCGAGCCAATCCCCTTGGTCGATGGTCGTGAAGGGCAAGCTCACCGCGAAATCGAGTTTCTCCCACGTGCAGCCGGCCGCACCGGTCACGACAGTCACGTCGTTGACGGCGCCCAACACGGTTCCGCTGCCAGTGCCGGCGCTGTTCTTGACCCGGACCACCGCGTCGAAGACCAGAGTCTCGGGACAATTGAAGTCATCGGCGGCCACGAACAATGAGACGACCATCGGCCCTTCGACGAAGAGGGTGTCGGGTGCCTGGTAGACCCAGTTGACGAGCCGGTCGCGCGGGTTTGTGGTCGTGACGTCGCCCCCCTGCGTCAGAGCTCGGCCCGGCCAGCCATCGGTGGTGTCGTAGTCCCAGAGGTCGGTGGCGAGCACGTTGGTCTCGTTCATCCGATAGTTGATCCGCGTCTGCGACGCGTCGGCGGTGGCCGGGGTCGGATCGTGGTGCAGCCACAGGGTCGTTCCGGCGGTCCCCACCACCAGATGGGCCACGCCCGAGTCTGTGGTGGTTCCGTCAGCGCCCGACGTGGCGAACAGCTCGACGTCGTAGAAGCCCACCGGGGAGGTCTGCAGGTCGAACCCGAGGTGCACGAAGGCTGCTTCGCCTGTCGCGATGGAACCTGTGTCGGGCAGGCCATTGCCGTTCGTGTCGGTCAGCATCGGATCGACACCACTCGTGTAAGCGCGATCGCCGTCGACGTCGAGGAACAGGAGTGGCAGCCATGGTTCTGCCGGCGGCAGAGTCACGGTGACGTCATACGTGTCGACGATGCCGGTGTTGAGTATCTCGAATGTGAAGATCGCAAAGGTGCCCGGCTCGGCGTTCAGGGTCTGCTCGTCGGGCAGCACATCGAACTTGGGGGCCGGGAGGCCTCGGCGGGCTGCGGTCAAGAAGGTCGAAGTCGTGAATTCGTGACTGGCGCCCGCCAGGTCCCAATCGATGGTCACCTGGTAGCGCTTGTAGTCCTGATCGGGTCCGCCTTGCACCGAATCGTCGACCCACGTGACGTAGCGTCGGATTTCGTAGTCGACACTGTCGAGCGTGATGATCTCTCGGTGGGCGAGCACCGACCCGCTCACGGCCAGCACCATCTCCTCAGCGACCAGCGGGCCGGCTCGATCGGGGTCGTAGGTCTCGGGCGATCCGACCACTTCGGGATTCGCTACCAGATCGGGGTCGGTCGAGTTCAAGATGATGTCGTCGAACGACAGATCACGCGCTTCCTCGATCAGCTGGTTCCCGAGGGCCGTGGCCTGCTGAAAGCGCCGCGCTCGATTGAGTCCACTCAACACCGCAGTGACAGTCGAGGCGAGCGCCACGAACACGATGGCGAGGAGCACCATCGACATGAGCGCTTCCGGAAGGGTGAAGCCCTCTTCGCTGCGAAGTCTGCCAAGCAGCCGTCCCATGCCATGTGTATCGGCACGACAGTCGTTTCCTTGATGAGAGCAACCCTCTGGGCAGTGGAGATTTCCGGGGCTTCCGGTGGGACTAGTCACGTCCGACACGGCTACCGTCGTCGATCGTGATCCTCGAGACTGCCTCTCTCTGGCTGGCTGACACCAACGCGTACGTGCTGGCCCGCGATCGGGGAGGCCCCGCCGTCATCGTCGATGCGCCGCCGAATGACGACGGTCTGGCATCCCTCCTGGCTCGCCACGATCTGTACCCGGCCGCGCTGTTGGTCACCCACGGACACGTCGATCATTGTGGGGGAGCGGGAGCTGTGGCTCGCCGCTGGAACCTGTCCGCATATGTCCACCCCGACGACGACTTCCTGACACTGCACCCGGCCGAACAGCTGCGCGGTCTGCTTGGAGCCCAGATTCCCGGCGACTTCCAGCCGCCCCAGCGGTACGAGGCGTTGTTCGACGGCCAACTTCTCGACTTGGCGGGACTCCGGCTGGAAGTGAGACACACGCCAGGTCACACGCCTGGCCACTGCTGCTTCGTGCTGCCGGATGAGGGGATCTTGTTCAGCGGAGATCAGCTCTTTGCCGGATCGATCGGCCGGACCGATCTGCCCGGAGGCAGTTTCTCCGATCTCATGCAATCGATGGCCACCCAGGTCTTGACGCTGTCGGACGAGGTAATCGTGCAGCCGGGCCACGGGCCGGCCACTACGATCGGCCGCGAGCGAGCCTCGAACCCCTTCCTCCTCGGACTATGACCATTCCCCGCGCTCCCAAGGGCACCGACGACATCATGGGACCGGCCGGCCGGGAATGGCGGCGCGCGCTGATCGAGTGGGAAGCGCTCACCGCGCGATACGGGTACGACTTCATTCTCACGCCCATCATCGAGCCGACCGAGCTGTTCGCACGGGGAGTCGGAGCGGACACCGAGGTCGTCCAGAAGCAGATGTACACCTTCCAGGACCGAGGTGGCCGTTCCATCACCCTGCGCCCCGAAGCCACGGCCTCGGTGGTGCGCGCCTATCTCAATGCCGGAGCAGGCGGTCTCTTCAAGGCGGCCTACTCCGGTCCCATGTTTCGCTATGAGCAGCCTCAGCAAGGCCGGCGCCGGCAGTTCTATCAGTTGGGTGTCGAGTACATCGGAGAGGCGTCTCCTCTCGCCGACGTCGAAGTGATCGAGCTCGGCTATCGCTTCTTGACCGAGACCGTCGGCATCGGCGATCTCGAGGTCGCATTGAACACACTGGGAGATCCTGCAGATCGGCAGCGCTACCGCCAGGCGCTCGTCGACTACCTGACCGAGCGACGTGACGAGCTGTCAGAGGACTCCCAGCGCCGGATCGACACGAATCCACTGCGTGTGCTCGATTCCAAAGTCGACGCTCCGTTGCTGGGAGACGCTCCGTCCACGCTCGATCATCTCAGTGACGAGTCAGCAGCTGCGTACGAGTCGGTGATGGCTGCCCTCGAGCGGGCGGGCATCCCTTTCACAGAGGACGTTCGGCTGGTGCGCGGACTCGACTACTACAGCAGGACCGTGTTCGAATACATCCCGCGCTCCTATGAAGCGGCGCAGAACTCGGTGGGCGGCGGCGGTCGCTACGACGGATTGGCTGAGCTGATCGGCGGTCGGGCCACTCCCGCCGTCGGATTGGCGTTGGGCCTCGATCGGGCGTTGTTGGCTGCGGGGGCGCCCNNCGCACCGATGGGCATGCAGCCGACCTCGACCTCGGTCGCAGGTCGGTGAAGTCGCAGTTCCGTTCGGCTGACAGGCGGGATGCGCGGCTCGCAGTCGTCATCGGTGAGGAGTGGGAACGAGGCGATGTGACGATCAAGGATCTCGCCACAGGAGACCAAGAGGTCATTGCCAGAGAGGACATCCCGACATGGATCAGCCGCTGAGAGACGCAATCGGAGGAACGCTCACCCGTGATGACATCGGCCGCCGGGTGGTGATTTCCGGATGGGTCAACCGGCGTCGCGACATGGGTGGCATCGTCTTCTTCGATCTGCGAGACACGGGCGGGCTGATTCAGGTGGTGGCCGACCCGGCTGAGCTCACGGCCGCCCACGACCTCAAAATGGAATACTGCGTTCGCGTGGTGGGAGATGTTCGAGCCCGCCCCGAGGGCACCGACAACGACGACCTGGCCACCGGCACCATCGAGGTGGGCGCCCTCTCGCTCGAGATCCTGAGCCCGGCCGCCACGCTGCCATTCATGATCACCGACCGAGTTGACGTCGACGAGCAAACCCGCCTGAGGTATCGATATCTCGATCTGCGCCGTCCGACGATGCGGTCCAACCTCGTCGCCCGGTCGAAGGCCATCCAGGCGATGCGCCAGACCATGGCAGAGGGCGGCTTCCTGGAAGTGGAAACTCCGACGCTCGTGGCATCGACACCCGAGGGAGCTCGCGACATGCTCGTTCCGAGCCGGCTCCGCAAGGGCAGTTTCTACGCGCTTCCCCAGTCACCCCAGCTGTTCAAGCAACTGCTGATGATCGGCGGTGTCGATCGTTACTACCAGATCGCCCGCTGCTATCGCGACGAAGACTTCCGCTCCGACCGACAAGTGGAGTTCACCCAACTCGACGTCGAGGGCGCATTCTGGGACGAGGACGACGTCCTTGCGGCGATCGAGGAAGCAGTTCGAGCCGCAGCCCAGGCGGTGCGCGGTCCCGAGGCCGCTGCGGATCCGTTTCCTCGCATGAGTTGGGCCGACGCAATGGCTCGTTTCGGAACCGACAAGCCCGACCTCCGTTTCGGCATGGAGATCACCGACCTCGGAGACGTGTTCACCGGCACAGAGTTCAAGGGTTTTGGCAGCACTCTCGAAGCCGGTGGAGTCGTGCGAGGGATCAATGCCGGTCCACTTGGCTTGTCACGCTCGGGCCTCGACGCCCAAGTCGATCGAGCCAAGGACCTCGGCGCGGCCGGCCTCGTGTGGATGGTGGCGGAGGCGGATGGGACACTGCGGTCCCCGGTTGCGAAGTTCTTCGACGACGAGGAGATCTCCGGAGTCCGCGAGGCATTGGCTGTGTCGGAGGGTGACACGCTCTTCCTGATGGCCGACACACATGAGAAGGTCGGCACAGTCCTCGGGCAACTGCGACTCGATCATGGCCGGCCGGGCGGACACGACGCCCTCGCATTCCTGTGGGTGGTCGACTTCCCGGTGTTCGAGATCACCGACTCCGGAGACCTGGTGCCCGCCCACCACCCGTTCACGTCTCCGGTGTCCGTTGAGGAGATGGAGACCAATCCGGAGGATGCCGTGTCCCGCGCCTATGACCTGGTGCTCAACGGCTCGGAACTGGGGTCGGGCTCGGTGAGGATCCACGACCCGGACACACAGCGGCGTGTGTTCGACGTTCTCGGCATCAGTCCGGAAGACGCAGAGCGACGATTCGGATGGTTCCTCGAAGCACTCCGCTACGGGACGCCCCCGCATGCCGGCTTCGCCGTCGGCATCGATCGTCTGGTGGCCATCCTCGTAGGGGCTGAGTCCATCCGAGAGGTCATCCCCTTTCCCAAGACCCAGACCGGTTTCGATCCGCTCACGGGATCGCCTACTCCGGTGGAAGCCCATCAACTCTTCGACCTCGGGATCGATGTCAGGCCGGAAGTGCGAGCTGACACCGAAGGCGAGGACGGGTGAGCGAGACCGGGCGGTCGCCCCGATGACAGGCCAGCCTGACCTCTTCGCTGCCCAGCGAGAAGAGCGGCGGTCGGCGGTGGCGCCGCTGCCGGCCCGCATGCGGCCGATTCACCTCGACGAAGTGGTCGGCCAAGCGCATCTGCTGTCACCGGGAGCGGCCTTCCGCACCATGGTCGAGCAGGGTCGGCCGATCTCGATGATCCTGTGGGGCCCTCCCGGCACCGGAAAGACGACGTTGGCGCGATTGGTGGCGTCCGAGAGCGGGGCGGCATTCGAGCAGTTGTCGGCCACTTCAGCCACCGTCAAAGACGTCCGTCAGATCCTGGCGGGTGCTCGCCAGCGCCTCGAGACCGACGAGCGCCGCACGGTCCTGTTCCTGGACGAAATCCACCGCTTCACGAAGAACCAGCAGGACGCCCTGTTGCCGGGGGTCGAAGACGGAACGGTGATCCTGATCGGAGCAACGACGGAGAATCCCTTCTTCGAGGTGAACTCGCCGCTCATGTCACGCACGACGCTCTTTCGTCTGACCGCCCTGGAGGCTGACGACCTGGTCGCCCTGATTCGCCGGGCGGTGGCTGATCCGCGTGGGCTGGGTGGTGAGCCTGGCATCGATCCTGCTGCAGTCACGGCCCTCGCCGAGCGAACCGGAGGCGATGCCCGGCTGGCTCTCAACGCTCTCGAGAACGCTGCCATCGTCGTGAAGGGACGGGACGGCCAGGTCATCTCCGAGAGCGACATCGCCGAGGCGCTGCAACGTCGGATCGTCCGATACGACAAGGGCGGTGATCAGCACTACGACGTGATCTCGGCCTTCATCAAGTCGATGCGCGGCTCGGATCCCGACGCAGCTCTGTTCTGGCTCCACACCATGCTTGCCGCTGGAGAAGACCCCGAGTTCATTGCCCGGCGCATGGTGGTGTTCGCATCCGAGGACATTGGTCTGGCCGATACGACTGCCTTGCCCATCGCCGTGGCCGCCTTCCACGCGCTCCAGATTGTCGGCTTGCCAGAGGCCTCCTACGCCTTGACGCATGCCGCCATTCACCTCGCCACGTCACGGAAGTCGAACTCGGTGAAACGGAGCATGGGGGCGGCCCGACGGGCTGTCGAAGAGACGCCCGGCAGCACTGTGCCGGCTCACCTGCGGTCTGCGTCGTATCGCGGTGCCCGTCAACTCGGTCATGGTGAGGGATACCGCTACCCCCACGACTTCCCCGGTCACATCGTCCAGCAGCAGTACCTTCCCGACGATGCGCCCACAGAGCCCATCTACCGGCCGACCAGCGAGGGTGACGAGGCTGCCGTGGCCGGGCGCCTGGCAGAATGGGATCGAGAGCTCGGCAGGCCTGAGCGCCGGTAGGCGCCCCTGACCACGGTGGATCGCCCTATCCTCCAGACCCCCATGGACTCCCACGAAATCCGACGCGCATTCCTCGACTTCTTCGTTGCGCGGGATCACGTGCTGCGGCCGTCAGCTTCGCTCATCCCGGTCGACCCGACACTGCTCCTCACCAACGCCGGCATGGTGCCCTTCAAGC
>JABAOD010002265.1_pt9 | contig 11164 bp, 12 predicted proteins | sample 7062151 | NCBI WGS metagenome assembly JABAOD01 (sample SAMN14538626, study PRJNA623070) | marine sediment metagenome | biome: marine biome [ENVO:00000428]; feature: marine pelagic biome [ENVO:01000023]; material: deep marine sediment [ENVO:00002113] | place: India: Gulf of Khambhat ...
CTCGTACATCTCGAAGAGGTTGCCGTAGCGGGCTTCGATCGTGTCCTTGCCGAGCCGTGAGATCGAATCCTCGAAGTCGAGGAACACTCCGTTCTTCAGCGGCCCGACCCCGCGCCCGCTCTCGACCTGGCGCATGGCGGCGCGCGAGGCGACGTCGCGCGGCACCAGGTTGCCGAACGCCGGGTAGCGCCGCTCCAGGTAGTAGTCGCGCTCGTCCTCGGGGATCTGAGCGGCAGGCCGATCGTCGTCCATCTTCTTCGGGACCCAGATCCGCCCGTCGTTGCGCAGCGACTCCGACATCAGCGTCAGCTTCGACTGGAACTCGTCGGACGCCGGGATGCAGGTCGGGTGGATCTGGGTGAAGCACGGGTTGGCGAAGTAGGCGCCCCGCCGATGCGCCCGCCAGATGGCGGTGACGTTGCACTTCATCGCGTTGGTGGACAGGTAGTAGACGTTGCTGTAGCCGCCGGTCGCCAGCACGACGGCGTGGGCCGAATGCGATCGGATCTCGCCGGTCAGGAGGTCCCGGGTCACGATGCCGACGGCGCGACCGTCCTTGACGACGACGTCGAGCATCTCGACTCGTGTGTACATCGTCACGGTGCCGAGTGCGACCTGACGCGCCAGGGCCTGGTATGCACCGAGCAGCAGCTGTTGACCGGTCTGCCCCCTCGCGTAGAAGGTCCGGGAGACCTGGGCGCCACCGAAGGAGCGGTTGTCGAGCAGACCGCCGTACTCCCGGGCGAACGGCACGCCCTGGGCGGTGGCCTGGTCGATGATCTCGTTCGAGACCTGGGCGAGGCGGTAGACGTTGGCCTCGCGGGAGCGGAAGTCGCCGCCCTTGACGGTGTCGTAGAAGAGCCGGTAGATGCTGTCGCCGTCGTTCTGGTAGTTCTTGGCGGCGTTGATGCCGCCCTGGGCGGCGATCGAGTGGGCGCGGCGGGCCGAGTCGTGGAAGGTGAACACCTCGACGTTGTAGCCCAGCTCGCCGAGCGTGGCGGCGGCCGATGCGCCGGCGAGGCCGGTGCCGACCACGATGACGCGGTACTTGCGCTTGTTGGCCGGGTTCACCAGCCGGATGGAGAATCGGTGGTCGTCCCAGCGATCCTCGATGGGGCCGGAGGGAACCTTGCTGTCGAGTGTGATCGTCATGCCCTCTTCTCTCGGATGCTCACGAGATTATTCCGAACTGTATGGCGAACGGCACCGCTAGAAAACCGACGATGATGACCACCGTCAGGGCACTGGCGAAGACCCGCCGGAACTGGTTGAAGCGCTGGTTGTTCACACCGAGGCTCTGGAACATGCTCCACGCCCCGTGCCAGATGTGGAGTGCCAGCGCGCCCTGGGCAAAGATGTAGAGGCCCGCGACCAGCGGTCGCTCCAGGCTCGCCACGAGATTGTCGTAGACGGCGCCCCGTTCCCACTCGGGGTTGACCGCTTCGATGCCCCACGTGAGATCGGCGAGGTGGAAGAGCAGGTACCCGAGGATGATCACACCGGACCACCGCATGGTCCGGGAGGCGTACGTGACGGCGTAGTAATCACGGCCCTCGTAGGCCTGACCCTTGGCGACGCGGTTCGAGCGGGTGAGCGCCCACGCGGCGTGGACGTGCACCAGGAACGCGATCGTCAGCGGAATCCGTAGGAAGACCCAGAGCACGAACGTGCGTGGGGCCAGTTCGCCTCCGAGGTCGCGCAACGCCTCGCCGTACTCGTCGAGTTCGTGCGCCCCTTCGAACGCGTGGAGGTTGCCGATCATGTGGAAGAAGATGAACGACAGGAGAATGATCCCGCTGATCGCCATGGCGTACTTCTTGCCGACGTCGGTGCGGTAGATCTCGACGATCCACGGCACCTTGCGCTTGCTCCGTCGCTTCGGATCCTGTGTGGTGGTCACGCTCCGCCTCTGGTGTCCGGGTGGGTCGTCACGTCTCTCGGACGACCTGCCGGACATTATGGCCGAAGCGATCCGAACCTCGGAACCGTGGTGCGCAGGAGTCAGGGCGTGAGCAGGCCGGGGCGTCGGGCGTCCCGTGAGCGCTGTGGGGTGGGGGACCGAACTCGTGCCGGGGGATCAGACCTCGGTCTGAACGCGACGTGCGCCGGCGAGGGCGCTGCGTCCCCCGTTGAGCTTCGACCGGAGCAGCTGGGGGCTGATCTCGTCGACCTCGTGTGCGACGGACATGAGCCCTCGCAACCGGTCCTTGACCGCGTCGCGGTGGTCGGCTCGACCTTCGTTCAATGTTCGTAGAAGTCGTTTCATGGCAGGTTCAACCTCCGTCTCGACACTCTGCACGGAGCTCGATGACCTGTCCAGCGTCATTGAGATGTCGCCCCGTGGACTAGTCACTGGCGGCTTCCGGGAGGGGTGACCAGTCACTGCAATCGAGGAATCCTTGATCCACAACGGATTTCAGGTTGACAGCGCGCGCGACGGTTGTTTGAATCACAGTCGTGTAATTACAGGGTTGTAGGGAGTTGGGTGTGTTCAGCCAGTTGCTCGAGGTGCTGAAGACGGATGATCTTGCGTGGCAGGATCTCGCCAATTGCCGGGGGGCGGATCCCGATCTGTTCTTTCCGGAACGTGGAGCGTCGACGAGGACCGCCAAGGGAATCTGCAGGGAGTGCTCGGTACAGGCGGAGTGCCTCGAGTTCGCCATCGTGAGCAGTGAGAAGTTCGGGATCTGGGGCGGCATGTCGGAGCGAGAGCGCCGCAAGATCCGTCGCCAGCGGGCGCTCGCCGCTCAACAGCGCCAGGTGTCCTGACGCCGAAGTGGGATGGCGGCGCGAGTTCCGTAGAATCGGATCTCTCGTGAGCGAAGGAGCGCGCCCGCCATGGACATAGCCATCATCGTGATCGTCGTGATCGCCGCTGTTGCGATCGGCTGGTGGCTCGTCACCCGCCAATCCGGAGACGGCGGATCCAGCGTCACAGTGGCCGAACAGCTGATCGGCGCCAAGGACCCGACGAGCGTGGAGTTCGACGGCACGACCGCCGTGGTGACGTTCGACGTCGAGGTTCCCGAATCCGGTCCCGACGAGCGGCTCCGTGATCTGCTGCTCAAGAACGCCCGAGAGTCCATCCGCGGCAAGGGTGTCGACGTCGAGCGGGTGTCGGTCAGGGCCTGGCGTGGGGGGCACGTCACCGAGGTGGCCAGGCAGCGGCTCACCGTGACTCGCACCGAGGACGATGTCGCTCCCGACATGCCGGAGGCATCGGACTTCGACCCACTCGGCGATCTCCACAACACCGACTTCGGCACGGGCATCGGCGTACAGCGCACGGTGGGAGAGCTCGCCCCGATCGGCAAGGAGCTGCGACTCACCGAGGGCGTGCGAGCGATGGTCGCGGCGAGGGGTGCCGAAGTCGCCACGATGACCATCACGGACCTGACGCTGGCGTTGCTCGAGGGCACCGGCTACACGGTCTCCCCGGGCTCGTTGCCCGGCACGTACGACGCATCTATCGGTGGCGTCCGCACGTTCCTCACGATCGTCGACCACGAGAAAGGCGATTACCCGGAACTCTCCGAGGAGGCCGTCGAGAGCTTCGTCATCCGCTTCATGTCGTCGGGAGCCGATCGCGGGCTGCTCTTCACCGACAAGCACGGGCCCTTTGCGGTCTACGACAAGGAGAAGCGCCAGCCTCGCATCAAGTTCATCACCCGGGAGCGGCTGCAGACCTTCGTCGACTCGGTGGCGATGCGCTGATCGCTTCATCCCCGGGCCGACGCTGCCGATCTTCGGAGGTGTCGGCTGCCAAACGGGCGGCTGCGAGTACACTGCCAGCAGAACCCGTTAGGAGCTGACGCATGCCAAACCTCGGAGGCCCCGAGCTCATCATCATCCTGGTCGTCGTCATCCTCCTCTTCGGTGCCAAGAAGCTTCCCGACCTCGCCCGCTCGCTCGGAGCGTCGACCAAGGAGTTCCGCAAGGGCATCGAGGAGGGCGCCAAAGAGGACGAAGAGGTCAAGGACGCCTGAGCGTCTGCGGACCGGTTCGACCCGTCCACGCTGACATCGCGCCGCGGTGATCACGAGGCGCCCCTGCCGCCGGGAACTTCTCTTCGGCGTGCCACGTTTCTCCATGCGAAGAGGGAGTACATGGCAGATCAACCCGTCGTAGATTGGGAAGACGTCGCTCGTCGCTATGGGCGCAAGATCTACAACTTCGCATACCGCCTCACGGGCAACCCGGACGATGCCGCCGACCTCGTCCAGGAGGTGCTGCTGCGGGTCCGCAAGGGTCTCGCCAACTACACCCCCGGTTCTTTCGAGGGCTGGTTGTGGCGAATCACCCGCAATGCCTTCCTCGACGGCGTCCGCAAGAAGAAGCGCCGTCCCACGACCGAACTGCCCGACGAGGATCGCGGCGGTTTCGGCCACTCTCCTTCTCCGGACGAGGTGCTCGCCTCGATCCGGCTCTCCGACGACGTCCAGGCCGCACTTCTCAAGCTCCCCATCGAGTTCAGGGAGTGCGTCGTCATGTGCGACGTCATCGGACTCACGTACGAGGAGATCTCGAACGCCATCGATGCACCCGTCGGCACCGTCCGCAGCCGCATCCATCGTGGCCGNNATCTGATCGACGGCTGCGACATGGGGGAGCTCCTCTCCGCCTACCTCGATGGGGAGCTCAGGCCCGGCGAGCTCGACGTGGTCGCCGCGCACCTCGACGGATGCGAGCACTGCATCGCCGAGTTCAGGATGCTGAAGGAGGCCCGCACCGCTCTGCGGCTCATTCCGATGCTGCAGGTGCCGGATCGCGTGATCGAGCTCGCCCACTACACGGTGGAGCTGTCGGCGTACCTCGACGGTGAGCTCGGCACCGCAGAGCACGGCATCATCTCGAGCCACCTGCAGACGTGTGCCGAATGCCGTCACGAGTTGCATGAGCTCGACGGAGCCCGCACCGCGGTGCGGGCGCTGCCGACACTCGAACCGCCTGTCCTGCTCGACGCCGAGCGGGCCCGCCGCCGCCGTCGCATCAGCCCGCAACGGCTGGCTGGAGCGGTCGCGGGCGTCGCCGCCGTGGTCGCGCTCGTCGGTGCGCTCGGTGGCACGGCGGACCAGGCGCAGTCCGTCGACCTCGATGCGATCGCCGAGCGGCACAGTGCCAGGGCGTCCGTGGACGCCGGATTCTCGGTCGTCCCGGCCGGGTTCGCACCTGTGGGTGCGCCGTGAGCGCTCGTCGTCTCCGACGCTCGCTCCTCTTCGTGCTGGTGGTTGCGCTCGTCGCCGGAGCCGCGCTCCCTGCGGCTGCAGACGACTCACTGGACGAGCTTCTCGAAGACATCGAGGACGCCGAGTTCTCGGGATCACAGGTCATCATCACCACCTGGGACGGTGTCACCGAGGTGTCGGTGGTGACGGTCGATCACGGCGACGGCATCGTCATCGTCGAGGGTGGCGACGGGGTCGCCATACTCGGCAGCGGTCGCGCCGTGCGTTCCGGATCCGGGAACGGCGCTGCCGTGTCCGATTGGAACGAGGTGTCGAGTGAGCGGTACCGCGTGGTGATGGGACGCACCTCGCTGCGCCAGGGCAGAGATGTCCAGGGTGTCGAGATCCGGGAGGGCGATCTGCTGCGTGCCCGTATCACCCTCGATGTGGAAAGCGGAGCGCCGCTGGTCACCGAGGTGTTCGACGGCGACGGTCGTCGCTTCCGCTACTCGGCCATGCTGGAGTTCTCGCCGTGGTCCCAGGGCACCGCGGCGCCCGGAACGCCGGTCTTCGACGTATCGCTCCCGGCTGACGACACGATCGGTCGTGCCGAGCTCGCGGGCTACGTCAGGGCGGACACCTATGCGGCTCCAGACGACTCCCTACAATCGTTCTACTCAGACGGCCTCTTCACGTTCTCGCTCTTCGAGTACGAGGGTGCGGCGACGTTCGGCGATGACACCCTCGAGCCCTTCGTGATCGACGGGCGGCGCTACGAGCGTCGCATCACCGCCACCGACGTCTACGTCACATGGCGCACGTCGGGCTCGACGTACGTCCTCGTCGGCGATCTCCCACCCGATCACCTCGCCGACGTCCTCGACGAGTTGCCCAGACCGAGGACCAGGGGCCTGTTGTCCCGGCTGTGGAACGGGTTGTTCGGCTGATCGCAGCCGTGTGGGCGTTCAGTACCGCCTGAGCTCGCGACGGGCCACGACCATGTTGTGGACCTCGTCCGGGCCGTCGGCGATCCGCAAGGTGCGCGCCATCGCCCACATCCTCGCCAGCGGTGTGTCGTCGCTGACGCCCGCACCGCCATGAACCTGTATCGCCTTGTCGAGCACCCACAGTGCGGTGCGGGGCGCCACCACCTTGATCGCCGATATCTCGGTGCGGGCCGCCCGGTTGCCGATGGTGTCGATGAGCCACGCTGTGCGGAGCACCAGGAGTCGCGCCTGCTCGATGCGCCACCGCGCCTCGGCGATCCAATCGCGCACGACCCCCTGATCGGCGACGGCCATCCCGAAGGCGTGCCGGTTCTTGGCGCGCTCCACCATGAGGTCGAAGGCGCGTTCGGCCATGCCGATGGCCCGCATGCAGTGATGGATCCGGCCCGGCCCGAGCCGGGCCTGGGCGATCATGTAGCCGTCGCCCTCGGCTGCGATGAGGTTCGAGGCGGGCACTCTCACGCCTTCGTAGCGGATCTCGGCATGGCCACCGCGGTCGTGATAACCGAACACCGGCAGGTTGCGGGTGATCTCGACACCGTCGGCATCGAGGGGAACCAGGATCATGGAATACCGACCCTTGGGATCGGCGTCGGGATTGGTGACGCCCATCACGATGGCGATGCGGGCCGTGCTGCTCATGGCGCCGGTGCTCCACCACTTCGTGCCGGTCACCAAATAGTCGTCGCCGTCGCGCACGATCTGGGTCTCGAGGTTGCGCGGGTCGGAAGAGGCCACGTCCGGCTCCGTCATCGAGAAACACGAACGGATCTCTCCCTCGAGCAACGGCATCAGCCATCGCTCTTTCTGCTCCGGCGTGCCGAAGTCGGCGAGTACTTCCATGTTGCCGGTGTCCGGTGCCGCGCAGTTCGTGGCCTCGGGCGCCAGCCCGACGGACCGGCCCATGATCTCGGCGAGCGGGGCGTAGTCGACGTTCGAGAGCCCGGCTCCCCACTCGTCGTCGGGGAGGAAGAGGTTCCAGAGACCGCGACCGCGTGCCTCCTTCTTCAGCTCCTCCATGGCCGGTGGTGCCTCGAGCGGTTCGGTCTGCCAGAAGGCGTCGGCGTCAGGCTCGGCCGGGTAGATGTGCTCGTCCATGAACGCAAGGAGCTCCTCACGGAGCCCCTCGCAGCGATCTGAGTAGGCGAAGTCCATGCCACAGAGAGTACCGGCGCCGACCGCTCCGTTCCTCGACGGTCGCGTCGTAGATTGTCGATGTGGTCGGATCTCCGAGTGTGGAAGAGTTGCTCGAATCGATCGAGCACGAGCAGCGAAGAGCAGATGCGCGTGAACTCGTCGCACTCGCGGCGATCGCGATGGGAGCAGGACCGACCGTCTGGAATGGGGACACCATCGGCTTCGGTCGCTATCACTATCGCTATGCGTCCGGTCAGGAAGGCGACTTCTTCCGCTTCGGCATCGCCCCCCGCCGGGATCGCATCACGCTCTACGTGATGTCCGGCCTTCGTGGGTTCGATGACCTTCTCGAGCGGCTGGGTCCGCACAAGGCCACCAAGTCTGCGATCCACATCACGTCGCTCGAGCGCGTCGATCGGGACGTCCTCGAGGAGTTGATCGCCGAGTGTGATCGGCATTTGGCGAAGGTGGAGGCTGCGCTCGGTGCGATCCCGCGGATGAGCGAGATTCCGCCACGCTCACCCGGCGGCATCGACAACGGCTGAGTCAGCCGGTGCCGTCCTCGTACTCGTCACCGGCCGCTGAGGTGGAGTCGCCGGGGAATGTGCCCGAAACGATGTAGGTGACGTTCTCGCCTATGTTGACGGCATGGTCGGCGATGCGCTCGAGAAAGCGCCCGACGCGAGAGAGCGAGATGGCGACCTCGAGCCCGAAGCTCTCGCTCTGATCGGCCACCGCGTCGTAGTACTCGGCCACCAGGTCGTCGACCACGTCGTCTGCCTCGTCGAGCCGGTACCCGGCCTGCTCCTCCATGTCGTCGAGCGCGTCGATCCCCATCTTCCAGACGTTCGCCGTCTCGTCGACGAGCCGGGACAAGATCCCTTGAACTCGCTCCGACTCCGGGAATCCTTCCTGGCGGCCCACTGCGTTGGCGCAGTTGACAACGAGATCTCCGGAGCGTTCGATCTCATAGAGAAGCCGTGTGGCTGCCACCAGGAATCGGAGGTCGCCTCCCGTCGGCTGCTGTCTCGAGAGGATCTCGAAGGTCATCTTCTCGAGCTCGCCGTACAGGCGGTTGATGTCTTCGTCGGCGCTTCGCACGTCCTCCACGAGGTCGAGCTGTCCTTGGCGCATCGCTTGGCCGGCCCGCTGCAGGTTTTCGGCCACGAGTGACGCCATCTCCACCAGTCCCCGTCGCAGCTTCTTGAGATCCTTCTTGGTGTCTTTCGCCACCGTGTCGCCTCCTGACCGAATCGGCCCGGTGATGTCGCCCCACGGCCGTCGTCGGTCTCGTGGGTTTCGAGCCTGGAGTATCACGCCCGCCGAATCGCGGGTCAACCGGTACATCGCCCGGCAGTGACGTCGACGCGGCGCCCGGTTGGCCCGGGCGCCCGTACCTGGCAACCGTTGCGCTACGGCAGCGGCAAGAACTCGCCCGCGAACTCCCGTGCGAGCGGCGTGTCCACGGGTAGTTGTAGTTGTTGGCACTGCACTGGTACGGCCGCAGAGTCGGTGTGGCCGATCGGGTGTAGCGCACCGCCTCAGATGGCGGCCAGTGCCTCCGTGTACAGCTGGAACTCACGGGCGGTGCCCAGCGAGTCGGTGTTGATCACGTCCCGGATGACGTTGTCGGCGTCGAGCACGAAGGTGAACCTGTTGGCGGCGCCGACCGTGTCGTTGAAGGTGCCGTAGGCCTTGGCGACCTTGCCGTGGGGCCAGTAGTCGCTGAGCACGGGGAAGGTCAGGTCGTGCTCATCCGACCACTTCTTGTTGGTGGGGACGGCGTGCGTCGTGACGATGACGACGTTGGCATCGAGGTCTTTCAACGCTGCGGTCTCGTCGCGCAGCATGCAGGCCTCACTGGTGCACACACCCGTGAACGGGAACGGCATGAACACGACGAGGGTCTTGGAGCCCTTGAGGCTCTCCAGACTGACCTGCTCACGATCCTGGCTGTAGAGCTCGAACTCTGGTGCGGGCTGTCCGATGCTGACGGTCATGGTGAAAAGCTCCTTGATGCGATGTCTCGAATCTACCGCCGGCAGTGAGCCAAGCGGTTGCCGCTCACCCGAGCTGGGTGCGGGCGATCCACCCGATCACGTCGTGCAATTCGCCGTGGTTGGGCAGCGTGTCGTGGTCCTGCAGCATGGATGCCAGCTTCTCCGGTCCGTATCGGTTCTCGATCTCGGCACACAACTCGGCTGCAGCCGTGGCGTCGGTGCGATCGATCGCCAGACCGGTCAGTTGCTGGAGGGCCTCTCCCGCTTCGCCGATCTCGGTCCGTCTCTCGGCGGCAGCGGCCGCGATCCGCTCCCATTCGGGGAGGAGGTCGGCCACGGCGACACGGGCGAGGTGATGACCGTATCCCTCGATGAAGGCGAAGAGCGCGCGGACGTCGTCCATCTTCTGCTCGTCGTACACCGTGCCGAACAGCGCGGGCATCCCGTCGCCCTCGCCGAGCACGCGCTGCAGCTGCATCGGGTCCTGCAGATCGGACATGATCTCTTCGAGGCCCGAGGTGTCGTAGTCGAGCGTGGCGAAGAAGTCGCCGACCGTGGACACGATGTGGGCGCGCAGCCCGGGCGTGTGGAGGATCGCATGATGGGCGATCTCGTTGGCGACGGCCCACATGCGCACCTGCTGGTGGTCGAACCGGTGCTGTCCTGCGAAGGCCTCGACATTCGGCACGATGAGGTAGCGCCGGTCGTGATCGAGCGCCGGCATGCCGACATCGAACTGTCCCATGACGGTGCGTGAGAGGAACCCGACGAGCGAGCCGGCTTGCATCCCGAGCATGGCCGGGCCCATCTGCTGGACGAACATCGCCATCGGCCCCAGGGCGGCGTGATCGAGTCCCAGATTCCCGAACTTGTGAGAGAGGGGCTCGACGAGATAGCGGTAGCTCTGCTCGTTCTCGGTCGACCAGGTGACTCGATCGACGGGGTGGAGTGGCGCCGCGCTCGGCATGGTCAGGCCGGGGATCTCGGCGAGCCGCAGCGACACCGCCATCTCGAGGTTCTGGTACTCCTCACCGAGCGAGGGCTCGATCGGCTCGGGATCACCCGAGAGGCTCTTTCTCACCTCGGCTCCGAGCTTCCAGTTGACGGGACCCTGGCTCTGGAACAGCTCGAAGAGCCTGTCGAAGATGTTNNATCTTCGGGCCGTTCGCCGAGCGTCACATCGAGGGCGACGGGCACCCCGTCCCGGATGACGGAGACCGAGACGACGTCGCCCACCCGATACAGTCGCAGGCCGTTCACCAGGTCGTCCAATGTGCGCACCTCGTCGTTCTCGAAGCCGACGATGATGTCGCCCTCCTCGATGCCGGCCTCCAGCGCTGCGGTTGCCCCCTCGACGAAGCCCGTGATGATCGCCCCGTTGGGAGTGAGCACGCCGTCGCCTTCCTCGAACGAGTCCTCGAGCCGGACCCCGAGGAACGGGTGACGAACTCCGCCGGTTGCGATGATCTCGTCGGTGATCCGCGTCACCAGCTCGACCGGGATGGCGTAGCCGATCCCCTCTGCTCCGGCGGATGAGACCCCGATCGCAGTGGTGATGCCGATCAGCCTGCCCGAGTTGTCGACGAGGGCGCCGCCGCTGGAGCCCTGGGTGATGGGTGCGTCGGTCTGGATCATCCCGAAGAGCCGGTCATTTCCTCCGACGCCGACCTCACGGTTGAACGCCGACACGACACCGACCGTCAGCGATGCCCCGCCCTGCTGACCGAGCGGGTTCCCGATCGCGATGGCGGCATCGCCGATGGAGAGCGACGAGGTCGCCCCCAGTTCGACGGGGACGAGACCGCCGGCGTCGACGCGCAGCACTGCGAGGTCGGTGACCGGATCGGACCCGACG
>JABAOD010006254.1_pt3 | contig 11163 bp, 9 predicted proteins | sample 7062151 | NCBI WGS metagenome assembly JABAOD01 (sample SAMN14538626, study PRJNA623070) | marine sediment metagenome | biome: marine biome [ENVO:00000428]; feature: marine pelagic biome [ENVO:01000023]; material: deep marine sediment [ENVO:00002113] | place: India: Gulf of Khambhat ...
TTGGGATCCAGATACGATTCATAGGTGGTGCCGCTTCCAAGACCGACGGTCTTTCCTTTGAAGTCATCCAGGGCCTTGATTGTCTTGTTGTCTTTGTGAACGGCGAATTGGGCAGGCGTGTAGTAATAGGGGATGGAAAAATCCACCACTTCGGCTCTTTCTGCCGTTATGGTCATACTTCCGATGCTCACATCCCAACGTCCTCCCCATTTCCCAGCGACGATCAGATCCCAGTCCGGGGTAACAAACCTCGCGACAACACCAAGCCTCCTCGCCACTTCCGTGGCCACATCGATATCGAAGCCGACCAGCCTTCCCTCTTCGTCGAGGAAACTCTGCGGAGCATAATTGGCATCCGATGAGACCACGAGCTCCCCATTGGCCTTGATATCCTCCAAAACGCCAGCTGAAACCGAGGAAAGGGTTAAAGACAGAGATAGTGCGGCCAAGAACAATAGAATAAAGAAACCTCTTCTGTTCATCTTTTTTCCTCCTTTTTCCTAAGGATTTTTTGGCGCCAATTAGCCCCCAAAATCAACGCCTAACTATTGTTAAATAAGTGCACTAGCCTTGTCAAGGGAAAAGTGCGTGGCGTTTCCTGAGAAAGCGAAGACAATGAGAGGTTATTATCCTGAAGAACCAGAGGGAAGCCGAGACATTCCGTATTTATCTGCCTCCTTCTCCATCAACTCGGTCAGCCCTCTTCTCAGGTCCTCTGATATGGGATTTGGATCGTCTTCGGATAGGATTTCTCTCGCCCGTTCGTGAGCCCGATCCACGGCCGATGGTTTCCCGAGTAGTTCACCCAGATCTCCCGAGTGCCGATCGACGACAAGTCCTGGAATGTACTGCTCCTCTCGGTACCATTTAAGCGTGTGCTCACGGGTGAGGAAATCATCTCTCGGGGTGGAAACGGCACGGAAGAGGTTCAGGGCGATCGGCTCGTCTCGTTGAGAAATTCCCTCAATCAGTCTGTAGGCCATCCCACAGATTTCATTATCCAAGATGAGTTTCTCTATGCTCTGGCAGTTTTCAAAATTGAGCATTCCTGCCCCGGATACCACGTTGATTCCCGCCAGTGCGGCCAAAATTGTTCCCATGCCCGATTCAAACCCGCCTTGGAAGTCGACGAGCTTCGAGTCGCTCGGGCCCATGTAGGCGTGGGTGGGCAGAGCGAGATGTTTGCCGATTTGAGCATAGGCGGCATCGATCATCATCGTCTCGATGGCCCCCATGGGGGTCGTACCCGTCCTCATATCAACAACGGCCGGAGACCCTCCCCAGATTAAAGGAGCACCGGGATTGGCTGTCTGCCCGATGACGACACCGGAGAGGCATTCAGCCGTGTGCTGAACGATGGCGCCGAGAAGCGTAACCGGCGCCGCCGCACCGGCGAGTGGCATAGAAACGAATTCAGACGGCACGCCCCGCCGCGCACAATCAATCACGCTCTGAGCCGTCAGATCGTCCCACTTAAGGGGTGGGGATGGACAGGCATCAAATACTGCCAACGGTCTCTCGTCGAGGGCCTTGGCGCCCCCTCTCACCGCCTCGAGGAGTTCCAACATGAAGGGGAGACTTGCTTTTCTGAAAATCCCCGTTACCACGGGCTTATGACAGTGGCGGAGTGCAAGATAGAGCCGATAACTGTCGAAGATCTCCTTGGGAACATCCGAACACACCATGGCTGTGCTCTGGGCCCTGATGTTCTCCATACGGGCAGTCACCCTGGCAAAGTCGGTAAAATCTTGGGTGAGGGGTTTTCTGACCTCCATTTTTTCGTAATCGAGAAACTGAAGGACCGAAGATCCGGGATCGAAATAGACGTTATCTTTTTCGAGTACAAGAGCCGCCTCACCTTCACGATCGTAAACCCGGATCGATGGCGGTGTGGTTTTGAGGCATTCCTCGACCAGGTCTCTCGGAATAAAGACACGCTCTGCAACCCGGCATCTACGTTCTCGTAGGAGGCGCTTCGCCTCTTCGTTGGCCACATGAACTCCCACCGTCTCCAGAATCTCCAGGGCTTCATCGATGACCTTTTCAATCATCTCCTTCGACAATATCGCGATCGTCGGCCTGATCTTCTCAAGCATCGTTGCATCCCTTCCTTCAGGTATTCCCGGCGGTTCCGACAGTTGGTTTCGATTTACTCACAGATCGCTGGCCATGTCAATTTGACATGTGGGGACGGGCTAGAGAAAACCTTTTCCCGAATATCAAAAAGCTGAGAAGACTTGCCACGAGGGGTATGGAGAACACGAATGGAGAGAGTGTTGAAGCCTCATAGAACTTAAAGAGGTGGGTCCATATCAGGAAAAGAAGGGAGAATTCCTTTAGGTATTCAGCCTTTTTTGAGCGAGGAGTGAAGCCTCCCAGATGGCTTCATACCCGGTGCACCGACAGAGGTGCTTTGAGAGCTCTGCCTGTATCACCTCCTCAGGTGCGTTGCTCTTCTTTTTAAAAAGGGCATAGAGCCTCATAATAAATCCCGCGGTACAAAAACCACACTGGACTGCTCCAGCTTCGAGAAAAGACTCCTGGATTGGGTGAAGGTTTCCATCTCGGTCGGCCAGCCCCTCGATGGTGAGTACCTCGATTCCTTGGAGCTTCTCTTTTCCCTTGAAAACGCAAGCGTTGACTGCTTTCCCATTAACGACAACCGTACAGCTTCCGCATGCACCGTATCCGCATCCCTCCTTGACCCCCGTTAACTCAAGATGGTCCCTGAGGATTTCGAGGAGGCTCTCCTTTCCCGTACAAGTGACGGCGTGTTTCACACTATTGACTGTCAGTGTAATCGTACCGTTCATTTGATCATCACCTCGAGTATTTCACTTGGGGTCACAGGGACGTGGAAGAAATCATGGCCTGTGGCATCGAAGATGGCGTTTAGAATCGTCGGGGAAACTGCGACCATCGGATGCTCCGCAATACACCTTGCTCCATAGGGCCCCCTGACTTCGGGAGTTTCGACGCATATCACAACTTGCTTCTTGGGTATCTCGTTGATTCGGGGCATCTTATACTTCATCCAAGTGGCATTGGTCATCTTCCCGTCATCGGAAAATTTGATTTTCTCTTTCAGGGTTTGGCCGATACCCATTACAACCCCACCCACAATCTGTCCCCTGATCATTTGTGGGCTAATGACCTTTCCGACATCAAAAGACGAGACAAACTTGTCGATAATGACCTGCCCGGTCTTCTTGTCAATCCTCAGCTCGCAACCCTGACACCCGAATGTCCAGGTTCCTCCGGCAGTGCCCATGCCTAACTTCGGGTCAGGTTCAACGTATCCAGGGAGTCTATCCCCGGCAGTTGCCTCCGCCACCTCTCCGACAGTGAGGCCGTTCTCATACATGTACCCTCTCACCAGGTCTTTCACGGCCATCCTTGTGTCAGGATCCGTTTTTAGAAATACGGATTCACCGTCGTAGTCCAGGGCATCGACACCGGTTTTTAAGACAATCGCAGCGTTCTCTTTCAACACCCTGATAGCCTTTTCAGCGGTCTTGAGGATGGCATTTCCACCCCTGTAGGTAAACATGGAGGCGACGGTCTGCCATTCCCAGGGTGAGTGCTGGGTGTCGACCTCGCGAAAAATGGTAATCCGCTCGGGTGGAATCTTGAGCGCCTCGGCAGCAACCTGAAGCATCGCTTGTTGGGCACCCTGTCCCATGTCGATGCCACTTAGATTTACATGAACGCTGCCATCAGCGCAGAATTTCATCTGACAACATGAGGAAGCATTCGGAGCACCTTTGGGTGATTTCATCATCGATGCGACGCCACGCCCGTAAAGGTAACGGTCATCCTCCTTCGACTTGGACGCGGGAAAAAGCTCCTTCTCGACATTCTCGAGACATCGAAAAAGATTTCCGTTGTAATCCCTGATCGTTTCGCCCAGAGAATTCTTTTTCCCTTCTGAGAGGAAGTTTTTCCTTCGCAATTCCAGAGACGACATGTCTAGCTTCCGGGCCATCAGATCGACGAGACGCTCAGAGACAAAGCAGCCCTCGGGATGTCCGTAACCGCGATAGGCACCAACAGGCGGGGTGTTCGTGTATACGCCGTACGAATCAACGTGGCAATTGTCGATGACATAGGGACCGACGCAGTTATGGCCCGCAACGGTAACAATGTTAGTCGACGTGTCCCCAAAGGCGCCGCCTGCAAAATAAAGCTCAGCCTGAAAGGCCATGAATGTACCATCCCTTCTGGCACCCAGTTTGCCCCGGGCCTTCATGCCCCGACCGAGAACCGTACTGGTCATGACCTCCTTTCGGCTACATATGAATTTTACGGCGTATCCGGGAACAAACCGTGCGGCATAGGCGATCATCGGTTCGATGGTGACATCCGATTTCCCACCAAATCCTCCGCCCAGGTACGGAACATGAACCCGCACATTGGAATGGGGTATGTCAAACATATCAGCGACGACCTGCTGAAGCACAAAGGGAGCCTGCGAACTCGCCCAGATCTCGACACGGTCCTTGCCCTGCCACCGACAGATGGCGCCGTGGGGCTCAAGGGCAGAATGGGCGTTTAATGGAAATTCGAATTCTCCCTCAACCGTGACATCGGCATCCTCCAAGCCAGCTTCGATATCGCCCTTTCTCAACCTGTAATGATGAAAGATGTTTGTCCCGGACTCTGGGAAATATGATGGAAGGTGACGATATTCGTCGAGTTTTTCGTGGATCAGGACGTGTCTGTTTTTGGCAGCTTCAATCGGGTCGAGAAGAACGGGTAGAGGTTCGTACTCCGCCTTGATTTTCGAAACAGCTTGCTTTGCGTGACTGACCGTATCTGCAATAACGACTGCCACGGGTTCGCCGGCATGCCGGACCTTGTCGACGGCAAGAGGATTCTGATCAAGAAACCCACATGCTCCAAAAAACACGTCACAGTTCCTTCCGGTTACAACTCGAAACACGCCCTCACTCTTCTCAGCCTCTGACGTCTCAATCGATTTGATATGGGCATGGGCGTACTGGGGGCGAAGCACTTGTGCATGGAGCATTCTGGGTAATTTGACATCGGCTACGTATTGGGCCATACCCGTTACCTTTGCGTAGCCGTCGGTCCGTTTAAGAGACTTTCCTACATACCTGAATGCCATCTTAGATCTCCTGCGAGATTTGGATCATTTGGTTTCTGTCTAAAGACATCGGTCCTCTACCATGCTTGGCATCTCCGTCTCTGTTTTCAACCATTCGGACTTCGAAATCAGGATTTCGAATTCGAGATTTATCCTCCCTTCTCTTCTCTCCGATAAGGCTTCAAGAGGGCTGCCGGAATAGCTGCTCGCCGAGATACACCCACAAGGGCAACAATGGTTAAGAGATAGGGAATCATCAGAAACACATGAAAAGGGATTTCGAATCCCAACGCTTGAAGCCTCAGTTGAAGGCCATCCAGGAAGCCAAAGATAATCGATCCAATCGCGCCCTTGAGAGGATCCCAGTTTCCGAAAATGACCATCGCAATGGCCACCCACCCTCGCCCACCGATCACATCAATGAGAAACATGTTCTGATGCGCCAAGGTGAGAAAGGCTCCACCAATGCCCATGAGGGCTCCCCCGAAGACGAGGCAGAGGGTTCGTGTCAGCCCCACACTCACCCCGACAGTATCCGCAACAAGGGGATTTTCTCCGACAGTCCTGATTTTCAGGCCCATCTTGGTCTTGTAGAGCAGAATTGACATGGCAGGGATCAAAAGCCAGGCAATATAGGTCAGGACATACTGAGTAAAAAGCCCCGGGCCAAGCACTGGAATCTTCGAGAGAAGCGGTATGGCAACCTGCTTAAATGGATCCACCGTGGGAGGAACGGTCGGGGCGCCGAAGTGGAGCCGGTAGACAAACATGGCGAGACCCGTTGCAAATAGGGTAATCCCGAGTCCAGATACATGCTGGCTCAAACCCAGTTGAACAGAGAGGAAAGCCATAAGAAGGCCCAGAGCCATTCCAACCAGAGCCGCAATGAACACCCCAAACCATAGAGACCCGGAAGTCAGGGACACCAGGAACCCGGTCATGGCACCCATGAGCATGATCCCCTCGATTCCAAGGTTCAATACTCCAGATCGCTCGGCAAGGATCTCACCGAGGGTGGCGAATATGATCGGCGTCGCCATTCGCATTGTTGCCCCGATGAGCCCTGACATAAACGCCACATCAAGAATCTCACTCATTACTTTCGTACCATCCTTACTCGATACTCTGTGAAAAGCAGAAAGATGAGCATAACCATCAAAGCCATTCCCTGAATGACCTCAGCGATGTAGGTCGGCACGCCGGTCATTCGGCTCATCGTCTGAGCTCCGACAATAATGACGCTGAAAAAAAGAGAAGAAAGGAGGACCCCAATGGGATGGAGGTTGCCTAGCATGGCGATGACGATCCCGGAGTACCCGTAACCTGGCGAAATATCCATGATCAGACGATACTGGAGGGCGCAAAGCTCACCGACTCCGGCGAGACCTGCCAGCCCGCCTGATATCCCGGCTGTCCAGAGAATGACGGAAGTGGTATTGATCCCACCGAAGTGGGCGGCCCGGATGTTCACCCCGACGGCCTTTGACCGATACCCGAAAATCGTCTTCTCATTGATCAACCAGATCACAAGAACCGCAAAAAAAGCCAGGGGAATCCCGAAATGGAACCGTGAACGGGCGAAAAGGATAGGATACTGAGCAGCTTCGACAATTTCCGACGATCTTGGCCAGCTCGAGCCCGGCTGCTGTAGCGGCCCGAAGAGAAGTGCACCCATGATATGAATCATGACATAGTTTAGAAGGAGGGTCGAGACCACATCATCGACTTTCAGTTTTGTCTTCAGGATGGCCGGAATCGACGCCCAGATACCCCCAGCTAAAAAGCCGCAAATCATCACAGCCGGTAATGCCACAGCCGCTGGAGTACCGCCCAGGGAGACACCAAGCGCCGTTGCCGTCAACGCTCCGGCGAGGAGCTGACCCTCTGCACCGATGTTCCAGAACTTGGCTCTGAACGCAAACGCGACAGCCAGACCCGTCAGTATGAGCGGACTGGATTTCACAAATGTTTCCAAGAGATTGAATCGTGTGCCCAAGGCACCGTAGAACAGATAAAAGTAGGATTTCCAGAGATGCCCACCCGCCACAAGGATCGGGATGGCCGAAAGAACCAGGGTAACAATGATGGCCGCAATGGGGATCATGATTCTGGCCCATCCCGGCAGAGGTTCGCGTTTGACAATCCGCAACCTGATCATTCTCGCACTCCACTCATCCACAGACCGACTTGTTCTCGGGAAGCTGTCTCCACAGAGGCTTCTCCCATCATTTCTCCTTCAAACAGCACCACGATGCGGTCGCTTACAACGAAGATCTCATCAAGATCCTCAGAAATCAGGACGATACCCGCACCCCGTTCTCTTTCCTCCAGTATTCTCTGATGGATATACTCCATCGCCCCAACATCAAGCCCCCGAGTGGGCTGAGCAGCAACCACAAGGGCTGGTTTTCCAGCGAGTTCTCTGGCCAGCATCACCTTTTGCAGGTTTCCACCCGAGAGGCTTTTGGTCACTGCATTTCGTCCCGCCGTCTTGATGGCGTAAGCCTCGATTAGATCATCGCTGAATTGGTCAATCTTTGTGGAGTTTACTAAACCCCTCATGTGGAAACTCTGGGCATTGTGGTTTTCCAGAATCAGGTTTTCCGCCACAGAGAGATCCATCAGGAGTCCCGTCTCGATTCTGTCCTCTGGTATCCGTCCCATGTGCAACCTGATGGCCGATGAAGGACTGCCTGCCTGGAAGGATATCCCGTTTACTCTGATAGTCCCTCCTGTCGGCAACCTTATCCCGAAAAGAACCTCAGCGAGTTCTCTCTGGCCATTCCCAGAGACTCCGGCAATCCCTAAAATCTCATTCTGCCGCACGACGAGGCTCAGGTTTTTTATTGCGGGAAGTTTCTTATCATTAAGGACATTGAGATTCTCGATTTCAAGAACGGGGTTACCTGGTTCCATTCTCTTCTTCTCAATTCTCTCCAGCAGATCCCTGCCCACCATGAGATTCGCCAGTTCTCTTGTACTTGTCTCATTCGTTTTTCTCTCTGCAACCACTTCACCGTTCCTCAAGACGACAATGCGGTCAGAGATTTCCATCACTTCATTTAGTTTGTGGGATATAAACACAACAGATCGACCCTCCTTCACAAGTGACCTCAGCGTCTTGAAAAGCTCCTCAATTTCAGCCGGGGCAAGCACAGCAGTGGGTTCGTCCATGATAAGAATATCCACATCTCGATACAGCGCCTTGAGAATCTCCACCTTCTGCTGTTCTCCCACCGACAGGGTCCAAACCCGTGCTTCAGGATCAATCTGAAGGCCGAATCTCTCCCGGAGACTAAGTAGCTTGTCCTGAGCCGACTTGAGATCGAGGAAAATGACCCTGCCAGAGTCAGTCCCAATAACGATATTCTCAAGCACGGTTTGAGAGGGAACCAACGCGAAGTGCTGGTGAATCATACCGACACCCCGCGAGATCGCATCTCGAGGGGAGGAGAGGTCGGCCTTCTCACCCTTGATGTAGATCTCCCCCTCATCACATGTGTAGTACCCAAAAAGGATATTCATCAGGGTCGTTTTCCCAGCGCCGTTTTCGCCAAGGAGGGAACAGATTTCCCCAGGATATAGATCAAAGTCAATATCCTTATTCGCAGTAACATCGAGAAACCGCTTGTTTATCGAGCGCATGCTCACCATGGGTTGCTCGGTATTTTCCATTGATCAGTCACCCTCAAAAATCAATATGTTTCTGTTTGAAACACCATGCAAATCCCCGTATGAATATTTGAAGATCAGCCGTCCCCGGTCTCTGAGTAGTCCTGGAAAGAGTTAAACCTGGCAAAAAAGCGAAAAGACCGCGGGGGAAATCCCCCGCGGTCTTTTTCTGATCTTAGTCCGACACCGGGGGTTGTTCGTCAACTGGAACTCGGAAGGTTCCGTTCAGGATCTTTCTCTCAAGATCCCTAACCTCCTGGATAACACTCGGAGGAAGCTTCTTTTCAAAACCGTGAAATGGAGCAAGCCGTGCTCCACCCTTGGCCATCATGGACCATTCACCCAGGTCCATGGCCACCCAGGCATCTTTCTTGACCATTTCTATGCAGAACTTGATGGTGGGATACATATCCCATACTGGCCCCGTAATGACCACCTCCGGTGCAAGGGCGTTCTGATCGGACATATTGCCGAAAGCGAGTACGCCCTTCTCTCTGGCAGCCTCAAATACACCGAATCTCTCCGCAAAAATCAAATCTGCGCGGGCTTCGATCTGCGCTATTGCCGCCTCTTTGGCCTTGGGAGGATCAAACCACCCTCCAATATAGGAGATCTTGACCTTCACATTCTTATTCACGGAGAGCGCTCCCGCTTTGAAAGCGTTCACCAGTCTGTTTACCTCTCCAATCGGTATAGCGGCAACCACGCCAAGGACGTTGGTTTTTGTCAGCCTGCCGGCAATGACACCAGAGAGGTAGGCCGGTTCGTGGATCCAGTTGTCAAAGACGGAAAAATTCGGGGCAACCGGACCGAACTCTGAACCAAAGGCAAAGGCAATCTCAGGATAATCCTTGGCGACCCTTCTGGAAGGTTCTTCGCCGGCAAGAAAAGCATCTCCCACGATGAGGTTAAATTTTCTTTCAGCATACTCCCTCAGGACCTTTTCAAAATCAGCTGCGGCGATTTTTTCCGTGAACTCATACTCAATGCCCATCTCTTTTTTGGCCCTTAGGCAGGCCTGATGGATCACGCCATCCCACGGTTCCTCAATCGCGGTCTGAAAAATGGCAGCAACTCGGAAAGGCTTATCGGCGGCAAAAGCGAGTGGTGCTGCGACAAGGATAATCATGAAAACCAATATCGTCTTTTTCATACCGAACCCTCCTTTCTTATTAAATAGGTTTTATTTTGACAGTGAATTAGGCTCAAGTTAAGACAGATTACATTGAACGCCCTATTCGATTGTCACCTCCTTTCCGTCCTTAATAACGTGGAGCGGGGCCCCATGCTCGTTCAAGGCCTCCCAAACACTCTCAGCATCGAGCACCACGAGGTTGGCCTTGTTCCCCTCTTTCATCTCAAAATCCTTGATCGCCATCGCCTTGGCTGCATTCGTGGTGATGAGGTCATAGAGGATCTCCATCTCCTCGAAAGTGGTCATCCACATCAAATGAGATGCGAGAAAAGCAACCTCCAACATGTTATTCCTTCCGTAGGGATAATAGGCGTCGGCAATATCGTCCTGCCCGAGTGCGATGGCAACGCCTTCATCATAGAGATCTTTTACCCGAGCATAGAGCGGGCCTGTTTGGGGATCGCTCACCACCCCGATTTCTCCTCGCTTCAGCAGTGCCACGATCTTTCGAAAATAGGGCTCAGGGTACAGCGCCATGGCCCGGGCGTGATGAACCATCACCCTTCCTTCCCAGCCTTCTTCGATTGTTTTTGTGGCAAGCATTTCCAGCGTGCGGAGGCCCGGGTCTCCGGCGTCATCAATGAGCATGGAAACATCCTTGTCGTATTTTTTGGCCAGATCGAACATGAGATCGACATGCTTCTGAGAATCCTCATCCGTATATTCAATCCAGGGAATCCCTCCCACGACGTCGGCACCCAGATCCATGGCTTGTCTGATATAGTCTTCTGCTCCCGGATCCCTCACGACGCCATCCTGGGGGAAGGCAACCACCTGAATTTCTACGGAATCCTTAAACTCATCTCTCGCTTTGATTAGGGCCTTTACACCCTCGAGTTTGGCTTTGGTATCGGTATCGGCAAAAGCCCGAATATGGGTATTCCCGTATTTGACGGCAAGCCTGGCTGCCTTTCTCACATTCTCGATGATCCAGCTCTCGTCGTACTGTTCCTTCACCTTCGAAGCCAGCTCAATGGCAGTCATCGCCTTTCCCATGGATTCACCCTGATAGGAGGTGAGCGCCTCCGTCCCTACCATGGCGAGCGTGTAAACTTTGCAGAGATGCAGATGACCGTTGACAAAGGATTCTGTGACGAGTTTTCCGTTGGCATCGATCGTCTGATTCGCTTTTTCTTTCAGGTTCTTCCCAATCCTAGAAATCTTTCCACCTGCAATCCCGAGATCCAAC
>JABAOD010027551.1_pt5 | contig 11163 bp, 12 predicted proteins | sample 7062151 | NCBI WGS metagenome assembly JABAOD01 (sample SAMN14538626, study PRJNA623070) | marine sediment metagenome | biome: marine biome [ENVO:00000428]; feature: marine pelagic biome [ENVO:01000023]; material: deep marine sediment [ENVO:00002113] | place: India: Gulf of Khambhat ...
GTTTCATAATGCGGTTCCAGAACCGTCTTCCAGTCGGCAAGATGCTTCCAGGCCGGCGATTCAAACAGATGATCGTCGGGCACTTCAAGAACGTTGGCATACCCGAGACTGCCACCCCCAACTCCGGCGCCGTGCAGAATCATCACGCCCTTCAAAAAGCTGATCTGCAAGATTCCGAAACAGCGCAGAACGGGCGCCCAAAGATATTTCCAAATTTCCCAATTGGTAACTGCGAAATCCTGATCGCGAAAGCGTTTACCGCGCTCCAACACGATCACCCGGTAACCCTTTTCGGTCAGCCGCATCGCCGAAACCGAGCCACCGAATCCGGAGCCTACCACGACAAAATCGAATACACCCTCAACAGAATCTGCCGCAGCCGCCTTTTCCGTCCCAGACAATCGGGTGTTCGCCATGTGCGCAAGTTGACCCTTAGTATTCGTAGAAACCCCTGCCCGTCTTGCGGCCAAGATAGCCAGCACTGACCATTCGGCGCAGCAGCGGAGCAGGGCGGTATTTATCCTCCCCAAGATCCCGATGCAGGACTTCCATCACATCGAGCACCACGTCGAGCCCAATCAGATCGGATAACGCCAAGGGGCCCATGGGGTGATTCATGCCCAATTTCATCACCGTATCGATCGCCTCAACACTCCCGACCTCTTCCTGCAGCGCAAAAATGGCTTCGTTCAGCATCGGACAGAGGATCCGGTTTGAGATGAACCCCGGGGAGTCGTTGGCCTCTATCGGCTCTTTACCCAACCGGCGAGCCAGCGCCATCGCGGTCCGGGTGGTCTCGTCTGAGGTTGCCAGCCCGCGGATCACCTCTACCAAGCGCATCAATGGCACCGGGTTAAAGAAGTGCATCCCGACCACCTTATCCGGGCGCCTCGTCGCCGCACCGATCTTTGTCAAGCTGATCGAAGAAGTATTCGAAGCGAGGATCACGTCCGGACGGGTACGGCGGTCCAAATCGTTGAAGATCCTCAGCTTCAGATCTGGATTCTCGGTTGCGGCTTCAATGACGAGATCCGCTTCGCTGACCTTGTCCATCGTCGCGACCATCTCGATTTCGGCTGCCCGGGCCTGCTCCTCAGCCGTGATCTTTTCCTTTTCGACCAGTTTCCGGACAGACTTGGCGATCGTCGTCCGGGCGCGTTCAAGCTGCTCAGGCACCACGTCGCTCATGGTCACACCATATCCTGCAATAGCAGCGGTTTGGGCAATCCCACTACCCATCGTCCCAGCACCGACTACGAAAATATGTTCGATTTCCATGAGTACTCTCCTCGACTTACTTCGGTATCGATCTTATCGCCCCCCTGGGAACCAAAGCGATCTAATTTCCAGGTGCGGCCAAGCGAGCGTCACGGTCGCGGTATGGCCGTGCATCTCATTTTCAGCATTCACCGGACCCGGCGCGCAGCTTCGCCCGCAATCCATACCGCCAGCCTGCACAAAGTCCGGTCCACAGTAGACCGGGATGGGAGCAAAAGCGCTCTCCAGCTCATATGCCTTCGAAGTGCGAGGGGGGAATCAGGCGGGTGAAAGCGGCAGCCGACGCGCACCATTTCACCTTATTTTCAGGTTACTCTTGCTCGACTTCGATCGCCAGCGCAACCGCTTCGGCTCCGCCCAGGCAGAGCGATGCAATTCCGCGCTTCAAACCACGATCTCGAAGAGCGTAGATTAAGGTTGTAAGGATCCGGGAGCCGCTGGCTCCAAGCGGGTGTCCCAATGCAATTGCGCCGCCGTTAACGTTGACTTTGCTCCAGTCCCACCCCCGATCGGCCAGGGCATAGCCGTCCGCAAGGACCTGGGCGGCGAAGGCTTCGTTTAGCTCAATCAGATCGACATCTTGCAGGGTCCAACCGAGTTCACCCAACAGCTTGGGGATCGCCTCGGCGGGAGCGATGAAGATATATTTCGGCTCGACGGCAACCTGGGCGTACCCGACGATGCGCGCAATCGGTTTCTGCCCCAACGCTTCTGCACAGGCTCGACTGGAAACCACAACGGCTGAGGCACCGTCATTTAACCCCGGGGCGTTTCCTGCCGTCACGCGTCCATCAGGACGAAAAGCTGGCTTCAAACTCGCCAGGGCCTCCAGAGAAGTATCCCTGCGGGGCGCTTCATCCAGTTCCACCCTTGAGCGCTTGCCCTTGCGACCAGAGACTTCGATGGGGACAATCTCAGCTTCAAATTTACCGCTGTCCTGCGCGGCAACGGCCTTTTGGTGACTTTCGAGCGCATAACGGTCCATCGCTTCCCGGGTGACCTCATACTCTTCGGCGATAAATTCAGCTGCGTCCCCCATCGCCCAATCTTCGAAGGCACACCAAAGGCCATCTTGCAAGACGGCATCGATCAGTTGGGTGTGCCCGAAGCGCAATCCGTCGCTCCGCCCTTCTAGGATATACGGCGCGCGGCTCATGCTCTCCATGCCGCCGGCAACAAACAGCTCGCCGTCACCGGCGCGGATGGCCTGGGAAGCGAGCATGATCGATTTCAGACCGGATCCGCAGACCTTATTGACCGTCGTGGCTCCGACGCTTGCGGGTAGGCCTCCGGAAATGCCGGCCTGCCGGGCCGGGTTCTGCCCCAGGCCAGCCGCGACGACAAGGCCCATGATCACCTCGTTTACCTGATCGCTGCCAGCCAGCCCAGCGCGATCGAGCGCTGCCCGGACGACTGATGCACCAAGCTCTGGAGCCGGAACGGAGCTGAGCGCCCCCTGGAAACGGCCAATCGGTGTCCTCACCGCGCTTAAAATGACAGGGTCTCGCTCCGGGTTTTTATGCTTCATTGTTTGTTTTCTCCCAAATCTACGGCTAACCTCAAGCGAAAGCGGATCAACATGCGCAAAGCCCCAGCCGGGTTGGGCGGGCTCATTCCACCCAACGTTTTTCAACCTTGCGAGCACCTGCGTCGCGCAGGCGCATGATCAGGCGATGATTTAGTTTGGACTGTTTGTTGTTTATAAGACAACCGATTTTGTATTAAGTCTTACCTCTGACCGTCAATGGATTGCACGACGGGATAAAGCAAGGCTTGAGATAATCAGGAGCGAAAAACTTGGGGCCTTTCCCGGTTCAGAACTGATGGTCTTTGACCGCCTTCCATTCTTCTCGCACCCGCCGATATGTGTCCGTAAGGGCCTCCGGCAATACGCGGGTCTCGGCAAGAGCGGACATAAAACTTGTGTCCCCCGTCCAGCGCGGCACGACATGAAAATGGATGTGTTCCACAATTCCGGCACCAGCTGGCTCGCCAATGTTGGCACCGATATTATACCCTTCGGGCTGATAGACCCTTCCCAACACACGAATGCTTGCAGCGGTCAGCTCAATCATCTCTGCCCGCGTTTCGGGTTCGAGGCCTTCCAGCGAGGGTACGTGGTCGTAAGGGACCACCATCAGGTGCCCGCTTGTATATGGAAATCGGTTCAGAATCACGTAACTCTTACGGCCGCGATGGACAATCAGGTTTTCAACCCCGTCGGGCGACTCTAACGCACCACAAAACACGCAATCTGTCTCTGATTTTGGTCCTTCGATATATGTCATGCGCCAGGGTGACCAAAGATGGTTCATTGTGGGCTCACCAAAACTATTGTAGCAGAGATTTGGATGAGATCTTGGCTGATGGCCGATCACTTGGGAGACAGCGCCGAAATATGGCAGGTTGAGACACGGTCACCATTGCGCTTATGTCATTCGCTCTGATATCGAATTTGGATCCCCGCTCCCTGGCTGGCTCAGTTCGAATAGTTGACAGCCTCCACCAAGCCGAGTATCCTTGCGCTGATGGATCAATTGCCGCTTTTCCGGCCGCTCTCTGCAACGGTAACTGTCACAGAGCTGACCAGCTACCTGCGGGAAACTCTGGAGGGGGACTCCGTTTCTTCAAGACATCTGGGTGCAGGGCGAGGTTTCGAATGTCTCCCGTCCCAGGTCTGGACACGTTTATTTCACCTTGAAGGATTCCGGCGCCTCGCTCCGGTGTGTGATATGGCGCCAGATCGCCCAGCGGCAGGCAGCTTCCCTCCAGGTTGGCGATGCGGTAGAGGCGCATGGTTATATCAGCATCTACGATGCGGGCGGTCAATACCAGCTTTACGCGGATCAAATCCGGCCGCTTGGTGAAGGTCGGCTTTACCAAGAATTTATCCGGTTAAAGGGGCGGCTGGAAGCAGAGGGGCTGTTTGATCCTGAGCACAAACGCCCTATCCCGCTTTGGCCACGAACCATCGGGGTTGCGACGTCGCCGACTGGCGCGGCGCTGCAGGACATTCTCAACACGCTGAGAAGGCGTTACCCTCTGGCCAGAGTCGTCCTGGCGCCAACGCCTGTTCAAGGGGATGAAGCGCCAGCCGGCATCCTGGCCGCTTTGCAGGTTCTTAACAGCGTGCTCCGCCCAGATGTGATCCTGCTTGCCCGGGGCGGTGGTTCAATCGAGGACCTTTGGGCTTTCAACAACGAGCGCGTCGCGCGGGCCATCTTTGAATCTGATGTCCCGGTGATCACCGGCATTGGCCATGAAACCGATTTCACGATCGCCGATTTCACAGCGGATCTGCGCGCTCCCACGCCAACCGCAGCTGCTGAACTTGCCACACCTGACCGGACGGAACTGGAGATCTCCCTCCACGAAAGCGCCCTTCGCCTGGCCCGTTCGATTCAAACGTTGATCAAAGCCGAACAATCGGATCTGATCACGCTCCAGGACCGTTTGAAGCGCGCTTCTCCGCAGGCACGCATCCGCAGCCACCGGCAGCGGACGGACGAATTGGCGCGCCAGCTCGAGGTCAGGGTGGTGCACCGGCTGCGACTCGTCCGGTCGGCGCTTCAAGGTATCGATCAGCGGCTGAATGCCCTTAACCCGCATGCGGTTCTGGGGCGCGGGTTTTCAATCGTGGCGCTACCCGACGGCGAGGTGGTCCGTCGCGTCGACCAGGTCAGTCGGGGTGATTCGCTGCAGGTTCGAGTCAGCGATGGGACCTTCGCAGCCGAAGTAACAGAAGCGGGCCGATCGGGCTCCTGACCACCTCAACAGAGCACCAGAGATGCAGAACAGCACAACATCTGAGCACACCGAATGTACCGTTTGTGGAACGAGCTCCAGGCCCAATCAGGCGATTGACGCATGTCCGGCCTGCGGTGCGCCGATTGTGTCCATAACCGGAAGCTTAGAGTCGATAACCCCGGCCCGGTTGGAGGAGATTCGGACCCAGGTGGAGTCCGTCAATGAAAGGCTGCTTTCCGCGGGCTCCAAGAATGCCGAGTCTGCGTTTAACCTGGGGTGCGGCATGAGCCTGGTCCTGATCCTGTTGTCCAGCGTGCTCGTCTATTTCCTGGCAGGGCGGAGCTGGCTTCTTGTGCTGATCACTGCCTTGATGGCCATGATTGCCGGGCTGTGGATCGTGACGTTGTTATCATCAATCGCCAGATCAGGGGCAATCCGATACACGTATGAAAACGAAGTGCGTGCCGAAGTTGAGCATTTCGTGCAGGCGAATGGCTTGAGCCTGACTGCCTTCGAGGCACTGGCACATGAAAGCCTGACAGAGAACGCCCCTTTGCGGAAATATCTCGGAAGTCCAAAACAGGAGAGCGTCGATGTCAAGTCGACGCTCCAGGAGTAATTGATGGATCCGACCAAATCAGCCCGCGCGGCCGAACAGACCCCTATTGAGGACCTCTCTTTTGAGCAGTCGATGGGCGAGCTTGAAGAGATTGTGGCGTTGCTGGAAGAAGAGCAGCTCACGTTGGACAAAGCTCTTTCGATTTACGAACGCGGACAGGCCCTGGCGCGCCACTGCGCCGACCTGCTCGATCGTGCGGAACTCCGGGTACAACAGCTCTCCGGCGATGATCTCGTCGATATCGATCCTGATCCCCAGGATGGTGAATGACAGACGCCAGCTTCCGCTGGCGATAGAGTCGGGATTGAAGCCTCACAAATGCCAGAACCTTCATGATGAAGACGCGTCGTGAGCTTGTATGAGTCTTCTGGGGATTTTTTCAAACCGTGTGTTGGTCAGCGCTTTCGCCGCCTGGGGGTTGGCTCAGGCGGTCAAAGTGCCGCTGAATTACGCCATCACCCGGGACTGGGATTGGTCCCTATTGTTGCGCGTCGGCGGGATGCCCAGTTCACACTCAGCCTTGGTCAGCGCTGCAGCCCATGCCGCTGGCCTTTACTATGGCTTTAATTCTCCCATGTTTGCGGTCGCTGTCGTTCTGGCGACGATCGTGATCTATGACGCAACGGGTATCCGACGGCAGGCAGGCAGGCACGCGAAGATCATCAACACGATCATCCATGACCTCACACACGGGCATCCAATGCGAGGTGAACAGCTGCGGGAGGTCCTGGGACACACCCCGCTCGAAGCCCTGACGGGCCTCGTCCTCGGGATCTCCATCGCTCAGCTCGCGTGGATGATCTGGCGTTGAAAAAGATGCGGACGAAGAGTTTGCCCCTGGGCACTGCGCGGCTCAGTCGTCGTCGATGTCCCCTGGCTGGACCCCGGACAGAAGTTCAAGCCTCGTTTCTGCCAGCGCGACGTAGGCCGGATCAATCTCATAGCCCAAAAAATGTCGGCCAGCCTCAATGGCTGCCAGTGCAGTCTGGCCGCTGCCCATGAACGGGTCCAGCACGACTTCTTCGGAAAAAGTATAAAGCTGTATCAACCTTGCCGGCAACTCCACCGGAAATGGCGCGGGATGGCCTACCTTGCTGGCCGGCTCTGCGGCAAAGGTCCACACGCTCTTCGTATATTCCAGGAACTGGTCGCGCGTAATCGTACTCTCTCGGCCTGCCACCGGGGCACGCCGAAAGGTGTCTTTACAAAACACCAGAATGTACTCATGGACATCTCGTAGCGTGGGGTTAGACGCCGATTGCCAGCTGCCCCACGCAGTCGAGGCGCTGGCGCTGGCTGCTTTATCCCAGATGACCTCGCCACGCATTAAGAAACCACACCTCACCATATCTTCCACGATCAGGGCGTGTAAGGGGATATAGGGCTTGCGCCCCAGGTTTGCGACATTTACGCATGCCCTGCCACCCGGGACCAGTACGCGCCACACTTCCCGCCAGACCCGACCGAGCAGGTCCCGATACTCCGCCAATGTGTAGTCGCTGTCGTACTCCTTCCCAACATTGTACGGAGGTGACGTTACCATCAGGTGAACGCTCGTGTCTGGCAACTCCTGCATCTGCTCTGAAGATTTGCAGAGAAAGGTATCCAGCACTGCGGGATCGATCGGGTTCTCCCGATAGGGGACGTCCTTAGCCTGAGCCAGGCCTTCATAGAGCCGGCTCTCATAAAACGCGGAAGAGTCGTGACTCTCCCGCCGCGGCGAGCCATAGGAGCTTGTCCGGGTGCCTTTTTTATTCCGGCGGCTGGACATGAGTGGCTCCTTTCTCAACCCGTCGTGCTCCAATTTGCCGCAGCGACCCGATCAATTTTTGCGCCTCAGGCACACGCAATCCCAACACTGCCAACCCGTAAATCATCCCACCAACCATGACACCTCCCAGGGCGATCAGCCAATGCGGACTGGCGCCGGTGCGCGCCTGCCAGAGAATCACGCCGAACGCCATGATCGCCGTAGCGAGAGCCGCTTGCCCAACGCCGGTCAGCACCGCTCTGCCTTGCAGACCAGACAGGCGTCTTCGGATCAGCTCCAACAGGATGGCCATCTCCAGCGCAGTCGCAATCGAATTCGCCAGCGCCAACCCGCCATGGGGGGCCCACCCGATCACGACAAAAAGGGCCGAGAGAACAAGGCTGAAAATCACATTAAGGGTCATGGCCAGAGCGCCGACGATGACTGGGGTCCTGGTGTCCTGTAGGGCGTAAAAAGCGCGGGCGACAAGCTCCACGACGGAATGCCCGACAAGACCCGCTGCGTACCAGAGTAACGCCCAGGCGACCAGCTCGGTTGATCTGGCATCGAACTCCCCACGCTGGAACAGCACCGCCACGACCGGCATCCGCAGGAGGATCAGTCCCACTGAAGCCGGCAGCGAAAGCAGGATCACGCTGCGCAAGGTCAGCGCAAGGGACGATCGCATCTGACCGAGCTGATCGCGTGCAACCTGCGATGAAAAGGTCGGTAAGGCGGCAATGGCGATCGCCTGTGCGATGACCACCTGGGGCATCGTCATCACGGCCCAAGCCAGAGTAATCGCCGTCAGACTGCCCTGAGGCTGTCCCGAGGCCAGAATGGTGTTCACCCAGAAGTTGAGCTGTACGACGGCCACGCCCAGCAGGCGGGGCGCCATCAGACGACCGACGTTGCGCACGGCCGGCAGATGAAGGCCGAGCGTGGCGACATAGCACCCACCCAATCGGGCCAAACCTGGAAGCTGGACTGCAAGATGGAGGCAGGCACCGAGCACCGCCCCCCAGGCGAGGCCCCGAATTCCCCATCCTGGCACAAGGAACAACACCCCGAAGATCATGCCCACCCAGTACAGGGTTGGCGCAAGAGCGGGGAGCAAAAAGGACTGGTGGGCGTTCAAAATCCCCATCAACAGCCCGCTTACTCCGAAAATGATCGGAGACAGCAGCAGAATCCGCAGGAGGGAGACAGTCAGGGCCTGCTCTGTAGGGCTAAAATAGGGAACCAGGAGGAGACGGACGATCTGTGGGGCGAAAATCGCGCAGATGGCGCTGATAACCCCGAGGAACAGTGCGATCAGGTTGGCGATTGAGGAGGCCAGATGCCATGCTCCGGAGCGATCCTGGCGCGTCAAAAAGCCTGTATAGGTCGGAACAAACGCCGAAGCCAATGCGCCGCCCGCCACCAGACTGAAAATCAGCTCTGGGAGCCGAGCCGCCGCGTTGAACGCATCAATCTCGGACCCGGTCCCGAAGGCCTGTGAAACCAGAATCTGGCGAGCAAGCCCGGTGAGGTTGCTCAAAACAAAGGCAGCCATCACCACGCCAGCTGCGCGGGCGATCTGACGATTGGCTGTCCTGTCCGCCTCTGCCACGGTGTGATTATATCATCGCGGATTTTTGACCGCCCGCCACAGGCACCCATCGTGCGTTCGCCTGGCTACAGGGGAGGGCGATCCTGATCCCCCACCCCTCTTTTACCCAAAACTTAGATGCACCGCTCGCAAGCGACGTGTGTCAATGCGAAGATGGCCATGGTGCGCACAGGTGCGGATCATTTCAAACCTCTCAACCAATCCGTTACGATTCAAGCTCGCACCTTCACGATCCGGCGGGGCGTATCACAAGCGCTGGAGAACACTGCCCTCCACCTCGGCAATTACAGCTGATGATTCAGCTCTGGCAAGATGGCCAGGCAGGTCATTCCCCGCGTTGGTCCGAGCGTCGATAAAGGGCAGGCCTCAGCCTGACGGCCAAAACACCCCGTAATGATGTGTATGTGAGCTATCCACAGGCACGCGGGACGGTTTTCACTTGACAGGGCCAAGCTGATTAAGTAGATTCAGGGTGCGCGCCAGAGCATCACATGGGCGCGCCATATGAGGCCGATCATGCCAGCTCGCTATATCTCCCCGCCGGATCCGATGGCCTTCAATGAGCGGGTCTGGGAGCTTGTCAGACAAATCCCATTTGGCAGGGTGGTCACGTACGGCCAGCTTGCCGCACAGATCCCTGTGCCCGAGTCAATCCGACCCGAGACCTATCGGGCTCTGGGACCTCGTTGGGTGGGCGGAGCGATGGCAAGATGTCCTGCCGACGTGCCCTGGCACCGGGTGGTCAACGCTCAGGGCCGGATCAGCCTGCGAAAAGGCAATGGACACTTCCGCCAGCGGGAACTCTTGATCTCCGAGGGGATCGTCTTCGACGCGCAGGGGCGTATCGATCTGGAAAAATTCGGTTGGCGATGAGAGGCACAACCTGAGCAACCAGCCTGCAGCGCGGTACCCAGAACGATCGAAACGAGGCCGATCATCTGGAGATTTAACCGCGTATTGGACCCAAGAGTCGCCATGATCGATCAGATCTCGTCCACAATTCTTGAAGAAAATACGCCTCATCCGTTCGATTTCGAGTCCACTGTCTATTCGCATGGTTGGGTTGCGCTTGAACCATTCGCCTGGAAGCAAGCCGACGCGGAGCTCAGTCGAATCCAGTTGCTCGCAGGTGGCAAGGTCGTGAAAATGCACCTGCGCTCCCGGCAAAATGTACAGGAAGATCGGGTCCAGATCCGCGTACAGGCTGCGCCGGCGCTGACCTCCAACGAGAAAAACGAGATCCGTCGCGGCGTCCGCCGCATGCTTCGATTGGATGAAGATTTCAGTGGATTCTACAATCTGCTCAAAGAGCGCAGACCGCCTCGGCTGCGGGTCCGACCCGGCGGGGGTCGCTTGCTGCGCTGTCCGACCCTCTTCGAGGATATCGTCTACACGCTGTGCACCACCAATATCGCATGGAGTGGAACCAAGCGCATGGTGGAGAAACTGGTGCTCAGTCTAGGCCCCTCCTTCGTCGGACGTTCGGACGAACGCGCGTTCCCGGCGCCCCTAGCCATCGCGAACGCCGGTGCGGCATTTCTGAGGAACGAAGTGCGCCTCGGATATCGCAGCGAGTACATCCTCCACTTTGCCGAACTGGTCGCCGCTGGCAAGCTGGACCTCCGGCGCTTTGAAGATATGGATCGACCTACCGGGGAGATCCGCGAGGCTCTGCTTGAGATTCCAGGTGTGGGTCCTTACGCGGCCGCGACGATCCTGATGCTGCTGGGTCGTTACGAAGAACTGGCCATCGACACCGAGATGCGTGCCTTCGTCGCCCGGAATTACTTCGACGGCGATCCCGTGCATGACTCACAGATTGAGGAGCTCTATTCTCCCTGGGGGAAATGGAAATACCTGGCTTACTGGTTCGACCTGACAGGAGAATAATCCGGTAGGTCATGCGTCCTCCGGCTTCCTGCCACACAGCGCGCCTGTGGTAAAATTTCTCGACCAGAATCATTGAGAGCCGGGACGCCAACCCCGGCTCTCTTTTAAGGAGGAGAAGAAGAGAAATCGCCCTTCGATCATTATCTTACCAAGTTCTGTTCACCTTTGCTTGACGCTTAACCTACGATTACCCTACGCTATCCTGACAATCACCTAACAATTTTGCAATAATTGTGATATTTGAGAGATAAATGGACATTGAAGACG
>JABAOD010004974.1_pt7 | contig 11158 bp, 8 predicted proteins | sample 7062151 | NCBI WGS metagenome assembly JABAOD01 (sample SAMN14538626, study PRJNA623070) | marine sediment metagenome | biome: marine biome [ENVO:00000428]; feature: marine pelagic biome [ENVO:01000023]; material: deep marine sediment [ENVO:00002113] | place: India: Gulf of Khambhat ...
TGACGAGAATGCTCCCCAAGATTGGACCATCAACCGGAGAGAGGCTCGACAAGCCATTCTGGAGCGCCTGGCGGAGATGGGCGCCTCCGATTTGGACGAACACCTCAAATTCGAAATGAGCTTCACCCCGCCCGATTGGCAGAGTCGATTCAATCTGGCCAAGGGCTCTACCCATGGCCTCAGTCACAACCTCCTGCAAATGGGCTATCTGCGTCCCCACAACCGGCACGCACGCTACCGCAACCTGTATTTTGTGGGCGCAAGCACCCACCCGGGCACCGGACTACCCACTGTGCTCGTTTCCGCCCGGCTGGCTGCCGAACGAATCCTGCAGGATGCCGGACACCGCTGACAACAAAGAACGAACCTACAAGGAGACAGCCTCCGTGCCTACCAAAACTGCAACGTTAGCCAAGTCGATCACCAAGGCCGGCAGCAAGCAAACCTATTTCATAGCGCGCTGGTTGGTAGACAAGGATCTGCGGAACGATTGCTACCGGGCTTACNNCCGTTGGGCTGATGATGTGATTGACGTTGCCTCCCGGTCCCGGGATGAGCGGATCTCCTTCATCAAACGGCAGAAGGAACTCGTTGACCGGCTGTATAGGAATGAGCGAGCGGACTGCCTGGTCCCCGAAGAGGAAATCCTGGCCGACCTCATAAGCCATGACCGCGGACAGGAAAGCGGGCTTCATTCCTTCATCCACAATTTCCTAGCCGTACTCGAGTTCGATGCCCACCGCAAAGGTCGCTTCATCAGCAGCAGGGAATTGGCCAACTACTCGATGTGCCTGAGCAGAGCGGTCACAGATGGTATCCAGTACTTCATCGGCAACGGGCATCCTTACCCCAGGGGCGATGATCGGTATCAGGCAGTTCTTGCCGCTCATATTACGCACATGCTTCGGGACATGATCCCGGACCTGGCGGTCGGCTTCATCAACATTCCCGACGAGTATCTCCAAACTCATGCCATCAGCCCGCATGAGGTGGGCAGTCCGCCCTTTCGCAGCTGGGTGCGCGAACGTGTGGCGTTGGCACGAAGATATGTCCGCGAAGGCAAGCGCTATTTGGACGGGCTGGAGGTATTGCGCTGCAAGATTGCGGGCTACTGGTATTGTGCCCGTTATGAGGGCGTCCTGAACACCATCGAGCGCGACGGCTACATCTTGCGCGCCTCATACCACGAACGGCGTAGGCTCTCCACCTGGCTCAAGATCGCATGGTTGGGGGTGCCTGTCACGCTCAGGCACGTGGCCCATCGGATGCCGTCTTCCGGCCTGGATCTTCCCAGCTCCTGGCGGAACCACTCCCAACTCGAGTTCAAGAGCGAAGAGCAGAAAGCCTCCAGGGATATTCCCTGACCTCCAAGTTGTCCGGGGCGTCTGTGCCGCGGATATCCAATCGCAAGAACCCGATGTGATAGTATTGCCGCCTGGGTTCGCTCTAATCGCCATCGACCTGGGTCAAGAACCCCTGGATGCTGGAAACTCCATCCCGCACCACCTAGCTGCGGGCGACACCGCAACCTGGCGATTGGAGGGGCTCGAAGTAGGTTCTGCACCGACCAAACCTGTCTTGAAAGGAGAAACCGAGATGTCCGTCCGCGTAAGTTTGCCCCGCAAGAAGGCCCTCATGTTCCTCGGCGCTTTGCTGCTATCGACCTTGATCACCACAAGCAGCCTTGCCTTCGCAGCTGCGAATCAAGTGAGCGCGGGAACCACAAATCGGCCGACCGCCGGTGAGCAGCTGAGCGTGGTCGGCATAGATNNGCTGTCTGGGATCACCTTCGATCCAAGCCGAGACGTCTACTACGCCCTGTCCGATGATCGCAGCCAGATCAACCCGGCTCGCTTCTATGCGCTGGCCGTCGACATAGCTGATGGCCAACTGGAAGCGGGGGATATCAGCTTCCTGGATGTGACCACGATGCTCGACGAAACCGGAGCGCCCTTTGGTCCGGGCGCGCTTGACCCGGAAGGGATCGTGTTGGCGCGTCCCGGCTTTCTCTTCATCTCCTCCGAGGGGGATGCGAACGCCACGCCAGCGATCGATCCCTTCGTCAACCGTTTCAATCCGAATGGACGCCAGACGCGGGCCCTGCCGGTGCCCGACAAGTNNTGGGATCGGCCAGACGGGCATACGCAACAACCTGGCCTTCGAGAGCCTGACAGTGACGCCCAACCGGCAGTACCTCTGGACGGGCACTGAGGCTGCGCTCTTTCAGGACGGCCCGGCCGCCGATGTGGACCAGGAGAGCCTGGCTCGGGTGATTCAATATGATCTGAGGCAGAAACGACCGGTCCACGAATTTGTCTATGTCGTCGATCCCGTAGCCGAGGCGCCTGATCCGCCGGATGCCTTTCGTGTCAATGGGCTGGTAGAGCTGTTGGCCCTCGACGATGCCGGCACACTTCTGGCCCTGGAGCGCTCCTTCTCGGTGGGCCGGGGCAACACCGTCAGGCTGTACGAAATCCTCACCCAAGGGGCAACCGATGTATCCGGGATCGAGGATTTGTTTGACGAGGCGACCGGCACCCCTGTCGACTTCGACCCGGTGCAGAAGCGTCTGCTGCTCGACTTCGCCGATCTTGGGCTGACGCCTGACAATTTGGAGGGGCTGGCCTTTGGCCCTCCGCTGCCGGACGGGCGGCTTCCCCTCATTGTCGTCAGCGACAACAATTTCAACCCCTTTCAGGTGACCCAGTTCATCGGCCTGGCGCTGGAGATTGAAGCTGTTCCCGGCGACTGAACAAGGCGTGGATTGAGGCGCCTGCTCGCCCGGCCAATCCGAGGCGAAGGCCCCTCGAACCGACCGGCCACGCGCCGTTCGTGAAGGACCCCGCTGCTCGCTGCGGGGTCCTCTGGGGGTTTGCCTGAACGGTTGTCGATCACTTCGCCGGCCTTCGCACGCATCCGGCCCGGGCATGGCGAAGGGCGAAGAAGGCCCGCTAGCCGAAGACCTCCCTGGCCTTCTCCCAGCCCGCTTCCATCGAGCGCTGGATGGCGGCGCGGGAGAAGTCCAGGGTGTCGCCCAACGGTTCGTCGGGCTCGATGATCTTGTAACGGTAGTACTTGAAGGGCTTTCCCTCTTCATTGTGAAGGGTAACGCCCTCTGCCGCCGCCTCCGCCACGTTGTGGTTGATACGAACGAACTCGCGGATGTCCGTGATGAAAATCTCGTTCAGGGCAACCTCCAGCGCATGCTTGCCAATATCCAGGGCGTTCTTGAGAGGCTGCTCCGTCTTGGGCGGGCTTGGGGGGTTGCAGTTGATGACAACGACCTCATCCGGGTCTCGGTCCAGAACGTCGCCCAGGGGACTGACGTTCCTCACGCCCCCGTCCACCATATCTTTGTGGGTTGGAGAAACCTCCACCGGAGCCCAGACGATCGGGATGGCCGTCGAGGCCAGGACCGCCTTCTTGAACCCCGGATCCGAGGGCTTGAATTGCAGGTACTCACCCGTCCGCAGAGAGACCGCGCCGATCTTCAGTTCAGCCTTGATCTTCTCTATCTCGGTTTCTCGGTCTATGAGCTTCCAGAGCGGCTCGTTTCCATAAATCGATCTCGATCCGAAGATCAGGCGCAGGATCGACCATAGGTTGAGCTTGCCCGTATAGACCATATCGTTCGTAACGGTATTCCAGATCTCCTCCAGTCGCTCATATTTCTCCATAGCCAGCATCACGCCGTTGAGGGCGCCGACGGATACCCCGGCGATGATGTCCCACTTGTAGCCCTTTTCGGTACGGGCGTATTTTTCAGCCGCGAATTGGAAGGCGCCCTTGGCGCCGCCGCCGCTTAGGACGAGAGCCACTTTGGCCATGATCGCCTCCGGAGGAACGCTTGGGCCCGATCCCTTGCCAGACCGGGCCTGGGCGGTCTGCCGAGACCACCTGACGCCCCATCGAGCGCAAGTTCACGAAGCCGCCGTTGGACGGTTAACCAAATCATAGGACGGCCCAAGGGAATGTTCAAGGCGGAGGCTTGAGGCACACGCCGCGCTCGACTAGGTCAGCGGCGTGGTGGCACGCAACGGGAGCACCCACTCCAAGGAGTTTCCCGTCTTGGCCGGACACACTGTCCGGTGTCCTTCCGGGAGGAAGGGTACGATCTGCACCTCGCAAACTTTGACCTGAAGAGCGTCAACCAAGCGCTGCGGGACTGGGAAGGAGTGTAGAGCCCCGCCCGGCCTCACCAGTCCCTGGACACCCATACCGCCGCCGAGTATCCTAGAGACAACTACGCCCCAGGACCTGCGTCACTCTCCCATCTGTCTCACACGTTCTGGACGAGTACACACAGTTGCTGTGCAGGATCGAGGCACGCTAGCTGCAGGCCTTCGTGCAAAACCTGCGCTCTCAGTCGCGGCGGGCGGTTGATCAGGCCGGCCGTTCTAGGGCGAGCGACGAGGTTCTTTCCAACTAGGCTGTTGACAGCCAGTCGCCGGCTTCGTTTCTTCTACCAGACGGCTTATCGAAGCGTTCCAATTCTCAAGGCAGGGAGCGGGGATCATGACGGACGAGCTCGTAACGACGACCGACCGGGCCTATCGCATTCGCGTCATCCTGGAGCAATTTGAGGTCCTGGACGACCATGACCCTTGGTGGCTGGGTCCCGGCGAAGTGCGCTTTTTTGTGCGTGTGACTCCCGATAGCGACCCGAAGCGGGCACAGATCACCAGACTGCCCGCGGTCGGCACCTACCGGATGTCTCCGGGAACACAACTGGTTGAGCGAGTGATTTACGACGGCTTGGCCCCTCTGACGGACCTGCTGGAGATCGCAGTCAGCGGGGTGGAAGAGGATTTGCTGACGCGCGATGACCGGTTTGTTCGCTACCGCCGCACGTTCGGCGGTAGTCCGGCGGCTTGGGCCGGCGGCTACCGTCCTGATGAGGAGGTGGACGACCCAGAAGCGATGAGCGACTGGCGGGTGTGGTACCGGATCGAAGTGGATCCAGTGATTGCGCAGACACCGGACGACATTAAGGGCGTGTGGGCCGGAATCCGGCGCGCTCTGTATTTCATGGAGCTGCGCGCCAACCCCGCCGGGGAAGTCCCGCGCGACCTCTGGAAACGAGCGGTCGCGGCGAAACGCCGACTGCGCCCACCTTTGCCTGAGGATGACGATCCTGGGGGCGGGCCGCCCGCCGGCGAACTGCGTGCGGCGCTGGTGGGAGAGGCCAAGGCCGAGCTTCGACCGGGGAGCGATCCCCTCCCCAACACGAGCCTGGGCTGCGTAGAGCGCTTCGTTCGTGTGGAGGCTGAGGGCCCTTTGGTGGACACCAGACTCAAGCTGGCTATCACCCCTGAGGAGACAAGCCAGGTTAACCCGCTCAGCTTGCGAGTCTTTCAGTACAATGAAGCCTTGAACAAGATGCTGCTGGTGCCTCGATCCGGGCTGGCCAGCAACGGCTCTTACGTCTGGGCGTCCATTCGCAAGCCCGGGTTGTACGGCGTCTATGGCCTGCCCCGGGATCGGGCGCGTCTCCTAACCCTCCAAATGCTGTATCAGGCGCGCGAGGCAAGCCCACTTTACGAGGCGGCGGGTGCGGGGGGACAGATCATCCAGAACCCTCTCTGCAAGGTGATCCTCTGCCTGGACGAACTGATCAAAAGCGGCTTGCTGGAGGATCCGGCGGCACTCGAAAAGATCGGGTTCGGGGATCTGGTCGGCGATCCCTACCTGCTGCACGGCGGCCATCCGGGTGGAATGCCCACCGACGCAAAAGGTCGCCCGATCGGCGGCCCCTCCGAGTACATCCCCGAGCCCGGGAGCCCGCCTCCCGGCGACCCCCTGCCGGGCGGGCTGCCTCCGGGAAGCCGGCGGCCAAAGGATAGCTGCCAGGATTGCCTCGGCATCCAGGTCCCCGACGACCTCGACGAATGGGACCCGCCCGAATTTCAGATCTTTGGCGACCCCTTGCTGTTCAAGTGGCCTGGCACCTGGACCCTCCCGGCACCTTCGTGTGAACAATGGGAGTCCATGGGGCCGAGCAACCTCGCCGGGCGCGTCAAGTCGCTCGCATTCCACCCGACGAATGGGAACATCGTCTATGCAGGCGTCTCAGAGGGAGGCGTCTGGAAATCCACCGACGGCGGCCACACCTGGTACCCCAAAATGCATGGGGAGCTCACGCTCGGAATCGGCGCGGTCGCGGTGGCCCCGAGCGATCCCAACATCATCTACGCGGCCACCGGCGAGTACCTGGCACGTGGACGGTCGACGGCCTCAGCCTACCCTGGGGAGGGCGTCTACCGATCCACGGACGGGGGGAACGACTGGGACCTGATGCCGCCCATCGAAAGCACCCGCTGCTCCAAAGTCGTGGTCCATCCCACCAACCCGAATCTGGTGTATGTGTCGGGCAACTGGGGCATCCACCGCTGGGATGAGGCCCTGGGCGAATGGGTCCGCATTTCGACGCTGGATGCGACCGACCTCGCCTTGGACCCTGCCAACCCGAGCCGCCTCTACGCGGGCGTTGAGTCGTCCGACGGCCTGATCAAGACCGAGAACGCCGAGGCCAGCACCCCGGTCTGGACGCCCTTCAACACCGGGCTCAGCCTGCCGTCGAACGCTCCTTCCCAGTTCAATTTCGTCAAGATCGCCATTTCGCCCTCAGATCCCTCGGTGATGTATGCGATCGCCAACGCCGAGCAGCAGAAACCGGATGGGAGCTGGGACTACGCCGGGGCGATCGTCCACCGCTGGGACGGCACCCAATGGGTGGACAAGGGCGTTCGTATCAACAACACTCAAAAGTACTGGTGCGCCGTCATCTCCGTGCACCCGACCGATCCGGACTTCATCATCGCCGCCGGCGTCGGTTTCAGCTTCAGCCCCGACGGTGGCGAGCACTGGTACGGCCGCGGTGCCGGCCACGCGGACAACCACAGCGCCGTTTTCCACCCCACCACCCCGCACATCACGCTGGTCGCCAACGACGGAGGGGTGTGGAAGCACACCGGGGCGCCCGGGCAGGACACCTCTGACCTTGTCGCCCTGCATTCCCCCGACGCGGGTGGTATGGACGTCTTCAGCCGGGATGAGCAGAACCACTTGCAGCACTACTGGTGGCGAAGCACCTCCGGCTGGGGCGGCTGGGGCGATCGGGGCGGGTCGCTGGAAGGCAGGCCGGCCGCAGTCTATTCGCCCGACGCCACGGGCATGGACATCTTCTCCCAGGGCACTGACGGCCACCTGCATCACCTGCCCTGGCGGCCCGGGACCGGTTGGGGCGCCTNNGGCGCCTGGACTGATCTCGGGGGAATGCTTGACGGGAGTCCGGCGGCGGTCCATTCGCCGGACGCCGGCGGCATCGACGTCTTCGCCCGGGGACCAGGAAACAGTCTCCTGCACCTCCCCTGGCGGCCCGGCACAGGTTGGAGCGCCTGGCAGGACCTGGGGGGGAATATCGCCGGGGATCCCGTCGCGGTCTACTCGCCGGACGCTGGCGGCTTAGACATCTTCGTGCGAGGCGCCAACGATCACCTGCATCACCTCCCCTGGCGACCGGGGACCGCCTGGGGCGCCTGGGACGATCTGGGCGGAGATCTCATGAGCAACCCCACCGCCGTCTACTCACCGGATGCCACCGGCCTCGATGTCTTCGGCCGCTCCTCCGACCGGACCCTGGGACACTGGGCCTGGCGGCCAGGAACGGGCTGGGCGCCCTACGCCAGCCGGGGGAGTGACATCAGCGATGAGCCCTTCGCCCACTATTCGCCGGAGCTCGGCGGGATGGACGTGTACGCCCGGGGGCGCTTCGGCGACCTGCGCCACATCTACTGGCGGCCAGGAACCGGCTGGGACGAGGAGGGCCTGGGCGGTTTCCTGCAGTCTGGGCCTACCGCGGTGCGACCCCCGGAGCTGGGCGGCGTGGACGTCTTCGTGCGAGGGGGGAACCATGCTATGTACCGGCGCTGGTGGCGCAACGCCAGCGACGGCTGGGGGGCATACCAGTTCCGCGGCTTTGACACCGATTGGAAGTACGAGAGCTCCAACCATAAGCTGGTCACCATCCAGTTCTACAACCTGAGCGTCGCGCAGGCCCCCCCGTTCGCCATTGGCGGGTCAACCCAGGACCAGGGGATCCTGAAGTCCGACGGCTCCACCGTTTACGTCGGCCTGGGGGGAAACGAGGGGGGACTCTTCGAAGTCGACCCCAACAACGGGAATACCATCTACTGGGACCCCTGGGACGGCGATTTGCGCCGCACCGACAGCGGCACCAGCACCGGCCAGCGTGACGCCACGAACGGAATCGAGTCCATCAACGGCGACATCCCGAGCCTGTACGCGCTGGCGATTCATCCCAACGATTCGGACATCCTGATCAGCGCCTGCCCGGGCCCGGATGATAAGAAGCGCGTCTATCGTTCTTCGGATGGGGCCGCCCCGGCTCCCGCCTCAGGCTGGGGCCTTGTCGTGGACAATGTGGGGAACCGGGTCCGGAACATCGTCTTCGCACCCAGCGACAACTCCAAGGTCTACTTCACAACAGATAACGGCGAAGTGTGGCGATCGGATGATACGGGTCAGACGTTCGTTCGCGTCTCAGACGCCTCCCTGCCCAGCGGGGACCTGCGCGGACTGGCGGTGGACTGGAACGATCCCGAGGTCGTCTACGTGAGCTACAGAGGTTCGGGCTTGGGTTTCGGCCACGTGTGGATGAGCGAGGACGGCGGCGTCGGATGGCGGGACATTTCAGGCGCACTCCCCCATACCAGGCTCCCCGATCTGCCCTTCTCGGCCATCGTGCAGCAGTACAACCGGCCTGAAACCTTGTATGCCTCGACAGAGGTGGGCGTCTTCCGAACGACGGACGGCGGGGATTGGTGGTACCCCTTCGACGAAGGCCTGCCCAACGCCGTGGTCACCTACATGGACTACCGGCGGGCCTCCAACACCCTGTACGTCAGCACCATCGGGCGGGGGATGTGGCGGCGGCAGGTCTGAAGGCTTCGGCCGATAGATCCGGGAGGCAGGTAGATCCCAGGCGAGCAGACCGCTAAATCTCGACGTTTTTGGATGGCTCGAGGGAGATTGGGCCTGAAGTTCTAGGACGTCCTCTGCATCCGGCAGGCCGGTTTCTGGCGTATACTTGTCACCTACGTCTCACGTTGAGGGAGAGGCTGATGTTGCGCGACGAGGTTGGCCAGGATTTGGTTGTGGGTATCGAATATGTCTTGCGCCTGGACGATGGCGAGGAGGTGGACCGCTCGGATGCGGATGAACCTCTTCAGTACCTGCACGGTCGTAAGAACATCTTTCCCAGCCTGGAACGTGAACTAAGCGGGTTGAGCGTGGGCGACACCAAGGATATCGTGCTCTCCCCAGAGGAGGCCTACGGCGCGCGTGATTCTGAGAATATCGTGGAATATGAGCGGAACCTCTTCCCGGCTGAGTTTGAATTCGTCGTCGGCAGCCTGCTGGAATTGCGGGACCCGGATGACGCAGACCATGTTCAGACTGCGATCGTGAGGGCGTCCGGCTCCGATACCGTGACCCTCGACTTTAATCACCCGTTGGCCGGTGAGACCCTGCACTTCTCGGTTAAAGTTGTCAGTTTGAGACCCGCCACCCAGGAAGAGCTGGCGCATGGGCATGTGCATCTTGCGCAGGGGGGCCACTGACCCTGGCGCGGGCAGATCCCCTGCCCCTCCCCGGCGCTAGAGGCCCGAACCGGGCGAAGGGCGCGAGGTTTCCCTTGTCCAGGACGAAAGGGCTGAGGCCAAGCCAGAAGGCTCAAGAGCCCGCGCCGCCGGCGCTCGCCCTAGGACGGTCGGGGACCGGCGGGTCGGGCCGTGATATGATAGAGCAAATCGTGTAATCGGATTTGCGTTATGCCTTGGCCGCCAACCCAATTACAGGGTTGGCGGCGGTTTCGTATATCACCGAGCTGTTCGGCCTCGAGAGGAGAGAAGGACGGATGGACGTCAAGTTGTATGTCGGCAATTTATCGTACACCAGTACGGAGGATGACCTGCGGTTGCTCTTTTCTCAGGCTGGCACGGTCATGTCGGTGGCACTGATCAAAGATCGCGACACCGGCCGCTCCAGGGGTTTTGCTTTCGTGGAAATGAGCACTCAGGCCGAGGCGGAGCAGGCGATCAAGATGTTCAACAATTTCAATTTGGACAACCGCGACCTGACGGTGAACATCGCTCGCCCACGTCAGGATCGCGGCCCTCGGGGCGGCGGCGGTCGGCGCCATCGGCGCGGTGGGAGACGCCGTTTCTGAACCCGGGCCTCGGCCTGGGCGCAGCCAGCCGCCCGTTCTACCAGGCACAGACCAGCCTCAACCATCCCCTCGATCCGCACGACGCAGCTGCAGGCGAGAGCTTCCGAGCGCCGGGTCAAGCAGTGCATGGCCCAAGAGGCCCATAGATCCCCGGCAACACTTCCACATCCGTTCTGCGCTGCCACTCACCTCCCATCAACCAACTGCGCAGCCCGCTGCGCCCGGCGACGCCAAATCTGCAGACCTAGCGAAGGCGCGCCCCCAGACAGCCGCAGAGGGCATTCGTTGGCAAAGCCAAGTCCCTCCCTCTTATCCCCGCATCTCTGCGGTAGTCTGGCGTTACACGGATGACCAGCCCACGCCTCCAGGGAAGCTCTACTTTCCTTGCTTCGGTTCTTGGCTGGTCTCGCCTTCTCCCCAGGCTGTCCGGCGCTCGGGCTCAATCAGGCGTCCCAAGGGATGATTGCTGCGCTACGGGCGTAGCGGGGATCATCACCCCCTGATGGCTATGCGAGATCTAACGGGAGCGGCCGTCGGGCCCAGCCCCAGCCAACCCCGGGGACGATCCCCTCGCAACCCGGGCAGCGGCCGTCCTCCACCGCACACCGGACCAGATCGAATCCGAAGCGCCGGATGAGCTCCTCGCCACATTGGGGACAGTAGGTGTTGTCATAGGGGTGGCCCGGGAGGTTGCCGATGTAGACGTAGCGCAGTCCCGCCTCCCGACCTATGGCCCAGGCGCGCTCCAGGGTCCGGACCGGGGTCGCGGGCGCGCCGAAGCGATAAGCGGGCATGTAGGCGCTGACGTGCCAGGGCGTCTCCGGCCCCAACCCAGCGGCGATGCGGCCTGCGATGTCTTCAAGACAGCCATCGTCATTGACGCCCGGGATGACCAGTGTGGTGATCTCC
>JABAOD010031821.1_pt3 | contig 11158 bp, 4 predicted proteins | sample 7062151 | NCBI WGS metagenome assembly JABAOD01 (sample SAMN14538626, study PRJNA623070) | marine sediment metagenome | biome: marine biome [ENVO:00000428]; feature: marine pelagic biome [ENVO:01000023]; material: deep marine sediment [ENVO:00002113] | place: India: Gulf of Khambhat ...
GGTGGGGACGGGCTCGTACAACCTGGGTCTCGAAGGGATCAAGCCTGTCAGTCCCGATTTCATTGCCATGGTGTGCGGCGACGTGGAGTCCGGTTCCATCGCCGTTGCTGGTGAATCGGATATGTACACGTTCGACGGGACGAGCGGCCAGATGGTGACAATCACGCTCACGGAGACCTCCAATTGGGGTGGCACCGGTGGGGCGGTGGACGCCCGGGCGACGCTCTTCTCCCCGAATGGCACCGAGCTGGCCTTCTTCGATTCAAACGGTCAGCTTGACATCACGCTTCCAGACGCCGGGACATATGTGATTCGGGTGTCCGCCAACAACCTAGTGGGGACTGGAAGCTACGATCTGGGATTGCAGTGTCCGTGAGTAGGTTGTATGTGTTTGCATATGAATGTTGATCTCATGCCGGAAGCTGCTCGCGCGTGTCACAAAGGGATGGGGACGTGCAGATCGCTGCTTCCGGTGATGGCGACGTCGTCGATGAAGATGCCTGTGGGCCAGACACGTGGAGGCGCCAGGGCTGCTGTCCATAAGCACTAGCAGGAGGGACCGACCATGCTTTATCGGATGCCAATAGTGCCCATCGCCGAGCGACTCGGGTTCATCCGCTCTGCCTCGGCGCATCTGGTCGCGCTGCTTCTGGTCTCTCTCCTGGTTGCCTGTGGAGACGAGCAAGTCGGGCCTGAGATGGAACCAACTGCTCGCCTGAGTCTGAGCGTGGTGCTTCCCGAGGGCTCGACAGCTTTGGTACCCGTCAGTTCGGTGCACCTGACGCTAACGAGCGCAGCGCGCGCCGCCGTGGACACGCTGATCCAGGCGGCGCCGACGCAGGACACGATAGAAGTTGTCCTGGATGTGCGGCTTTCGATGGAGACGGAGAGCTTCGCGGCGGCAATCGAGCTCCTAAACGCTGCAGGGGCCACTGTGTTTACTGGGCAACTCGGCGCGTTGACGCTGAGGAGCTCCGTCACGACACCGCAGACGGTGACGCTCCCGGTCTCCTACGTGGGTGTGGGGGCAGGCGCTTCGCAGGTCGAGATAACCAGCACCGATTCGATCCTCGCCTCCGGCGACACCCTCACCTTCGATGCCGTCGCGCTGGATAACGCCGGGAACGCCATCACGGGCACGCCGATCCGGTGGAAGAGCACCGACGCGTCCCGCGCAACGTTCATCCCCCAAGCTCCGGGGAAGCTCGTGGCGGGCACCCAGAGAGGTCCGGTGTCGGTTGTGGCCCAGCTGCTAACGGGTCCGGCGGATACGGCACGGGTGCTGGTGGTGCCCGCAACGCCGAGCCTCATCCAGGAAGCCATCGATTCCCTCGAGGCGGCGCTCTTTATCGCCGTCACCGAACTCATCGATCCCGGCCCATTCGAGGTCAACAAGCTCGACCTGTTCTCGTTCTTGCCGGCGAAGACACTGTTTGAGCAGGCGCTGGCCGTGGACCCGGCCAATCAGACCGCGACGTTCGGCCTGGCGGTCTGCACCATCCTGTCGCTGGAAGATGACCCCGGTTTGCGCGCCGCCGCGGACGGGTGGGACCTCTGGTTGCAGACCAACGACGAACTGCGCGATCTGACGACGGGGACCGGCAACTTCCCACCTACGCTGGCCGAACAGCAGGACCTGCTTCGTAACGTGGTTCAGCCCAGGCTCTTGGCGGCGCTCGATCTCTTCGACCGGGTGGACGATCCGGCCTTCGTCTTCACCGTCACCGTCCGGATGCAGGGCAAGAGCCCCGGAGCCGTCGGCCCACGGGAGCTCGATCACACCGATGTGCTCGCGATCCGCTCGGGGATTGGGGCGGCGATCGCCGGCCTCGATATCGCGCTCTCCGTCCAGACCACACCCTCACCTTACGGGCCCGCCGGTTTTGACGCGGCGTTCGCGACGGGGAGTACGTTCGGGAGCCTGGCTGCGGACGGGTCGATGCGGCGTGCGGACGCCCGCGACCGCTTGCTCGAGTCGGTGGCGCTCGCGCGTGAAGCGCTCGATTCGCTGCAAGCCGAGACGGACGATCAGACCGACGATGTCGTCAAGTACGATCCGGCAGCGGGATCCGGGTACGACAACCTCGACGATGTTCTGGGTCCTGTGGATGTGCAGAATGCGCGCGATTTCCTGGCTGATGTCGAGGCCACGCTCCAGGGACCGGCGACGCTCACTACGACGAGCGGGCTCGGAGAAGTTCTTGAGTTTTTGAAGATGAATCTCGTGGTCGATATGTCGCAATTCTTCCTGAACCCGGTGTCAGATCTCAAGACCCTGCTTCCGCAATATCAGACCGCCAATGGCGAGTTCCATTGGACGGCGCTGGCGTTCGACGAGTGGGTCTTTCCCGACCCGACGTTGGGCGGCGTACTTCCGAACATCTCGTCGAGTAGCGAACTGAAGGACGCAATCGATCTCGCAGGTGCGTACGACGAATTGAGCTTCCTGATCGACGAGTGGATTTACTTCACCCAGAGTCCCGTCGACGGAGACCTCTTCGCCATCACAGAGCTGGGGGACGTGCACGAGATCAGCGCGGACTTGCTGACCGGGACCGATCGTCCTGACGTCACTCCAGGCCCGGGCGGGTTCGCCGGGATCATCCGGAACGTGGCGACGGCCGAGCTGGTCGTGCTGACCAAGTTTGATGGCTTGCTGTACACGAGGCCGGATGACGCAGTGAGCGCCTGGACTGAACGGTCGAACATCGGGTGCTGTTGGTCCGTTCTCACGCAGAGTCCAGTGGCCGCATCGATGTTCGCGGTCCAGGGCGGTGCCCCCTTTCCGTCCCTGGAGATCGCGTCTGATTTCTCGAGCACAGAACAGCGTCCGCCTACAGGACTGGACCTCCCGGCGTCGCTGATTGGGAATTCCCAAACGGGAGAGTTAGTGGCGCTCGACTACGACGGCGATATCATCTCACGCCCAGCGGATGCCACATCACCTTGGGTGCAGCGGCCTTCGCTTCCCTTCACCTTTTTCGACTCCTACGTGGGGATCACGGAAGCCCCGGCGGGCGGCGACATGCTTGCTGTCACAAGGGAGGGTGTGCTTTATCGAATCAGCTCCGACTTCTCCTCCAACGTGCCGCGCCCCAGCGTTCCGGCGAGTGAAGTGGCGTACCTGATCAGCAACACGCAGACGGGGGAGCTGCTGGCGCTGACGCCGGACGGGCGTGTGTTCAGTCGGCCTGATGATGCATCGACGCCTTGGACAAAACGGTTCACGCTGCCCAGAACGATCTTGCCTTAGGGGGCGCAGGCTCTAAGGCCGACGTGGCCAGCGAGCGTCGGTGATCGTTGATCGGCCCGGGACGCGACTCTATCTTGGATCGCCATTGAACCGGCGAGCGTTTTTACTAGAGGGCCGCGCCGGATCGTGCTTTCAAGGTTGGTCAGAGGACCCCAGAGATGCCTGCAGGTTTGAACCGATCGTCCCAGCTCGAGGCTGCAGCCCTGTGCGGGGTTCTTTCTGCGGAGCGGATCGCCTCTCACTCTGGTTTGAGGACGTCACGAAAGCTTAGCTGCCGCGCTATGTTGTGCAGCGGATTCTTCAAGCGGGTTGGGTGGCTGGTGGTCGCTCTGACCGCCGCCGGCTGTGCTCGCGACAGCGAGTTGCCCGATCCAAAGGCACTTCCCTCAAGATTCGTGGAGACCGCGAGGTACCGTCATTCAGCGGCGGCCGTTGACTTCGATGGAGATGGTCTCGATGAACTTGTCTTACGGTACCAGCTGGCTCGTGAAATCAGTTTGAACCATGGCGTCTTTCTTCTATTTACACACGCCGGATTGGCCTATGAGCAACTGAACTACGACGGGTACGTCCAGGCACCACAGTTTCACGACTTCGATGGTGATGGAAGGCCCGAGATTCTGGCCCCCGTGCAGAGGAACGATTCACTCTTTCTGAGTGTCGCGGATGGCTCCGCTCGGAAGCTGTTCAGCTTCTTCTTGACTAGCGGCGAGCCTCGCGTGGAACTGGACGGAGAGCTGCCCTGGGATCCGTACGTTGTGGATACTTATCTGGCCGACACGGATGGGGATCGCCGCCGCGAGCTCGTAACCGTTCTAAACACTGGATACGCACGCTTGCCTAGAGGCGTCTTCGTGCACAGCCTGCCCGATGGTCGCCTGCTGGGGAGCAAAGTCATCGGCGCGTTCATCACGCAGAGCCTCCTGGACGATTTCGACGGCGATGGATTACCGGAGCTGCTTATCAGCACCGCTGCGACCAAGAATGGAGCAAAGGCGGGCGGGTTCGACGATAAGCGGGCCTACTTGATGCTTTTCGAGCTGGCGCCGAAGCCGGGCATAGAATGGTATAAGGAATTGAAGGACGGAACTCTGAGTCGAGTCGTGCACGAGGATTTTGACCGTGACGGGGTTAAAGAGGTCTTACTGGCGGTCCTCGGGCAGACCGATGCTCGTGTGGAACTCATGGAGCCAGCTTCATGGCGAACGTACCGAGAGTGGTCGGTGGGGGAATTTCTATGGGTGGAGGCAGTGACGGGATCTCCTGCCGCGATCGATCTTGACCGCGATGCGCGGCCCGAGATTGTCTTCACCAACGTATCCGGAGACGTACTGATACTGGACGCTGACTTTGCCTTGGTGAGGCGTCGTAAGGTCGCCAAAGGGCGTGGAACGCTGACGGCCCTTCCCGATCTGGACGGTGACGGGATCGGGGAGATTGTCAGACGCAGTTCGGAACTGGGCTCTCTACTGCTGAACCCAGACCTTTCTGTCAAGGCCGTCTGGCCTGCTGGTCGGATCTCCGGTGTTCGACAACGCGGCATTGGTCTGGCGCCAGAAGTGCTGGTCGAGACAGAGAGCGGCACGGTTATTCTGGAGCTAGTCGCCAATCCGTTCCACTGGTTTTATCGCTATGGACCTCCTGCCCTCTGGCTTCTCGCAATCGCTGGAGTCGTGGCCAGCGCGACCGGGCTTTGGCGCTTACGCCGCCGCCAGCGACTGTCACAGACGATACAATCCCTGGGGCTCGACACAGACGACCGTGGTCTAATCCTGCTGGATCGACGTGGCAATATCCGATGGGGCAACCGAACGGTTCAACGATGGCTCGAATCGAACCCTGTGCAATCGACCCGACCGACCACGCTCGATGCTTTATCCAGTGTATCTCCGGACATCGTAGAGTTCTGCCGTAAGGCGATAAGCTCGCGACGTCCCAAACAGGATTCGATGTCGGGCTCGGTGCACGTTGGTACCGTCAGCCAACGCGTCAACGTCATGGTGGATCCCGTCTTCGCCAATGTGCGCGGAGATCCTCACTGGTTCGTCAGCATATCGCAGGCGACGGAAGACGCGGACCCCGATCACGCGAGAACATGGCCCATGTTGGCACAACGGGTCGCTCACAGCCTCAAGAACCCGCTTACAGCCATCCTGCTGACGCTGCAGCGCCTGCAGATCGAATACCGCGAGAGGGCACCGGCGGTCGCCAACCGTCTCGATCGTTATAGCGGCCGCATCGAGGCGCGTATCGAGGAGCTACGGCGACTCACAAACAACTTTTTGAAGTTCGCGAACGTAGAAGAGCCTGACTTGGAGGAGGTCGACCTCAGCGACGTCGTCCGAGCATTCGCCGACTCATGTCAGCGCAGCCTTCCGCCGGACATCCGTCTGAGCCTGAAGCTGGGCACGGATCTCCCAGCTGTACGGGTCGACCGGGAACAGATGCACGACGTGCTCGACAACCTGATCACCAATGCGATGAACGCCATGCCGGACGGGGGTGCCATCTCCATTTCCACATGCTGTGCTCGAGGTGTGCGGCTTGTCGAGGGTGGAGCTCCCCGAGACTACGTGGAACTGGAGGTGATGGACACCGGGACCGGCATCTCCGACGATATCAAGGTGCGGCTCTTTGAGCCCGGCTTTTCCAGAGAAGCCGACGGTTCCGGTCTGGGCCTGGCGATCGTTAAGAAGATCATTACCGATCATGAAGGCGAGCTGAGAGTACAGAGCGAGGTCGGGAGCGGCTCGGCGTTCAGCATCTACCTGCCTGTGGGGGACGGTGCGCGCGTCGAAAGTGTCGCGGATCAGAGCGCGTCATGAGCTGAGGAGACGACGCGAACTCGTGGAGTCGGCTGTGGAGAGGCAACTGGATCAGCAGGTGCGGGCGCTCATCGTCGATGACGACCCGCACCTGCGCGAAAGCCTGCGCGAGATACTGGAGCACGACGGCTATATCGCTCTGGAAGCCGGTGACGGCAAGACCGCCCTCGACTTGCTCGATCAGGAGCCGATCGACCTGCTGCTGCTCGATCTGGAGCTGCCACGGGTTTCCGGCATGAACGTGCTGCGTGAGATCGCCGAGCGCCGGCTCGACATTCCCGTGGTCATCATCAGCGCCTACGGCTCGGTTCCCAAGGCCGTGTCCACAATGAAGCTCGGTGCCTACGACTTCATCGAGAAACCGCTAGATGCCCAGCGGACACTGCAGACCATCCGGACCGCGCTGGAGCAGCTCTGGCGGCGCCGGGAACGGGTCCGCTCGCTGGAAGAGGCCTGGTCTCGATACGGGATGGTCGGTGCGTGCCCGGCGATTCAACGGGTTTATCAGAGCATCGACCGAGCCGCGACTTCACGGGCGAAAGTCCTGCTGGTGGGCGAGAGCGGTACGGGCAAAGAGATGGCGGCCAAGGCCATCCATCGGCTCGGAGCCCGCGCCGAGCAGCCGTTTGTTGCCGTGAACTGCGCCGCGATACCCGAGACGCTGATCGAGTCCGAGTTGTTCGGACACGTGAAAGGCGCGTTCACTGGAGCGCACGGCCCGCACCGGGGCAAGTTCGAGCAGGCCAATCGGGGGACGGTCTTTCTGGACGAGATCGGTGATATGAGCCTGATGACTCAGGCCAAAGTGCTTCGAGCTTTAGAAGAGGGCGAGGTTCAGCGGGTGGGCGGTGAAGAGCCAGTGAGGTTGGATGTTCGTCTCATCGCCGCGACTAACAAAGATCTGGCCCGGGAGGTGGAAGACGGCGACTTTCGCGAGGACCTCTACTACCGTCTGAGCGTGATAACCATCTTCGTGCCGCCTCTGCGTGATCGGCGTGAGGACATCGGTGAGCTCGTGAAGCACTTTATGATCGTCCACAGCAAGGAGAACGGCGTACCGCTGCGCGAGTTGACTTCGGCCGCGCTGGGCTTGCTGATCGAGCACGATTGGCCGGGAAACGTTCGAGAACTCGGGAACGCCGTGGAGCGGCTGGTGGTGTTGGGTGAGGGTGACGTCATCGACGCCCGCCAGGCCCGCGACGCGATTCGCGCTCGCGTTCCGGATGCGGAGAGCCAGCGGTTCGCCAACCTTCGCGAAGCGCGGGAGCAGTTCGAACGTGACTTCATCAAGACGTCGCTGTTGACCCACGAGTGGAGGATTCAGGAAACGGCGGTGGCCCTTGGCATTAATCGAAGCCACCTTTGGAAGAAGATGAAGCAGCTCGGTATCAGTACCGAGCCTGCTCCATAGTCTAGAGGTCCGGACCCGTACCATCGTCCCCCTCACACCTCATCCACACGCGTTGTGACGACCTGGCTCCCTCGCCGGTGCTCGCTGACTGGAGCAAATTTCTCTCGGGTCCCGAAGCTGCATGCGCAGCTGAACGGCGCGCTTGGAGTATTTGCGCGACGTTGCAGCCCTGGGGCATATTGAGGGGAGCTCTTAGCTCACCCCCAGCGGGAGATCAACTCGTGAGCCCCAACACCCCCATTCGCCTGCTCACCCGTTGGCGCGTTAGCGAACACCGGAGAACACGCCACCGGTTTCGCGGAAGGCGAGGCCCCCTGAAGCTCGGGCGTACTCGATTGGCCGCTGCCGCTCTGGGGCGGAGATGGCTTTGGTGTTTGACGCTCTGCCTGCACTTCGCCGTCGGGTGCTCCTCGTTCGGGGATCGCGCGGACCCTCGGAGCTATCCGTTCACGCTGGAGGTGAGTCGACGCTTCCCGAATCCGGTCCATGCTATCGACCTGGATCGGGACGGCGAAGATGAGCTGGTGTATCACTATGTACCGACTCGGATCACGCCCACCCGAATGGAAGCGGTGGTGCTGATGACGAACACCGGCGAAGTCATCGACCAGCTGAACTACGACGGGGCCGTCCAGACGCCGCTTTTTCGCGATGTGGACGGCGACGAACGCCTTGAGCTTCTGGTGCCCGTTTTGCGAGATGACTCGCTTTTCGTCAGTGTAGCGAGTTCAGAAGGCAAGAAGCTCTTTAGCTTTTTCTTGATCGATGGTAAGCCGAGGCTTGAACCCGAGGGGGTGCTACCCTGGGATCCGTATGTCAACGAGTTCTACGTCACCGATCTCGATTCGGATGGCCGGCAGGAGCTCGTGACCATCATCAATACGAGATACGCCAGACTGCCCCGAGGAGTACTGATTCATGGGCTGCCGGGCGGGGAAACGCTCGGCCGTAAGATCGTGGGCGCTGCCATGGGGCATAGTATCCTAGAGGATATCGACGGTGACGGCGTACCGGAGTTGGTGGTTGCGACTTTAGCCACCAACAATGGGGCGGAGGCCGGCGGTTTTGATGATGGGCAGGCTTACATTATTCGGTTTGATCTTGCACCGGTGCCGAGCGTCGCCTGGTCTCAAGAGCTGGGCGAGTCGTGGCAGCATGCGCGCTTCGCTCACGCCGACTTCGACGGGGACGGTCACCGCGAACTGATGGTAATGTCATCCTCTTGGGGGTCCAGCGAGCCTGCTCGACTGGAGGTCATGTCTGCCGGAACGGGGCGAACATATCGGGAGTTCTCGCTGGCCGAGCGACTCTCTTCACCTGTGGTTATCGACCTCGACCGTGACACGAGATCCGAGCTCGCTCTTATCAGGGTTCCGGGCGAGGTTTGGGTGCTCGACGGCGACCTCGATGTCATCAAACGGCGCAGGGTCGCGGAAGAACTCGTTCGACTTGAGGTCTGGCCTGACGTCGATGGAGATGGCGTCGATGAGATCGCCGCCTATATCACAGGGGCCCGTCGTTTCTTGCTTCTCGATCCGGCTCTACGAGTCAAAGCGTCTCACCCCGGTACACTCGCTGGCGTTCTCCGACATGGCCTGGGCCAACGGCCATCAATTTTGGTAAACGAGGATGCAAAGTATTTAGAGGGCGGCACGGTTGCACTGGAACTCGCCAGAAACCCGTTTTTCTGGCTGTATAGATACGGCCCGCCTGTGTTAATGTCGCTGGGAATCATCGCCTTTCTGAGTGTTGCGCTCGCTTTCCGCAAGGTGGTTCGCCGCAGTCGGTTGCTACAGTCGATTCATGCCTTTGAGCTGGAAGGCGCTCGGGACGGCCTGCTGGTGGTTGACAGTCACGGCGGGATCCGTTGGATGAACAGGACCGTGCGTAACTGGATGGGCATTGGCTCCGGCAGCTCCAAAATGCCCAGGAAGGTCAAGAGCCTCGCGGATCGCCTTCCCGGGGTCGCCGCATTCTGCAATGAGCGCGTATTAGATGATCCGCCGAAGCGGAGCGTTACTCGTGACATCCTACGGTTGGACGACCAGCCGCGCCCGGTGCGGCTGATCGCCGACCCTCTGCTCGCGGGGATTCGCGGCGACCCCCACTGGCTCGTCCGGGTCACAGGTGACGCTGAGCCTGATGCGGACGACGCGATCATCTGGTCGAAGATGTCCCAGCGGATCATTCACAGCATCAAGAGCCCACTGACGAGTATCCTTCTCTCGGTGCAGCGTCTGAGAATGGAGTACGTCGAGCGGGCGCCGGCGGTGGCGAATCGCCTCGACCGCTACAGTGTTCGCATAGAAGAACGGATCGAGGAGCTACGACGCCTTACCAGCAGCTTCTTGAAATTCGCCAATCTGGAAGAGCGAGAACTCGTCGACGTCGACCCGAACGACCTGGTCGCAGAGTTCGCCGATTCTCTCCGGCGAAGCATGCCACCGGATATCCGCTTGAACGTTAGACTCAAGTCCGATCTCCCGCTTGTGTCCATCGATCGAGACCAAATCGTTCTGGCGCTGGACAATCTCGTCGTCAACGCCATCAACGCCATGCCGGACGGCGGTGTCATCTCCCTTTCGACCGACGACGCAGATGGTGTTCGGCCTGCACCCGACCTCGATCAGCGGGACTATGTGAAGGTCGAGGTGTTGGATACGGGAACCGGCATACCGAACGAGTTGAGGGACCGTGTCTTCGAGGCGGGGTTTTCGACGCGCGAGGATGGCACCGGTCTCGGCCTTTCCATGGTGCGGAAGATCGTGCTCGACCACGGAGGCGCGGTCACCCTCGAAAGCGAGGTCGATACGGGATCTGCGGTCACCCTTTACCTTCCCGTCAGACAGGTGACCGGCTGACCGGCTGCCCACTTTCCGCAGGCGCCGAGCCTGTAGGGCGCGCTGGGATCGGTAGCGGCGTCTGGGGCCGGTTGCTCGCCGCGGTGAGCGTCGCGGCTTTGACGCTGATCTCCTTAACCTCAGCTGGGGCGCAAGTGCCTGCCGCCACGCCAGCGACTCCGCAGGCGACGCTCTTGCTGCCCGAGTGGGGTTTCGCGTCGCCAGCCGACATCCGGCTGGGCCAGCTGAGCCTCATCCACGACAGCGCCGGCCCGCGGCTCGCCGTCTATCGGCTCGGTGCGGCCGAGCCGCCGGTCTTCCCCGCAGACTTCCGGGGCGCGACGCCGGAGGTTCCGGATGACGTGCTGGTCGTCGCTGACTTCGCGAGCGGCGGGCGCAACGTGCTCGACGGTGACTTCGGCGTCTTCCAGCGACTGCCCTCGGCTGCGACGGCGACGATCGAACCGGCGCCCGACGGGCGGCGGGCACTGCGGCTGAGCTATCGAAACGAGCCCGAGGGCTTCGCGGGGGTGTGGGTCCACCTCTTCGACTTCACGCTTCCGCCGCCCGAGCGCCGTTACCTGGACGCGCGGCCCTTCTCCAGCCTCGGCTTCTGGATTCGCGGTGAGCGCGGCGGCGAGCGTCTGCGGCTCAAGCTGGCGGACGCGGCGTGGGAGCGCCGAGGCGACGCCCTGCCGGTGGGTGATGTCAGTGATTTTCTGCCCGAGGGGAGGGTGCTGACCACCTGGCAGTGGGCGCGGGTACCGTTGAGCCCGATGCCCCCGCGGATCGACCCGGCAGCGCTCGCCTCGGTAATATTCGAAGCGGT
>JABAOD010003736.1_pt3 | contig 11153 bp, 9 predicted proteins | sample 7062151 | NCBI WGS metagenome assembly JABAOD01 (sample SAMN14538626, study PRJNA623070) | marine sediment metagenome | biome: marine biome [ENVO:00000428]; feature: marine pelagic biome [ENVO:01000023]; material: deep marine sediment [ENVO:00002113] | place: India: Gulf of Khambhat ...
CGATCGGACATCTGATGAAGGAGATGGCCTATGCCCCTCCTCTGGGCGAGCTGGGAGAGGCCGTGATTAGTCACCAAGCAGAATACCTCCTCCTCTCTGACCAGCTGTCTGACTTTCTTTAACCCCTGACGGAGGAGATGATAAGCCTCATGGTACTCCACATCCTCATCCAGGAAAAGGTCTGGCAGACATGATAGAATCAGAAGGCCAGGTCCCGCCCTCACCTCACCCTCCAGAGACTCCAAGAGGATTGTAGCCATCTGGTAGGCTGTGAAGGCTCGGGCAACCCTTATTCGTCCCAGCACTTCCTGACGGCGCTTGCCGTACCTCTTGGCGATGGAGGCGATGGAGTAGGGGTTTATGGAGTTCCCCCCGTCCACGAAGACCACTTCCCTGTCGAAGTCCATGATGTGTCGCACGCACAACAGGAAGGCCAGATCGTGGACGAAGCTGCTAGCACTGTTTAGAAAGACTACCTGACCAGGCTCAAAGCCACCCAGGAGGTCGTCCAGGACCCTGTTGGAGGTAAAGAGTCTGGAGGGGCTTGCCCTCAGTTCCTTCGCAACTTCCATCTTCCTCCCCGCGAGAGTAAGAAACCACCACTCCTCCCTTTTAAAGGGCAGGAGGGGGGAGGTTGGTGAAAGTGACTAGCGTCTCCTGATGAGGGCCATTCTCTTCTTCAGGGCCGCCCGAATCCTCTCCTCGTGCTTCTTGATCACCAACTCCTGAACGACTGTCCCGAAGATGGCGATGCCCGCAGCGGCCAGGAAGCTGATCTGTAGGTCAGTCGTCAGAAGGAACAGCCCAACCCCCATGAGGACCCCTCCGACGAGGGCAGTGACGTAGCTCATGACCTTGTGCATGTAGTAGAAGGTGAAGGAGAAGATCACTAGCATAACGAGGATACCTGCGATGACGGCCTGGTCAGACCCCAGCACGTCGAGGAAGCTCCGGAAGGTCACATAGAGTCCCAGGAGACCGGCCATCCCCGATATGGCCACCTCCATGAGCCATGTGAAGATCATACCACCTACGGCGGCCCCAAGGAGGGCGATGGCGATAGCACCGAACCCTGGCAGGATTGGCGCTCCGAGGCTGTACGCCACGGAGGCGCCCAAGAGGATGCCCAAGAGGGTCATCAGCCGACCCCAGATTGCCCTGCCAAAGAAGCCGAGGGCGACTCCGACTGCGATGTAGATGTAGGACGCGATCGCCAGGGCTAGGATAGGGATCTCCGGGGTGGTTACCTCAACCAAGCTATCGCCGCCCTTCTCGGATGGTCCGAAGGGTTTAGACCTTTCTCCCCCCGTCCTCACGCCGAGCTGCCGTCGAGAACCTCATCGGCCTTGGCGGCGATGCGATCCAAGGCTTCGTGGGTCACACCACCCCTCAGGATGTGCTCGCGGACGTTCACATCCTCGTAGTGCATGACGTCGATGACCGTCGGGATTCGGATGGCGTCCCCCAAGACTGCCACACACCTGGCCGGGATGGTGGAAACGATCTTCTCCCACATTGCACGGTCGGGTACTCCTGCCAGGGCCGACGTCACGTCGCTGGGCTCCTTCAAGGACATGACAAAGCGGTTGGCCAACTGACTGCGGACCTCATCGTCTATCTTCGAGGGCCTCTGATCCACGAGAGCCAGTATGAGATTGAACTTCCTCGTCTCTCGCGCTAGCTTGCTGAAGATGGTGTAAGAGGCGAGGCCCGGGTCCAGGAACTTGTGGGCCTCCTCGAGGAAGAGGATGAGGCGCGGAAACTCCTCGTTCTTCTCAGTGTAAACGTCAAAGAGACGACGAGCCAGGACGTTCGCCACGAACAGGTAGACCATCTGGTCGGTGCCGAAGTCGCCGAAGTCCAGGACGAGGGACTTTCCGCCTTTGATGAGGCCTACGACGGTGGAGAAGACGTCCCTCCCTGTGGGCCGAATGAAAGGGAGGCGCTCCAGGCGAATCATCCGCCTTTTCAGTGCATTAAGGACCGTGGAGTGAACCTTGCTCTCGTCGTATTCCTCAGGCATTGCCTCGCGGATAGCCGTGACCAGGTCCGTCCTTCGGCGCCGGTCCACCTCGTAGATGGCGTCGATCATGTTTTGGTTCAGATCCTGCAGCGCAACTATGAGGTCCTCGGGGCGGATCTCCTCTGGATCCACCAGGAAGGGACGCGCTTCCTTGTTCTTGGGGTCTAGGGAGAGCACCTCCACCTTCTCAGGGAAGAAGTACTTCAGGCCCTCCGTCTTGTCAGTCTGAGAGTACACTCCGTACTCCCCGTGCATGTCAAAGACCAAAACGGACCCGCCACCCCTTGCGATGACGCCGCAGCACACCAGCTTGTTCAGGATGCTCTTCCCCATCCCCGTCCTGCCGAAGATGGCGAAAGGCTTCTCCGTCAGCTTGTCGAAGTCCAGGTGGACGTAGAACTCGGAGACCCCTCGGATGGTCCCGAGGGGAGCGGATCCGCTGGTTCGCCGGTAGATGAGCTCCACATCCTTCTCCATCGCGTGTCTAGTTTCCGAGAAGTAGGGGGGAATGGTCTCCGGTTCGGACAGGCGACCCGTCTCCCTGTCGATGAGCTGGATAGGTCTCAGAAGCGCCTTCGAGAAGAATATCGGGCCTCCGTAGCCCTCCTGTATACCCGCTGGCAAGACCGAGTCCCTCAGACGGGATCCGGCCAGCCTCTCGGCGATGTTCGACGTCTCATTGATGATGTCCTCTACTATGCAATAGAAGTCATATCGCCGCCCTTCAACGATGACAGGATATCCTATCCTCAGATCCTCAGGGTTCTCCAGCTCCAGTTTTGTCGTCAGCCCTGCGAGGACAGAGGCCGACACAACCTCTCCTATCTTCACATTCTCACATCCAGAGAGGTGGAATCTCGTGTCCCAGGCTGGCCTCCCGTAACCCCCGGCCACCTCATTTGAGTTCCCTCGTGACCTCATCTAGGTAGTTGTGGAACGCACTACGTCTCGCCCCTTCCATGCTGGTAAGGCCAGAGAGCAGAAGGTTGGCTGGTAATCCCATTTCCAGACCTTCTTTGACTATAGCATCCTCGTACATCTCCCGCATCTGCCTCACGGTGACGGCGAATCTGTGGGCCTCAAAGAGAGGATAGGGGTACCCAACACAGAGGGGGGACGAGCAGTAGGCCGCCACTTGCGAGAACACGACCTCAGGTGTCTCCTTGTAGGTCCCAACATCGGCCCTGAACCACTTGGGAGAGTCGGGATGGAGACGGGAGAAGTAGACGTCTCCGTGGAGCAATCCCTTCTGCTTCTTGGTGAACTCTTCGGGCACGGGGACGTAGGCCCTTCCCTCTCTCCTGCGAAGGAGTTCCTCGTCCGTCAATCGATGACCGAAGGCGTGCGTAGTGGAGTCCTTGGAGATCCCCACCAACATGTGATCGTTCGCTTCGCAGGCCGCCACCACCTCTCCCAAACGGTCCGTCTCCTTTGGGAAGGAGGCCAGGGTACCGTCAAGGGCGATTATCAGTCCCTCGCCAGACCTCGCCACCTGGAGGGCCATTTCGCTTTCGAAGTACTTCCTGTACTCGTTCACCATCTCTCTGTGCTGCTCCCTGGATCCCCTAGTCAAGCGGAAGATGGGCTCATACAGATCGTCATCGCCAGGAAACCCCTCGGAGGTCGAGATGAGGATGGCCTTCTCAAACTTCTCCAGGGAATCGACGTGATAACCGTCGCTCGAGTGCCGGAATCGCAGGGCGCCGACCTTGACGGTGGCCAGCCACGTAGAAGAGACATTCCACAGGAAGCTGTAGGAGCCGTCCACGGCCACTATATCCCTGGGTTCCTCCACGACCTCGAACTCCAAGAGTGCCAGAGGGGGGTCCTCAACGTCGCCGTTGTGGTATTCGAGGACGCGACGGAGCTCATGCCGCAGCTCCTCCAAGACGCTCAGGCCACCACCTCGACTGTGGACTCGCCTCGAGGCGACATGGCCACCCTTATTCGCCCTGGGAACTTCTCGGCGACCTCCGTCAAGTGAGTGATGAGGATCACCTTCTCGAAGGAGTCTCCCATCTTGAAGAGTTTAGACACGAAGAGCTCCCTGGAACTCTCGGTGTCCAGGGAGCCGAGGTCGCCCTCGTCAATGAACAGAGTCTTCATCCGTCCGTACGTTCGGCCCACCTGAGGCATGCTAGCCAGCTCCTTGGCGATTGCGAACCGCAGTGCGGCGTTAATCTGGGTTCTCTCGCCACCGCTGAAGATCCCGACGTCGTGCCACTCGCCATCGACGCCTTCGACGAGGATCCGGATGCCATAGCCACGGGCCTCTTCGTGGGTCTCCAACTTCACCCGCTTGAGGCGCCCGTTAGTAAGGTCGTTCAGGTTCTTCGAAGTCTCTATCTCTAGCTCAGGAAGCAAGCGATTAATGGCATACATCACCACGCCCTTCTTGTGGAAGACGCCCTCACGGAGGATCGTAAGGACTTCAGCCGCGGATCGTAGCTCCCCAAGCCGCGACTCCACCTCCTTCAACTTGGACTCGAGCTTGCGAACATCTCTCACCCGGTCCTGTGCCGCCTTCAGATTAGCTTTCGCCTCAAACAGCGCCTTGGTGGCCTCATCCCGCTTGTCACGGAGCGACTCAACCTCCAAGCGAACAGCCTGATAGGCCTCCTCCCCGCCTTCTGCTTGAGAGATGGAACTCGAGAGCTCCTGGAGCTGCTGGCTTCCCTCCATACGCTGGCGCTCCATCTCCTCGATAAGCTCCTCCAGGTCCACCAGTCTCTGGAGCTCTTCCCTGGCCTGCTGGAGTAGCTTCCGCTTCTCATCTAGGTTCTCGAGAGCCTCCCTCAGGGTTGAGAGTCGCCTGCGCTCCTCGTTCCCGAAAGCAACTGTCTTCGTCTTGAGTTCAAGCGCACGGTACTCCCTGCTGAACTCCTCCTCCTTCGATTTCCACTCCGAGCGCCGCTCCTCGAGCTCCCCCCGTATCGCCGCGACCCTCTCCCCGATTTCGCTAACAAGAAAGGTCTCTCTGTTGATCTTCTGGGCCTTCCCCTTGACCTCAGCGAGGGACCCTCGACTCTCCTCCTGTTCCCTCTTCAGGTTCGCCACGAGGTCCTGTCGCTCCGCGAGCCACTCGAGCTCCTTGTCTATTCGCGCAACCCTTTCCTCCAGCGTGCCCTCCTGACGCAGAACCTCGAAGGCCTCCTCGGCGCCCACGTCCGTGGACAGGTTCGCCAGCCGCCTCTCCTCCTCACTGAGCTTCCTCTCCAGGTCGGAGATGATGGATTTGTAGCTGGCCTCAGCATCTCCTTTCCGCCGCTCGATAGAGTCGATCTCCTTTCGGAGGAGGGTCTTCGCCTGCTGTCTGTCCATCAACCCCCGAGACTCTTCCTCGAGACCCTCCAGCCTCTCGACCTCCCGTGAAAGGGCCTTCGTGCTGTCCTTCAGTTCAGATGCTCTCCCAAGGGCCTCGCGCTTCTCCTGCAGCCTTCCCTCGAGGTCGTCGACGGACTTCTGGAGCCCCTCGAGACGAGCCCTCTCTCTGATGTAGGTCTCGTGACCCTTCTCCCGTTGTTTCAGCTCCTCCTGCTTGGTCGACAGACTGGCCTCCGCAGCCTTCAGGGACCTGCCGAACTGCTCTACACGAGCCTCCCAGTCTTGGAGTTCCTCCTGCAGCCCTTCAATCTGAGACAGCTGCTCGCGGAGGATGAGGAGCTCACCGTCCGCTACCTGCATCTCGCCCTTGGCGACGTCCAGCCTACCCTTGGCCACCTCCGCTGCCTTCTCAAAGGTCTCCAGACGGAAGAGCTTCTGAAAGACCTCCAGCCTCTCCGAGGGACGATCGGCGCCCAGCTGTTTCATCTCCTCCTGCCGGACGAAGGTGGAGTTCCGAAAGCCGTCGTAATCCAGGCCGATGATGTCCTGTATGGTGGTCTCCAGCTCTGGAATCGTGCCCCTGATGGGCTTCCCGTCCCTCTCAAGTTCGAGATACGGTGAGCCTGTGGAGGAGAAGCCCCTTTTCACGGTGTACGTGGACCCACCCTGGCTGAAGATCAGGCGGGCGTAGCCTCCGCTCTGACATATCTCGGAGATCTTGATGCCTTGAATGTCGGTCCTGGTGGACCGCTTGTAGAGGGCGAAGGTTATCGCGTCTAGGATGGTGGTCTTCCCGGCACCGGTCGGCCCCGTAATGGCGGTGAACTTACCCGGGAAGGTGACGGGAGGGCTTGTCTTGTGCAGGTACCTCATGAAGCTCTTCATCTCCAACTCGTGGATCACGAACCCCTCGTGAGGACTCGGAAGGGCCTCCTCGATCGCGTCCTCCGGCAGTATGGCCTCCTTGGAGAAGGACTCCAGGGTCTTCAGCTCAGGACCTCCCGCAGAATGGCCTCGCCCTGGCTCAGGATGTCCCTCAGACGAGAGTGATCCGCGTAGTTCAGCTTGATATACTCCTCGAAGAGCCTGAGCGGATCCAAAGTGAACTCCTCGACGGAGACAGTCTCCCGATCGACGAAAGTGTGGGATACCTCGTAGTGAAAGGCCTCGGCCAGCCTCTCCGCGATGGCGCCCTCATCCAGAAGTGTGCGTTGTCCCTCCTGCAGTCTGATCTCCAGGCGCACGAGAGCACCCTTGATGTCCCGCTCGAGGGCCTTGAGGACCCGCTCCATCGGACGGTCGTCGGCGTCGACCTCCACCTTAATCATGGGCCTGGTCGGTAGGGCATGGAACTCCCAGCTCTTTTCGGGATGATAGGTGATGAAGCCCTTCGGGTCGTCCTTCTCGCCCCAGTCGACACGCTCGGGGGTACCCACGTAGACGACCTTCTCCCCGAAAGCCTGGTGGAGGTGGATATGGCCAAGAATGGCCAGCTCCACAGTGTCGGGGATCATGTCCAGGGTTAGCGAGAACTCCCCGGGGAGCACCTCAGGGTAGGCCGTTGACCTGACCTTAGCACCCTCTACGTAGTAGTGTCCCAGGAGGAGGACACGGTCACCTTGGGCCTCCTCAGCCCGCTTCCGTATCCATTCCTTCAACATCCGGCGCCCGAGCTCGAAAGTCTGTTCCCGGGGAACCTCCTCGCCAAGCCTCTCCTTCACTCGATCGGCGATGTGTTCGGGATGGAGGTAGGGTAGGATGAGAAAGCTGACACTTCGGCCGTCGATGATGGCGTCCTTCGTGTAGGGCTCCCGAAATACCTCTACGTGAGAGTAGCCACGGAAGTCCTCCAGAGATGTACCACGAGTCCATTGTCGTGGCTGGTCGTGGTTCCCCGCGACGATCCACGTGGCTATCCCGGCCTTCCCAAGGGGTTCGATGACGTCCTTCCGGACCAGCTCCCGGAAGTAGGGGCTGACGTGGGTCCTGTCGAAGAGGTCGCCATTGATGACGAAGAGGTCCACGGCCTTCTCGATGGCGTATTTCGCCGTCACTGCAAAGTTTCTATGAAGGTCCAGGGACCTTTCGGAGACCCCTGTCTCTGGGTCGACCCTAAACCCGAAGTTAATGCCTTCATGGATGTCAGAAACGGCCAGGAGACCTCCCATCGCCCCGGTATCGGGGCCTCGACTTATATGCGTAAGGGAGAGGTCGATGAAAGTGGCTAAAGTGATCCTCGCACCCTGGAGAGGTGTTTGTAGCCCACGTAGACGTTTTCCCAGCGGTCCCCCAAGGCAGTCTTCAGACTCTAGATAGCCTGACCGATGTCCATGCCCTGGTAATGATCGATGACGATGATTCCCTCTCCCGACTGGGAGGAGTACTCGACCGCAAGAACCTCCTCGAAGTCCTCCCCCACCGACGCCATCGTAGTGTAGACGAGCACGACCTCGTCAAAGGAGATGCTCGTCCGTGTCAGTCCACTACCGAGGCGGATGCCCCTTCGAGTGATCTTGACTTTCGGACTCTTCTCGCCCTGGAGAATGGACAGCAACAGGCATGCAGCGGCGACTGTCACCTTTCGTTGAAGGCCCGGCGGCCTATTTGCGTTCTCCGTCTTGGTCAACAGAAGAGATGTATGTTTTATCGCACAATCGGTATGTTGTATGTCGGTGCGCCCTACCGGATATGACGGCGTCTATAGCGACGGAGAGAGCCTCTACACTGAGAACCTCGTAGGCGGAGTCTCGGTATACGGCGAGAGACTCCTCACCTTCAAGGGGAAGGAGTTCAGGTCCTGGAACCCTCGTCGGAGCAAGTTGGCCGCCCTCATCCTCAGGGGATTCAAGCACTATCCACTACAGGCGTCGTCCAGGGTTCTGTATCTGGGGGCGGCCCAGGGGACTACGGCCAGCCACGTCTCCGACATCGTGACCACTGGTGTGGTCTACTGTGTGGAGGTTGCACCCAAGGCCTTCCAGAAGCTCCTGAACCTGTCTGAACAGAGGAAGAACTTGGTGCCCATCCTGGCTGATGCCCGGCGTCCCGAGGCCTACAGGGACATGGTTGGGCAGGTGGACGTCCTCTATCAAGACATCGCGCAGAGGGAGCAGGCGCGTATCTTCCTGAAGAACGCACCCGTCCTGCAGCCGAAGGGTGTCGGGATCCTGATGGTGAAGTCCAGGAGCGTAGATGTCGCCGCTCCGCCTGACAGCGTCTACCGCGATGAGATAGACGTACTGGGGGACGGGGGGCTGAGAGTTCTCTCGATGACGACCTTGGGCCCCTACCAGAAAGACCACGCTGCCATCGTCCTCAGGCCATAGTCGCTGGTCCAGATAGACTGTTCAAAGATTATATATCGGTAACACGTAGAAGGTGGTCCTGAGGTCGACCGATGGCTCGGATGCACAGGCGGAGAAAGGGGAAGGCTTCCTCCAAGAGGCCCCACGTAGAGAAGGCCCCAGCCTGGGTCAGCCTGAAGCCGGAGGAGATCGAGAAGCTGGTCATGAAATTTCACAAGGATGAGCTGAGTACCGCAGAGATAGGCATCCGCCTCAGGGATCAGTACGGGGTACCCAGCGTTAGACTGGTAACGGGCAAGTCCATCACCCAGATCCTTCAGGAGAAAGGAGTGGAGATGGACCTCCCGGAAGACCTTCGTAACCTGATGATCAAGGCCGTCAGGTTAGACGGCCACCTCAAGGAGCACCGCAGAGACCTCCACAATCGTCGTGGCCTGGAACTCATCGAGGCGAAAATTCGTCGCTTGGCTAGCTACTACAAGCGAGAAGGCGTCCTCCCAGCCGATTGGCAGTATTCCCGGGAGGCCGCGGAGATCCAGGTGAGGTGAGACGTACCTCCATGTCGACTCTGGAAGGCTTGCCCGAAGGGCTGTCAGGAAGGTTGGAGCGGGCCGTCGAGGTGGTTGAGAGCGCCGAGCGGGTGCGCCTGCTCTGCCACTACGATGGCGACGGCACCGCCTCTGCGGCCCTCCTGACCCTCACCCTGCTGAGGCAAGGTGTTGACGTTCACGCGACTCTATCCCGTCAGCTCGACGCTGAGAAGTTGAAGGCCCTGGCCCTCGACGGGACGGACGCTCTCCTGGTGAGCGATATGGGTAGCGCTCACGTAGACCTTCTGGAGAAGCTGAAGCTCCCTGTCGTGGTCCTGGATCACCACCAGCCCCTCAGAGACTCGAAGAGCGTCGTCCAAGTCAATCCCCACTTCTTCGGTCTCAGCGGTACCCAGGACGCCTGCGGCGCCACGACCTCATTCCTCTTTTCGCTGGCCCTCGACGAGGAGAATCTGGACCTGGCGGGGATTGCCCTTGTCGGCTGCATCGCGGACAGGCAGCACCTGGGCGGGTTCCATGGCATCAACAAAATCCTCTTTGACGGAGCCTTGGAGGCAGGTGAGCTGAGACCCGAGAGAGGGCTCGCGCTGGCTGACCTCTCCCTCGAGGAGTCCCTCTACTACTCCGTCGGCCCATACTTCAGGGACCTCTCGGGTCGCAAGAAGGAGGTGAAGGACTTTCTCGCAGAGCAAGGCCTAGACTCCGGAAAGAGGTACAGGGACCTGAGGGATGAGGAGCGGGAGAACCTCGTGTCCACCCTAAGCCTCCGACTTCTGAGACAGGGGATACGCCCAGAAACCGTCGAACAGCTCGTGGAACGGCGATACTGGTATCCGGCCTTTGACGTGTACGTGGATGACCTGGAGTCTTACGTCAACGCCTGCTCCCGCCAGGGGGAGGAGTCCTTGGGACTGGCTCTCTGCACGGGAGACTTCGGGGGTAAGGAACGGGCGGAGGAGATTCGTCAGAAGCACTGGGAGGCCGTCCTCAAGGGATTGAACAAGGTGGAGAAGGAGGGCGTCTTCACCAAGGATAACGTCCAGTTCTTCTACGCTGATGGCCCCACTTTAGCGGGTTCCGTAGCAGGGGTGAGCATGAGGTACCTCCTCGATCAGGAGGTGCCCACGTTAGCCCTGGCCGTGACGGACGGGAAGACCAAGGTCTCCGCCAGGGGGACCGACTACCTGGTGGGAAGGGGGTTGGACTTGGCGGAGGCTATGCGCCTGGGTGCTGAGGCAGCTGGAGGCTCCGGAGGCGGTCACAACATCGCCTCAGGCGCCAGCATCCCCAAGGGTCGGGAGGAGAAGTTCCTGGAAATGGTGGATACCGTCGTAGGGAGACAGCTCGGCCGCGGCGCACCGCCTTCTGAGGAGACCTAGCCAGGCTCGCGCTCACGAGGGAGAGCTAGTAGGTGTCAATGAGCTTGAGTACCTTCTCCCTCTCCATCCGCTTCGCAACAGTCTCCCCGTCCACCACCTCGAGGTTGCGCTCCAGGAGAGCCAGCTGCTTGGAGTCGAGGGCGCTAGGGTTGAGAGGGACCAGTACAACCCCAGGATTCTGCATGACGAACTCGTTGACGTGCTCCACGAAGAGCAACGTCTGGACGAAATCGTTGTAGAGGGTGAGGTACTCCAAGCCGTCCAAAAGCACGACGGCTCGCTCGTTGTCTTGGATGAACCTGCAGATGAGCTTGTTCAGGCTGCCGAGGGCGCTGGGATTATGGAAATCCTCTCCCGGGGTGTGAGAGAGCCAAACCAAGCGGACGCCCTCCAGCTCCCTCTCGCTTCTCAGCTTGGATGGATGCCGACGGGAGATGATGAGGCCCTTCCTGCCGTCCCTCAGGAACATGTCGAAGAGCTGATAGCTTAGGCGTGGCCTCCTCTCCTTCACCAAATAACAGCCGTCCCCAAATTCAATCGAGGGCGGCTGGGAAGGGGATTGCCTCTCCTC
>JABAOD010000767.1_pt2 | contig 11148 bp, 7 predicted proteins | sample 7062151 | NCBI WGS metagenome assembly JABAOD01 (sample SAMN14538626, study PRJNA623070) | marine sediment metagenome | biome: marine biome [ENVO:00000428]; feature: marine pelagic biome [ENVO:01000023]; material: deep marine sediment [ENVO:00002113] | place: India: Gulf of Khambhat ...
GCTCGGTCGGCGACGGCGAAGGCCTCCTCCTGATCGTGCGTCACATAAATCGCGGTTTGATGGATCCGCCGCAGGATGCGCGGCAGTTCGAGCATCAGTCTTTCGCGCAGCGCTCGATCCAACGAGCCGATCGGTTCATCCAGCATGAGCAGCCTTGGGCGGGGCGCCAGAGAGCGGGCGAGGGCAACCCGCTGCTGTTCACCGCCTGAAAGCGTTTCGACCTGGCGGGATTCGAAGCCGGAGAGTCCGACGAGATCCAGCATCTCGCGAACACGCTCGCGGATCGCCTCGGGGGGCATGCGATCCATGCGCAGGCCGAAGGCGAGATTGTCGAAAACATTCATATGCGGGAAGAGGGCGTAATCCTGAAACATGAGGCCGAAGCCGCGTTGGTGTGGGGGCACGCCCTCCATGGCCTCACCTTCCCAGAAAACGCTTCCGGAGTCCGCTTCGATCAGCCCTGCGATGATGTTCAGCAGGGTGCTCTTCCCGCAGCCGCTGGGTCCGAGGACGGCCAGGATTTCCCCACGCTGGACCTCGAAGGATATCCCTCGCAGGGCGTGAGCCTCCGGGAAGGTCTTGTGGATCTCCACCAGGCGCAAAGCGATCAAAGCAGCCTGCTTTCCCAGAGGTGCGAGCGATAGACCGAACCAGCACCTTTCAACGCTAGAACTCTCCCACCTCGGCGATGCGCAATCGCTCGATGGCGATCATTCCGGCTCCGGTTACGAGCATGAGAATTGTACTCAACGCCAGCGCCTGACCGAAGTTGAGAGCGCCCGGACGAGACAGAAAACGGAAGATGGCGACCGGAATGGTCGGGTACTCGGGACGCGCGATCAGGGCGGTTGCTCCGAATTCCCCCATCGAGATGCTGAACGCGAACGCTGCCGCCACCAACAGTGCCCGGCCAATGAGTGGCAGATCGACGGCGAGGAGCACCCGGCGCGGGGGAGCGCCCATCACCGCCGCAGCCTGCCGCAGCTGCGGCTTGATGCTGCGGAGCGCGGGAGTCAGGCTGCGCACGACGAAAGGGAAGGCCACCAGGGTATGGGCTATGGGCACGATGAGGACCGAGGCGCGCAGATCGAGCGGGGGACGGTTGAGCGCCAGGATGAAGCCCAATCCGAGTGTCACGGCGGAAGTGCCAAGCGGCAGCATGAGAATGGGATCCAGGGCCCGGCTGGAGATGGACCGCGCCTCTCGAGCAAGGGCCCAGGAGGCGGGTAGGCCAAGCGCCAGCGCAAGCAACACGGTGAGGCTCGCGAAGCCGAGCGAGTTGCGGACCGCAGCAATAGGCGGAACGAAGAACACCGACGCCGGACGCCTGGCGCTGAGCTCCCGATAGAAATCGAGCGTGAAGCCGGTGGAAAGCTCGCCGTCGCGGGGATCGGTGGGGCCGAGGTGGGTGAGGGAGCGGGCTGCGAGCGCCGCCAGTGGGGAGGTCAGCAGCGCGAGCAGTACGACGACCACGACCCCGGCTGCGAGACGGCTTCGCCAGCTGGCAAGGGTTCGCTGCGTGATCCTCCGCGGGCGCAGGGACAGCGGTCGTGACAGGCGGGCCGATAGGCGTGAGTAGAGCACCGTGAGGCCCAACGTGCACGCGAGTTGAAGGACCGACAGGCTCGCCGCAAGCGGCAGGTTGAAGAAGCTCACGGTCTGGTAGTAGATCTCGACCTCAAGCGTGCCGTACCGGGGGCCTCCAAGGATCAGGATCACTCCAAACGATGTGAAGTCGAAGATGAAGACGAGCAGGGCGGCCGTCGCAATCGCAGGGGTGAGCAGCGGAAGGGTGATCCGCCGGAGACGTTCCCAAGGCGGGGCGCCCAGGACTTTCGCGGCCGCGTCCAGCTGGGGATCGAGGCGCGACCAGAAATCACCGACCATCCTCAGCACGATGGTCGTGTTGTAGAAGACGTGGGCGGTGAAGATGGCCCAGAGGGTTCGCGTAAACTGGATGGGAGGCGCGGTGAGGTCGAAGATTTCCATCAGCGCGAGATTTGCCCATCCGCTCGGGCCGAGCAGCGCGTTGAAGGCTGCGGCCACGACCAGCGTGGGAAGGACGAAGGGGATTCCGGTCAGCGCCCTCAGGATGGACTTTCCACGAAAGTCATACCGCGCCAGCAGATAGGCCCCCGGCAGACCCACGATCAGCGTGAGAAGCGTCGAAACCGCAGCCTGCCAGATGGTGAACCACAGCACCCCAAGTACAGAGGGGGCGCGCAGGGCGTCCAGCAAAGCGGCCGCGATCCCCGCTTCGGCCCGCGCAAAACTCACGCTCAAAATGCTGCCCAGCGGGTAGAAGTAGAACAGCGCCAGGAAGGCCAGCGGCGCGGGCCACAACACCCAGGAGCTCGACAGGAGTCTCCGGGGCCTGGGAGTTGGATGCCTCAACGGAGCGTCGTCTCCCTCCAGTTTTGGATCCATGTCTCTCGATTGGCGGCGATCGAGGCGGCGTCAACCTGAGCCGTCCGATCTGGCACGACCAAATGCTCCTCGAAAACCTCCGGCAGTTGGGCCGCAGGGTTTACGGGGAAGACGTACATATTGAGCGGCATGTCTTCCTGGAAGGTCGTTGAGAGCATGAAATCGATCCACTTCTCCGCCAGGTCGCGGTTCTGCGTGCCTGTCAGGATCCCCACGAATTCGATCTGGCGGAAGCAGCTTTCGTCGGCCGATACCACTCCGGTGGGAGCCTCCTGTGGAGGTTCCTCAGCGAAATAGACCTCGAAGGGCGGGCTGGATCCGTAGGAAACGACAATGGGGCGCTGTCCGCCGTAAGGCGTGAATTCGCTGTAGTAGGCCGTCTCCCAATCGCTGACGACCAGGACGTCGTTTTCCACCAGACCGGCCCAGTATTCCAGGTACCCGGTTTCGCCAAAGCGACCGACGGTGGCCAGCAGGAAGGCAAGCCCGGGCGAGGAAGTCGCCGGATTCTGCACAGCCAGCAAACCCATATATTCCGGCCGGAGCAGATCTTCGAGATTGCGTGGTGGGGCCAGGTCGCGGTCCTCGAAGAAGGCTTTGTCGTAGTTGAGGCAAACGTCGCCGTAGTCCACCGGCAGCGCGCGGTTCTGCGGGTCAAGCTTGAAGATTTCCGGAATCCGGCTGAGCACTGGGGAGTTGTAGGGCTCGAAAATGCCCTCGTCGAGGGCCCGGCTAAGGAAAGTGTTGTCCACGCCGTAGAGCACATCGCCGAGAGGCTGCTCCTTCGAGAGAATGGCCTGGTTGAGCGCCGTGCCGGCGTCACCCGCCTTGAGGAAGCGAACTTCCACGTCATTCTGCGCCTCAAAGGTCGCGATGACTTCTTCGGAGACCGCCACCGAGTCGTGCCCCATGACCGTCAGAGTACGCGGGCCGGCTGGCGTCACGGTAGCCTGGGCGCAGGCGGACAGCAGCAGGACGGCAAGATACAGGGGGATTCGTTTCATCATCGTTTGGCTCCTCCTTCGTAGTCACTCCGGGCGGGAGTGGGCCGCCTGCCTCCGGCTGCGATCTTCACCTGAGCGCATGTGAATGCAGAGCAGCGCCCCCTGTCCCAGTGTGATGTCGGCTGTCTTCCGAAGCAGCACGTTGCTCAGCCCGCGCGTTGATCCGAGAAGCAGGCTTTCCCCTTCTAGCGGATACCTCAGGCCTTCGGTTGTGATCTCCTCCGCGTTTCCGGAGAGAGGCACCAGGGAAACCACATCGCCGGGATCCCCCTGGATGCGCAGGCTCTCGCCGCTCCGCAGCAGGCTGGCATGCTGTGCGCCAGAGGCCCAGCGGACTCGCAGGCCTTCCAGTCCCTCAACCAGGGGGAGCAGGAAATTGGCGAGGGATTGGTCCCATCGGCCACCCATGGCGCCCAAGATCAGCGCCTCCTGCGCGCCCTGCTTCACGGCGAAGTGAAGGGCCAATTCGAGGTCGGTGGCATCCTTGTCGGGCGAATGACGGATGACCCGGGTATGGGAAGGGTCGAGGCTCTCTACATATTCAGCCTCGATGGAGTCCAGATCACCGATGAGGGCGTTGGGGGTTAGCTTGAGACTCAAGCAGTGGCGCAGGCCTCCATCTGCGCAGATGATGAGGTCTCCATCTCGCACCCTGGCAAGATCCTGCGCAGGATGCGAGAGGTCGCCGTTTGCAAAGATCACTGCACGCAAAGGATCCCTCCGCCTGACCGGGGAGGGATCCGCTTTGACTTGCTCATTCTCCCTCCGCCGGCATTATCCGGATCAGGTTCAGCGGGTCGAGAGCTCCAAAGCTCTCCTCTCAGCCCGGTTCTCCCGAGCTCCCCGTTATACAGGTTCAGCGATAAGTATAGCTGCGTGGGGCAACGAGCGTCAAGTCATCGGACGCGGCGCTTCCATTCCGATTTCAGCTGGAGCCTGCTCATCGACTCACCGCTTGGAAGAGCAAGGAAGTCTGCCAGCAGGCGGTTGAACTTGGAGGTTTCATCCAGCATCGGAAAGTGGCCCGAATCCTCGAAGCCGATGAAATGGAATTGGCTCTGCTCCTGGAATTCGGTCGCCTGCTCGGGCGCCTGGACCGCTGGATCTCTTCCGCCATAGACAAGCAGACAGGGGGTTTCCAGAGTCTCCAGCGCGGGCTCCCACTGGGCGGCGCCGTCGGGGGAGAACCACGCTCGGATGGCGATCGGATCCGCCTTTTCGGTTTCCGAGGAGATCGACTCGGCCTCAGCGCTCGAATCCAGCAGCCAGCTTGCCAGCTCGTTGGATGGAAGCTTGGCCAATCGCGGATGCAGCCTCTCCTGAGAGAGCGGCGTATTGATGAGCAGCAGGCGTTCCGCAAGAATCGGCAGCTTGGAGGCCAGGTACAGACAAACCAGGCCGCCGAATCCGTGTCCGATGAGCACAGCCTTCGGGACGCCCAGGCTGCTCATAAAGCTGCGCACCAAACTGGCTTGCTGCGTAATGCTGTACCGCTCCGGGACGTGGTCGGTGTCCCCGAAACCCCAGAGGTCGAGCGCGTAGGTTCGGTACTCGTTGGAGAGGGCCTGCATGATCGGGATCCAATATCGCCAGGAGCCGATCCATCCGTGGAGCAGGATCAGCGGTCGGCCTCTCCCGAGGACCTCGTAGTGAACGACGTGGTCGTCTACGACGATGGCGCTCATTCAACGGCCTCTAGGTCATCTCTCCAGATAGCCTGCAATCTTGGCAACGAGCTGATCAGGCGAAAACGGCTTCAGAATGTAGTCGAGCGCCCCGGCTTCCATGCCAGCCTGAACCTCCGCTTCCTGACCTTTGGCTGAGAGGAAGACCACCGGGATATCGCTCAAGCTCTCGTCTTCCTTGATCCGCCGGCAGACGTCGTAGCCGGTCATGCGCGGCATGCGCACATCCAGGATCACCAGTTCAGGACGCTCCTGCATCGTAAGGTCGAAGGCCTCTTCGCCGTTTGTGGCGGCGATCACCTCATGACCGTTGTAGCGCAGGGTGAACGTAATCAGATCTCGGATGTCGTGTTCGTCTTCCGCGATGAGAATCTTGGCCATAGCTTAGTCCTGTGAGCTCATGATCTCGACCGTAGATTCGGCGAGCGGGAGAGTGAAGAAGAATACGCTCCCTTTCCCAGGGACGCCTTCGCTCTCCACCCATATCTTGCCGGAGTGCATTTCGACGAGCTGCTGCACGATCGAGAGACCCAATCCAGTCCCGGAGACGGCCATGTTGAGGGCCTGCTCACCCCGGTAGAACCTTTCGAAAATGCGGTTGTGATCGTTTGGCGAGATTCCGATTCCGTTGTCGGCGACGGCGATCTCGATGTCACCTTCGATCAGGCGGGCCCTCAGGTCGATTCGTCCACCCGCAGGCGTGTAATTGAAACTGTTGTCGACCAGANNTAGTTGAAGCTGTTGTCGACCAGATTATGTAGCACCTGCCGCACGCGTTCCAAGTCGCCATGAACCCGTGGAAGTTCGTCGGGCGAGTCGATGTAGACATCGAGCGGCTTCGACTCTTCCTGAATGCGACGATGCAGGGTTTCCTGTGCTTCCTCCAGGAGGGCACGCATATCGAGCGGTTCAAGGGCCAGATCGACTTTGCCCGCCTCGATCCGGGAAATGTCGAGCAGATCGTTCACCAGGATGCCCAGCCGGTCTGTGTTGGCCTTGACGATATTGAGAAAACGCCGTTGCTCATCGTTGAGCGGCCCACCCGCGCCCATCAAAAGCACTTCGACGTAGCCCTTGATCGAAGTCATCGGGGTCCGCAGCTCATGACTTACCGTTGCCACAAACTCGGACTTCAAGCGGTCCACTTCAACCTCGCGCGAGATATCGCGGAAGATTGAGACGGTGCCCAGGAATTCATCGCCCAGGACGGCCGGTGCCAGGTGAACCGAAACAACTCGATCGTCGTCCAGTTTGAGCCGTTCCTGAAGGATGGACTCGGGTCGCATCAGCTCGCTGGGCCCCTGGCTCCAAGCCTGCATGGCATCCACCCACCGCCGCCCCGCAGCGCCATAGAACCCGATGAACTCGACGGCCGGCTTGTCGAGCACGCTGTCGGCCTGCAAGCCGAGCATGCGCTCCGCTGCAGAGTTGAAAAGGATGATCTGGTGGGAGGCGTCGGTGACGATGACGCCGTCCGCGATCGATTCGAGGATCGCGCGCGATTTGCTGAACTCAACCTGCTGTGCACGCAGCATCCCGCCCAGCCGTTCCGCCTGGTCGCGGATCAGCCGGTACAGCTCGGCATTGTTGATGGCTGCGGCCACCTGGTTGGCGGCCGCCGATACCAGCCGCAGTTGTTCTTCGTCGAAGGCGTTCCGCCTATGACTGAAGAGGAGCAGCGCTCCCAGCGCATCCTCGCTTATCATCAGCGGCAACGCCAGGGCGCTCTTGTGTTCTTCGATTCTGTCTTCATGTGGAACCCAGCGTTCGTCACGCGTAAGATCCGGGACGATGGCCGGCTCCCGGTTTTCGATCACCCAGCCTGCCAGGCCTTCCCCGCGCCGGAATGGCGAAAGGGTACCCCCGGGCGGCAGCGGTTTGCCTCCGCCGAGCGAGGCGCGCAGCACGAGCTGGTCGCTATCGGGCGCGACCAGCAGGATCACCCCCCGGTCTGCGCCGACGACGTCATTCACCAGGCTCAGGGCCCGATTGAGCACCCGATCCAGGTCCAGGCTGGCCGAAAGCTCCGATGTGATGCGAAGCAGCGCTTCGGAGCGGTCATGTTCACGCGCAAGGTCCTCCGTTCGAGCGCTCACGCGCCTCTCGAGTTCCTCACTGGATTGCCTGGCCTGCTCATAGAGCTGCGCGTTTTCGAGCGCCACGGTCGCCTGCCTGGCCAGCGTGGTCGCGATCTCGATGTGCGCGGGGTTGTATCCTTTGACCTGGTGGTTGTCCAGCGAGAGCAGTCCGATCACCTCCCCCCGCGAGGTCAGAGGGATGCCGAGCCAGGCACGAACCGGATACTCCGGGAAGGAGGGAAAGCGATCATCCTGCGACGTGTCGTCGACCAGGATGGGTTGTTGATCGCGCACCATCTCTTCATAGAGAGCGGAATCCTCGATGCGCACGGTCAGATTCATGCGATCTTCATCGTCGGCGAAGCCTTGCGCGGCGACGACGCGCAGGCGGTCGCCCTCGCGCAGCCAGAGGGTAGCGCTGTCGTAGGGAAGGACGCGTCCAAACTCGATGAGCATGGACTTGACGATCAGCTGGCTGTCGAGGCTGGACGTGATGGTGGCTGAGACATTCGCAAGAGTCTCAAGCTGTCGAGCGCGGCCTTCAGCAGATTGATAAAGGCGGGCGTTCTGAATAGTGAGCGCGGCCTGACGGGAGAGAGAACGCACAAAGGTGGCGTCCGATTCCGTGAACGCTCGCGTGGTTGTGTAGTTCTCAAGGATGATCACGCCGAGGACGAGGTCGGCGGCTTTCAAAGGCATGCCAAGGGCGCTGTTGGGCACGCGGCCGTCGGTGGCCTGCGTATACCGCCTGAGGTTCTCGGTCCGTAAATTGATATCGTGGGTGAACTCGATTTCGTCCCAGAGTATCTCTTCACCGCTGGCGTAGACTTTGCCTGCGAGTGACTCGCCAGGTTGATAAGAAATCTGCTCCAATTCATGGGCATCGGCAAAGCCGGAAGAGCCGTACGTCTGGAGGATTCCTGCATCCGGATCCCAGAGCGCTACCAGGCTGGCTTCGGTGGCGGGCATCGCCCGGCGCACACCGTCTGCGAGGCTGTTCATCACGGTCTGAAGATTGAGTGATCCGAGCTGGCGGCTGAACTCCAGCAGGAGGTTCCCCTCGGCGAGTCTCTGCTCGATGCTCCGCAGCAGGCGGATGTGTTCCAGAGCGGAGCCCAGTTGATTTGTCAGGCTGGTGTAGAGCTCAAGATCCTGCTCGCTGAAGAGGGAAGACCGCCTATTGTCAACCAGCAGAACGGCGGCCGTCAGCGTCCCCTGCGCGAAGATCGGTAGCGCGAGGGCCGTGGTCGCGCCAAGCGCGCTGAGCAGGGGTGAGACACTCCATTCCGAGCTCTCGGCCAGATCGCGGATGAGGATCGGCTTCTGCTGGTTGTACGCCGCCCGCAGGGGGTTGCGCTGACCCAGGAGGGCGTCAATGTTCACTCCCTCGGGAAGATCGCCAGCTGTATGGCTGACCGCCAGGCCCGCTTCTCGCGGCCGCGCGACGAGAACGTTCGAAAGCTGAAGCGTCCGAAGCGCCTCGCTCGCGAAGGTCTGGAATATGGAGGCGTCATTGCTCTGCGCGCTGGCGACTTCGACCACCTGCGCAAGCGACTGGACGACCTGAGCGCGCTCGCGGTGGGTCTCGATCTCCTGGTTGCTCCTGGTGGTCTCCTCCAGAAGCTTCCTGGAAGAGGCGCCCATCTCTGCGTGGGAAGCGCGCAACTCATCGAGTTCTTCGACGAGCGCTTCAACGGCCTCCTCCGCGCCGGAGTGCAGCGCTGCGTTTTCGATCGTGATGGCCGCCTGGTTGGCGAAGATCTCGATCGTCTCGATGGTCTCGCGATCGGGTCGCAGTCCGGTGCGAGGATCCTCGAGCCGGACAACGCCCAGCACCTGGCCTTCAATGCCGAAGAGCGGGACCAGCAGTTGATCTCCAGTCTGCCACGCGAACTTGGGCGGGATGGCTAGAAGCGAGGAGGGGTAGAGCTCAGGATTCTCGATGGGGACCCGGTCGTGAGGGATGAAGTAGGATCGGCTGACTTTGTACTGATCTTGGAGCAGTTCTTCAACCGCCTCCCAGGGTTGTGGCGCGGTCTCCTCGCCGACCTTCCTCGCCTCTTCCAGGCCGGCCGAGACCTCGTTCCTGAGCAAGTTCGACTCCTCATCGAGGCGGTCAAGCGAGACGCGGTTGAACCCGGAGGCGGCCTGCAGACCGTAGGCGATCGTCTCCAGGTTGGTCCCAGGCGACGCGTCGCTTCTCACCGCGCTCGAGATGTATGAAATCTGGGAGAGGGCCTCAGACCTTCGCCGCAAGAGTTCCGCCCGGCGGCTCTGTTCCTGGTAGCGCTGAGCATTGCCGATGGCGATCGCCGCTTGTATGGCGAGCCCTTCGGCGATTTGCGCGCTGCCCTCATCAAACTGGTTTCGCCGGGAGCCGTGCAAGTGAATCATGCCCGCTGTCTGGCCGTGGTAGGCGATAGGGGCCAGAAGGGAGGATCGGATCCCCGCGTGCGGCGGCGGCAGCTCTTCCGAGGCGAAATCGCCAAGCGTTCGCATGGCTCCAGAAGCCAGGACTTCCAATTCGAGCGGATTGAGTTCGCCGGAGCCGGAGTCGTCGCCGATGATCAGCGCGACGCTGGGCGCGGCGCCGTCCTCCTCGAGGTTCAAGAGCACTGTGCGACCGCAGTCCGCCTCGGTCGTGCGGAGAGCTTCTTCATGAACCATCCTGATCAGTGGCTCAAGTTCGAGGGTGGCGTTCAGTTCGCGGCTCACTCGCGTGAGCGCAGTCAGCTGATCGACCCTCCTGCGCAAACTGGTGTCGGTCTGGGCCGAGAGACGGGCGCGTTCCACTGCCCCGGCGATCTGGCCGGCGAACGTAATGGCCAGTTCGAGATCGTTGTTGGTGAATCCCTCGCCGCTCGTTTTCGCGAGCAGGATTTCCCCGATCCCCGAATCCTGCACGACGAGCGGAATGTCGATCACACTCTCAACGTCGAAGCGGTTCAGGAATCCGTGCAGCGAGGGGATCGAGCGTGCCTCCTGCAACGCCTGGTTGCTCAGGATCGGACGCTGGCTGCGGGTAACCGTAGTCTGGAATTGCGGGTTGTTGGTGGAGAGTGTGAGCAATTCGTTCGCCAGGTGGGCGTCGATGCCGAGCAGCGAATCCGGGTGAGGGCGCAGCCGTCCCTTGGCCTCGTCAACGAGAAGCAGGGCAGCTAGCTCCACCCTCAGGAGCCTTCCAAGCTCCCTGAGGGCGTAGGTGAGGATTTCATCCACGGTGGCGGCGGAGGCTGCCAGCGCGGTCACCCGGCGCAGGCCCTCAGCACGCTCGGCGCGTCGTCGAGCATCTTCGACCAGCTGTGCGTTTTCGATCAGTGGAGCGCTCTGGCCGGCAAGGATCGAGAGCAGCCGGATGTCGTCCTCGTCGAATGACCGGTTGTCCCTCTTGTTTGCCGCCTGAATGATTCCGATACGCCGGCCGCCGCTCACGATAGGGACGATGAGCGTGTTTTGGATGGAGGCGGCTTGGGCCAGGGCCCGGAATCCGATCGCATCGACCTCGGGATCGTTTTCGACGTTGTTCGACAGCCAGTGATCCCGAGCCTGCCAGATGGCTGCGGTTGCGCCGTCCGGGGAGGAGGGGATCTGGTAGTAGCGGTCGACAAAGGGCTCCGGGATGCCGACGAAGGGTATCTGGCCGACCAGGTTTTGAGAGACTTCGTCGTAGAGCAGAAATCCGAGGATTTCGACCTCCAGGAGGCGGGCGATCCCCTGCGCCAATCGGCCGAAGAGCTCCCCAACGTCGGTGAGCGAACCGACCGCTTGGACGAGTTCCGACAGCCCGGCCAGTTCGTCCGCCCTGCGGTGCTGTTGTTCATGCAGCCGGGCATTGTGCAGCGCGGTCGCTGCCTGGGCGCCCAGGATCTGCAGCAGCGTCTTGTGGGTGTGGTCGTAGGCGTTGGGCTGCAGATTGGCCAGCTCGATGGTGCCCAGGAACTGATCGCCGAAAAG
>JABAOD010037575.1_pt3 | contig 11148 bp, 12 predicted proteins | sample 7062151 | NCBI WGS metagenome assembly JABAOD01 (sample SAMN14538626, study PRJNA623070) | marine sediment metagenome | biome: marine biome [ENVO:00000428]; feature: marine pelagic biome [ENVO:01000023]; material: deep marine sediment [ENVO:00002113] | place: India: Gulf of Khambhat ...
GCCTCCGCCCTCCTCATCGACTACACGCTCACCGTGGCTGTCAGCATCACGGCGGCGGTGGCGGCGGTGAACTCGGCCTTTCCAGAGTTCCTCCCCTACCGGGTGCCCCTGTGCATTGTGGCCGTCGCCTTCCTGACATGGGCCAACCTCCGAGGTGTCCGGGAATCGGCGACTCTCTTCTCGGTGCCCACCTATGCCTTCGTCATCCTCGTCCTCGCCCTGATCGCCTCGGGACTCGGTCGCTCCCTGACCGGCGGCCTTCAGGCGCCACCAGCTCCGGAGCCAGCCGCCCTCGCCCCCCTCACGGTCTTCCTGGTTCTCCGTGCTTTCGCCTCGGGGACGACCGCCCTCACCGGGATCGAGGCCATCAGCAATGGCGTGCCCGCCTTCAAGCCTCCAGAACCCCAGAACGCAGGAAAGACTCTCATCGCCATGGCTGGACTCTTGGCCTTCATGTTCCTGGGTATCACGTTCCTAGCCGGTGCCCTCGGCATCCAGCCCTCGTCCCAGGAGACGGTCGTTTCCCAGATCGGTCGGCAGGTGTTTGGGGAGGGCCTTCCTTATCTCGCGCTTCAGGCGGCAACGGCACTGGTTCTGTTCCTGGCTGCCAACACGCCCTTCGCCGGGTTCCCCCGCCTTTCCGCCATCCTGGCTCGGGACGGCCACCTGCCCCACCAACTCGCCAACCTAGGTGACCGGCTCGTCTACGGAAACGGGATGATCGCTCTGTCCGTCCTGGCTTCGATCCTCATCGTCGCCTTCGGTGGCCGGACGCACGGTCTCATTCCCCTCTACGCTGTCGGGGTATTTCTAGCCTTCACCCTCTCCCAGGCGGGTATGATTCGACACTGGCAGACCGAGGGGGGTTCCCGGTGGCGAGCTAAGGCCACCGTGAACGGCGTCGGCGCCACGGTCACCTTCCTCGTCTTCCTGGTCTTCGCGGCCACGAAGTTCGCCGACGGGGCCTGGATCGTGGTGGGGTTGATCCCCTTTCTCGTGTGGCTGTTCGGCCGAGTGAGGGGTCACTACGATGATGTGGGAGAACAGCTCACGCTGGAGGGAGTGCGACCCGAGTCGTGGCGCGATGCCGCCACCCAGAATCGACAGAAGGTGATCGTTCCGGTGTCTGGCATCCACCGGGGGACCCTGCCTGCCCTGCGGTTCGCCCGCTCTCTCTCCAAAGACGTCACCGCCGTGATGGTGGATGTCGACCCCAAGATGACCCAGCAGGTCCAGGAGAAATGGCCGATCTGGGGACAGGACGTCCCCCTCGTGGTCCTGCCCTCCCCCCTCCGGTCCACTCTGGGTCCTCTGCTCAAGTATCTCGGAGAGGTGGATCGCCGGGACCCGGAGCGCGGGCCGGCAGTGGTGGTGCTCCCCGAGTTCATCCCAGCCCGGTGGTGGCACGAGTTCCTACACAACCAGACGGCCCGGCTCATCAAGGCGAGCGTGCTCTACCGATGGGGCCGACCCGGCAAGGACCGGGTCATCGTCGACGTTCCCTTCCATCTCAAGCGGTGAGCGACGCCTCCAGGTCGGGGCCGGTGTTCCTGCTGATTCATAGCCCGCTGGCGGGGCCTCTCACCTGGAGGTCGCTCGCGCAGGAATTCAGACGCCGAGGATTGCAGGCCATCGCCCCAGCGCTTCCCCACGCCATGGATCTCAATCCGCCCTACTGGACGGCCCATGCCAAATCGGTTGCCCTCGCCGCCCCGTTGGCCCCTGGAGAAGAGGCCTTTGGTGCTCGTGGGACACAGCGGAGCGGGCGTTCTTCTTCCGGCGGTGCGGGAGGCATTGGGGAGAGCGGTAGCCGGCTACATCTTCGTGGATGCCGACATCCCGGAGGACAACAAGAGCCGGCTCGATCTATTTCAATCGCGCGAAGACAGGAATTCGTTCCGCCGGGCGGCACAGGAGGGAATGCTTCCCACCTGGACCGAGGAGGACCTACTGGAGACCATCCCCAACCCGGTCTTGCGGCGCCGGTTTGTGGCCGAGCTTCGGCCCCTCCCGCTCGCCGTCTATGAAGAACCGATACCGGTCTTTGAAGGATGACCAGATGCCCCCTGTGGGTACCTGCGGTTCACCGAGTTCTACGAGAGGTCGGCACACCATGCACGGCAGGGAGGTTGGCCCTACGCAGAGATCAACGACGATCACTTTCACATGCTGATAGATCCTCGAGCGGTGGCCGATGCCCTGCTAGATCTGGTCCGAGAGATGGGGGGTGATGGCAGCCCCGGCAACTAGCGGACAGAGGATCCGACCTCCGACGTGGGGACCTTGCCGGCCGGCCTAGTAGTCGCGGGAGAGTAGGTGGGGGTTGCCCAGTCGCACCCTACGCAAGCCCGCGGCACGGGCCGCCTCGAGCGCCTCCGTCGCGTGACGGACGGAGGTCCGAGGGAGATCCGGCATGAAGAAGTGGGGGTGGAAGCCCAGGAGCGCGTAGGGAGTGTCGGGATCCAGCCTGGCGATGAATCGGGCGATCCGCCCGACTTCGAGTGAGTCGACGTAGCCCGGCACCAACAGCGTGCTGGCCACCACTAGCGGTGGATCAGGCCGCTCGCCGGCCCGCTCGACCGCCGCAGCGAAATTGACGAGGGTCCGCCGGTTGGAGGCCCCGGTCAGCGCTCTGTGCAGATTGGAATCGTAGGCTTTCAGGTCGAACTTGATGCAGCCCCCTGTCTGCAGGGAGAGATCCAGGGCCCGGCGCAGGAGCTTGGGGTGCATGGTACCCGCCGTCTCCCAGCAGACCGATACCCCACCGTCGGCCAGGTGCTTGGCGGCGGCCAAGGCATGGGGCATCTGGCTCGCCGGATCCCCGCCAAAGAAGCACACACAGTATGTGCGTGCGTTGCCGCAGGCCGCTAGCTCCCTCGCGGTCATCGCTCGGACCGTTCCCTTTCGGTCGCGCGTGGGGTCCGCCTCGCGAAAGTGCCAGTTCTGGCAGAAGAGACAGTCTAGAGTGCAACTGGCATAGAAAACCGCAAGGTTGTGCTGGCCAAGTTGGCGATGGCCCGGGCACACCCAGTCGGCCACACAGTTGGTGGGTAGAGGATCGCGGTACCAGTGCAGCAAACCGCGAGCGGGGGTCCCGGCGAGGTGGGCCAGCCGGCCATCGCTTGCGACCCTGAGGCCACAGAAACCACGGCCTCCGTCGGGGATGAGGCAGTCTCTGGCACATAGCCCGCAGCGGACCCCGTCCGCAGCACGCGGGGGCACCTCGGGGAGACCGAACTCGAGCCGAGCTTGGCGATGCGTCTCCCGCGGGTAGGCGGCTGCCGTCTCGGGCTCTCGCCGAAGGCATTCCAAGCAAACGCCAACCGCCGCTGCGATCAGTGGGGACCGGGCGCCACACAAGTGGCACCGCGCCTGTTCCATTTGAATCAGCCCCCTATCTTGTGGATGTCAATCTAGGCCCGACGCCACCCGCCGTCAACGCCTTGTGCCCGGGCGTTCCCCAGCCGCATCCCCTTCTCGCGTATGATTAGGAGGTGAGATAGCAATTCCGCACCTTCTATGAAAGAGGCGACCTTTCGGTTCTACGCCGAGCTGAACGACTTCCTGCCCCTCGATCAGAGGCAGACCGGTTTCCTCCATTCCTTCCGAGGCCAGCCTTCCGTCAAAGACACGATCGAGGCCCTGGGGGTCCCCCACACCGAAGTGGATCTCATCCTGGTGAACGGGTCGTCGGTGGGATTCTCGTACCTCCTCCAACCTGGAGACGAAGTCAGCGTCTATCCTGTCTTCGAGTCAGTGGACATCACCCCCATCCTCCGGCTCCGACCCGAGCCCCTCCGAGAGCCCCGCTTCGTCCTGGACAGCCACCTAGGGAAGCTGGCCGCCTACCTGCGCCTCGTCGGCTTCGATACGCTCTACTGGAGCGATGTCGAAGACGCGGCACTGGCGGATGTCTCTCGAGGGGAACGACGGATCCTCCTCACCAAGGACCGTGATCTCCTCAAACGCAGAGCCGTGACCCACGGCTACTTCGTACGAGCTGTCCGCCCTCGCGCCCAGCTGGCTGAAGTCGTGCGCCGCTTCGACCTCGCCCGGTCGATGGCCCCTTTCCGCCGCTGCCTCCGCTGCAACGGGATTCTCAGGCAAGTTCCCAAAGAGGCGGTTCTGGATCACCTCCCGACCCGGACCCGGCGAGATTTCCAGGAGTTCCAGCGGTGCCCCNNCCTCCACGGACCCGGGAAGAGTACGAGGAGTTTCGGCGCTGCCCGGACTGCGGCCGAGTCTACTGGAAGGGATCCCACTACCGACGGATGCAGCGCCTCATAGGGGCCGTCCTCCGGGATGCAGCCGAATAGCTCACCTCGCTGCATGACCTGGGATGTCCACGGCCTGTAGTCCCTTGCCGGTCCACCTCGCAGGACTGGTGATTCGGGTCTCCGCTCTCAGGCGCGGAGCCGCTTTGCCCCTATCGTGGTCGTCTTTGCCACCTTCGCAGCGGCGAGCAGAGAGGCCGGCCGCCAGCAGCGGGCGAAAAGGCGAGCTGGTGCGCAAGCGGGTGCTACGCGGAGCCGTCTTGCCCCTCCTGTGGACCGCAACCGGACGTCGCGACGATCCCGTCTGTGCTATCCTGACAACCCTGACCGGGGAAACCCATGAAACAGTCGCCGTATCTCTTCCTTGACGCTGGTGGTACCCTGGTGTTCCCCGATCCGGAACGGATCACAGCCCTTGCGGAGACAGCAGGTTTTCCGATCGATCCGGAGGGCATCTACTACGAGCATTATCGGATCGTCTACGAGGTAGACTGGCACGTCCTGCGCTACGGCGAGTTCCCCCAGGCAACCCAACGTCTGGACCTACAAGGGATTCTTCCAGAAGCTGTTCGAGGGGCTAGGGGTACCAAGCGCCCCGGCCCGCGATCTCAGCGAGCGAGCTGAGGAGGAGCACAGGCGGGACAGCCTTTGGGCCTTCACCTATCCCTGGGTAACCAACGCGCTCTCGGCTCTGCGAGACAGTGGCTACCGGATGTCGGTCATCTCCAATTCCGACGGTCGCGCGGAGCAGGTCCTCGCTCGAATGGGACTGGCATCGTACTTCGAGAAGGTTCTGGATTCGGCGGATGTCGGGATCGAAAAGCCCGAACCTGAGATCTTCCTCGGTGCTCTGGACGTGCTCGGTGTCGAATCCCAGGACGCACTCTACGTGGGCGATGTGATGTACGTGGATATCTGGGGGGCCAACCGCGTGGGGATAGGGGCTGTCCACCTCGATCCGGCCGGCCTATACCAAGACTGGCCCGGCGAGAGAATCTCCGACATCTCTGCCCTCCCCGAGTGGTTGACCCGGTACGCGTGTCGCTCCGCCGGGACAGATCTCCACCCTCTGCGCGCCTTCCGGCTCGCCTCGTAGGGATCGCAGAAGCAGCACCTCCGGAGCCCGCCGGCCCCACGCGTATCCCCACCCCGCCACCCTTGCCGACGGGGCCGTATCCTTGGAAGCCGTCCAGGCGGCAGCGTATAATCGCCCGGCAGCCGCGATGAAACTGGTCACCACCGCCCAGATGCGCCAGATCGAGGAGAAGGCCGACGCCGGTGGCCACTCCTACGATCAGATGATGGACCGCGCGGGACGCGCCGTGGCCGATGCCATCGAGGCCCGCTTTCGGGTCCAGGATCTGCCCATCTTGATTCTGGTGGGGCCGGGCAACAACGGCGGTGACGGGCTGGTGGCAGCCCGACACCTCCAACGAGCCGGTGGGTACGTATCCCTGTATCTCTGGAATCGCAAGACCGCCCGGGATCCGAACTTCAAAGCGATCCAGGACCGCAACATCCCGTACGTCCTGCATAGCAAAGACGGGAACCTGAAGGAGCTAAGACGGCTCCTCAAGGATTCCCGGCTGGTGGTGGACGCACTGCTGGGCACGGGCGCCTCCCGGCCGATCGGGGCGCCGCTCTCGGAGATCCTCGCGGCTCTCGCCGCGCAAAGAGAAGCGGATGATCCGCCCTACCTGGTGGCCCTGGATGTTCCGTCCGGCCTGAACTGCGATGACGGATCGCTGGACCCAGCGACGGTGGCTGCCGATCTGACCATTACTTTGGCCCTCCCCAAGTGGGGGCTGTATCTCTTCCCCGGAGCAGCCGCGACCGGCGAGATCGTGGTACGTGATATCGGGATCCCGGCGCGTCTGGCCAGCGGGATCGAGGACGAGGTCGCCACAGACGAGATGGTCCGCCGGATGCTGCCGGACCGGCCTCTGGACGCTCACAAAGGGACGTTCGGAAAGGCGCTGATCGTGGCCGGCTCAGCCCACTACACAGGCGCCGCCTATCTTGCCAGCACCGCTGCAGCCCGCGTGGGGACTGGGCTCGTGACCCTCGCTCTCGCACAGAACCTGCATCCCGTTCTGGCCGCCAAGCTCACCGAGGTGACCTTCTTGCTCCTCCCCCACGACCTCGGAGCCCTCGTTCCGGAGGCGACTCGGGTGCTCGCAGAAAGACTGACCGAGTACCGGGCGATCCTGGTGGGACCCGGCCTGGGACAGGAGTCCGCAACCGTGAAGTTCGTCCATAGGCTTCTGGGTCTCGAGGAGACGGTCGGGGGGAAGGGGCTCGGCTTCTTGACGGAGTCAGAGGCGGAAGAGGAGCAAGCCAGCCTCCCCGCTACAGTGCTGGACGCAGATGCCCTCAACGCGCTGACTGAGGCAACCGAGTGGTGGGGGTCGCTGCCGGAGGATGTGGTTCTGACGCCTCACCCTGGGGAGATGGGCCGGCTCCTCGATCGTCCGGCTGAGGAGATTCAGGACGACCGGCCCGGCGCGGTCAGGGAGGCGGTCCAGACGTGGAGGAGAGCGGTCATTCTCAAAGGCGCCCACACGCTCGTCGCTAGTCCGCAGGGAAAGCTGGTGGTGATCCCCTTCGCCAATCCCGCTCTAGCCTCTGCCGGCACGGGCGACGTGCTGGCAGGCGCGGTGGCCGGCCTGATGGCGCAAGGGCTCCAACCTTTCGAGGCAGCGGTGGCAGGCGCCTATCTTCAGGGCCTGGCCGGTGCCATGGTTCGCGAGGCCCTCGGAGATTCCGGGGCCGTGGCCGGCGATCTCCTCCCGAATCTGCCTCGCGCGATCCGGGCAGTCAAAGAAGAAGAGGGGAAGACCTCGCTTCCCCTCATCTAGCCTGAACGCACGTTTCCGTCAGGCCTTCTTGGCCGCCGCCTTCCGAGTCCCCTTCTTGGGGGCCTCTTCTTTCTTTCCTGTCATCTCGTCTCGGGTCTTGGCAGCTGCCTTCTGGCCTTCCTCGATCGCTTCCTCCAGACGGATGCGCTGCTCCTCCAGAGCCGCCGCCCCGCGCTCCTGCCACTTCCTCGCTTCTACCTGAAGCCGCTTGGCCTCCTCCTGAAGCTCCTGGGCGCGCTTGAGAGCCTCCTCGGCCAGATCCTCGGCGCGGCCTCGCAGCTCAACCGAGCGCTCGCGAAGCTCGCTCCGAGTCTCCTCGCCGCTCTTGGGGGCGTAGAGCATCCCCACTGCGGCTCCGATCAGGCCACCCAGGATCAGCCCGCTCAGAAACCCGCCGTCTGAGTTGTCTGCCATCTCGTATCTCCTTTCCAGGAAGGGATGGTGCTTATGGTGGTCCGGCTAGTCTCCGGCCTCCGAGGATTCTGCGTCCGTGGCCGGCTGGCGCCGGTCTCGGCGCAGGACGCGGAGGAAACGGTTGACCGCAGATCCGTAGCTGACCGTCCGGACGAGGGGATTCACCACATACCTACTCAGAATCACAGCCGTGCCGCGGACGGTGTTGGCAGTCTCGTTCGCCGACTCCATGATCGGAGTGAGCTCCTCCCGCAGCATTCGCACCAGGCTCCAGACCTGCCACACCAGCACCGCGAGAACAAGGCCGAGGAGAAGCGTCTCCACGGCCAGGGCAATGATCGCCAGATCCCGCAGCACTGCCAGGGACATCCTAGCTCCGTCGAGTCATTATATCACACGCGTATGAGGCGAGCAACGAACATGGCGATCCAGGCCCCGATCGCCCCTCCCGCCGCGTATACCGCTCCCAACTTCAGCACCGCAAACCCGATCGCTGCCGCCACAAGGTGCCCCAGGACGAAGCCCAAGAGCGCCGCGATCCACACGAGACCCAGCTGCCTCAGGGTACGCCCCCAGAGGAAGTGAAAGATCCCGGCGTTGAGCGACGCCAGAACCACGATCAGAAGAAGCGGGGGAGATATCAGAGAGATCAAGCGGTGGTGGCTCGGTCGATGATCCCACCCCCCACGACAGCGTCCCCCTGGTAGAACACCACCCCTTGGCCGGGGGTCACAGCTCGCTGGGGCTCATCGAAGACGAGGCGGGCCCGCCCCTGGTCCAGGGGCTCTAGAGTCGCAGCTGCCTCCCGCGATCGGTACCGGATCCGGGCCGTTCCAGACAGGGTTTCATCTGGGGGCGCCCCAGCGACATAGGAGAGGTCCCGCGCCAGAAGGGCCTTGCTCTGCAGGGCCTCCTCCGGGCCCACCACGAGCGCGTTGCGGGCCGGGTCCAGCTCTACGATGTAGAGTGGCTTTCCTGCGGACACGCCCAGCCCGCGTCTTTGGCCGACTGTGTACCGCCACAACCCACCGTGCTCGCCCAAGGTATTGCCGTCTCGGTCCATGATGGGCCCGGGGCTGGGCCGCAAGCCACCCTCGGCTTCAAGAAAGCGAGCGTAGCTTCCGTTGGGGACAAAGCACAGTTCCTGGCTCTCCGACTTGTCAGCCACCGGCAGACCGTGCTCCCGGGCGAGATCCCGCACCTGATCCTTCGTCCGGTCGCCCACTGGGAACAACACCTGGGCCAGCTCCTCCTGCCCCAGCATGTACAGAACGTAGGACTGGTCCTTGCCCGGGTCGCGCCCCTTCAGCAGTTGGTAGTGACCGTTCTCACGCTTGATCCTGGCGTAGTGTCCGGTGGCCAGATAGTCTGCGCCCAGCGCGCGCGCGCGCTTGAGCAGCGCGTCGAAGCGAATGTGCCGGTTGCACTGCAGGCAGGGGTTCGGGGTCCGGCCCGCCGCGTACTCGTCGACCAAGTAGCGGACCACCCGACGCTCGAATTCCGGGCCCGCGTTCATCATGTAGAAGGGTGCGCCGATCGCCTGACAGATGCGGCGAGCATCAGCCGCCGCCTCCGGGCTGCAGCACCGGTTCTCCTCGCCGGGGGGGCCCCACAGCCGCAGCATCACCCCCACAACCTCGTACCCACTCTGGTGCAGCAGGAGGGCCGAGACGGAGGAGTCCACCCCTCCGCTCATGGCCACTACCGCTCGGCGTCGGTTCCCGTTCCCGTGAGCCGCCATGGGCGTTCCATTATAACATACGGATTCAGCCGCCTTCGTTACGGCTGAGATAGGAGAGCGAGGAAGGATGGACTCCACCCTCTCAGGAGTGTGGCGCGCCCTGGTCCGATTTGCGTTCCACCGTCTGTACCACGAGTTCGCATGGGCCTACGACTCCGTCAGTCGCATCGTTTCGCGAGGACAGTGGCGCCAGTGGCAAAGGGCCGCCCTCCCCCATCTGCGGGGTCCTTTGGTGCTCGATCTCGGGTGCGGGACCGGCGATCTGCTCCAGGATCTGGCAATTGAGGGGCTACGTGCCATCGGCATGGACGAATCCACCGCCATGCTTCGAGTCAGTCGCAGGAAGATTGAGATGGCGGACGCGGGTGAGCGCACCAGCTTGGTCCGGGCCACGGCCCAGGCACTCCCTCTTCCCGATGGCCACCTGAACTCAGTGGTGGTCACCTTCCCTGCGCGATTCATCCTGGACGACACAGTCCAGGCCGAGATAGCCCGTGTGCTGGCTCCCGAGGGCCGGCTGGTCATCGTGGACGGCGGTCGTCTGGAAGAGACCGACCTGTGGTCCCGGCTTCTAAACCGGAGCTTCGACCTCACAGGAGGCCGACGACTCAAGCGGTNNTCTGGTTTCCTTGGGGACCAGCACTGTCAGGATCTCCCTCGGCGTCAAGCCTGCCGGGTGATGGTGGTGTCTTCACTACGGCCTTCTGGCTCGCAGCTCTCTTCTCCGCTTCGCATCCAGCGTTCCGCTCTCCAACTAGCGCTAGGATCCCTGTTGGCGCATGAGGATCGCCCGCTAGCAGTGCATTTGTGAAAAATTGGACAAGTGAGAACGCTCCAGTATACTGAGAGGTAGGGAGGGTTGTTTTGGAAGGGGCGCCTGACTATAATCCGTCGCGGTCGCCCAAGCGGAGGGCCCGCCTGCTCATGCGGGCCAACCTCCGAGCGCTGGGCCTGGCCGGTCAGGTGGGCCTGACCATGGTGCTGTCCATCCTCGCCGGCCTTTTCCTTGGGCAATGGTTGGACGGGAGCCTAGGCACAAAGCCCGTCTTCACCCTGATCCTTATCTTCATCGGAATGATTGCGGGGGCTTGGGGTGTGTATCGCCAGCTGAGCTGGACCCTGGCGGAGATGCCAGAGCCTCGGCCCCGGAATGAGGGTGAGGCATGAGCCTGATCCGAGAGCGATGGAGGACCCTGCTTCCCCTGGTGGGTGGCCTGGTCCTGCTGGTCATCCTGGCCAGGCTCTTTCCCGTTCCCTTGCCCGAGATCTCTCTGGCCCCCGAGCCGGTCTTCGAGCTTCCTGGCCAGGGTTTCGCCGTCACCAACACCATGCTCACCTCCTGGCTCAGCATCGTTCTCCTCGCCGGCCTCGCCTACTTCGCCACCCGCAGGATGGGACTGGTACCCACGGGACTCCAGAACTTGATGGAAGCCGCCGTTGAGGCGCTGTTCGGCCTGGTGGAGCAGGTGGCTGGCGAGAACAACGCTACCCGGTTCTTCCCTCTTGTGGCCACGATCTTCATCTACATCCTGGTCGCCAACTGGATGGGGTTGATCCCAGGGTTCGGGAGCGTGGGAATCGCCCACGAAGTGCACGAGGGCGGTCACCGGATGGAATGGGTGCAGATCCCGGGCGCTCAGGTCGGGCTCCTCGTCAACGAGGAGCCTGGGGAGCATGAAGTCGGCTGGACTGTTCTCCCTCTCCTGCGCTCTGTGGCCACCGATCTCAACATGCCGCTGGCACTGGCTCTGATCTCCCTTTTCGCGACGCAACTGGTGGGCGTGCAGGCCCTGGGCATGGGCTACTTCAGCAAGTTCCTGAATCTGGGTTGGCTGCGCAAGATCTTGGAGGGCCGCCGTTC
>JABAOD010023893.1_pt6 | contig 11145 bp, 10 predicted proteins | sample 7062151 | NCBI WGS metagenome assembly JABAOD01 (sample SAMN14538626, study PRJNA623070) | marine sediment metagenome | biome: marine biome [ENVO:00000428]; feature: marine pelagic biome [ENVO:01000023]; material: deep marine sediment [ENVO:00002113] | place: India: Gulf of Khambhat ...
GAGGCCCGCGTAGAGCGCGACGTCGGCGCGGATGAAATCGATCGAGGCATCGATGACGCCGAGGGTCTTGAGCACCGTGTTGATCAGACCGGCGTCGCCGAAGATGATGCGGAACGCGAAGGCGCGCAGGATCTCGTTGATCCAGTACGGCACGACCAGCGACAGCGCCAGCAGGCGCGCCCAGCTGCCGGTCGCGACCTTGGCCATGTAGTAGGCGACCGGATAGCAGAAGACGAAATTGAACACCGTCACGAAGGCGGCGGCGACCAGCGTGCGCCCGAACACCGTCATGTCGACCCGGTTCCAGCCCTCCGGATTGCCGGGATGCCCGCGGTAGAAATATTCGTAGTTGGCGGTGGTGTACTGATCCAGTGGGCCGCCGATGTCGTCGGGTGCGAGCCGCGGCCGGAACGAGAAGTCGACCATCGTGATCTGCGGCAGCACCACCAGGACCAGCACCCAGAACGTCACCCCGAGCACCATGAACAGCGCCATGCCGGGTCCGTTCGTCGCGATGAATCGCCGGGCCGTCGCCGCGATGCCCATGGCCGCCCGCCCCTACTCCTCGTCCGCCATCGCGCCGGCGGGCAGCGCCACCGCCTGCTCCGGGTCGTAGGCGAGGGTGACTTCCTGGCCGACCGCCGAGGCCGCCCGCGCCTGGCCCCGGTTGGTCAGGGACATCTTGATATGGCTTCCGCCCTCGCCTTCGAGGAAGACGTGGTAGCTCTGTCCCTCGAACTCCTCGTTGGCGATGGTGGCCGCGATGCCGTTGCCGCCGCCCCCCGTCTCCGCGACGGCGAAGTTCTCGGGCCGGATGAAGACCATGGCACTGTCGCCGGGCTTCAGCGCGCCGCGCGCCGCCGTCGCGATGCGGGCCGGCAGATCGCCGAGCGCGGTCGCGACCACCGCATGGCCGTTCTCGGCCGCCTTGACCGTACCGGCGAAATCGTTGTTCTCGCCGACGAAGGAGGCCACGAACGCGGTGGCCGGATCGTCATAGATCTCCTTGCCGTCGCCGACCTGCTCGATGACGCCCTCGCGCATCACCGCGATGTGGTCGGACATCGTCAGGGCCTCGCCCTGGTCGTGCGTGATGTAGATGAAGGTCAGCCCGACGCGCTGCTGGATGGCGCGCAGCTCGGTGCGCATGTGCTGGCGCAGCTTGAGGTCGAGCGCCGACAGCGGCTCGTCGAGCAGCAGCACCTGCGGCTCGGCGGCCAGCGCGCGGGCCAGCGCCACGCGCTGCTGCTGGCCGCCGGACAGCTCGTCGACCAGCTTGTCGCCCTGGCCGGGCAGGGCGATGAGCTCCAGGAGGTCCTCAGCGCGCTTGCGGCGTTCCGGCTTGGGCACCCCCCTGACCTCGAGCGAGAAGGCGATGTTCTCCCACACCTTCATCAGCGGGAACAGGGCCAGGTTCTGGAAGATCAGCGCGGTCGGCCGCTTGTTGGGCCCGATGCCGGCCATGTCCCGGCCGCCGATCCGCACCCGCCCCTCGCTGGGCTCCTGGAAGCCGGACACCGTGCGCAGGATCGTCGTCTTGCCGCAGCCGGACGGGCCGAGGAACGAGAAGAACTCGCCCTCCTCCACCTTCACCGAGGCATCGCGGACCGCGACGAAATCGCCGAAGCGGATCCACAGATGCTCGAGTTCAACGCCAACGCCTGACTTCATGAGATGCCCCCCGCCGGGTGCCGCCCCCTATCGCCGCGGGCCGCCGGCCGCGCGTCCGCGAAACGGGGCTCCGGGCCCTGGCGGGCCCGGAGCGGTCACCCGACTGCCGTCAGGCGCTCTCGAACTTGTTCACGTACTCGGTGCGGACGTCCGAATACCAGGGCTGCGTCGGCGGCCACGGATTCAGGTTCGACAGCGCGTTGCCCGGATAGGCGTCGCCGAAGTTCTTGGCGTACTGCGCGCTGGCGAACTTGTCCGCGCCGAGGACCGGCGAGTTGTAGCCATGCGTGTCGATCGCCCTGCCCGCCGGTTCGGCGTCGTATGCGACCTCGATGAAGGCGTAGATCTGGTCGATGTTCCTGGCGCCCGTGGGGATCGCAATGCCGTCGACCCAGGCCATCGCGCCCTCCTTGGGCGCCCGGTACATGACCGGCTCGCCGGCGTTCTTCAGCGCCAGCGGCGGGCCGTCCCAGGTCTGGCCGACGATCACGCCCTCGTTCAGCAGGCCGTTCTTCTGGGTGTCGGCGTCGTTCCAGAAGAGCTTCACCTGCGCCTTGTTCTTGATGCAGAAGTCGGTGACTGTCGCCCAAGTTTTGCGCATGGTGGCCTCGTCGTTGTAGGCCTTCTTCATNNTCGTTCATCAGGCCGTTCTTCTGGGTGTCGCCGTCGTTCCACAGGATCTTGACGTTCTTCTTGTGCCTGATGCACCACGCCGTGACCTTCTCCCACGCCTTGCGCATGTCGGCCTCGCTCTTGTACCCGGCCCACATGGCGCCGGGCTCGAGCTCGCCGATGGTCTCCATGTACAGGCCGGCGCACAGCATCATCGAGTGCGGGCGGCCCATCGTCTTGCCGGCGTTCTCGTCGGCCCAGACGTCGCCATAGCTCGGGAACTGGCCCTTCGGCGCCCACTTGTCGGTGCGCCAGGCGACGGCCTCGGTGCCCCAGATGTGCGGCAGCCAGTGCGAGCCCTTGCCGCCGAAGTTCCACTCCTCGTCGCCGATCTTGACCATGGCGGGGTTCACCTTGTCGATCGGCACCCGCTCCATGTCGATCGGCTGCAGCAGCTTCTCGACCTCCCACTGCGGGGCGCGGTCGTTGGTCGGGCTGACGATGTCGTAGCCCTGGCCCTTCGAAGCCTTGAGCTTGTTGAGCAGCTCCTCGTTGGAGCCGATGCCGGTGAAGTTGATCTTGATGCCGGTCCTGTCCATCACCGCCTTGGTGAAGTCGGGCGGCAGGTAGTCGGACCACATCATGATGTTGATCTCGCCCGAGGACGAAAGGGCGTTTCTCACGTAGAACGGGCCGACCGCCGCGACGGCGCCTGCGGCCGCCGCGCCGCGAAGCACCGTCCGCCGCGTGAAGGCCTTCGCCGCACGCTGCGTTGCGGCACTCGATTCCTTCGAACTGTTTCTCATTTTCGGTGTTCTCCCTGGTTTCGCGGGGTCGTCGCGGGCCCCACCTCTTGCCCGGCACACGTCGCCGATTAGTGCCATGTTAATGCGGGAAATTCCGGCACCGCAAGCGGCAAGAGGACGGCGGCTCGCGACCCGCTGCGGCGGCCTGTCCGCCGCCGGATTGCGTTCAACCGAATACGCCGTTGAATCCTATGACTTAATTCCCGGACGTGACAGTTCCGTTCAATCGCATGGGCCAATGCCGACGGCTGCGGTCGCGCCGCCCTGCGGCGGTCCCGTTCCAGGACCGCAGATCGGCGGCGGCCGGGCGGTCTACATCATGCCCTTCCAGGGGACGAAGGCGCGCTCGAGCCAGCGCATCAGGGAGTCGAAGACAAAGGCGATCAGGCCGATCACGATGATCCCGAGGAACACGATGTCGGTTGCAAGGAAGCGTGCCGCGTTCAGCACCATGACGCCGATTCCCGCTTTGGCGGCGACCATTTCGGCCGCGACCAGGGTGGTCCAGCCGAAGGCGATGGCGATCCGCATGCCGGTCAGGATCTCGGGCAGGGCCGCTTTCAGCACCACGTGCCGGACGACCTGGTTGTGGGTCGCGCCCATGGAATACGCCGCATGGATCTGCTCGATCGAGCAGGACCGGACCCCGGCGCGCGCGCTGATCGCCAGCGGCGCGAAGCAGGCCAGATAGATCAGGATGATCTTGCCGAAGTCGCCGATGCCGAACCAGATGATCGTGAGCGGCAGATAGGCGAGCGGGGGTATCGGCCGGTAGAACTCGATGGGCGGGTCGAAGATGCCGCGCGCGTAGCGGTTCATCCCCATGGCGATGCCGATCGGAATCCCCGTCACGACGGCGAGAAAGAACGAGATGAAGACGCGATAGAGGCTCCAGAGAATATGCATGTGAAGCGGATTCTCGCTGAACCCTTCGCACTCGACCGCGACTTCGCCCGCGGCGCCGACCGCCACCAGGGCGGATTGCCAGTAGTACTCGATACAGGAGATCTTGACGAACTTGCCGAACACCATCTCGGGCGAGGGCACGAACAGCGGCCGCACCAGGTTCAGGTTCGTGACCAGCCACCAGGCCAGCAGCATCGCGACGATGGTGGCGACTTTGATGTGGGTGCTCTTGCCGGTTCCGGGCTGTCCGTAGGCGTCCTGGAACTCCCGGCTGGTGCCGGAAAACCACGCGCGGGGATTGAGCCTGATCTTCATCGGACCCTGGCCTCCAGCTCGTCGACCTCCTCGCCGTGGATGATCGAGAGGACCTCCTCGCGGATCTTGATGAACGCCGGATCCGACTTGATGCGCCGCGCGTTGCCTTCCTTCAGGAACTGCGCCGAGAAACCCAGATCGTACGAATGCGTGATGCGACCGGGGCGCGGCGACATGACGATCAGCTTGGTCGCGAGGAACAGCGCCTCCTCGACGCTGTGGGTGATGAAGAACACGATCTTCCGGGTCCGCTTCCAGACCTTGAGGATCAGCTCCTGCATGTTCTCGCGGGTGAAGGCATCGAGCGCGCCGAGCGGCTCGTCCATCAGCAGGATTTCGGGATCCGACGTCAGCGCCCGGGCCAGGCCGACGCGCTGCTGCATGCCGCCCGACAGCTTGTAGACGGGATAGTTGACGAACTCGGTCAGGCCCACGAGCTCGAGATTTTCCCTGGCCACGGAGAGGCGATCGCGCTCGCGGACCCCCTGGAGCTTGAGGCCGAAGGCGGCGTTCTCGATCACGTTCAGCCACGGCAGCAGCGCGTGCTTCTGGAAGACGACGCCGCGGTCGGCCCCGGGACCCGCGATCGCCTTGCCGTGCAGCGTGATGCGGCCCGACGTCGGCTGCAGGAAGCCAGCCAGGAGATTCAGCAGCGTTGTCTTGCCGCAGCCGGACGCGCCGAGGGCGACGACGAACTCCTCGGGATGGAAATCGAGATTGACGTGATTGAGGGCGGTAACGCTGCCGCCGCCATGCGATGGGAACACCATCGACACGTCTTCGACCTTGAGGATGGCTGTCATGTCGCGTCCGGTCCCTTTGGCTTGGCCCCGGCCCACCGGTTGCGCCGTGCTGCCGGGCGGTTCGTCCCGAAAGGGGGAAGGAAGGTCCCGGGCGCAGCGGCCCGGGACCTCCGTGTCGTCAGGCGATTAGCATGCGCCGTCCAGGGCCATTTTCGCGAACCTGGGATTCGAGGCGTCCTTGTAGCTGTCGAGCACCCGGTCGATCTTGCCCTGCGACTTCAGGAACTCCGACGTCGCCTTCAGGGCGTTCGCGACCCCGCCGCCGAGCCAGGTTTCGGACACCTGCTCCTCCAGGGTCGGGTAGTCGTACAGGGCGAGCACCGCGCCGACCTGGTCCGGCTGGCCCGACACCGCCTTGGCGATCGCCTTGGCCTTTGCCGTACCGGGGCCGTAGTCGTTGGGGTTGGCCCGGTAATCGGCATCCGCGGCGGCGACCATCTTGATCCACTGGCACATGAACTGCGGGTCCTTGTCGGTAAAGCCCTTGCGCGCGACCATGGCGTCGAACGTCGCCTTGCCCCACTGCGACAGCAGGCCCGAGGACAGTAGCACGTGGCCGTCGGCCTTCATCTTGCCGAGCGCCGGGTCCCAGACGAATCCGCCGTCGATGTCGCCACGGGTCCAGGCGGCGACCATGTCCGGCGGCGACATGTCGATGACGTTGACCCTCTTGGCGTCGAGTCCGAGCTGCTCGAGCGCGAACATCATGTGGAAATGGGTGGTCGAGCCGAACGGCACGGCGATCGTCTTGCCGACCATGTCCTGCGGCGCCTTGATGTTCTTCCGTACGACGAGCGCCTCGGCATTGTTGATGTTGTCGTAGATGTATACGACCTGCATATCGACGCCACGGCTATACCCAGCCGCGGTCGGCGAAGACCCGTTGAGGGAGATGTCGATCGAGCCGGACGCCATCGCGTTGATGACTTCGGTTCCCGAGTTGAACTGGAAGAATTCGATGCTCTTGCCGCCGAGTCCTTCCGTCTTGAGCTTCTCCATGTTCGCCTTCCAGGGTCCGTAAACCAGCTGGTAGCCGATCTTGACATCCGCGGCGTTCGCGCCGCTGGCCAGGAAGGCCGTAACGGCCAGAAAAACAACAATCATCGTGCGCATTTTGATCTCCCGTACTCTCTGTGATTACGTCCGACGGCGCATGTGCCCCATCCGACGGCGACGAAACGCCTCTTTCCTCTCGCCCCCCGCCGTATGCGACGCCGGCCGGATGTGAACGGCGTGCCCGTCGACCGTTGAGCCGCTGCCAGCGCTCACGCGCCGCCTGGGCTGAGCGGACGCCGAACGCACGCCAGTCGCTTTGACCGTCCGGACAGGCGCGGTCGTCTGTATCTTTGTTGCCGAGACTCGCTCCCTGTTCACTTCAATGGGGCCACGTTATCGACCCTTCTGGGTTGGCCGGCGAATTCGGTTAACAGCATGTTAAAGCGGAAAATTCGCGAACTGCAAGCGCCTCGGTTCGCGGCGGCGCCGATATATCGCCGGTGCGCCGGTCCAGAACCGACTGGCCTCGTATCATAGCATATTGAATTAATTCGATGATTCTCCGATGGTGACAGAAACCCGATTTCCATTGGGCCAGATGCGGCCCGGTTTTTCCGCAGCGTGCGACTCGTCGCCGCGATATTTTCCATTCCATCGCCGCGCATCTGTGTTTTACTTCCCCGCCCGGACGCAGCGAACAGGGCACCGCACCGCGTGCCGGAGTCCCGATCGGGATGGCGCATCTTCGAACGCCTGCCGCGTTCCGGGGACCTTGAAATACAGGAGGCATAATAAGATGACGATGAAACGATTGATCGCGGGCGCAGCGTCGCTGGCGATGGCCGCGGTCTGTGGCACAGCGCTTTCGGGCGCGACGTTCGTGCAGCCGGCGGCGGCCAAGACGGAGCTGCTGGTCTACACGGCCGTGGAAGCCGACGAACTGTCGAAATTCAAGAACGCCTTCGAGAAGGACAATCCGGATATCGAGATCAAGTGGGTCCGCGACTCGACGGGCATCATGGGGGCCAAGCTGCTCGCCGAAAAGGACAATCCGCAGGCGGACATCGTCTGGGGCATGGCGGCGACCGTGCTCTTGCAGCTGCTGAAGGAGAACTACTTCCAGCCCTACGCCCCGGCCGGCGTGGAGAAGCTCAATCCCTTGTATGTGGATTCCAAGAACAACCCGCCGCTGTGGGTCGGACAGCGCGCCTATGTCGCGTCGATCTGCTACAACACGGTGGAAGCCGCAAAGCACAAGCTTCCCAAGCCGACGTCCTGGAAGGATCTGACCGACCCGGTCTACCGGGGCCATGTGATCATGCCCAACCCGGCCTCCTCGGGCACCGGCTATCTGGACGTGTCCAGCTGGATCCAGATGTGGGGCGAGGACGACGCCTGGAAGTTCATGGACGCGCTGCACGAGAACATCGCCCGCTACACCCATTCCGGCTCCAAGCCGTGCAAGCTCGCGGCGTCCGGCGAGATCCCGATCGGCATCTCCTTCGCCTATCGGATCGTCAGCTCGAAGGAGGCGGGGGCGCCGCTCGATCTCATCGTGCCGTCGGAAGGCATCGGCTGGGAGGTCGAGGCCTTCGCCATCGTGCGCAACACCGACAAGCTCGAGGCCGCGCGGAAGCTGGCCGACTGGACGGTGTCGGAGGCATCCATGGTGCTGCACGCGCCTGGATACGCCGAGGTCGCGCTGCCGGGGGTCCCGAACCCGGTGGCCAACTTCCCCAAGGTCGGCGACAAGATGATCAAGAACGACTTCGCCTGGGCCGGCGCCAACAAGGCACGAATCGTGGAGGAGTGGACGAAACGCTACGACTCCAAGTCCGAGCCCAAGAGCTAGTCCGACATCGGCCGGGAGCGTCGGCTCCCGATGGCGAAGATGGAAACCCGGCTGCCCCGCACGCCGTAAGGGGCGGCCGGGATTCCGCTGGCAGAGGTACGCAACAGCCCGGAAGCGCGATGAACAAGCAGAATGATGCAACCACAACGAGGGCGCGACAGGCGTATCTGCATATCGAGCAGCTCACCAAGATGTTCGATTCGTTCGTCGCGCTGAAGGATGTGAGCCTCGATGTCCAGGAAGGCGAGTTCGTGTGCTTCCTGGGCCCCTCGGGTTGCGGCAAGACGACGTTGCTGCGCTGCATTGCCGGGCTCGATATCCAGACGTTCGGGCGCATCGAGCAGGCGGGCCGCGACATTTCCACGCTGCCGCCCTCGGAACGCGATTTCGGCATCGTCTTCCAGTCCTATGCCCTGTTCCCGAACCTGACCGTACGCAAGAACCTCGCCTACGGGCTGGAGAACCGGAAACGCCCGCGGGCCGAAATCGACAGGCGCGTGCATGAGCTCCTGGAGCTGGTGGGGCTGACGGGACAGGAGGACAAATACCCGGCGCAGCTGTCCGGCGGCCAGCAGCAGCGGGTCGCGCTGGCGCGCGCGCTGGCGACCTCGCCGGGACTGCTGCTTCTGGACGAGCCCTTGTCCGCCCTCGACGCGAAGGTGCGGATCTATCTGCGCCACGAGGTGCGCCGGCTGCACCGGCGGCTCGGGCTCACCACGATCATGGTGACCCACGATCAGGAAGAGGCGCTGACCATGGCCGACCGCATCGTCGTCATGGACCACGGCGTCATCGTGCAGGTCGGCAAGCCGGCGCAGATCTACCGTGCGCCCGCGACCCCATTTGTCGCCGACTTCGTCGGCACGATGAACTTCCTGACCGGCGTCTCCGCCGGTCCGCGGCGCGTGCGTGTCGGCACTGTCGATCTTGCGTGCGGCGACGAGTGCGGTGCGCTGGAGACGGGGCGCACCGTCACCGTCTGCGTCCGGCCCGAGGATCTGACCGTGCAGACCCAGGGCGCCGCCACGCCGAACGCCCTGCCCGCGAATGTCGACGAGCTGGAGTTTCTCGGCGCATTCTACAGGGCCACGCTGGCTGTCGAAGGCATGGGCGAGGAACGGCTGACCGCCGATCTTGCGCCCAAGCTGGTGCACAGTCTCGATATCCAGGCCGGCGCCCCGCTGGCGGTCGTCTTCCCGGATGACAGGATCCGGGTGTTCGCGGCGTAGCAGGGGGCAATCGTGGCCCACCTCCTCAGCCAACGCGGCCGACCGCTGCGCACCAGCCTGAGCCGCGACGACCTGATCCAGGGCGGCGGACTGCTCGCCATGGCGGCATTCCTTCTCGTCACCATGCTGCTGCCGCTCCTGTGGATTTTTTCCCGGAGCTTCGAGGATTCGGACGGCAGCTTCGTCGGTCTCGCCAACTACCTCAAATATTTCAGCACGCCGGCGCTGGTCACGTCGGCGGAGCATACGCTGACGATCGGCGTCATCACCACCGTCATCGTCGTCGGCCTCGCTTTCCTATATGCCTACGGCCTGACCCGCAGCTGCATGCCGTTCAAGGGCCTGTTCCGGATCGTCGCACTGGTCCCCATCCTGGCTCCATCGCTGCTGCCGGCGATCTCCCTCGTCTACCTGTTCGGCAACCAGGGCATGATCAAGGGGCTGCTGTTCGGCGAGACGATCTACGGGCCGATCGGCATCGTGATCGCGCTGGCGTTCTGGATCTTCCCGCACACCGTGATGATCCTGACGACGGCCCTCGCGACCGCCGACGCGCGGCTCTACGAGGCCGCCGTGGCGCTGAGGGCGAGCAAGCTGCGCATCTTCTTCACGGTGACGCTGCCGGCGGTCAAATACGGGCTGATGAGCGCCTGCTTCGTCGCCTTTACCTACGCGATCACCGACTTCGGCGCGCCCAAGGTGATCGGCGGCTGGTACAACGTGCTGTCGGTGGACATCTACAAGCAGGTCGTCGGCCAGCAGAACTTCCAGATGGGGGCGGTGGTCGGCGTCGTGCTGCTGTTCCCGGTGGCGCTCTCCTTCATCGCCCAGCGCCTGGTCCTGCGCCGGCAGATGGCGCAGCTTTCCGCCCGCGCGGTGCCGCTGGAGCCGAAGCCGAACCGGCGCTTCGACCTCATCATGTTCGCCTACTGCCTGTTCATCGCCGTCATCCTCGTCGGCATGCTGGCGGTGTCCGCCTATGCCTCGTTCGTCAAGTTCTGGCCCTACAACCTCAGCCTCGTGCTGTCGAACTACCGCTTCGACCTGATGGACGGCGGCGGCTGGGCCGCCTACTGGAACAGCATCAAGATGGCGACGGCCACCGCGTTCTTCGGCACCCTGATCATCTTCACCGGCGCCTATCTGATCGAGAAGAGCCAGCGTTACAGGGGCTTCCGCGCGCTCCTGGAATTCTTCGCCATCGTGCCGCTCGCGGTCCCCGGCATGGTGCTCGGGCTCGCCTATATCTTCTTCTTCAACGACCCGGCCAACCCGCTCGGCTTCCTGTATCACTCGATGGCCATCCTGGTGCTGTGCACCGTCGTGCACTACTACACGGTGCCGCATCTGACGGCGCTCACCGCGCTGAAGCAGCTCGACCCCGAGTTCGAGGCGGTGTCGCAGTCGCTCAAGGTGCCGTTCTACAAGACCTTCGCGCGGGTCACGTTCCCCGTCTGCCTGCCGGCGATCCTCGACATCTCGATCTACCTGTTCGTCAACGCCATGACGACGGTGTCGGCGGTCGTCTTCCTCTACGGGCCGGACACGACGCTGGCCTCGGTCGCGGTGCTGAACATGGACGATGCCGGCGACATCGCGCCGGCCGCGGCGATGGGGATGATGATTTTTTATACCAACGTCGGCGCGCGCCTGATCCACGCCTTCGTCACGCGCCGGATCGTGCGCACGACGCAGGCCTGGCGCAAACTCTGATTCACCGAGGAGGTGCGGCCGGCGAGGTGCGGCCGGCGAGGTGCGGCCGGCGAGATGCGGCCGCCTAGGCGCGCATGCGCTCGGCTTTCGGGTCGTAGAGCGCCGCGAGGCTCGCCTTCGCCGGCACGTGATCGCCGGCGACGTCGATCGCGAACTGGCCGGCGTCGAGCCAGTCCTGCGTGATTTCGTCGTCGACCTCGACGTAGCCGAGGCCGACCGCGCCGCCGAGCGTGTGGCCGTAG
>JABAOD010007212.1_pt1 | contig 11143 bp, 8 predicted proteins | sample 7062151 | NCBI WGS metagenome assembly JABAOD01 (sample SAMN14538626, study PRJNA623070) | marine sediment metagenome | biome: marine biome [ENVO:00000428]; feature: marine pelagic biome [ENVO:01000023]; material: deep marine sediment [ENVO:00002113] | place: India: Gulf of Khambhat ...
AGGGCGCCGAGATGGACGCGCGCGGGACGCTCGTGAACATCGCGGACTGGTGGATACCGGCGGGCCGGCGAAGGTACTGAGCCGTATGGAGCTGGATGTCATGCGTGAAGCGCGGCTGATCGCTGGATTGGTCGCCGGCCTGCTGGTGGCCGGCTGCGGTGAGGGCGACGGCGGGTCGTCGCGGGAGGGCGGCGTTTCCGCGGAACGGCGTTTTGGGGGGACGGCGGTTGTGGCCTCGCTGTCCGAATCCAGCTCGATGAACCACTTCGCGAGCATCGACGAGATCGCCAACGAGCTTCAAGTGTTCGCGCTGTTCACGACGTTGATCCGCTTCGACGAAGACCTCCAGCCCAGCCCGTACCTGGCGGAGAGCTGGGACACCTCCTCCGCCGGCGACGCGATTCAACTGACCTTCCGACTGAGGGACGACGTGCGCTGGCACGATGGCGCTCCCAGCACGGCATACGACGTCAAGTTCACTTTCGATCGGATCAAGGACCCTCAAACTGCTTACCCTCAGGCATCCCGGCTCGCTCTCTACGACAGCGCCGTGGTCCGGGACTCGCTCACGATCACCCTCTACTTGAAGCGGCATCCGGGGTTCCTGGATCCCTGGCGCCTCATCCCACCGATGCCCGCTCACCTGCTGGGCGACGTGCCGGCGGCGCAGTTGAAGGTTCATCCGTTCGGCAGCGAGAGCCCGGTGGGCAACGGTCCGTTCCGTTTCGTGGAGCACCGGGCCGGTGATCGCTGGGTGTTCGAGGCAAACACCGAATTCCCAGCGGCGTTGGGCGGGCGGCCGTACCTCGACCGCCTCATCTACCGCCATATCGCCGAGCCGACGACGCGCCTCGCCGAGTTCCTCGCCGGGGAGGTCGACGTCTATTTGATCGTCGCGCCCGGTCAGGTCCCGGAGATCGTGAAGCGCCCGGCGGCGCGGGTGATCACGTATCCCAACCGCAACTACGCCTTCATCAATTGGAACGGTCGGAGGCCGCTGTTCTCCGATCCAGCCGTGCGGCGGGCGCTGACGCTCGCCATCGACCGGCGGGCGATCGTCGAGAGCGTCCGGCGCGGTCTGGGGCAGGTGGCGAAAGGTCCGATCCCACCCTTTCACTGGGCCTTTGACCGCGAGCTTCAGCCGCTGCCTTACGATCCGGACAGCGCGCGAACGCTGCTGGACGCGGCTCTCTGGATCGACCGCGACGGAGATGGGGTCCGTGAGCGAGACGGCGTGAAGGCATCCTTCGAGCTCAGGACCAATCCCAACCCGACCCGCGAGGACATCATGACCCTGGTGCAGAGTGACCTGGCCAAGGTGGGTGTCGAGGTGCGCACGCAGGTGCAGGAGGCGCAAAGCCTGGGTCGGGACATCATGAGCCCCGAGAGACCATTCGACGCTTTCGTGCTCGGGTGGAGCGCCCAGTTCAACCTCGACGACCGCCCGCTGTTCGCCTGTGCGCAGCTCGAGGGCGCCTTCCAGTGGGCCGGCTACTGCAACCCGCGGGTGGACTCGCTGTTGAATCGGGTGACGCAGATCGAGGATCGCGCCCAGGCCTTGCCGCTCTGGCGCGAGTACCAGGAGATCATGCGACGCGACCAGCCGTACACNNGCCTACATAGGCCGCCGCCTTCTCCAAGCCATCCCGCTGCTATTCGGGATCCTGACCCTGGTCTTCCTCATCTTGCACGCCGCACCGGGCGACCCCACCGCCATGTACCTCAATCCCAGCGTGGCGCCGGAGGTGCTGGAGCAGATGCGTCGCAACTGGGGGCTGGACCAGCCGATTCACATCCAGTACGTGCGCTGGCTCAAGAGCTTCCTCACCGGCGACTTCGGCTACAGCCTGAGCCAGAGCCGGCCCATCGCGACGATACTCGCGGAACGGATTCCCAACACGCTGCTGCTCAGCGGCACCTCGCTGCTGCTCATCTTCGCCATCGGCATCGCCATCGGAATCGTCCAGGCGGTGCGCCAGTACTCGCTGCTCGATAATGCGCTGACGCTCGGGGCGCTGTTCATCTATTCGATGCCCAGCTTCTGGCTCGGCTTGATGCTGATCCTCCTGCTCGCCTACAAGGTGCACCAGATCGATTGGTGGCCCACGGCGCTCCGTTTCCCGGCTTCCGGCATGACCAGCGTCAACTATGACATGATGAGCGGCTGGGGCAGGCTGGCCGATCACCTGCGACACCTAGTACTCCCCTCGATCGCGCTCGGCGTTTCCTCCGCCGCCAGCGTCGCCCGCTACATGCGAAGCTCGATGCTCGAGGTCATCCGCCAGGATTACATCAGGACCGCCCGGGCCAAGGGCCTTCCCGAACGCGCCGTCATCCTCAAGCACGCCCTCAAGAACGCGCTGCTGCCCATCATCACTCTGCTGGGTCTCTATCTGCCGTTCCTGTTCAGCGGCGCGGTGCTGGTCGAGGTGGTGTTCGCCTGGCCGGGCATGGGACGAACGATCGTGGACGCCATCTACCAGCGCGACTACCCGCTGGTCATGGCGACCAGCTTCATCTTCGCGGTCATGGTCGTGATCGCCAACCTGGTCGCTGACGTGCTCTATGCCGTCGTCGATCCGCGGATCCGCTATGAATAAGGACGCCACGGCCGCGCGCCGGAGCGGGACGGCGAGCAAAGCCCACGCCGCCGCAGTTCTGCTGCCGGGGCTGCCTCATCTGCTTCGGGGCCGCCGCCAGCTGGGCATCGCGATGTTCGCGCTGGCGCTGGGGTTGCTGGCCGTCCTCATCTTCGCCTTCGACCGGGTGCAGGTGACCTTCAGCGGCGGAGGTGTCGATCGGTGGGTCGCCTTCGCCACTCTGGTCGGAGGACTCGCCCTGGCCTGGGGACTGGGGCTGGCAGAGGAGCTGCGTGCGAAAAGCGCCGAGCCGAGCGGCGTCTCGAGCTGGGCCATCGCCTGGCGGGAATTCAAGAAGAGCCGCGTGGCGGTGCTGGGCCTCTACATCATGATCGCCCTGTATCTGGCCACCCTGCTCAGCGCCTACCTGGCTCCCTTCGATCCCAGCGCCTTCGAGGACATCGCCGCCACCCGGCACCAACCCCCCTCCTTCGACCACCTGATGGGGACCGACCGCTTCGGACGCGATGTCTTCAGCCGCGTGCTGTACGGCGCGCGTATCAGCCTCTCGATCGGCTTTATCGCGGTCGGCATCTCGATCACGATTGGAACCGTGGTCGGCGCGGTGAGCGGCTATTTTGGGGGTATGGTGGACACGGTTCTGATGCGGCTGGTCGACATGCTCATCTCGTTCCCGCGCCTGGTGCTGCTGATCACAGTGATCGCTCTGTTCGAGCCGTCGATCACGCTGGTCGTCTTGGTGCTGGGGCTGACGCTCTGGCCATCGACGGCGCGTATCGTGCGCGGCGACGTGCTGTCGCTGCGCCAGCGCGATTTCATCCAGGCGGCTCACGCCCTGGGTCTGAGCGCGCCCCGCATTATTTTCAAGCACATCATCCCCAACGTGCTGGGGCCGGTGATCGTGGCCGCGACTCTAGGCCTCGGCAATATCATACTTATCGAGGCGGGGCTCTCGTTTCTGGGTCTGAGCGTGCCGCCGCCGACGCCGTCCTGGGGCAACATGATCAACGGGGGCCGCGAGTACCTGGTGCAGGCCTGGTGGGTGGCCACCTTTCCCGGCCTGGCGATCGTCATCACGGTGGTGGCCTTCAACCTTCTGGGTGACGGTCTGCGCGATGCCTTCGACCCGCGCCTGAGGATGCGTCAGTGAGCGGGTCGCTGCTGCGGGTGGAGAACCTGCACACCTTCTTTCACGTCACAGATGGCCTGGTGCGGGCCGTGGACGGCGTGAGCTTCTCGGTGGATGCGAGCGAGACGCTGGGCATCGTCGGCGAGTCCGGCTGCGGCAAGACGGTGGCGTGCCTGTCGCTCCTGGGCCTGATCGATCCGCCGGGCCGCATCGAGCNNGACCAGCCTCAACCCGGTCTGGACGATCGGCGACCAGATCGCCGAGGCGGTTCGGGTGCACTGGCGCGCCACCGCCGACCTAGCCCGCGAGCGCGCCATCGAGATGCTCCGCCTGGTCGGGATCGCCAGCCCGGAGCGGCGCGTGGACGATTACCCCCACGAGTTCTCCGGTGGCATGCGCCAGCGAGCCATGATCGCCATGGCGCTCGCCTGCGAGCCGGCAGTCCTCATCGCCGATGAGCCGACCACCGCTCTTGATGTAACCATTCAGGCCGAGATCCTCGAACTGCTGGCGGACCTTCAGCAGCGCCTGGGCATGGCGATGATCTTCGTGAGCCACGACTTGGGAGTCGTCTCGGAAATCGCCGATCGGGTGATCGTCATGTATGCGGGACACGTCGTCGAGAGCGGCGCGACCGACGCCTTGTTCAGCCGGCCGCGTCACCCCTACACGGAGGGGCTGCTGCGTTCGATCCCCCGCGTCACGCGGAAGCTGCCGCGGCTCGCCGTCATCACCGGCGGGGTGCCCAACCCGAAGCGCTGGCCGGCCGGCTGCCGCTTTCATCCGCGCTGCCCTTACGCCTGGGATCGCTGCCGGGAGGAGCCACCCCCCCTTCCCGAAGGGGCTCACACCGCACGTTGCTGGCTGGGGGAGGAGCCGGAGCGGCGGGCCGGCGGCTGGGACGGCGGGGCGATTCGCGAGGCGGGGTGATGACCCGGCTTGAGGGCGCGGTGAACCGGGCGGGCGCAGCGGTTTCTGGTGACGGGGCGCTGGTCGTCGTCGAAGAGCTGGCCAAGCATTTTCCGATCCGCAAAGGGTTGTTAGGGCGAGCGGTCGGTCAGGTGCGAGCCGTCGACGGCGTGTCGTTCCAGATCCGCCGGGGCGAGACGCTGGCCCTCGTGGGGGAGTCGGGTTGCGGCAAGAGCACGACGGCGCGCCTCATCCTTCGCCTGCTTTCACCCACCGGCGGCCGCGTGCTCTTCGACGGATCTCCCGTGCTCGAGCTGGATCGCGATGCGCTCAAACCGTTTCGCCGCCGTGCCCAGATCATCTTCCAGGATCCGTTCGGTTCTCTCAACCCACGAATGACGGTCGGGGCCATGCTGCGCGAGGTTCTGACCGTGCATCGCTTGGCCCGAGGTACCGAGGCGGAGCGGCGGATCGTCGAGTTGCTGGACGCCGTGGGGCTACACGCGGACGATGCCCACAAGTACCCCCACGAGTTCTCCGGCGGCCAGCGCCAGCGCATCGGCATCGCCCGGGCCCTGGCCGTCGAGCCCGAGTTCATCGTCGCCGACGAGCCGGTCTCGGCCCTCGACGTCTCGGTCCAGGCTCAGGTTCTCAACCTGCTGGCCGAGCTGCAGGACCGCTTTGCTTTGACTTACCTGTTCATCACCCACGACCTGTCGGTGGTACGGCATATCGCCGACCGGGTAGCGGTGATGTATCTCGGCAAGATAGTCGAGCTGGCGGACTCGGAGTCGCTGTTCGAAACCCCGCTACACCCTTACACCCAGGCGCTGCTCTCCGCCGTGCCGGTGCCGGGCGGCGGCCCGCGCAAACGGATCGCGCTCAGCGGTGAGGTGGCGAATCCCGCTGACCCACCACCCGGCTGCCCGTTTCACCCGCGCTGTCCCCACCCCGCCGTGGACGCGTCTTGCCGCACCGCAACGCCCGTGCTGGAGCCTCGCCCCGGCGGCTCCGCGGCCGCCTGCCACAAGGCCTGACCGAGGCGCCTGGGGCTGTGGCGGTCGTCTGCCGCCCCCTGACCGGGGGTGTTCAGGGGCCGCCGCCACTAGCCTTGACAATCCCGGCGGCGGCTCTCTAGGTTAGCCTCCGCTATTCCCCAACCCTAACCGGAATCAACATCTACGGTGGCGCGAAGGAAGCCGCTGTAAGCCCAGGAGGTTCAAGTTGAGCGGTATCACCCTGTCCGCGCTCTACGCGATCCAGGCCCTCGGCCAAGGCCAGAAGCTCGACCTCATTCAGACGTTTAGAGACGGCGGCTTCATGATGTGGCCGCTGTTGTTCTTCGCGGTCGCCGGCGCCCTGGTCATCATCTGGAAGTTCATCGATTTGCAGATCAAGGGCGGGCGCAATCGCACGCTGCTGGCCGAGACCGACCAGCTGCTGGCCGAGCACCGCATCCAGGAGGCGATGCGGCGCTGCCAGGAGTCCAAGGCTCCTGCCGCGGCCATTCTCGCCGCCGGTTTGCGCCGGCACGAAGAGGGCACCGAGCGGGTGATGAAGGCGATCGAGAACGCGGGCCTGATCGAGCTGGCGGGTCTCGAGCGCGGATTGGTTTGGCTGGCGNNCACGGTGATCGGGATGATTCAGGCGTTCCAGGCGATCGAGATCGCGGGCGAGGTGGAGGCGACCACAGTGGCGGGCGGCATTAAGGTCGCTCTAATCACCACGGCGAGCGGCCTGACGATCGCGATCCCGATCAATATCGCGCATAACTACTTCGTCACGCAGATCGACCGCCTGGTCATCGAGATGGAAGAGAGCGCCCAGAAAATGATCGACGCGCTGCACGAGATCGAGGCGAAGACGAGCACGGTGTGAGCGTCCCGGAACGCGCCAACTCCCGCAGGAAAGGCCACCCGAGCGGTGGCCTTTTTTTGGCCCCGCTGCTGGCTGCGGGACTGGCCACCGCGAGCTGCGCCCCGGCCGGCCCGCTCGCCCAGGCCACCCGGCCCGACTCGTGGACCGTCCGCTCACGTACTCCCGACGCGCTGCGCCTGTACCGCGAGCTCGGCTTTATCGTCGGTTCCGATCGCTTCCCCGCCGTCGGTCGCTTCGTCTTCCTCCCCGGCCCCGGCGACAGCTCATTCGCCGTCCTGGCGCTGTCGATGCCCAATAGCGCGTTGCGGTTTCGGCGCGAGTCGACCGGCTTCGTCGCTCGCTACCGGGTCGAGGCCATCGTTGGCGACAGCTTGGCGCCAGCCGCACGGATCGACGAGACCGCGGAGGTACGGGTCGCGAGCTTTCGCGAGACCTCACGTCGGGACGAGAGCGTAATCTTCCAGGGTCTGCTCAAGCTGTTGCCGGGCCGCCATCGCCTCAGGCTTTCGGTCCGTGACCTGGCGGCACCCGCCGGTTTCAGCACCAACGGCGCGCTTCGCGTGCCGCGCTTCACAGGTCGCTGGCTCACGGAGCCGCTCGTCGTCTACCAGGCGCGCCCCCGGAGCGACCGTGAGGGGCCGCCCGCCCTCATCATCAGCCCACGAGCGACCGTCGAGTTCGGCGCTGACTCGGTGCAGATCTACCTGGAGAGCGCCCACGGGTTGGAGGACCCTCTCGTTCTCGAGGTCCGCGACCACGGGGATGTCATCCGGACCGACACGCTGACAATACGACCGACCGGGGGGCGTCTGCATTCGACGACGGCGAAACTCGACGCCGGGGACTTACCCCCAGGTGCCCTCCGTCTGACGCTCAGGCCCACGCAGGGGGTGGCCCTCGATTCAGCCACCCTGCTTATCGCCCTGGCGCCGGGCTGGCTGGCGCCGGCCTACGAGGACGTGGTCGGCTATCTACGCTACGCAGCGGCACCTACGGCGATCGACAGCCTGCGCCAGGCGCGGCCCGCGGAACGGGCACGGCTGTTGCATACCTTCTTGAACAGAAAGGATCCGGTTCCCGAGACGCCCGAGAACGAGTTTCTCGAGCGGTACTTCCGGCGAATCGGGGATGCGAACGACCGCTTCGGCGAGGCGGGCGTCGCGGGCTGGCTCACGGACCGCGGTGCGGTGTATGTCACCTTGGGCCCGCCCGACGAGGTTCAGCGCCATGTCGATGCCTGGCAAGGAGCCGAGGGGAGTCAGGTTTGGCTGTACCGGAAGTCGTTCGCGGCCGAGGTGCGTTTGGTCTTCATCGATCGTAGCGGAGCCGGTTCGTTCCGTCTCACCGATGAGTCGCGCCGGGCTTTTGAAGCGGCGGTCCGAGATCTCTTCCGGTAACCCGCTGCGAATCCGGCGCCGACGCGCCCTTCAACCACTGGCGAAAGAGCGGATGCGATGCGGAGTTGGCGAATCATCGTCGTCCCCTTCCTGATTGCGGCCACCCCGGCCTCGGTAGCACCGGGTGGCGCCGATGGGGATGATCCGCTCGCCGCCGCGACGGCCGCGCTCGAGCAGGGCCGGCACTGGTACGCCACCCGCCTGCTGCGCGGGCTGGACGGAAAGAGCCGCGAGAGCCCCGAGGTGGTTCTGCTCAGCGCTCGGGCGGATGCCGGGCGTCGAGCCTGGGATGATGTAGCGCGGCGTCTCAGCTCCGCCTCCTGGCTCGACTCCCTCGGTGCCGGCGAGGGGCGGGCGCTGCTGGCCCGAGCTCAGCTCGAGACCGGGCGCTACGAGCAGGCGCACGAGAACTACCGCACCTTCCTCGACTACTCTATCGAGCGCGTCCCGCGAGCCCTCTCAGAGATCGGCCTGGCACGCACGTTGGCCGCGCTCGGGGACGGCGAGGCTGCCGCGGCGCACCTCCTCCGCGCCGCTGAATCGATCCCCGAGCTCAAGCCATGGGTGTTGATGCGAGCCGCGGAGAGCCGGGCGGCCGCCGGCGACACCGCCGCCGTTCGCGAGCTCGTGGCACGTGCCAACGCTTGGCCGGTTCATCGACGCACGTTGGCCGAGGTTCTGGCCTACGAGCGAGCCGGCGACACGCCGAGCGCCCTCCGACTGCTGCTCGACGCCGCCGACTCGCCGGACGGGCGGAATCACGCGGCCGACCTGCGAGCGCGCGCGGCGCGAATCCTCCTCAGCGAGGGCGACACGGCGGCCGCGCGTGGCACCCTGCGTACTGCGATCCGGGTCCGTCCCAGCGCCGCCGCTGATGCCGCCGACCTGCTATCGAAGCTGCCCGGGCTCGATCTGGACGATCAACTAGCTCTGGCCCGCGCATTCGAGCGTGCGAAGCAGCCTGGCAGAGCCGCGGAACATTACATCCAATACTTGAAGCGGCGGGACGTGCCGGATGCGGAACGCCAAAGCCTGCAACTCAAGATAAGCGACTTGCTCTACCGTGCCGGCCGCTATGCCGCCGCCATCCAGACGCTCGAGTCGCTGCTGGCTGCGCAGCCGCCGCCCTCTATTCGACCACGCGCCGAATTCCTCCTGGCCCGAGTCACTTACCGCCGCGGCTGGCGTCGGGAGGGCCGGGCCCGTCTGCGCGAGATCGCCGATCGCTATCCGGGCAGCGGTTCGGCCTTGCGGGCGCTTTCACTGCTGGGCGACCTCTACGAGAGCGCCGGCAACATCGCCCGGGCGCGCGCGATCTACGAAGAGATCGTCGAGCGCTACGGCAGCTCGCGGGCGGCACCCGGCGCACGCTTCCGCCTCGGCGTCCTCGCCTTCCTGGACGGCGACTACGCCGGCGCCCGACAGCATTTCGATCGACTGCGGCGACGTTACGGGTTGAGCAATCATCAGGGCCTCCGTGCCACTTACTGGTCCGCGCGAGCGCGCCAGGCCGAAGGCCGGCTCGGCCAGGCCGCCGAGGCAGAGCGCCTGTTTCGCCAGGTGCAGGCCCGTGACCCCTTCGGCTACTATGGTCTGCTGGCGGCGGAACGGGCCGGGATCGACCCCTGGGCGAGCCTGACTCGGGGACCCGATCCAAGCGAGATCGAGCCCGCGATTCGCCAGAAGCTGGCGCTGGTGGATCTGCTTCGGTTAGCCGGCCTCGACGACGAGGCGCGTTCCGTCCTCGAGTCGGTTGTGACCGCCAAGTCGCGACGGCCGGAGGAGAAGCTCGGCCTCGCCCTCGCCCTGGCAGAGCGTGGGTTCGGGCAGGAGGCCGTCAATCTGGGCTGGCAGGCCCACTCCAAGCTTGGAGTCTGGAGCGTCAGCGTCCTGCGAGCGATCTACCCCCTCGCCTTCCGCGAGATCATCGTCGCCGAGGCCCAGGATCGCGAGCTCGATCCGTACCTCGTCGCCGCAATGGCCCGTCAGGAATCGGCCTTCGCCGCCGACGTCGTGTCTCGGGCCGGGGCCCGCGGTTTGATGCAGATCATGCCGCAGACGGGCCGCTCGTGGGCCGACCGCCTGGGGATTCGCGACTATTCGGACGACCTGCTTTTCCATCCCGAGATCAACGTTCACCTGGGAGCCGCCTATTTCGCCGACCTGCAGCGCCGCTATGGCGAGCTGCAGATCGCCCTCGTGGCCTACAACGCCGGGCCGACGCGGGCGCGGCGCTGGCGCGAGCGACCCGCCTATCAGGCCGATCCCGAGCTCTTCGCCGAGCGGATTCCTCTCTCCGAGACGCGCACCTACGTAAAGAGCGTACAGACCTGGTACCGCATCTACCGTCAGCTTTACGGAGAGCAGGGCCAGGCCCAGCCGGCCGACTGATCGCGCCCCCCAGCCGTTCGAATCCACCCACAAGTCGGCCCCGACCTCGATCTAAGTGACCAAATTTCCTTGCGTTTCCGAAGCGTTGACAGTCGCCCGCTGCAACGATATCATGGCCGCGTTTCTCGCAGTCTTTAACTCGTTGCAGGAGGTAAGTCTTTATGGCCAGGGGGCGCATCAAGTGGTTCAATGATGCCAAGGGCTACGGTTTCATTGAGCAGCCGGAGGGACAGGAGGACGTGTTTGTCCACTTTTCTTCGATCATCATGGAGGGGTTCAAAACGCTCTCGGAAGGCCAAGAAGTCGAGTTCGAGCTAAAGCAAACCGACAAGGGGCTACAGGCGGCCAACGTTACGCGCGTGTAGCCCTTTTTTTATAAGAGTCAAGGGGGCCGCACCACTCGCCCGGACTTTCCCGGTCCGGGCGAGTTTTGTTGTCACCACGCGGCGGAATCGATAAGCCGGGTCGCGGGGCTGTTCCCGAGCACTAGGCGCGGCCCCGGCCCCGGCGCATATTCCCAGCACATGGCCGAGCAAGGAAGAAAGCGGGTGTTTCTGGTGGACGGGCACGCCCTCGTCTACAGGGCGTTCTACGCCATGATCAGTCGTCCACTCCGCACCTCGCACGGCGAGAACACGTCGGCGCCGTGGGGCATCACGAACTTCATTCGCAAGATCCTGGCCGAGGAGAAGCCCGACTATCTCGCCTTCGTCTTCGACGCCGGTGGCGAGGAGACCTTCCGCCACGAGATCTACGCCGATTACAAAGCGACGCGCGAGAAGCTGGACGAGACGCTGCAGGAGGACTTCGCCACCGCCATGCGGCGAATCCGCCAGATC
>JABAOD010010183.1_pt1 | contig 11142 bp, 9 predicted proteins | sample 7062151 | NCBI WGS metagenome assembly JABAOD01 (sample SAMN14538626, study PRJNA623070) | marine sediment metagenome | biome: marine biome [ENVO:00000428]; feature: marine pelagic biome [ENVO:01000023]; material: deep marine sediment [ENVO:00002113] | place: India: Gulf of Khambhat ...
CCTGTGGGACCTGAGCATCTCCGATGGTGTGCAGGACTACATCCCGTGGATGCAGGCCACGTACATCTTCGTCGCCAACAAGAAGGCCCTTCAGTATCTTCCGACTGGAGCCGACGAGAATGCCCTGACGTACGATGAGCTGAAGGACTGGGTAGAAAACATATTCACCGCGACCCAGGAAAGGAAGTTTGGGCTTCCGGCGGGGCCTGGGGGTCTAATACACAGATTCGTGCATGGCTACCTCTATCCGTCGTTCACTGGCAAGACCGTGGGAAACTACAACACGGCTGAAGCCGTCACCATGTGGGAGTACATGGAGGACCTGTGGCAATACGTGCATCCTTCCTCACCAACATGGGACTCCATGGAGGCTGCTCTCCTGGATGAAAGCGTTTGGGTAGCTTGGGATCACACCGCCAGGTTCAAGGAAGCGGTGCTGGCTAGTCCCGATGACTTCGTCGTCATACCCTCTCCAGCCGGTCCTTCGGGCCGCGGCTTCATCACCGTGGCGGCTGGACTTGCCATGCCCGATGGGGGACCACACCAGGACCTCGGGAGGAACCTGATCGAGTATCTGACGCGGCCTTCCACTCAGGCGGACCTCGCTGAGGGAGTGGGATTCTTCCCGGTCGTCGAGGAGGCGGTTCCCGAGTTCCCCGAGGGCGGGCTGAAGATCATTGCCGAGGGCGTGGGTGGGCAGGCTGGCTCAGCCGATGCAATTCCGGCGATGATACCGGGCGGACTCGGCGGGAGGGCTGGAGAGTTCTCTGACATCTATAGACAGAGCTTCTACCGGATTCTTGGGATTGGGATACCGGCGGAGGCGATCCAGGACGTTCTCGACGAACTTGGCGCAGATCTCATTGCCCTCTTCTCAGAAACTGGCGCGTCATACCCGCTGCCAGGCTGACCGTTGATCGGATGCGATATCTGGGCACGCGTCTCCTCCCCCTCTTCCTTATTTTGCCCGCTATCGCCTATTTCGCAATCTTCTTTGCGCTCCCACTGATTCAGGGTCTGGGTCTAGCATTCACCACTCGAGATGGGGAGTGGACCCTTGCCAACTTTCTGCGGATGGGTGGGGACCTTTACTTCCAGAATGCCATTCTCAACACCCTTTTGCTTGTCGCTACCATCGTCCCCATACAACTGGTCCTAGCGTTGGTAATGGCCCTCCTAGTCAACAGTCGCCTCTTCGGCAGGTCGACGTTCCTCTACATCGCCGCCATCCCCATCGCGATATCTGAGATTGCCGCTGGCGTCATCTGGTTGTCAATTTTCACGGGCCCAGGCTACTTCAACACCATCCTCTACTCCCTGGGGGCCATCGAACGCCCCATTCCAATTCTCTCCTACGAACACCCTGAGTATCTGTTCACGGCGGTGGTATTCACGGAGATCTGGAGAGCAACGGCGATTGTCATGGTGATTATCGTTGCCGGACTCCAGATGATCAGCAAGGATTACATCGACGCTGCCAATGTGTTCGGGGCAAGTCCTCTGCAGAGGCTGAGGTATGTCATCCTTCCCCTGCTAAAACCAAGCATTCAGACGGCGGTCATCATCAGGACTGTGCTCGCCTTCCAACTGTTTGCGCCTGTCCTCGTACTGACCGGTCGGCTGCTTCCTGTGCTCGCGAGTGAGACCTATCTGGTCTACACCAACCTCCGCGATTCCCACCTCGCCAGCGCTTGGGGAATCATCATCATGGCGATTTCAACGGTCTTTGTCGTGCTCTATCTGATTCTTCTTCGAACGAGGTGGAGAGTGTGAACAGGAAACTGAAGATCGTCTCCTACGTGGCCATGGTCGTGATAGCCCTTTGGGTCCTGCTGCCCATGATCATGATCGCCATTGGGGCTTTCACCACTCGCCTGGAGCTCTATAAATGGCCCAAGACCTTCCTCCCGGACGAGTTCACCCTCGACACCTTCTTCGGCTTTGCCGAGGCCTATGGCGTCATGGATTCGCTGACGAATAGCATCGTGACGGCTCTGATAACGGTGGCCCTGTCCCTTCTCATCGGGGCTCCGGCAGGATATGCCCTCGCCCGGTTCAGGTTCTTCGGCAAGAGTGTCTTCCAGGTGGGCGTCATCGTGACCCGTATGTTTCCCGCCGCCATTCTATCGATCCCCTTGGCTGTGACGTACATTTACCTGGGTCTGTACGATACCGTTCTTGGCGTCGCCTTCGTACACACCGTCTTCGCCTTTCCGTTTGCCATTCTGATCTCCATGAGCATCTTTGCCAGCGTCCCGGTGGAGTATGAGGAGGCCGCGATGGTACTCGGGTGTAGTCGCGCTGGGGCCTTCGCACGGGTCGTCCTGCCCCTCGCGACTCCGGGCCTGGCCGCCGTCGCCATCTTCTCCTTTGTCGTGTCCTGGAACGAGGTGTTTGCCGCCACCATCCTGACGCTCTACAACCGCACCCTACCGGCGTTGATTGTCTCACGCCTCCAGGGGGCGACGCTGGACTTCCTGTTCGCCAGCGCCTTGTTCCTGATTCTGCCCGCCTTGATCTTCATCTACGCCGTGAGGAAACAGTTATTGAGGATGTGGGGAGTTAGAGTGCGGTGATCGCGAGGGGCTAGGGGAGATGGCAAGAGTCGAGCTGGATAACCTCACCAAGACCTTCGGGGATGTCAAGGCTGTAGACAATGTGAGCCTGCTCGTTGAGGACGGCGAGTTCCTCGTTCTGTTGGGCCCCAGTGGATGCGGGAAGACCACCACACTGCGGTGTATCGCCGGGTTGGAACGGGTCGACGAAGGAAGGGTGGTCATCGATGGTAACGACGTGACCCAGCTTGCTCCGGGGAAGCGGGGGGTTTCCATGGTGTTCCAGAGCTACGCGGTCTTCCCTCACCTGCGCGTCTTCGACAACATCGCCTTCGGTCTGCGGTTGAAGAAGACCCCTGCCGACGATACCAAGGAGAGGGTAACGCAGGCAGCGGAGCTGCTGGACCTCGCGGAACTTCTCGATAGGTATCCTCATCAGTTGAGTGGCGGTCAGAAACAGCGTGTTGCCGTGGCCAGGGCCATAGTGGTGAACCCGGAGGTGCTCCTCATGGATGAACCCCTGAGCAACATCGACGCGTTGCTTCGCCTAAGAATGAGGGCCGAACTCAAGCTGCTCCAGAGGAAGCTGGGCGCCACAACCATCTACGTCACACATGACCAGGTAGAGGCGATGAGTATCGGTGATAGGATCGCCGTTATGAACGAGGGGAAGATCATCCAGTGTGACACGCCGACCAGTATCTACGAGAAGCCAGCGGACACTTTCGTCGGAGGCTTCATCGGCACCCCTCCAATGAACCTCCTCGGGGGCACGGTGTCCAAGGTGGACGACAAGCTCGGCGTGCAGATCGAGGAGTTCTTCCTGGAATCTCCAGAATCCCTCAAGGGTGAGTTGGAGGGGAGGGTGGGAGAGGAGATCATCGTGGGAATCCGACCGGAGAGCGTCGAAGCTAGCAATGAGTCGTTCGAGGGGGCAATGGAGGGAGAGACTCTTCTGGAAGAGGCCCTTGGCTCCAACATACTTCTCACTGTCCAGATCGGTGAGGCCATGGCCAAGTTCTCCGTTCCTCCTGGCTATCGAGTAAGGCCTGATCGCAAGATCTGGTTTGGTATCCAGAAGGACAGGCTCCGATTCATGGACAAGAGAACGGGAAAGGCGCTTGTTCCAGCCTAGCGCCTGGTCTAGCGGGTGGTCATTCGGAAGCCCGGGCTCTCGCCTGATGCCACTCGTAGGCCAAGTCCGCCTGCTTTCTCGTGTTCTCCTCCGCCACGTCAAAGCTATTGGCTTCGTTGACGCAGAAGGCTAGCGCACGCAGACGCCACATCGTGGCCAGGATATCCCTGTACCGGGAGCTGAACTGCGCCTCCACGTATCCTCGAAGGAGGGTATCAAGAATCTGGACCCATCTCCCCCCGTTCAAGACCGCGCTCTCTCTCAAAAACGTGGCCGGGTCTCCGAGCAGCTTTGAGACCATTCCCTCGTCATCTTCGGAGCAGCCCAATTCACCCAGCAGTTCAAGATCCAGCTCTCGTTCCTCGACACTTGCGAAAAAGGCCTCCACTTCGGAATCGAGGTCTGTGTAGGACAGTGTTCTGACGTCTTCCCCCACCCTCTCGATATCAGACTCGGACTTCGGTACCGTGATTACCCGTCTCTCCGAGGGGACAGGCACCACTTTGTCTCTTCCGTGAAACTGGATGAGCTTTGCCATCTCATCAAAACACTCTATGAGCATGTCCTCCAAGTCACGCAGTCTTTTGCCCTTGTGAAGCTTCTGCGCCAGGTACAGCTCCACCACGCGGAAGCCTCCGACGAGGGAAGTGATGGTAATAAAGGTGTCAATTCCCCAAGTGTGCGGAGGTGCCATCGAGTACTCCAGCAAGTACGTGGCCAGGGAGGGGCGCAAGCAGAGTTCGCCGCCCAGGGGTTGGCTGATGCCTCGCCCTTCCGGAAAGAACATGTTGATGGCCGGTACGGTTATGTGCCGGGTGATCTGGGCATCAAAGGGACTCCGGTCGAAGTAACCCCGGGCCATGTCGGCCCTGTGCTGGTCCATTCCCTGCACAAGGTAGTCAAACCAACCACTCGTCATGGAGGAAATGTCGGCATCTATGAAGACGATTCTCGAGTGGCCCCCCTCCAGGGCGGTTTCCATTCCCGTGATCATGGCCCCGCCCTTTCCAGTGTTGCGCAATCGGCTATGAAGGAGCTCAACGTCCTTCCGGTACTTCCGAGCCAGGACCGGTAGTGCTTCACTCAGCAGATCCACCGTGTTGTCTGTGGACCACCCATCGACGACATAGACCTGGTCGATTGATTTGGACCTGAGACCCTCCTCGACAACTTTCAGTGGGCTAACACCTTCGTTCTTCTCAGGAATAATCAAAACGTTGGACATCCACCGCTTCCGTCCGTTCCATCACGGAACACCGAGGTGCCTATATAACACTGGGCTGTAGAACCCGGGAAGCAGCTTTCGCTTCAGGAAACACAGGCTCCCTAGAGGCCCCCGATGAGCCTACGCGTGACCAGGGAGGATCGACGTTGATGGAAGGGGCGGCCGTACGCCATGGGCGTCCAGGGAGGGGGCGCAGCAGCTCACGCCGTGGGAGGGACGGATGCAGTAGACCCCACCGGTCTGTTTGAGACATCATCATCGAACAAGTGACACTTGACAAGCCTTCCCTCACGGTCGATGTCCCTGGGATCGATGGGTTCTCTGAAGACCACCGCAAGGCCCCGATCCTCGACTCGCACATCCTCCACGGCCTCGTATATGGCCCCTTCTCCGTGGAGCCAGGACTTGACTTCCTGTACCATATCCTCCGTCGCGCCGTTCCTTGTGGGCATTCGTAGCCTGTTTTCCGAGATGGACATCGTCTCGGGCGGGCCGATGATGTCGGACAACTCGGAGGGGATGCCCCGAATCTCCATGGAATCCAGAAGGTCCTTCGGTTCCCACCCACAGGCATAAAAGGACTCTGGACAACGCGGATGAAATCTGCAGCCCGCCGGGGGGGATATGGCGTCGGGCACTTCACCCCGTGGGATCTCCTTCGCCCTCCTCCTCTCAGGATTGGGTATCGGGATCGCCCCCAGAAGGGCCTTCGTATAGGGGTGCCAGGGGTCCTCATAGATCCCACTCGCCTCCCCCATTTCGACGATTCTGCCCAAGTACATGATCGCGATACGCTGACACACGAACTTGGCCGTGGCCAGGTCGTGGGTAATGAACACGTAGGTTAGATCGTACTTGTCCTTGAGGTCCATGAGGAGTTCCAGGATCTTCGCCCTGACGGACATGTCGAGCATCGCAACGGCTTCGTCGGCGATGATCAGAGAAGGACGTAGGATGATGGCCCTGGCGATGACGACCCTTTGTTTCTGCCCACCGCTGAGGTCCGCGGGGTACCTCTCATAGAACTCCTCTGCAGGTTCCAAGCCGACCTCGGCGAGGCTCTTCATGACCGGCTCCTTCGCCTCTTCAGCACTCCCCACCAGGCCATGAATCTGCAGCGGGTGGGCCACGGCCTTCCCGACGGTCATGGCCGGGTTGAGGGAAGCGTGGGGATCTTGGAAGACGATCTGCATTTTGCGGCGAAGGGGCCTCAACTCAGCATCGGGCAGGTGTGTGATGTCCTCCCCGTCGAAGATGATGCTACCGGATGTAGGTTCCGTCAGACGCAAGATGGTCCTCCCAAGAGTAGTCTTGCCGCAGCCGCTTTCCCCCACTAGACCGAACACCTCTCCCCGCTCGAGGGATAGACTCACGTCATCCACTGCTTTGACGACGCCCTTCTCGCCACTCAGAAGGCGGCCGAGGAAGCTCCCCACCACGGGGTAGTGTTTCTTCAGGTGTTCGACCCGGAGGAGGTACTCAACCATGCTCTTCACCATACAGGAAGCAGGCCGCCCGAGAGCGTTCGGCGTCTATCATTGGAGGTTCCGTCTGGTTACATATGTCCATGACGTGGGGGCATCGAGGGTGGAAACGACATCCTGATGGAGGGTTGATCAGGTCCGGGGGTGAACCGGCGATGGACTTCAGATCTTCTGTCTCGAGGTGGATCACGGATGACAAGAGGCCCTCTGTGTAGGGGTGCTTCGGGCTGGAGAAGAGTTGGGACACCCCCGCCACCTCGACCAACTTGCCTGCGTACATGACACCAACCCTGTCGCAGGTCTCCGCCACGATGCCCAGGTTGTGGGTGATCAGCAGGAGGGCCATTTCGACCGATTCCTTAAGCCTCTCTATAAGCTGCAGGATCTGGGCCTCCACTAGGACATCCAGCGATGTCGTTGGCTCGTCGGCGATCAGGAGTCCAGGGTCCATGACTAACCCCATGGCAATCATGATTCTCTGCCTCATCCCACCAGAGAATTCGTGCGGGTAGTTCTTGAGCCTCGATGGGGGGATCCCCACTGAGGACAGGGCCTTCAGGGCCTCGCGTTCCGCCTCCTCCTCGGAGACCCTCCGATGCGCCTGGATGAGTTCCAGGAAGTGGTCTCTTACCGACATCAGAGGATCCAGACGAGACATGGGGTCCTGGAAGATCAAGGCGATCTCCTCCCCCCTCATCAGCCGCATGGACTCTCGGGGAAAACTGATGACGTCGTAGGCCTTCTTGAGATCCAGTAGACTGTGTATGTCCGTCACAAGGTTGGTCGAACCCCTCCCCGCCTTCTTGAGACGAGCCAGCGCGTGCTGAAGAGCGTGGGCATCCAGGGCGATGAGGTCCTCTTCGCCAATGTCCTCGATATGCGGCTGTACCCTGGATTCGAGTCTTGTCATCCTCTCTCGTTCTGCAGGCGGCATCCTGAAGAGGATCTCGCCTCGGACGAAGGTCCCCGGGGGAAGGACGCCGAGGAGGGCCTTTCCCAAGGTCGACTTGCCGCAGCCCGTCTCGCCCACGAGGCCGAGGGCCTCACCTTCTTCGATCCGCAGGTTCACGTCGTCGACAGCTCTCACGTGTCCACGCCTCGTGCGGTAGAAGACGTGGAGGTTGCGGATCTCAATGACGGCGGTCATCAGCTCCTCTCTTTCCTCAGGAGCGGGTTAATGATGTCGTTGAGGCCCTCTCCCAACATGCTAAGGGCCGCTGTGAGGATGACTATCATGAGCCCGGGAAAGAACGATGTCCACCAGATGCCACTGTAGAGGAACCTCCTTCCCGTGCTGAGGTCGAGCCCCCAATCGGCGATGGGCTCCTCAAGGCCAAACCCGAGGAAGCTGAGCCCCGCGGCCGTGAGCACAGCGTCGGCGGCGTTGATGGAGAAGATGACTGGAATGGACACGATAACGTTGTAGGTGATGTAGGAGAGGATGACGGTCCAGGGTCTCGCTCCGAGCGCCCTGGCAGCCTCCACGTAGGCTTCCTGTTTCACGGAGAGAACGTGGTTCCTAATGACCCTGAAGTAGATGGGGATGTAGATTACGGTGATAGCTATGGAGATGTTGAAGATCCCTTTGCCAATCATTGTCGCAATCGACAGGGCCAAAAGGAGGCCTGGGAAGGCATAGATGGAGTCCATGATCATGACCTGTGCCCGGTCGAAGTACCCCCCCACGTAGCCAGAGATGAGGCCAAGGGGGAGGCCAATGAGGAGGGCGATGACCGTCGCGATGCCCATAATGGATAGAGACGTGCGGGCTCCAAAGATGACCCGACTGAACACGTCTCTACCGAAGCGATCTGTGCCCATCACGTGCGCTGAGCTGGGGGGCTCGTTCGGGGTAGCGACGAAGGCGGTGGGCTCATAGGGGGCTATGAAAGGGGCGAAGATCGCAAGGAAGATGAAGCCGAGAAACAAGAAGAGGCCAATCCAGGTCATGACGCCTGCAAGGGTCCGTCTCTCCCTGACGAGAGGGGCCAGAAGCCTGCCCAGAAGACTCCGCCGGTACTTGGCAGGCAGCCCGCCAAAGCCAGTCCTCAAGGCGCCAGAAGGCTTCTTCCCGCCGCGCTTCTTCAATTCATCCCCTCTCTAGTATCGAATCCTCGGATCGATGAATGCGTTCACCAGATCGATGATCAAGCTGGCCAGCACGATGAGGAGAGCGTAGAAGACGATGATTCCTTGGACCACGGGGAAGTCTCTCTCCTCGATGGCGCTCAAAAGGCGCGTGCCCATCCCGGGCCATGAGAAGGTGGTCTCCGTGAGGACGGCCCCCGCGAAGAGGATCGCGAACTGGAGGCCCATGACAGTCACGACGGGGACGAGTGCGTTCTTGAAGGCGTGCTTGTAGATTACCCTCCTTTCCTTGACCCCTCTCGATCTTGCCGCCTCGACGTAGTCCGACGTCATGGTCTGCAGCATGTTCACCCTAACCATGCGCGTGAAAACGCCTGAGATGACCAGACCGAGGGTGATTACAGGCAGAATCAGGTGGCTGACCGCATCCAGAAACTTGCCGAAATCCCCTTCAAGCAGGCTATCGATGGTGTAGAGTCCTGTGACGGGGTTAGGGAAGTGAAGTCCCGAGAATCTCGTGTTCGGGGGCACCCAGCCAAGCCAGATACTGAACACGAGCTGAAGCATCAGGCCAAGCCAGAAGATCGGGATGACGTAGATGATGATCCCGTAAAGTCTCAGACCCATGTCCGTGGGCGTGTCCCGCTTTGCCCCTGCGATCGTCCCTGTCACAATCCCAACCAAGATGGCGAAGCCCATGCCGAAAAGCGTCAGCTCGAGGGTCGCGGGAAAGACGCTGAAGATCCTATAAGAGACCGATTGGCCAGAGTACTTGAGGGACTCACCCAGGTCACCCGTGAAGATCCTGGCCAGGTAATCGAAGTACTGGACGACGATGGGCCTGTCCAGGCCGAGCTGCCGCTTGGCCTCCTCCACGACGTCCGGAGGAGCCCTCCCGCCGTAGAGGGCGGTTATCGGGTCCCCCGGAATCGCCCTGAGGACTATGAAGACCACAGTGAGGAGGATAAGGAGCATCGGCAGCGAAAGCAGCAGCCGAGCGATAATGTAGGCTCTGAGAGAAGAACTGCCACGCATGGTCTCTCCTCAGCCCGGCACTGAGGCTGGGCCTATAAATGCTTGCCAGAAAGAAAGAGAGTGGGAGGAGGCAGACGTCACTCTGGACGAGCCGCCAGCTCCCTGACGAAGATGGTCAGTCCCTGAGATTCGAAGAACTCCTCCATGTAGTCGTCAGCCATATCGACATCGCGCACGCCGTAGGCGTCCCTGAAGACCTCCTCGTGACCGAACATGCCAGCAGGCACCATGCTATAGAGGGGTTCCGCCTGGTTCGCCAGAACGGTCTCGATGATCTCCTGTCTGTCAACGGCGGCAGCGATGGCCCTCCGGACGTTGATGTTGTCGAACGGTGGTATCTGTACGTTGAAGACGATGTACCTGATGAACAGCCCTCCCTTGAGGTCGACGACGAGGCCGGCCTCGTCTTGCAGATCTGTGATGTCCTCAGGGTTCAGCGTTCTGTAGGCCACGCTAATGGTGCCCGCCTCGATCTGTGCCCTAAGGGCAGTAGCATCAGCGAGCAACCTGATGGTTACGGTGTCCATCTTGGCTGCTCTCTCGGGGGCCCAGTCACCGTAGTTGTCGTTGCTGACAAGGGTGACTCTCTCATCCGCGACCCACTCGTCGATCGTGTATGGACCCGCGCCTATGAGGTCGGCCATGTCCGCGGGCACTTCTCCAACCCATTCATCCGTGGGGAACGAGTCAGGGTGGAGCGGCGCCGAGTTCCACAATGCCATGAACGCGTTGAATGCCGAGAACGGGTTATTCAGGGTCACCTGCACTGTGTCGCTATCCAACGCCTCAACGTCATCTATGATGTCCAACAGGAATGAGGGGTCGCCCCGTTCCCCACCTACTCTGATGTCTCTGTTCCGAAGAATGGAGTAGGCGACGTCATCTGCGGTTAGGTCATCACCGTTGCTGAACTTCAGATTGGACTTTAGCTCGTAGGTGTATGTGAGTCCATCCGGGGAGATGCCCTCGTTCTCAAGAGTTGGTATGTCTTCCGCTAGAAGGGGAATCAGTTCGCCTTTGTCGTTGTAGGTGAGCAGAGTGTCGAACACCTGCTCGATAAGGTTGATGGAGAAGTAGTCATAGGCGTCGGCTGGGTCCAGTGTGTGGATCTCATCAGTGGTGCCGGTGAACAGCGTGGTCTCGCCGGGCTTCGAGATGTTCCAGTAGAAGAACCTCTGAGCCGGGTTGAGTATGATACCAGTGACATCATCCTCATAGACGACATGCTGCGATGCCTGATAGAGCGGGACGTACACAGCCTCGCTAGCGAGCTCTTCCTGAATGTCGAGTAGAACGGCAGCTCTTTCGTCACTATACTGGTCGAGCCCCCTCTGACGCAGGATGGCATCGTTCATTAGTGTGCTGTTGAACTCCGAACCTAACGACTTGGCACCTTCGCTACCAAGGAAGGGTTCTATGTAGTTGTCCGGATCGATGAAATCCGGATACCATCCGAGCAGGAACATCCCCATGCGACCAGCAACGAACTGTTCGATGTAGGTGGCCCAGTCTGCTGAGTCAAGGGTCACGTCCAGTCCGGTTACCTCGTTCAGGTTTGAGGCCAATATAGTCGCAACATCCCTCTCTGTCGAACCGTAGTGGGATGGTGTATACCACAGT